>WBZP01004497.1_pt1 | contig 14526 bp, 9 predicted proteins | sample 5204301 | NCBI WGS metagenome assembly WBZP01 (sample SAMN12412401, study PRJNA552823) | activated sludge metagenome | isolation source: activated sludge from nitrification reactor of wastewater treatment plant... | place: USA: Pennsylvania | collected 2017 | reverse complement strand
CTACGTCGGTGAGGATGTCGAAAACATCATCCAGAAGCTGCTGCAAAAGGCGGATTACGATACCGAAAAGGCGCAGCGCGGCATTGTGTACATCGACGAGATCGACAAGATCTCGCGCAAGTCGGACAATCCGTCGATTACGCGCGATGTGTCAGGCGAAGGCGTGCAGCAGGCGTTGCTCAAGCTGATCGAAGGTACCATCGCCTCGGTGCCGCCGCAGGGCGGACGGAAACATCCGAATCAGGACTTTGTCCAGGTCGATACGACCAACATCCTGTTCGTCTGTGGGGGCGCTTTCGATGGCCTGGAGAAGGTCATCCGCAATCGGTCCGAGCGCGGAGGCATCGGTTTCGGCGCCGAAGTGAAAAGCAAGGACAACAAGAAGGCAATTGGTGAAATACTGCGCACGGTTGAACCGGAAGATCTGATCAAATTCGGCCTCATTCCGGAGCTGATCGGGCGTCTGCCGGTCGTTGCAACGCTTGAGGAGCTGTCGGTCAGCGCGCTGGTGCAGATCCTCGTCGAACCGAAGAATGCACTGGTGAAACAGTACCAGAAGCTCTTTGCCATGGAGGGCGTGGCGCTCGAAATCCGCCCGGCGGCCTTGACCGCGGTGGCCAAGAAGGCGCTCGAACGGAAGACCGGTGCCCGGGGTTTACGCTCAATCCTTGAATCCGTACTCCTCGACATCATGTACGAACTCCCGAGCATGCAGGATGTCTCAGAAGTGGTCGTAGACGAGAACGTCATTGTCGGGGATGGGCAGCCGCTTCTGATCTACGCCGGCCAAGCGAAGGTTTCCGGCGGTAACTGAGAGCGGGTCAGGAAGTCGTCGTGAGCAGACCGCGCTGCCCGGTACGAGGGAGCGCACGAAGGGCCGGAGCAAAGTTCTTCCCTATCCAATGTGCTGACCGAGCGGCGCGGCTTGAAATACGGATTCGTGTCACCATGTGGGGCATGGATCATTACCTGAAGGGCACAATCGATGTCTGCAACTCCCAAGCTGTCCAGCGAGCGGTTCGAATTGCCGCTCCTGCCCCTGCGCGATGTGGTGGTCTTTCCGCACATGGTGATTCCGCTGTTTGTCGGACGGCCCAAGTCGATCAAGGCGCTGGAGGTGGCGATGGAGGCCGGCAAGAACATCCTGCTCGTCGCCCAGAAGTCGGCCGTGAAGGACGAGCCGGAGGCGGAGGATCTGTACATTGTCGGCTGCGTGGCCAACATTCTGCAGATGCTGAAGTTGCCCGACGGAACGGTCAAGGTGCTCGTCGAGGGAACGCAGCGCGCCCGAATCGATGTGATCGAAAGCCGGCAGGACATGTTTTTCGCCCACTCACGCCCGGTGGTCGTCGAGGACGGGGTCAATCACGAAGTCGAGGCACTGCGCCGGGCGGTCATTGCGCAGTTTGACCAGTACGTCAAACTGAACAAGAAGATCCCGCCGGAAATCCTGACCTCGATCACCGGTATAGAACAGGCCGGCCGTCTGGCCGATACGATAGCCGCCCATCTGCCGTTGAAGATTGAACAGAAGCAGGAGATCCTCGAGCTGTTCGACGTGCGTGGGCGCATGGAGCGGCTGCTGACACAACTCGAGGCCGAAATCGACATCCTGCAGGTGGAGAAGCGAATCCGGGGTCGCGTCAAGCGTCAGATGGAAAAGAGCCAGCGCGAGTACTACCTCAACGAGCAGGTCAAGGCGATCCAGAAGGAGCTGGGCGAGGGCGAAGACGGTGCCGACATCGACGACTTCGAGAAGAAGATCAAGCTTGCCGGGATGAGCCGGGAGGGTCTCGCCAAGGCGCAGTCGGAATTGCGCAAACTCAGGCTGATGTCGCCGATGTCGGCGGAAGCGACGGTCGTGCGCAACTATATCGAAACCCTGGTTGGCCTGCCCTGGCGCAAGCGAACGCGGACGAGCAAGGATCTGGCGGCGGCGGGGAAAATTCTCGACGCCGACCATTGGGGACTGGAGAAGGTCAAGGAACGGATCATCGAGTATCTTGCCGTGCAGCAGCGTGTCGACCGTCTGAAGGCGCCGATCCTCTGCCTGGTCGGACCGCCCGGGGTGGGCAAGACGTCGCTCGGTCAGTCGATCGCGCGGGCGACCGGCCGCAAGTTCGTCCGCATGAGCCTGGGTGGAGTGCGCGACGAGGCCGAGATCCGTGGCCACCGGCGGACGTACATCGGTTCGATGCCGGGCAAGATCCTGCAGAACATGAGCAAGATAGGCGTCAAGAATCCGCTTTTCCTGCTCGACGAAGTCGACAAGATGGGGCAGGATTTCCGCGGCGATCCAAGTTCGGCGCTGCTCGAGGTGCTCGATCCGGAGCAGAACTCGACTTTTGTCGACCACTACGTCGAGGTCGAGTACGATCTGTCGGAAGTGATGTTCGTTGCCACAGCGAACACGCTCAACATTCCGCCGCCTTTGCTTGACCGGATGGAAGTGATTCGCCTCTCCGGCTATACCGAGGACGAGAAGGTCAACATAGCGCAACGCTACCTCCTGCCCAAGCAAGTCAAGAACAATGGTCTGCGCACCACCGAACTGTCGGTCGCCGAAAGCGGGCTGCGCGACATTGTCCGTTACTACACACGCGAAGCGGGCGTGCGCGCGCTCGAACGGGATATTTCGAAGATTTGCCGCAAGGTGGTGAAGACGCTGTTGTTGCGCAAGAGCCAGCAGAAAGTGGCCGTGAGCGCGCGCAATCTCGACAAGTTCCTCGGCGTGCGGCGCTACAACTTCGGCGTTGCCGAACGGGAGAACCAGATCGGCCAGGTGACCGGACTGGCGTGGACAGAGGTCGGTGGCGAGCTGCTGACGATCGAAGCGGTGGTGCTCCCGGGCAAGGGCAAGACAACGACGACGGGCAAGCTTGGTGAGGTCATGCAGGAGTCCGTGCAGGCGGCCCTCTCGGTCGTCCGCAAGCGGGCGCAGTCGCTCGGAATCGACCATGACTTCTACCAGAAGAGTGATATTCACATTCATCTTCCGGAAGGTGCCATCCCGAAGGACGGCCCATCGGCCGGCGTCGGCATCTGCACGGCGCTGGTTTCAGTGCTGTCAGGAATTGCCGTCTGCTGCGATGTGGCGATGACCGGCGAGATCACCCTGCGCGGTGAGGTCCTGCCGATTGGCGGTCTGAAAGAGAAGCTTCTCGCGGCGGTTCGCGGTGGTCTGGCCAGGGTGCTGATTCCGGAGGAGAACGTCAGGGATCTGGCGGAAATTCCTGACAACATCAAGAACAAGCTGGAGATCATCCCGGTCAGATGGATCGACCAGGTGCTTGAGCATGCGCTGGAGCGCAAGCCCGAGGCGACGGCGAGCGAGGCGGAGGTGCCGGTGGCTGTCTCGCCGGTTGCGGCAGCAAACGCCGACGGTGCCGCCGGCGGAGTGGGCCTGACAACGCACTGAGCCCGCCGCCAGGACGAGCGTCCGGAAAAGACGCGCTTACTGGTCTGGTAAGCCGGCCGTGGATGCGGTAGACTCTCGCCTCTGTGCTTCGTGTGGGGAACGGGTGCTTAGCTCAGTTGGTAGAGCGCTAGCCTTACAAGCTGGATGTCGGCGGTTCGAGCCCGTCAGCACCCACCAGTCGAGCAGCAGGGGAGCGCCAGGGACTTCGGAGTGGTAGTTCAGTTGGTTAGAATACCGGCCTGTCACGCCGGGGGTCGCGGGTTCGAGCCCCGTCCACTCCGCCAATGCCGAAAAGGCGAACGCAAGTTCGCCTTTTCTCGTTTCCGCTTCGTTTTTCGCTGAATCAGATCGCGAGCCTTCACCATGTTCGACACCGTTCGCAACAACAAGAGAGCAGTTCAGATATTCCTCGCTTTGATCACCTTGCCGTTCGCTTTCTGGGGGGTCGACTCGTACGTACGGAACACCGGGGCAGGTAACGATCTGGCCAGCGTCGGCGACTCGAAGATCTCGCTGCAGAGTTTCGAGCAGGCTTTGCGCGCCCAGCAGGAGCGCATGCGGCAACTCCTCGGCGCCAATTACCGGCCGGAAGCGATGAACACGCCGGAGGCCAGGCGGGCCGTGCTCGACTCGCTGATCGATCAGCGCCTGCTGCTGCTCGAAGCGGCCAGGAGTCGCCTGGTGACGACGGACGAGATGCTGCGCGAGGTGATCGGCAGGATTCCGGCCTTGCAGGAAGACGGACAGTTCTCGCTCGCGCGCTACCAGTCGGTGCTGGCGGCGCAGGGGATGTCGCAGGCGCAGTTCGAGGCTCAGTTGCGCCAGGATTTGACGCTGCAGCAACTGATCGGCGCCATCGGAGATACGTCGATCGTCGGCAGCGAAGCCGGTCAGATGCTCCTCCGCCTGCAAAGCGAAGAGCGCCATGTCGCCGAGTGGCGGATTACCCCCGAGCAGTTTGCCGAGCAGGTCAGGATCGATCCGGCCGCTGTCCAGAAGGTCTATGACGAGAATCCGAAGCGTTTCGAGACGAGCGAGCAGGCACGCGCCGAGTATGTCATTCTTTCCCTCGATTCGTTGCTCACGCAGACGGCAGTCGGCGAGGCAGAGGTCAGCGCCTGGTACGATAGCCACAAGGATCGCTATCAGCAGGCTGAGGAACGACGCGCCAGCCACATCCTTCTCACCGGCGATGGCGACAAAGCGAAGGCGAAAGCCAGAGCTGAACAAGTGCTGAAAGAGGTCGAGAAGAATCCGGCCCGTTTTGCTGAACTCGCCAGGCAGTACTCGCAGGATCCGGGGTCGGCCGAAAAGGACGGCGACCTTGGTTTCTTTGCCCGCGGCATGATGGTCAAACCATTCGAGGATGCCGCTTTTGCCTTGCGCGAGAACGAGATTTCACGCATCGTCGAGTCGGACTTTGGCTACCACATCATCAGGCTGACGGGAATCAAGGCTGGCAAGTTGCGGGCGCTGAGCGAAGTGCGCAGCGAGATCGAAGACGAGCTGAAGCGGCAGGCGGCTTCCCGGCAGTTCGCCGAGGCCGCGGAAGCGTTCAGCAACCTGGTGTACGAGCAGGCCGACAGCCTGCAGCCTGTGGCTGACAAGTTCAAGCTGAAGATCGAACAGTCGGCCTGGCTGCCGCGCAATGCGACTCCCGAGGCACTTGGCGCCCTCGGACCGCTGGGCAATGGGAAGATCATGGCCGCGCTGTTCGCGGAGGATTCGCTGAAAAACAAGCGTAATACCGAAGCCGTCGAGATTGCCCCCAACCGGTTGCTGGCCGCGCGCGTCGTCGAGCACAGGCCGGCGAGCCTGCGGCCTTTCGCCGGCGTGAAGGCCGAAATCGAAGCTGCGCTGCGGGCCGAGGAGTCGGCCGCCCTGGCGCGCAAGGCGGGGGAAGGCAGGCTTGCCGAGCTGCAGGCCGGTCAGGACAAGGTGCCGTGGGCGATGGTGCGCACTGTTGGCCGCACTGATTCCCGGCAGGTGGCACCGGACGCGCTGAAGGCGATCTTCCGGGTCGACGGCGGGAAGCTGCCGGCCTACGTCGGCAGCGAGGGGCGCGGTGGCAGCTACACGCTGTACAAGATCATCAAGGTCAGCCAGCCCGACAAGGTCGAGGACGAGCGGCGCAAGGCCGTACGGCGTGAATACGCCGCCCTGTTCGGGCAGGAAGAGTTCTATGCCTACCTTGCGGGTCTGCGCACGCGCTACAAGATCGACATCAACCAGGCGGCGCTCGACAGCAAGGATCGCTGAGACAGCAAATCCCCGGCGGAGAAAAGAAAACCCCGCCGTAGCGGGGTTTTCCTCTTGCCCGGCTGCGGCAGTTACATATCCATGCCGCCCATGCCGCCCATACCGCCCATACCGCCGCCCATGCCGCCACCGCCCATGGGCGGTTTTTCCTCGGCGAGCTCGGCGACCATGCAATCGGTGGTGAGCATCAGGCCGGCGATCGACGCGGCGTTCTGCAGCGCCGTGCGCGTCACCTTGGTCGGATCGAGAACACCCATCTCGACCAGATCGCCATACTCGCCGGTGGCAGCGTTGTAGCCATAGTTGCCGGTGCCGTTCGCCACGGCGTTGACGACGACCGAGGGCTCGTCGCCGGCATTGGCGACGATCTCGCGCAGCGGCTGTTCCATCGCCCGCAGGACGATCTTGATGCCGGCATCCTGATCGTGGTTATCGCCCTTCAGGTTGGCCAATCCGGCGCGCGCGCGCAACAGCGCAACGCCACCGCCGGCGACGATCCCTTCTTCGACTGCGGCACGCGTGGCATGCAGCGCATCCTCGACGCGCGCTTTCTTCTCCTTCATTTCGACTTCCGTCGCTGCTCCGACCTTGATCAGGGCGACCCCGCCGGCCAGCTTGGCGACGCGTTCCTGCAGTTTCTCCTTGTCGTAGTCGCTCGTTGCCGTTTCGATCTGGGCACGGATTTGCTTGACGCGCGCTTCGATCGCAGCGCTCGAGCCGGCGCCGTCGATGATCGTCGTGTTCTCCTTGCCGATCTCGATGCGCTTGGCCTGACCGAGATCGTTCAGCGTCGCCTTTTCGAGCGTCAGGCCAACCTCTTCAGCGATCACCTGGCCGCCGGTGAGTATGGCGATGTCTTCCAGCATCGCCTTGCGCCGGTCACCGAAGCCGGGCGCCTTGACGGCGCAGGTCTTCAGGATGCCGCGAATATTGTTGACCACCAGCGTCGCCAGCGCTTCACCATCGACGTCTTCGGCGACGATGAGCAGCGGACGGCTGTTCTTGGCAACCTGTTCCAGGACGGGCAGCAGATCACGGATGTTCGAGATCTTCTTGTCGAAGATGAGGACGAAGGGATTCTCGAGGATGGCGTTCTGCTTGTCGTTGTTGTTGATGAAGTACGGGCTCAGATAACCGCGGTCGAACTGCATCCCTTCGACGACGTCGAGCTCGTTGTTCAGCGACTTGCCGTCTTCGACGGTAATCACGCCTTCCTTGCCGACCTTGTCCATCGCCTTCGCGATGATGTCGCCGATTGCCTCGTCGGCGTTGGCCGAGATGGCGCCGACCTGGGCGATCTCCTTGCTCGTCGAGCAGGGCTTCGATTGCTTCTTGAGCTCTTCGACGGTGGCCACGACGGCCTTGTCGATACCGCGCTTGAGATCCATCGGGTTCATGCCGGCGGCAACGTACTTCATTCCTTCGCGAACGATCGACTGCGCGAGGACAGTGGCTGTCGTCGTTCCGTCACCGGCGATGTCGGAGGTCTTCGAGGCGACTTCCTTGAGCATCTGCGCGCCCATGTTGGCGAACTTGTCCTTCAGCTCGATTTCCTTGGCGACGGAAACGCCGTCCTTGGTCACCGTCGGTGCGCCGTAGGAGCGCTCGAGAACTACGTTGCGTCCCTTCGGGCCGAGGGTGATCTTGACCGCGTCGGAGAGAATGTTTACGCCCTCGACCATGCGGGCGCGTGCGCTGTCGCCAAACTTGACGTCTTTCGCTGCCATTGAGATAACTCCTGATTCTTTATTGATTTAGGGGGAAAACGGTAACTGGTGGGAAGCCCGGCCGGGTGTCGGCGGGGCGCCGTCAGGCGCCTCAGGGCTCGATGACACCCATGATGTCTTCTTCACGCATGACCAGCAATTCGTCGCCTTCGACCTTGACGGTCTGGCCGGCATACTTGCCGAACAGGACGCGATCGCCAACCTTGACGGCAAGTGCGCGCACGGTGCCGTCGTCGAGCACCTTGCCATTGCCGACGGCGCGAACTTCGCCTTGGTCGGGTTTCTCTGCAGCGGTATCCGGGATGACGATGCCGGATGCTGTCTTGCGCTCTTCTTCCAGGCGTTTGACGATCACGCGATCATGCAACGGACGAATCTTCATACAGTTTCTCCTTGGTTTTCTGACACATAAGCGAAATAGAGCAGCACCTTTGCCAATCTCTAAGGGGCTGTCGATGCTGAGTTATTAGCACTCGAAGCTAACGAGTGCTAATAATAGGGCCGTCCCTGCATTATTTCAAGACCCTGTGTGCTGTTGCTGGCGCGATGACTCGCCATTCCCGGCCCAGCCGCGGCAGCGCGCGACGGCGCGGCGCCAGCCGGCGAGCAGCGCGGCACGTTGGTCAGGCGAAATCGTTGGCTCGAAGCGCTTGTCGCTGTGCCACATGGCGCTCAGTTCGTCTTCATCCTGCCAGAAGCCGACGGCCAGACCGGCGAGATAGGCAGCGCCGAGTGCCGTCGTTTCGGTGATCGAAGGGCGAACGACAGGTACGCCGAGCAGCTCGGCCTGGAACTGCAGCAGCAGGTCGTTGCGTGCCGCGCCGCCGTCAACCCGCAGTTCGCGCAGGCTGTGCCCGGCGTCCATTTCCATTGCGGCGAGCACTTCAGCGCTCTGGAAGGCGATGGCTTCGAGCGCTGCGCGCGCCACATGCGCCCGGTTGCTGCCGCGCGTCAGGCCGAGCAGGGCGCCACGTGCGTAGGGATCCCAGTAGGGTGCGCCGAGACCGCTGTGCGCGGGAACGAGAAAGACGCCGCCGCTGTCGTCGACCGACCTCGCCAGGGCCTCGATCTCCTTCGCGTGCGAGATCATGCCGAGTCCGTCGCGCAACCACTGCACGGTTGCGCCACCCATGAAGACGCTGCCCTCGAGCAGATAGGTGGTTTCGCGCTGCCGCCGCCAGCCGATCGTCGTCAGCATGCGGTGGGCAGAGGGCATGGCCTGCCGGCCGGTGTTCATGAGCAGGAAACATCCGGTGCCATAGGTGTTCTTGGCCATGCCGTGCGCCAGGCAGGCCTGGCCGAAGGTCGCGGCCTGCTGATCGCCGGCGATGGCGGTGAGCGGCACTGGTCCGCCGAGCCACTCCTCGGCGAGCAGCGTGATTTCTCCGCTGCTGTCGACGATATCCGGCAGAATGGCGCGCGGGATGTCGAAGATGCGCAGTAGTTCGTCGTCCCAAACGCCGCGCTCGATATCGAAAAGCATGGTGCGCGAAGCGTTCGACGGGTCGGTGACGTGCACCTTGCCGCCCGACAGCTGCCAGGCTAGCCAGGAATCGATCGTACCACAGGCAAGTTCACCCCGTTCGCCGCGCGCCCGCGCCTCCGGTATGTGGTCGAGCAGCCACTCGATCTTGCTGCCCGAAAAATACGCGTCGACCTGCAGGCCTGTGCGCCGGCGAAACAGTTCGCTGCGGCCCTCCGCAACAAGCGATGCGCACCTGTCGGCTGTTCGGCGGTCCTGCCAGACGATCGCGCGCTGCAGTGGCCGGCCGCTGGCGCGTTCCCAGAGCACTGTGCTTTCCCGCTGGTTGGTAATGCCGACAGCGGCGATGCGGCTGGCGGCTATCCCGTTTTCGCGCAGGACGGCGCGCGCTACGGCAAGCTGGGTCTGCCAGATCTCGTCGGCGTCGTGTTCAACCCATCCTGGCCGCGGGTAGTACTGCGTATACTCCTGCTGTGCGAGACCGCGCAGCGTTCCGTCGCGGGCGAAGAGGATCGCCCGCGAGCTGGTCGTTCCCTGATCGAGTGCGAGGATGAACTGTTCGTGGACGGACTGCGGCATGAGGGGTGCTCCCGCGAAAAAAGGAGTAGACGAAGGAACGCGGGCCGGCCGGCAGCGTTCCAGCAGGCGGTGGCCTGGCTCAGGTCTGTACGATCAGGTCGGCGATCCAACGTTTGAAATCGGCAAGCCTCGCATCGAAGCCCTCGCAGAGCATCAGGCTTTGTCCGAAAACGTACGCATAGAGCAGGACGCTGCGGCTTTTCGCCTCGTCGTCGGTCAGCCCGCGTGCGACGTACAGCTTGCGCGTGCATTCGAGCCGCCAGGCGTCGACTTCGGCGACGACCGCCGCCGCGTGTTCGTCGCGTCGCGCCCATTCGCGCACGGCCAGCTCGATCGAAATGCCCTTGTGGTTGCGCGTCGCGCCGTAGACGTCGATCAGATGCAGCAGCTGCTCGCCCTCCTTGCCTGGCGTGGCGACCGTCTGCTTGTTGATGTCGCGTATGCGGCCGTCCCGCCAGGTCTGCAATACGGCGCTGAAGAGATCCTGCCGGTCCTTGAAGTGCCAGTAGAAACTGCCCTTGGTGACGCCGAAATTCTTCGCCAGAACTTCCACCCGCATGCCCTGGACGCCTTGCTCGGCGAGGGTGTTGATCGCCGCCTCGATCCACTCGTGGCGGTCGAGAGGAACGCGTCGCCTGCCGCTCGAAGACTTCATTCTTGCATGGTCCTTTCCTGATTCCCTCGCCTGAGGCAATATGACAGTTTCGCGTTAGATACCATCGCTCCGATGGTGTTGACAGGAGACCTTCCATACGGTACGGTACGCTATCCATACCAGAAAGTATGGCGTATTGTCCGGTGAGATTTCGGCGATGTCAAACGTGGCCCATCGGTGGCCGGTTTGGCGTTGTTTTTCGTGCGCGGCGACAGACGTGGTTAGTGATGTCGGTGATTAGTGATATAAGGAGATAAACTTGAAGATCCTGGTTCCAGTCAAGCGGGTGGTGGACTACAACGTCAAGGTGCGGGTCAGGCCGGACGGCAGCGATGTCGATCTGGCGAACGTGAAGATGTCGATGAACCCTTTCGATGAGATCGCCGTCGAACAGGCTGTGCGCCTCAAGGAGGCCGGCGTGGCGAGCGAGGTCGTGGTTGTGTCGGCCGGCGTTGCCAACTGTCAGGAAACGCTGCGCACGGCAATGGCGATTGGCGCCGACCGCGGTATTCTGATCCAGACGGATGGCGAGCTGCAGCCGTTGGCCGTTGCCAAGCTGCTCAAGGCCGTCTGCGCGAAGGAGCAGCCGCAGATCGTCTTTTGTGGCAAGCAGGCGATCGACGACGACGCCAACCAGACCGGACAGATGTTGGCCGGACTGATGAATTGGCCGCAGGCGACCTTCGTCTCAAAGGTCGCTGTCGCTGCCGGCCAGGCGACGGTGACGCGCGAGATCGACAGCGGCCTGGAGAGCATCGAAGTCCCGCTGCCGGCCGTGCTGACGGCTGACCTGCGGCTCAACGAGCCGCGCTACGCGACGCTGCCGAACATCATGAAGGCCAAGAAAAAGCCGCTTGAAACGGTGACGCCGGCGGCTCTTGGCGTCGACGTGACCCCGCGCCTGAAAACGCTCAAGGTTGCCGAGCCGGCGAAGCGTACGGCCGGCATCAAGGTGGCGGATGCTGCCGATCTGGTGTTGAAACTCAAGACTGAAGCGAAGGTGATCTGACCATGGCCATTCTCGTTATTGCTGAACACGACAATACCTCGATCAAGGCGGCGACACTCAACGCGGTCAGCGCCGCGGCGAAAATCGGCGGCGACATTCACTTGCTCCTGGTCGGCAGCGGCTGCGCTGCAGCGGCGCAGGCGGCAGCGAAGATCGCCGGGCTGAGCAAGGTTCTCGTTGCCGATGCGCCGCACTATGCCGAGCAGTCGCCGGAAAACGTCGCTGCCCTCGTCGTCGCCCAGGCCGCTGCCTACAGCCACATCCTTGCCGCGGCAACGACGAGCGGCAAGAATTTCATGCCGCGCGTCGCCGCCCTGCTCGATGTGGCGCAGATCTCGGAAATCGTCGGCGTCGTTTCGGCGGATACCTTTGTCCGTCCGATCTATGCCGGCAATGTCGTTGCCACCGTCCAGTCGGCTGATCCGATCAAAGTGGTGACGGTTCGCGCGACGGCTTTCGAAGCTGCCGGCGACGGCGGCAGCGCGTCCGTCGACAGCGTGCCGGCCGGCCCCGATCTGGCGCTGAGCCGACTGGTCGGGCGCGAGTTGACGAAATCGGAACGTCCGGAACTGACGGCCGCGAAGGTCGTCGTTTCCGGCGGGCGCGGCCTCGGCAGCGGCGAGAATTTCCACAGGCTGCTCGAGCCGTTGGCCGACAAACTTGGCGCGGCGCTCGGCGCCTCGCGGGCGGCCGTCGATGCCGGCTTTGTCCCGAACGATTACCAGGTCGGGCAGACGGGCAAGATCGTTGCACCACAGCTCTACATTGCCGTAGGTATTTCGGGGGCCATCCAGCATCTCGCCGGGATGAAGGACAGCAAGGTGATCGTCGCCATCAACAAGGACGCCGAGGCGCCGATCTTTCAGGTTGCCGACTACGGCCTCGTCGGCGATCTCTTCGAAGTTCTGCCCGCTTTGTTGGCGGAACTAAGCTGACCGGCGGGCGGGGCGCAGGCGATGCATCTGCCGGATGGTCTGCTCGATGCGAGCTGGACCTCTCTGGCCTGGGCCGTTTTTGTTCTCATCGCTGCGCGCGCTGCCCAGCAGGCACCATGGCGCGTGCTCGGTGACAGCGCGCGCCTCAATGCTTTTCTTGGCCTGCTCGTCGCGCTGCTGCTGCTCTGGCACATCAAGGCCGGCGTCAAGCCCGGTCTGACGCTGCACCTGCTCGGCGCAACGGTGCTTACGCTGTGCTTTGGCTGGCGCCTGGCTTTCCTGGGTCTGTCGCTGGTTCTCGTCGGCGTGACGTTGAACGGCTTCGCCGGTTGGCAGGCGCTTGCCGCGAATGCCTTGCTGATGGCCGGTGTTGGCGTCGCGGTCAGCGAGCTCATTCATCGGCTGGTTGACCGGCTGCTGCCACAGCACGTTTTTGTTTATATTTTCTGTCAGGGCTTCTTTGCCTCGGCGCTGGCGGTGTTTGCCGTCGGCACGGTGTCCTGCCTGTTTCTCGCGCTGGCCGGAGCGTACGACGGCGAGTACCTGCGCGAGGAGTACCTGCCGTATTTTCTTCTGCTCGGCTTTTCCGAGGCGTGGCTCTCCGGCACGTTGACCACGCTGCTGGTGGTGTACCGGCCGGATCTGTTGGCGAACTTCGAAGACAAGCGGTATTTTGGCCAAAGGTGACGCAACAGCGGACGACCGGCGGGTTGAACTGAATTTGCCCCATCAAGAAGGAGAAACTAATGAGTGAATACTATGCGCCTTTGCGCGACATGCAGTTCGTACTCAAGGAACTGGCCGGGCTCGATGACGTTGCACAGCTGCCCGGCTGCGAAGAAGCAACGCAGGATCTCGTCGATGCGGTTCTTGAGGAAGCTGCCCGCTTTGCCGTCGAAATTCTCTCTCCGCTCAACTTCCCGGGCGATCAGGAGGGTGCCAGGTGGCACGACAAGGCGGTCACCATGCCGGCCGGATTCAAGGAGGCATACAGACTGTTCACCGAAAGCGGTTGGGCGGCGCTGGCCAGCGAGCCGGAGTGGGGCGGGCAAGGTCTACCGAAGGTCGTTGCCGCGGCGGTCGCCGAGATGTGGAAAGCGGCCAATCATGCCTTCTCGCTTTGCCCGCTGCTGACCACCGGCGCCATCGAGGCGCTTGTCCTTTGTGGTAGCGACGCGCTGAAGAAGACCTATCTCGAGAAGATGGTCAGCGGTGAGTGGACGGGGACGATGAACCTGACCGAGCCGAATGCCGGTTCCGATCTCGCCGCCGTGCGTTCGCGTGCCGAGCCGCAGCCTGACGGCAGCTACAAGATTTCCGGGCAGAAGATCTTCATCACCTACGGCGAGCACGACATGGCCGAGAACATCATCCACCTTGTCCTGGCGCGCACGCCGAACGCCCCGGACGGGGTGAAGGGGATTTCGCTCTTCGTCGTGCCGAAGTTCCTGGTCAACGCCGACGGCAGTCCCGGCGCGCGCAACGACGCCTATTGCGTGTCGATCGAACACAAGCTCGGCATCCACGCCAGCCCGACGGCGATCATGGCTTTCGGCGACCACAATGGGGCGATCGGTCACCTGGTCGGGGAAGAGAATCGTGGCCTCGAATACATGTTCATCATGATGAACGCGGCCCGTTTCGGTGTCGGCCTGGAAGGCGTCGCCGCTTGTGAGCGCTCGTACCAGAGGGCGCGCGACTATGCCCGCGAGCGGATTCAGTGCACCGACATCGGTGTGCGTGGCGGCCCGAAAGTGCCGATCATCGCTCATCCCGACGTTCGCCGCATGCTGATGACGATGAAAGCGTATGCCGAAGCGACGCGCGCCCTGGCCTATGTCGTCGCCGCCGCACACGACGCGGCACTCCGCCATCCGGACGTCGGCAAGCGCAAGGCCAATCAGGCCTTCGTCGATCTGATGATCCCGGTCGTCAAGGGCTGGAGCACGGAAACGGGCGTCATGGTCGCCTCGCTCGGCATTCAGGTACACGGCGGAATGGGCTACGTCGAGGAAACGGGTGCCGCACAGCACTTGCGCGACGCCCAGATTTCGACCATCTACGAGGGCACGACCGGCATTCAGGCGAACGACCTGATCGGACGCAAGATCGCGCGCGAAGGCGGTTCGACGCTGAAAGTGGTGATCAGCGCCATGCGCGCGCTGGACGCCGATCTGGCGCAGCATGCGGGTGAGCATTTCGTCGCCATCCGCAGCCGTTTGCGCGCAGGCGTCGATGCCCTGGCGGCCGCCGGCGAATGGCTGGTCGCTACCTACGGTGCCGATACGCGGGCCGCGGCCGCGGGCGCCGTGCCGTTCCTCAAGTTGCTCGGCACGGTCGCTGGCGGCTGGCAGATGGCGCGCGCGGCGCTCGCGGCGCAGGCGAGGATTGCCGCTGGCGACAGTGATCCGTTCTACCCGGCGAAGATCGTGACTGCCCGCTTCTATGCTGATCACATCCT
>WBZP01004241.1_pt1 | contig 14526 bp, 12 predicted proteins | sample 5204301 | NCBI WGS metagenome assembly WBZP01 (sample SAMN12412401, study PRJNA552823) | activated sludge metagenome | isolation source: activated sludge from nitrification reactor of wastewater treatment plant... | place: USA: Pennsylvania | collected 2017 | reverse complement strand
AACAAACAACCAGGCAGAATACCAGGCACTCAAACTTGGGCTGGAGGCGGCCGAAAAGATCTTCCACGCCGAGGTAGTACATGTGTATATGGATAGTTTGCTGGTGGTAAACCAAATGAAACGGATTTTTAAAGTTAAGAACCGGGACCTGTGGCCCATTCACGACGCCATAAACTCGCTGGTTTCAAAGTTTGAAAAAGTGGAGTTTACGCACGTGCCACGCGAATTTAACAAGCTCGCAGACGCCGAGGTCAACAAAGCCCTCGACGAAGAGCTTGGAATAGTCTAACAATACACATTTAGAGCAGGGCATAAACGTACGGCAAGAGGCTAATGTTCTTCACTTTTCGCACGGTCGTGCAAAAAGTGAAGTATATGGATGATGGTTAGTGTGATATAGTTACCCTCGTTAGATAGTTAGCTAATCGCTAGTACCTTCAAGTTCTAGAGGAAAGTCCGGACAGCATAGGGAGTGACAGCCGTTAACGGCGGCCAGGGGCGACCCTAGGGAAAGTGCCACAGAAACAAGACTACTCACTTTGGTGAGTAACGGTGAAAAGAGTGCGGTAAGAGCGCACAATTGCGTGCGGTGACGTACGCAAGCGGTAAACCCTGTCAGCTGCAAGGAATGGGCCTCGTTCTGAATTTCAGATCAGTACCCGCTGGCCCGAATATAACCCGCTCGAGCCATTTGGCAACAAATGGCCTAGATAGATGATTAGTCTTTGACAAAATCCGGCTTACCGACTATCTGACAAGATATGAAAACACCCCTGGAAAACAGGGGTGTTTTGCTCTCCAACCACCGTTGCGACACGCTTGGTCGCACGAATGCTTTGCATGAGCGACCGGTAGGTCGGGGGAGGAGCTGTTAAATCGAATTTATTTCGTTTTAACAGTGGAGGGGCGGGCCCCTTCTTCAATTTTCGCGGCCTTGACCACAGCTTCGAAGGCCTTTGGCTCGTTGACTGCTAGTTCGGCTAGAACTTTGCGGTCTAGCTCGATACCAGCTGCCTTGAGGCCAGCGATCAAACGGCTGTAGGTGGTGCCGTTTAGCCGTGCAGCGGCGTTGATACGCGTGTTCCACAGGGCGCGGAAGGTGCGCTTGCGGTTACGTCGGTCGACGTACGCGTTGTGTAGGCTTCGGGTAACGGCTTGCTTACCACGCTTGACGCTAATGCGGTTTGGGTGGCTGAAGCCTTTGGTAGCCTGGCGGATTTTATTGTGTTTGGCGCGGGTAGTAACTCCTCGTTTAACTCGCATGTTAGACCCCCAACTGCTTTCTTATGTTTTTAGTGTTGGTGGCGTTCATTGTCTCCAAACCAGCCAGCTTGCGCTTGCGAGCGCCGCTTTTCTTCTGTAGGAAGTGGCTAGCGTGTGAGTGACGGGTGCGAACACGACCGTTCTTGGTTACTCGTACGCGGTCTTTGGTCCCGCTGTGAGACTTGAGTTTTGGCATGGGTTACTCCTTTGCTGTGACTCGTTTACGTAATGTTATTTATCTGTTGGCTCGGCTTCGGCGCTCTGACTGCCACGGAATGTGTAGTCTTTGCCGGCCACGCCACGGATAACGAATGAAAGTTGTTTGCCGGTGAGTTGGGGTTTTTGGTCGACGACAATAGTGTCGCCAAAATCGTTAATAACTCGGTCGGCGAGGGCAAAACCAATGTCTTTGTGGGCCATTTCACGACCGCGGAAGAACAGGGTAATTTTGACCTTATGCCCAGACTCTAGAAAGCCAGAAACTTTCTTCATCTTGACGACGAGGTCGTGGTCACCAATTTTTAGCCCGAAGCGCATTTGCTTCATTTCGGCCGACTTGGCCGACTTGCGGTTTTTTTGCTGCTGCTTCGTTTTCTGGTAGTTGTACTTGCCCCAGTCGATGATTTTGCAGACTGGCGGGTCGGCGTTTGGCGAAATCTCGACTAGGTCAAGTTCGCGTTCGGCTGCAAGGTCCATGGCTTCCTGCCGGCTCAAAATACCGAGCTGGCTACCATCCTCGTCAACTACTCGTAGCTGTGGTGCCCGAATTTGTCCGTTCAGGCGCGTAAAATTGGCTATTGTTTAGTCCTCTTTATGGTTTTGTCCTACGAAATGCTTCTCATGGCACGCGAAAACGCGCCATACACAAGTCGTTGCCACGTAGTGTAACAGATTAGGCTACAGAGGTCAAATGGCAAAAGATTGCCATACCTTCGCTGTTCCGAGCGAAGCGAGTCGAGATTTGTCACCCAAGGTAGCAAACCAAGCTTTAGGGGGAGAGGCCTTGATGTCGAAGGCGACAGGGCTGGAGGGGCGAGCCCCTTCAAGACTAACAATATGTTTAAATTGCCTCGGGCTTTTCTGTACTGGTCAGTGCTTCTAGAACTGGCCTACCTAATTCTTGCGTAAGATTAACACCGAGTGCAGTCAACCTATCTTGCTCTGCACAATATGCGGTTAGTGCCCTCACAATCGCCCCGTAACTCTCATGAGGAACTCTAATTTCCCAGTGAACTCTGTCGCTGAGGCCGGGATAGCCATCGTAACGCATTCTTCTTACCCCATCCTTATTTCCCATTGCTTCACCATTTTCCATAACTCTTGTAACCTCCCATATTACTGAGACGTATTATGGACATAGACTGGTCGGCACGCAAGAATAAGCGGAACTGATCGAGTGATTTGAAGATGGTTTTACAGGTCATTCAAGGCGTGGGGGCGGTACTGCAGGGCTTCGGCAATGTGCTGGGTGCGGATGTCTTCTGAATTGTCGAGGTCAGCGATGGTTCGGGCAACTTTGACGGTACGCATGTAGGCCCGGGGACTCAGGCCAAATTTCTCAGCACCGGCGTCGAGGAGTTTTTTGGCTTCGGCTGAGAGTTTCGCGTGGCTTTTGATCTGGCGGTTTGTCATGTCGGCGTTTAGCACTTCTAGGCCATCAAACCGCTTGGACTGAACGGCGCGAGCAGTGGCAACGCGATGGGCGACATCTGCAGAGGTTTCGGCTGGTTTCTTGCGCTCCTCGAGTAGTTTGGAGTTGTCAATCTCATGCACGTCGACGTAGAGGTCTATACGGTCTAGGATGGGCCCGGATAGCTTGCGACGGTACTGATTGATTTGGTGTGCCGTGCAGGTGCAGTCTTTCTTGGTCTGGTAGTGTCCACAGGGGCAGGGATTGGCGGTAGCTACGAAAATGAAGTGGGCAGGGTAGTCGGCCGATTCTTTAGCCCTGGCTATACTTACCGTGCGGGATTCAAGCGGTTGGCGCAATGACTCGATGGTCTGGCGGTTGAATTCGGGAAATTCGTCGAAAAGGAGCACGCCACGGTGCGCGAGACTCATTTCGCCAGGGCGAACATTGTTGCCACCACCGGTAATTGCGACGTGGCTAGCGCTGTGGTGTGGCGAACGAAATGGGCGGGTTGTAACGATGCGGTTGAAGTTGTTGTTTGCGAGGCTATGCAAGTGGGTAACTTCCAGCATTTCCTGTGGGGACAGAGGTGGCAATAAGCCGGGAAGGGCGCTGGCTAGCATGCTTTTACCAGTGCCTGGAGGCCCTCCGAGCAAGATGTTGTGACCACCGGCGGCGCAGATTTCTATGGCACGCTTGCCGGCATTTTGGCCAATTACGTCGGAAATATCTTGCGTAGGTACCGATGTAGTGGAACTTAACTGCTTCGCTACGGTTTGCAGTGTGGTCTGAACAATGTTGGGTGCGCTTACTCCGGCTAGCATTTCCTGTAGTTCGCGCAGGTTTGCTACGGAGACTAACTCTAGGTCTGGTACCAAGAGCGCTTGCTGTAAGTTGTCTTGGGCAATCACAAACCGATTGAGACCATGTTTTTTACCTGCTAGTAGCTTGCCGATGATGCCCCGGACTGGTCGAACACTACCGTCTAGCCCGAGTTCGCCAATGTAGGCGCAGTTTACGGGTGTTTCGGCTTTGGGGTTGGTGGCCTGAATAATCGCAACGGCCATTGCTAGGTCAAAGCTCGTGCCGGTCTTTGGTATGTCTGCCGGAGCGAGATTGAGTGTTATACGACGCCTGGGTAATGGTGTCTCAGAAGCTGTAAAAGCACTTCGAATGCGTTCCTTGGCTTCGTCGACTGCTTTGTTGGCGTAGCCTACTATGACTATGTTGGGCAAGTTGTTGCTGAGCTGACACTCGACTTCGACTTGCAGGCCATCCTGACCTGCCTCTACCACAGAATAAATCGGTACGCGCTTCATGGCTAGAGCGTACGCCCTCACTAAGCGCAACGCAAGCAGTAGCATTTTGAGCGAAGCGAACGAGCCGGTAGGCGAGCGACGACATTTTCGGAAGGAAAATGTCGTCGGGGGAGGAGCAGGGCTAAAAACAAGGGAGTCCTAAGACGACCGAGTTTTTACCCGAGGAGGGGTGGGTCCCTCCTAAGAGAAACAATGGACGAGACATAAACAATGTACGTCGATGCGCCAGCACAAACCTCTAGTAACTAGTGTGCAATTAAAAACGACGGTCTGCGAGGAACCGTCGTTTTATTCGTCGTTTTTGTTTTTGAGCACTTTTTTTATTCAGTGCTAAACATATAGTATGCATAAGGGGTAAAAGTGTCAATACGAAATTGGAGTAAGTTTTACTACACCGTTCAGTGACGTTTGGAACTGGAAGGCAGAAAAGCTCGCAAACAGGGGTCAAAACGCCCGAAAAGCATTGACAAAAAGCCCTCTCTGTAGTAGTATTTATGCAGTAAGGCAAAAACAAAAAAGAGCTCAAAAACACCTTACATCAGCGCTCTATATACCCTCAAGGTATAGCGAGCGGTCAGTCACAGTCGAATGACGGTAAGCGCCACTATAGTTTATTTAAAGTTGGGCGGATTTACCGTCTTCGACCTCTATTTTTTAACCAGCTTGCTACAAGTAGTGTGCTGTTTTTTTGCTTCTAAGCCCTAAGTATGGCCGTCCTCAAATAGTCTTTATGTTTTTCGTGTGACAGGGTATGGTATAGGCATGATGCAGAAAATGCTCTCGAGAGACTTTGTTGTAGCTTGTTCAGCGTGGTTTGGTATATTGCTTTTTATTTTGGTTACAAACCCGACGAAGATACCGGTAAGCTTTGTGGTGGTGCCGTTTGCGTTTCTACTTCTTGCGCTCTGGACTTCATGGTCTGTAGTGTGTGATTTACTGTGGGGAACAAGGCGCGACGGACAGCTGGAGCGCACCATACGCCATTTGGGTCATATGCTCTCGGTGGCGACTACGATTTGCCTCGCGCTGCAGTCAATCGGGCAACTTTCGATACGAGATATTCTGGCAGTACTTTTCGTGTGCGTGCTCGGTTTTTTCTATGTACATAGGATGACGGCCCCAAAAAGTACTAAAACTGGGCCTACCAGATAAACGACAACAAGTATATACTAAAGATATATGGACCCGACAACACCTCAACAGCCCGGCTTCGATATGCCAGCAGGCCCTGCACAACAAATGCCACAGGTAGGTCTACCCGTTGCTGGTGGGGGTTCCCAGCCTATGCCGACTCAGCCCGTACCGAACCAGAGTTTTATGCAGGGGCCAATATCCGAACAGGCAATCGCGACAGGAGCAATGCACACCCAGGGCACCGCTGTTGACAGGGCTATCTCTACGGCAATTGGTGTTGTTGCGCGTACGCAAAACAATCCCTTGCAACAGTCAAAAGAGCTCGGCGCGTTGCGAACAAACTATCTAAAAGAGCAATTTGGCATAGATATGCACGGGTAGGAAACAGAAAGCATGATTTTAGACGAACTAAAAGGGTCAACAAAGGAAAGGGTCAAATACGAGCGCGGGCTCAATTTGGTCCCGCTTCTCATTCATCTGCCCCCAGTCAGTGAAGATATTGAGGGCAACGGCCGTGACAACAGAGACATCGTAGACGAAAACATCTCTAAGGCTCTGACCATCTACAACATTATTTCGAGCACTGTCCAGAAGGGTTTTTCCTATCTTGTGCATGGACAGGAGCATTTTGGGTTTGAAATCGTCGGCACTGAAGGTTATGTGCACCTTTACGCCCTGGCGCCTGCGGGCCAGCTTGACGTTATAGAACAGGCAATTACGACCGCGTATCCTTCCACTCGACTCGAGCGCAAGGGTGACTACAATATCTTCAATGAACAGGGTGGAATTGCCGGGATTGCGGGTGGTCGCTTTGCGCTAAAAGAGAACTTCGCATACCCGATCGCCACCTATCAGGACCTGAAAAAAGACACTTTCCAGGGTATTTTGAACGCACTGTCGACCATCGAAAATCAAGACGGCGCAGCCATACAGCTTCTGTTTCGCCCTCTGGACGACGGTTGGCGCAAAAGTGCCGCAGAATTTGCCAAGAAAAAACGTAAGGGCACTGACAAAGGCTTGCAGGTCGGCCAGTTGGCCAAAGATTTTTTTAGTGCTTTTAACAAAGTACCCGAGTATAAAGACAGCGACAAGCCCAAAGAACTCTCGGCAACGGAACAAGCAGTCGTAGACTCCATAGACGCCAAGACACAGTATGCTGGTTTTGAGGTTACGATTAGGGTTATAACTTCTTCGGCTACGGCCAACGAAGCAAAGAGCCTCGTTAATAACATTGTTTCAAGTTTTAGTCTCTTCAACGCCCCTGGGAAAAACGGTTTTAAATTTACTCCAGCAACAGATGCCAACGAGCTTGTAACTAACTTTTTGCTTCGCGTTTTCCCGAAGGACAAGAAAAAATCGATCCTGAATGTCGTCGAGCTGGCAACGCTCTTTCACTTCCCAGACCAGAGTAGTACGCCGACTTCACAGTTGGGACGCCAGGACTCCAAGCAAGTCGACGCTCCTCGCAACATGCCCGAAACGGGCCTGATGCTGGGCTATAACCTCTTTAGGGGAATAAAAAAGCCAATTCGCTTGGGGCTAAAGGACCGACAACGACACATGTATGCGGTGGGGCAGACGGGTACTGGTAAATCTACGTTCCTCGAGAACCTGGCGCTACAAGACATGTTGAACGGCGATGGTTTTGCCTTTGTCGATCCACACGGTGACACGGCCGAACGCTTGCTGGCTATGGTACCCAAGGAACGTGTCGAAGATGTCATATATTTCTGTCCTTCAGACATGGATTATCCAATGGGGATGAACCTGTTCGAATACCACACTGACGACCAAAAGGACTTTCTGATCCAGGAAGTGCTAAACATGCTGTACAAGTTGTATGACCCACAACACCAAGGGATTATGGGACCGCGCTACGAAGATATGTTCCGAAATGCTGCGTTGGTAATCATGGCCGATCCTAACGGGGGTACCTTTGTCGACATACCTAAACTTTTCCGTGATCCACAGTTCTTGAAGCAAAAGTTACAACATGTCAAAGACCAGACGGTGCTCGACTTCTGGACCAAACAATTCCCCGCACAGCAACGTTCGAACGAAGCTGGTGAAGTTACGGCCTGGTTCGTGAGTAAGTTCGGCGCCTTCCTTAGTAACGAGATGATGCGCAATATTATCGGTCAGAGCAAGAGCGCCTTTAACCTCCGCGATATTATGGACAACAAAAAGATCCTGCTCGTGAACTTGAGCAAGGGGCGAACCGGTGACCTAAACAGTAAGCTTCTGGGCATGATGTTCGTCATGAAGTTCCAGGCTGCGGCTATGAGTCGTGCAAATGTGCCTGAAGATCAGCGTGTTGACTTTGCACTGTACGTGGACGAGTTCCAGAACTTCTCGACGGATAGCTTTGCGACTATCTTGAGCGAGGCCCGAAAATACCACCTGAACTTGATTGTGGCGAACCAGTTTACTACCCAGTTGAGCGAAGAGATCCGTGACGCAGTCTTTGGTAACATCGGTACCATCGTAGCGTATCGTGTAGGTCAAAACGACGTCGATGCTTTGGCGCGCTATTTCCAGCCACAGTTCGACGGTGACGACCTTTTGCGCATACCCAACCACAACACCATCGTGCGCACTATGGTGAACGGTGTTCCAACCCAGCCGTTCAGCATGGCTGCTTTGCCACCATTGGGGAATGAGAACCCTAAGCTCTCAACAGCGCTCAAACAGCTGACGGCAGCTAAGTATGGTCGACCAAAGGCAGTGGTAGAGAAAGAAATCTTTTCTCGCCTCGAAACCAAACCAGCTCCTGGCCCGCAACAGGGCATGGCAAATCCATTTGAGGGTGGCCCCGTTGGACAAATGCCTGCCGGACCGGCTAAACCAGCTTCGTTCCTCGACGAATGGGTAGCCAAACAGCGCGCTGCAGGGGCCACTGCACCACAGATGGGTGCGCCTCAGGCGCCAGTACAGCCAGCGCAACCAGTGTCACCGGTCCAGCCAACCAATCCTGCACCCACAAACCAGGCTGGTCCAATAACCACAACTCAGCCATTACAACCCGGGCCGATTAGCCCCGCTCCCGCACCGCTCCAACCGGTTTCCGCGCCAGAACCCGCTCAAAGCCCGCTAAACCCGGGCGAAGTGCAGATAGACGACAACGGCAATCTGACCATTCCTAGGTAGCTCTACGTGGCTCAGAATCGAAATTGGCATATGCCAGATATTGTTATCTGTTGAGAATAGGTCTATACTATACATAGCTATATTAAAGGTCGCGTTTGACGTGGGAGCGACTAAAACATAGAGGGGACATAAGAGGGGTGACTGACAAAAAGCAATATTCAGCCGATCAGATTCAGGTGCTCGAAGGCCTGGAGCCAGTTCGTAAGCGTCCAGGTATGTACATCGGTAGTACAGGCGTCGAAGGCTTGCACCATTTGGTGTGGGAAATTGTAGACAACGGCATCGACGAAGCGCTCGCAGGCTATGCTACTGGCGTAGAAGTTACTATGCAGGCCGATGGTGGGATACGTATTTTTGACGATGGTCGTGGTATTCCGACCGACATTCACCCCAAAACGGGCAAAAGTACTGTCGAAACAGTGCTGACCGTCCTGCACGCTGGCGGTAAGTTTGGCGGTGGAGGTTACAAAGTATCTGGAGGTTTGCACGGTGTGGGTGTGAGTGTGGTAAACGCGCTTTCGACGCATCTGACGGCTACCATTTATCGGGACGGCAAAGTCCACCAGCAGGAATACGAGAAGGGCGTACCCCAGGGCGACCTAAAGGTGGTAGGCAAGTGTGACAAGGAAAAACACGGTACCGAGATCAAATTTTATGCAGATGGCTCAATCTTTACCGAAGGTACCAAGTTTAGCTACGACACTATCCTCGATCGTTTACGCCACGCCGCCTACCTAACCAAGGGCGTGCGCACTACGCTGATCAACGAAGCCAACGGCAAGAAATACAGCTTCTACTTCGAGGGGGGCATTAAGTCCTACGTTAGTAACCTCAACGTTGGCAAGGAGCCTGTCGACGAAGACGTCTTTTATGTCGACAAGATGGTCGACGACAACCAAATCGAAGTGGCCTTGCAGTACACCGAAGGCTTTTCCGAGACTATCAAGCAGTTTGCCAACAACGTTTATAACCCAGACGGTGGTTCGCACTTGACCGGTTTCCGTGCGGCCCTGACGCGTGTAATCAACGACTACGCGCGCAAGAGTGGCCTACTGAAGGAAAAGGAAGAAAACCTCAGTGGTGAAGACTGCCGAGAAGGTCTAACGGCCGTCATTTTGGTAAAATTACCAGATCCGCAGTTCGAAGGTCAGACCAAAAACAAGCTGGGTAACCCAGAGGTCCGTGGCCAGGTCGAACAAGTCATGAACGAATACTTTGCCTACTACCTCGAAGAACATCCTGGCGTGGCCAAGAAAATCGTCGGCAAGGCGCTTTTGGCCGCTCGTGCGCGCAAGGCCGCTCGTGCTGCACGTGACAACATCATCCGAAAAGGGGTTTTGGACGGTGCAAGCATGCCCGGTAAATTGGCCGATTGCAGTAGTAAGGACCCGGCTTCATCCGAAATCTACCTGGTAGAGGGCGACTCGGCAGGTGGCTCGGCCAAGACCGGCCGCGACAGCAAGTACCAGGCCATTATGCCTCTCAGGGGTAAGGTCCTGAACGTCGAGCGTGCTCGACTAGACAAAATGTTGGCCAACAACGAAATCCTAAACCTCATAAAGGCCCTCGGAGTGGGCATTGGCGACTCCTTTAGCTTGGATGGTTTGCGTTATCACCGGGTCATTATTATGACCGATGCCGATGTTGACGGTAGCCACATTTCGACTTTGCTGCTCACCTTCTTCTTCCGCTACATGCGCGAAGTAGTCGACGCCGGGCACATTTATCTGGCAAAACCACCTCTGTTTGAGCTGGTAAAACCAGGCCGTAAAAATAGTGTGTTCATTTACGACGAAGAGGAGCTCGAAAAAGTGCTCGACGAGACAATTGCCAAGCGCAAGGGCGAAGATCTCAAGGTAGACGCCACAGCCGAGCGCTTCAAACAGGCTGGCTTTATCGAGCAGAAACGTTACAAGGGTCTTGGTGAAATGGACGCCGAACAGCTATACGAAACCACTATGAACCCCGAAAAGCGCGTGCTGGTGCAGGTAAAAGTCGAAGACGCCGAAAAAGCCGACGCCATCTTTAACAAGCTTATGGGAACAGAGGTGGAACTGCGCAAAAACTTCATTACTGCCAACGCTAAATTTGTGAAAGACCTGGATATTTAGATTATGTCTTACGAGATTACTTACGAGAATGCTGGCGAACTCTTTGATGTTGTCGAGGTATTATTTGGCTCCCTCGGGAGTGTAACCGAATACGGTGTTAAGATCGATAAAAGGCCGGATCTTCGGTGGGACTTCTTAATAGATTATTCCCTTGCCGATGCGCAAGATGGTCCGTTTAGGACGCTTACAGCCGAAGACTATGTAACTGAATTCTATAAGGTCTGTGGTGGAGAATTAACTTTTGAGAACTATGATGATACTGAGAAGTTTGTGGTCCAGTGCAGGTATATAGCGCGGTGGCTTCAGGAGCCAATGATACATAATGGAATGGTAACTCTTGAAGATTTGCGCATACTGCAAACTAGTCCACCCAGAAGGAGTACAGTAAGCTTGCGGGACATTGGTAGAACGGTGGGCTGCATGGATGATGAAGCAAGGAGAATGTTCTAATGGACGATGAGAACCTAGGAAACACACCAATTATTGATGCTGAAGACGCTGAACGTCACGAAGAGCGGGCAGGGCACGTCGAGATTATCGAGGCCGAACACTCGCGCTTAGTCGAGCGTCGCACCGTCGAAAATGTCATGGAAGACAGCTACTTGCGATATTCCATGAGTGTTATCATCGACCGTGCGCTTCCAGACGTTCGTGACGGCATGAAGCCTGTGCACCGACGTATTTTGTACAGTATGAACGAAGACGGCCTGCGTAGTAGCAGTCGTCACCGCAAGAGCGCCAACGTGGTCGGTGCGGTTATGGGTAAATACCACCCTCACGGCGATAGTTCTATTTATGATTCGATGGTTCGTTTGGCCCAACCATGGGCAACACGCTACCTGCTGGTAAACGGGCAGGGTAACTTCGGTTCTATGGACGGTGACCCGCCAGCAGCCATGCGATATACCGAAGCCAAGATGCACCGTCTAGCCGATGAGCTTTTGGCCGACATTAACATGGACACAGTGGACTTCCGTGACACCTACGACGGTGAAAACCAAGAGCCAACTGTTTTGCCGGCGAAGCTACCAAACCTGCTCCTGAACGGACAGCTTGGTATTGCCGTGGGTATGGCTACCAACATTCCGCCGCACAACCTGACCGAAGTCGTCGACGCCACAATCTACAAGATTGACCACCCAGACGCTCCTTTGGACAAGCTACTTGAGTTCATCAAAGGCCCAGACTTTCCAACCGGTGGTGTTGTGTATGGTGCCGGCTCGATTCGTCAAGCGTACGCTACAGGCCGTGGTGGCGTAGTCGTACGAGGTGTAGCCGAGATTGTTGAAGGCAAGAAGGGGCGACACCAGATTGTCATTACCCAGATCCCATACGCCTTGAACAAAGAGTCTTTGGTTATCAAAATAGCCGACTTGGTGAAGGAAAAGAAGATTACCGGTGTAAGCGACCTGCGTGATGAATCGGCTCGTGGCGCCGTGCGGATAGTGATTGACCTCAAGAAAGACGCCTATCCTAAGAAGCTTTTGAACCAGCTCTACAAGCTAACGCCTCTACAGACAAGCTTCCACTACAACATGATGGCGCTTATCGACGGAATTCAACCTCGAGTGCTTGGCCTGCAGGACATCTTGAGCGAGCACATCAAACACCGCCAGGTAGTGGTACGACGTCGCACTGAGTTTGAACTGCGCAAGGCGCGCGATCGTGCGCATATTTTGGAAGGGCTCAAGATTGCCCTCGACAACATCGACGAGGTTATTAGCACCATTCGCTCCAGCGAAACTACCGAAGACGCTCAGGCAAACCTCATCAAGAAGTTCAAACTTTCTGAAATTCAGGCCAAGGCCATTTTGGCCATGCAATTGCGCACACTTGCTGGACTCGAGCGCAAGAAGATCGAAGATGAACTAGCCGAGCTCATGAAGCTAATCGCCGAACTCGAAGCTATTCTGGCCGACGAGAAGAAGATTTTAGCCATCATCAAGACCGAGCTAAAAGACCTGAAGAAGGCGTATGGTGATGAGCGACGCACCCAGGTTGTGGCCCAAGAGCTCAATCGTTTGAGCGACGAAGACCTTGTTCCGGATGAGCAGGTTGTAGTAACGCTTACATCAGCAAACTACATCAAACGTAGTCCAATTGCCGAGTACAAACGCCAAGGACGGGGCGGAAAAGGCCGTCGTGGTATGGCCACTCGCGAGGAAGATGTCATTGAACACGTTGTAAATGCTTCAACACATGACTTCCTCCTGTTCTTTACTAACAGGGGTCGTGTCTTCCGTCTCAAGACCTATGAAGTACCTGCCGCTAGCCTGAACGCCAAGGGTGTTGCCATTGTAAACTTACTTCAGTTACAACCAGAAGAAACCGTTAGCTCTGTCATAAACATCAGCAAGACCGATGCGGCCGCCAACCTGCTAATGTGTACCATCCGAGGCGTTGTGAAAAAAACACCATTCGAACAGTACAAAAACGTGCGAAGCAGTGGCTTGATCGCCATTAACTTAGACGAAGGCGACGAACTTAAGTGGATTCGCATGACCAGTGGAGAAAACGAAGTCATCATTTCTACCAGCCAGGGCCAGGCTATTCGCTTCCACGAAAAGGACGCTCGTCCAATGGGTCGTGTCAGTCGTGGCGTACGAGGTATACGCCTGCGTGCAGACGACCAGGTGATAGGCATGGACATTGTCGACGAAAATAGTTCAATCTTTGTGATTAGCAAGTACGGCTACGGTAAGCGAACCAAAGTTGCCCAGTTTACACCGCACGCACGTGGTGGAGTAGGGATCCGTTCGGCCGTAGTAAACACCAAGACAGGCGCTCTCGTAGGCGTGAACACTTTGAGTGATAATGACGAGCAAGAGGTCATTATTATCAGCAAAAACGGTCAAACGATCCGCTTGGGCCTCAAGGACATTCCTGCGCTCGGTCGTGCTACGCAAGGAGTACGCATTATGCGCCTAAACGATGGCGACGAGGTTGTTTCTCTGGCCCTCGTAAACAAATCCGACCAACCAGAAGACGACGAAGATGAGGAGCCTACCGATATTACGCCCAACAAAACTGAAGAATAGGGCGCTGTAGGAAATACTACAAGAAAAGACAAATATATCCTTGACACCGATGTTTTTTACGAGTATAGTGGACGACTAGTGCTTGTGGGCTGTGTTTTGACCTGTATCCACCAAATAAACAGGTCTGACTTTTTGGCCTCATGCTACGATCGTTAAAAATTTGGATAGTGCAACCAGTATCCGCTACCCAGTGGATGCTGGAAATCAACGTCAGTTCACTTTGCTGTTTACAGCAAATGAATTGTTTTAGATAATTTCGATATACAAGTAGTGGCCTTAGGGCCATTGCTAAGAAAGTAAGTCAGCTTATGCTGATGCCTAAGATAAATTCTTTTTTGAAGAGTTTGATCCTGGCTCAGGATGAACCTTGCCCCATAGGGGCAGCCATGAACATTGCGGCCTAGCCGCCAGCGTTCAGAAGCTACGGTTTGTTTTGACCAAGAGACAGTCTTCATATTTTTTGAAGAGTTTGATCCTGGCTCAGGATGAACGCTGGCGGCGTGCCTAATACATGCAAGTCGAGCGGAAACATGTTCCTCTCTGACGGTCGGAACCATTGAACATTTAGCATTGACCGTTGACCATTACTTTTTCATTTAACATTTCTCATTGGCGCATTTTAAAACGCAAAATGGTAAATGCTACTTGATCAATGAATGCTCAACGCATCAACGATTAACGATCAATGAATCTTCCGAACGTGAGAGAGGAATGATGTCGAGCGGCGGACGGCTGAGTAACGCGTAGGAACGTACCCCAAACTGAGGGATAACTGCTCGAAAGAGTAGCTAATACCGCATGTGCTCTAAGGAGTAAAGCTTCGGCGGTTTGGGAACGGCCTGCGTACGATTAGATTGTTGGTGAGGTAATGGCTCACCAAGTCG
>WBZP01004496.1_pt1 | contig 14530 bp, 10 predicted proteins | sample 5204301 | NCBI WGS metagenome assembly WBZP01 (sample SAMN12412401, study PRJNA552823) | activated sludge metagenome | isolation source: activated sludge from nitrification reactor of wastewater treatment plant... | place: USA: Pennsylvania | collected 2017 | reverse complement strand
ACGCGATGGGCTACGGCAAGAAGGGCGCCCGGAACATCGACAAGAAGCTGATGGGCCAGAAACGCTTCCCCTCGCTCTTCCCCGAGTTCGCGTACTCGATGGAGCCGCCGGAGCGGCCGAGCGAGGAGGCCCGGCACGTGCCGGCGGAGATGGCCGCCGCCCTGCGCGTGCAGTCGCACGCCGAGGTCTCGCTCGGGCTCACCCCGGTGGCCGCGATGGAAGAGACGTCGCGGTGCCTGCGCTGCGACATCCGCGGCGCCGAGAGATAGGGAGGACCGCCTTGACCCAGAAGGTGAAGGTCCGCATCGACGGCGAGGTGATCACGGCCACCGCCGGCCAGACGATCCTCGAGGTCGCCCGGACCAGCAACAAGTACATCCCCGCTCTCTGCTACATGGAAGGCCTCGCCTCGGTCGGCGCGTGCCGGCTGTGCATGGTCGAGGTCTCCGGGGTGGCGCGCCTCCTGCCCGCCTGCACGACGCCGGTGCAGGAGGGGCTCGCCGTCACCACCACCTCCCCGCAGCTGCAGTCGTACCGGAAGATCGCGCTCGAGCTGCTGCTGTCGGAGCGGAACCACGTGTGCGCCGTGTGCGTGTCGTCCGGCCACTGCGAGCTGCAGACGCTCGCCCAGGAGCACGGCGTCACCCACGTCCGCTACAACTACAACTACCCGCGGCTCCAGGTCGACACCACCCACCCGCGCTACGTGCTCGACCACAACCGCTGCGTGCTGTGCTCGCGCTGCATCCGCGTCTGCGCCCACATCGAGGGCGCCTTCGTGTGGAACGTGGCCGGCCGCGGCATCCAGTCGCGGCTCGTCAGCGAGCTGAAGCGGCCGTGGGGCGAGGCGAAGACCTGCACGAGCTGCGGCAAGTGCGTGCAGGCCTGCCCCACGGGGGCCATGGCCGAGAAGGGCTGGGCGGTCGAGGAGATGACCAAGCAGAAGACGGTCGTCAGCCGCCTGACCACGATGCGGGGAGGCCGGTGATGGACGGCAACGGCAAGGTCAAGATCGGCACCTGCTGGCTCGACGGCTGCTCGGGCTGCCACATGTCGCTCCTCGACATCGACGAGGGCATCGTGGCCGTGCTGAAGAAGGCCGACATCGTGTTCGGGCCCCTGGTCGACGCGCAGGAGTACCCGGAGGGCACCGACGTCGGCGTGATCGAAGGCGCCGTCAGCAGCCAGGATGACGTGAAGCTCGCCCAGACGATCCGCGCCCGCAGCAAGGTGGTGGTGGCCCTCGGCGACTGCGCGGTCACGAGCAACGTGCCCTCGATGCGCAACGGCATCCCGACCCGGCGGCTCCTCGAGCGGGTGTACGTCGAGGGCGCGACCGAGAAGCCGGGCATCCCGGCCGACGGCGTGCCGCCTCTCCTCAAGCAGGCGGTGCCCGTCCACGACGTCGTCAAGGTCGACGTCCACGTCCCCGGCTGCCCGCCCAAGCCGAACGCGATCCTCTTCGCGCTCAGCGAGCTGCTCGAGGGTCGCAAGCCCGACCTCGGCTCCAAGCTGCGGTTCGGGTAGGGCCGGGCGATGGCGGGAAAGGGAAAGCCGAAGGCGGAGGCCGCGAAGGGCCCGAAGCGCGGTTACGTGGCGACGGACAACGGCGGGATGCCGGAGCTGCAGCCGGTCCAGGGGAGACCTGCGATGAACAAGATCACCATCCACCCGGTGTCGCGCATCGAGGGTCACGCCAAGATCACGATCAAGCTCGACGACGCGGGCCAGGTCGCGGGGACGCAGTTCCACGTCACCCAGATACGCGGGTTCGAGAAGTTCACCGAGGGGCGGCCGTACTACGAGATGCCGTCCATCACCGCCCGCATCTGCGGGATCTGCCCGGTGAGCCACCTCCTCGCCTCGGTGAAGGCGTGCGACGAGATCATGGCCGTGCGGATCCCGGAGGCCGCGTCGAAGCTGCGCGAGCTCGTCCACATGGCGCAGATCGTCCAGTCGCACGCGCTGTCCTTCTTCCACCTCTCCGCGCCCGACCTCCTCCTCGGGATGGACTACGACCCGGCGAAGCGCAACGTCGCGGGGCTCCTCGAGGAGCACCCCGACGCGCTGCGCGACGGGATCGCGCTGCGCAAGTTCGGCCAGCAGGTGATCGAGCGGCTCGCGAAGGAACGCGTCCACCCCTCGTGGACCGTGCCGGGCGGCGTCAACGCGCCGCTCGACCCCCACGCGCGCGAGAAGACCCTCGGCGAGCTGCCGGCGGCGGCGGCGATCGTGAGGCGCACGCTCGAACTGTGGAAGCAGACGGTCGACCAGTTCCCGGACGAGATCGGGAGCTTCTCCAACTTCCCGACGATGTACTGCGGGCTCGTGGGCCCGGACGGGTCACTGCGCCTCTACGACGGCAACCTGCGCTTCGTCGGCCCCGAGGGCCGGGTCGTGGCCGACCAGGTCCGGCCCGCGGACTACGCGCAGTACATCGGCGAGGCGGCGCTCGCCGACTCGTACCTCAAGGCGCCCTACTTCAAGCCGACCGGGTACCCCGACGGCATCTACCGCGTGGGACCGATGGCACGCCTGAACGCCGCCGAGCGCTGCGGCACGCCCGAGGCCGACCGCGAGCTCGAGGAGTACCGCCACCGCTTCGGCCGCATCGTGCAGAGCGGGTTCCACTACCACTACGCCCGGCTCATCGAGGCGACCTACGCGCTCGAGCGGATGCAGCAGCTGCTCGACGACCCGGCCATCCTCTCGACGAAGGTCCGGGCCCGGGCCGGCGTCAACAGTCCCGAGGGCGTCGGCATCATCGAGGCCCCGCGCGGCACCCTCATCCACCACTACAAGGTGGACGACAACGGCGCGATCACGTGGGTGAACCTGATCGTGGCGACGGGCCACAACAACCTGGCCATCGGCAAGGGCGTCGAGCAGGTGGCGAAGAGGTTCGTCGACGGCCGCAAGCTCCAGGAGGGCGCCCTCAACCGCGTCTCGGCCCTCGTGCGCGCCTACGACCCGTGCCTGTCGTGCTCGACCCACGCCCTCGGCATGGTGCCGATGGTGCTGCAGCTGCGCGGGCCGGAGGGCGAGCTGCTCGACGAGAAGGCGACGAGCTAGAAGAGCGGGCCGAGCCGGAACCACGCGAAGGCGGCGTGGCCCGTCGAGGCCGCACCGGGCTCCTCCGAGGCGAAGAGGCCGACCTTCGCGCCGACCCAGCGGCCCGGCACCGGGACGAACGCAGGGCCGAGCGGCTCGAAGCCGCCCTCGCCGACCGCCGCACTGAAGACGCACGCGCCGTCCGGCCTCCATGCGACGCGCAGCCGCACCGGCCCGGCGCCCGCGGCGCGCGACGCTTCGAGCTTCTCCTCGCCCCCTCCGGCCGCGCCCTTCGCGACGCGCATGACGAGCGAGTGCCGTCCGGCCGTCCGCTCGACGCCGATCCAGGCGTAGTCGGAGCCGAAGACGACGAGGCCCGCGCGCGCGCCGTCGCGCGACGGCTCGAAGGCCATCTCGGTCGTGGCAACGAAGCTGTCGGCCGGCGCCTTCTGCAGGAGGAGCGACGGGACGGGCCACAGGTTGCGCGTGCCGGCCGGCCGCGGCTGGACGGCGAGCCGCAGCGAGCCGCCGTCGAGCGTCGCCCACGCCGGCTCCGGGTTCGCCTGCCACTGCCACTGCAGACCGAGCGACGGGCCCTCGAACTCGTCGGAGGTCGCCGGCTCCGCGGGCGCCTGCGGTGGGCCGGCGGGCTTCCGCCACCGCGCCACCGGCTCGCCGCGCCCGTTGCCGTCGGGATCCCAGCCGATCACCGGCCAGCCGTCCGCGCCCCAGGCCAGGGGCTGCAGGTGGACGACGCGTCCGTGCGCGTCGCGATCCTGGAAGTGGACGAAGAAGCCCTCTCCGGACGGCGTCTCGACCCACGCGCCCTGGTGCGGGCCGTTCGTCTCCGTCCTCCCCTGATCGAGGACGATCCGAGCCTCGTAGGGGCCGCGGATGTCGCGCGCCCGGAACACCGACTGCCAGCCGGTCTTCACGCCGCCGGCGGGAGCGAAGACGTAGTACCAGCCGTCGCGCTCGTAGAGCTTCGGGCCCTCGAGCGTGCTGTACCCGGGGAAGGCGCTCCCGTCGATGACGACCGTCCCGCCCTCGTCGGCCGGCGCGAGCCCGTCGGCCCGCAGCCGGCGCAGGGTGAGGACGTTGTTGATGCCGGAGCGGCTCTTCGCCCACGCGTGCACGAGCCAGACGCTCCCGTCGTCGTCCCAGAGGGGGCAGGGGTCGATGAGGCCCCTGCCGGGCAGCACCAGCACAGGCGCCGTCCACGGCCCGGCGGGGTCGGCCGCCGTCGTCGCGTAGATACCGTAGTCGGGGTCCGGGTAGTAGATGAAGAAGCGGCCGTCGTGGTGGCGGATCGCCGGCGCCCACACTCCGCCGCCGTGCCGCACCTCCCGGAACGCCTCCTTCGGCACGAGGCGCGGGAGAGCGTGGCCGACGAGCGTCCAGTTGACGAGGTCGCGCGAGTGGAGGATCGGCAGTCCCGGCACGTGGTTGAAGCTCGACGCCGTCATCCAGTAGTCCTCGCCGACGCGGACGACGTCGGGGTCGGAGTAGTCCGCGTGGAGGACCGGGTTGCGGTAGGTGCCGTCGCCCGCGTCCGGCGACCAGGCCGGGGGCGGCGGCACGAGCCGGCTCAGATCGAGGAGACCGGCGATCGGAAGACGCAGCCGCGCCATCTCGCGCGCCGCGAGCTGGGCCACCTGCCGCGATCCGCGCTCGGAGAAGTGCGTGTCGTCGTGCTTCCCCTCCGGCAGTCGCGGGTGCTCGCCCGGCTCGAAGTGCAGGAACAGGGCCTTCGAGGGCTCGGGGCCGAGCCCCCGCAGGAGGGCCCGCGTCGACTGCTCCAGGTCGAGGAGCGACACGCCGTCCGCGGCCGCGACCGCCCGCGTGACGCGCGGGTAGTCTCCGTGCGTGTCGACGAGCTCGCCGGCCGCGCTCCACCTCCGGCGCACGACCGACGTCGCGAGGATCGGCTGGGCGCCGTGTGCTCTCGTCTCGCGCACGAAGCGCTCGAGGTTGTGGCGGTACTCGCCCTCGGCCGCGGCGTAGCGGCTCGGGTCCTCGGCCTTCTCGTCGTTGTGGCCGAACTGCACGAGCACGAAATCTCCCGGCCGCAGCGCGTCGAGCACGGCCTGCCAGCGTCCCTCGTCGCGGAACGACTTCGTGCTCCGGCCGTTCACCGCGCGGTTGTCGACGACGAGAGGCGCCTTCGCGAGCTCGCGGAAGAGCTGCCCCCAGCCGCGCTCCGGCAGGCCGAGGTCCGGCTTGTCGGCCATGGTCGAGTCGCCGACCAGGAAGAGCGTTGGTCCGGGCGGCCGCGGCGGCTCCTCGGCCGGGGCTGCCGCCACGTCCTTCGCCGAGGCCGTGAACACGCCCGCGACGAGGAGCGCACCGGCCGCCACTCTCGCGGCGGCCGAGGCCGCCCGCGCCGTACGGCTCCATTGCTGCGTGACGTCGGGGCGGGTGAGCGTGGCCATGGTGCCGAAGCCTCCGTTGCGGGCGGATGATGACACGCGGCCCCGGCCTTCGCGCGCCCGGCGCGGCGTGCCATCATCGGCGCGATGTCGGCACGCCATCCCGCCCCGTCGGCCCGCGTCCAGCGCACGGCGCCCGCGCTCATCGACCTCGTCGGCCGGGCCGCGGCGGCGCGCCGCGCCTCGGGCGGCCGGCTCTTCCCCCTCGCCCAGGCGGTGCCCGACTTCGCGCCGCCGCCGCACGTGCAGCAGGCCCTCGCGGCGTGCCTCGCCGACCCGGCCACGCACCGCTACACGGTCGACCCCGGCCTGCCCGAGCTGCGCGCGGCGATCGCCCGCGTGCTCGGCGAAGCGCGCGGGGCGAGCTGGGACCCGCAGTCGCAGATCGCGGTGACGGCCGGCGCGAACCAGGCCTTCGCCGAGGTGCTGCCGGCCCTCGTCGACGCGGGCGACGAGGTACTGCTCCTCTCGCCCTATTACCTGAACCACGGCATGGCCGCGGAGCTCCTGGGCGCGGTGCCCGTCGAGGTCCCGCTCGACGCCGCGCGCGACTTCGCCGTGGACTTCGACGCCCTCGAGCGCGCGGTGACGCCCCGCTCGCGCGCGCTCGTGATCGTGAACCCGAGCAACCCGATCGGCTCGGTCCTGGGCCGCGCCGACGTGGCGCGCCTCCTCGACTTCGCGGCGGCCCACGGCCTCTGGGTCGTGAGCGACGAGACCTACGAGGACTACGTCGCCGACCCGCCCGAGGGCGGCTGGACGAGCGTCGCGAGCGTGCCCGGCCACGAGGCGCGCACCGTCGTCCTCGGCAGCTTCTCGAAGTCCGCAGGCCTCTCCGGCTGGCGCGTGGGCTGGATCGCGGGACCGCCCGCGCTCATGCGCGAGGTGCTGAAGGCCCACGACACGATGATCATCTGCGCCCCGGTGGCCGGGCAGCGCGGCGCGCTCGCGTCGCTCGAGGGCGACCGCTCGTGGCTCCTTCCGCAGCGGGCCGAGATCGCGGCGCGCCGGCGCTTCGTGCTCGACTTTCTCGCGAGGAGCGCGGCCATCGAGGGCGCCGTCGGCGCGAGCCGCGGCGCCATGTTCGTGCTCGCGCGCCCGCGCGGCCGAAGCCTCGGCAGCTCGACGCAGGCCGCGCTCGATCTCGTCGCCGCGACCGGAGTGGCGCTCGTCCCCGGCGCGGCGTTCGGCGAGTGCGGCGAGGGCTGGCTGCGCCTGTCGTTCGCCGGCGCGCGCACGGACGTCCTCGCCGAGGCCCTGCCCGCGCTCGAGACGGCCTTCGCTTCCGAATGAGGTGACCCCATGCGACCGATCCAGCTCCGCTGCGCCGTCACGGTCTCGGCTCTGCTCGCGGCGGCGACGCTCGCGCCCGCGCAGCCCGGCGAGCCGGCGTTCCTGAGCTGGGCGAAGACTCCGCCGATGGGCTGGAACAGCTGGGACGCCTTCGGCACGGCGATCACCGAGGCGCAGACGAGGGCGCAGGCCGACGTCATGGCCGCGAAGCTGCTGCCTTTGGGCTGGAAGGTGCTCACGGTCGACATCCAATGGTACGAGCCGGCGGCGAACGGCCACGACTACCGACCGAACGCCGCGCTCACGATGGACGAGTACGGGCGGCTCCTCCCCGCGCCGAACCGCTTCCCCTCGTCCGCTCGCGGCAAGGGCTTCGGCCCTCTCGCCGAGTACGTCCACGCGAAGGGGCTCCGCTTCGGCGTGCACCTGCTGCGCGGGATCCCGCGGCTCGCGGTCGACCGCAACCTGCCGGTGAAAGGCACGACGGTGCGCGCCGCGGACGTCGCGAGCCGCTCGAGCGTGTGCGCGTGGAACCCCGACATGTACGGCGTCGACATGAGGAAGCCGGGAGCGCAGGCCTACTACGACTCGGTGTTCGCCCTCCTCGCGTCGTGGGGCGTCGACTTCGTGAAGGTCGACGACATCAGCCGGCCGTACCACGACAACGAGGCCGAGATCGAGGCGATCCGCCGCGCGATCGACGAGTCCGGCCGGCCGATGGTGCTGAGCCTCTCGCCCGGCGAGACGGCCCTCGACGCGGCCGAGCACGTGAAGCGCCACGCGAACATGTGGCGCATCAGCGACGACTTCTGGGACACGTGGCCCGCGCTCCTCGAGCAGTTCGCGCGGCTGCGCAAGTGGAGCCCGCACGTCGGCCCCGGCCACTGGCCCGACGCGGACATGCTGCCCCTCGGCTGGCTCGGCACCCGTCCGACCCGCTTCAGCCCGGACGAGCAGCGGACCCTGATGACGCTGTGGTCGATCGCCCGCTCGCCGCTCATCCACGGCGGCGACCTGACCCGGACGGACGACTTCACGCTCTCGCTGCTCACGAACCCCGAGGTGATCGCCGTCGACCAGCAGAGCGAGGGGAACCGGCCGCTCTTCGAGCGGGACGGACTCGTCGCGTGGACGGCTTCCGTGCCCGGCTCGCGCGACCGCTACGTGGCCGTCTTCAATACGCGCGACCGCAAGGAGGGCGCACGGGCCGAGGGCGTGCCGGTCCGCGTCGCCCTCGCCGACCTGGGCCTCTCCGGCCGCTGCGGCGTGCGCGACCTCTGGGCCCGCGCCGACCTGGCCCCGGCCGAAGGCGAGATCGCGCCGGTCGTGCCGTGGCACGACGCGGCGCTCTTCCGGCTCTCGCCGCCGCGCTGAGCGGGCCGCGGCGCGGCCAGACGGCCGCCGCGCCGCGGTCGCGGCTCCTCAGCTCCGCAGCCGGTCGATCGCCGCGCCGAGGCGCTCGATGACGGGCTTCGTCCGGCGCTCGATCTCCGCGATGCGCTCGTCGGCGCGCAGGCCCTCGATCTTCCGCTCGAGCTCCGCGATCTTCTGGTCCGCGTGGATGTCGGCGATCCGGCGCTCGAGCTCGGCGATCTCGGCCTGCGCCTTCGACTCGTCGCCCTTCAACCCGGCCTCGGCCTCGGCGATCCGCTCCTCGAACCGGCGCGACTTCATCTCGGCCTGCAGCTTCTCGATCGTCCGGCGGTGCGAAGCGATCTCCGCGTCGATACGGCTCCGCTCCGCCTCGCTCGCCTGCCAGCGGCGGCCTTCGAGTCCGCCGATCGCACCCTCCTCGCCGCCGATACGGCCCTCGAGCGCACCGCGCTCGCCCTCGATCGCGCCGATCTCGCCCTGGAGCCCGCCGATCCGGCCCTGGATTCCGCCGATCTCGCCCTGAAGGCCGCCCACCTGCCCCTGGATGCCGCCGATCTCTCCCTGGAGGCCGCCGACCTCGCCCTGGATGCCGCCGATCGCGCGATAGGCGGCCACGACCGCGAGCGCGTCGGACAGCCAGGCGCGGGCGGCATCGTCGACCGGCCGCGGCGCGCCGCCGATCCACCACTCGTGCCGCGGTCCTCCCGGCGCACCGGTCACCCGCATCACCTGCGAGCCCGACTTCCCGCGCGTCTCGACGACCACCGTGCTGCCGGAGGGCAGGTCGCGGATCGAGCCGTCGTTCTCGTCGAGTCTCGCGCCACCGACGACGCGCGCGCAGAGCCGGCGGCCCGGACCGAGGTCCTGCTGGAGGGTGAAGGTCCCGTGCTCCTCGCCGACCCACGTCGCGCCGTCGGGGCCTTCGCTCATCGAGCCGCTGAACGAGTCCGTCAGCCGGGCGAGGCAGACGCGCGGCGCCGCGCCCTCGGACTCAGGGGCGGAGGCGAGGGCCGGCGCGGCGGCCGCGAATGCGGCCGGGCGCGCGGGAATCGCGGAGGCCACGGGCCCGACCGGTGGAACGGGCGAGGCCGCGGCCACGAGAGCCACGGTGCCGGCGAGGGCGGCGACGGCCACGACGGCCGGCCAGCGACTGGACGCGGAATGGCGACGGTCATCGAGGATCATCTGCAGCCTCCTTGCGAGCTGACTCTTCTCCACCATGGGCAGGGCGTGGGCCAGCGGCCGGCGCCCGAGGGTGACGGCCTCGGCGATCTCGAGCAGGTGGCGCGCATAGGCGGACGGCCGCGTGCCGAGTCTCATGACCGCTTCGTCGCACGCCTGCTCGCGGACGGCTCTCGCCTCCCTCTCCGCGATCCGCGCGAGCGGGTTGAACCAGTAGAGGGCGGTGACGGCGCGCCAGAGCAGGGTCCGCAGCGAGTCGCCGCGGAGCACGTGCACGAGCTCGTGCTGGAGGACGACCCGCCTCCGCTCGTCGGACCACGCCTCGGCCGAAGCGGGGACGAGCACGCACGGCCGCCGCCAGCCGACGGTCATCGGCTCTTCCGCCGCCGGACACACGAGCAGCTGCACCGCGCGGGAGACTCCGATCGTCGACCGCAGCTCGTCCAGGAGGCCGGCCCACGCCCCGCCGAGCGCCTGGGATCGCGCGCGCAGTCGCCGCTCCCGCCGCAGGGCGGTGGCGAGGCCGAGCAGGCTGAGAGTCGATCCGAGCGCCCACGTCGTGGCGACAGCCACGCCCGTCGAGCGAGCGAGATCACGGGCAGCGGCCAGCGCGTCGACTCGCGGTCGAGATGCATCGACGCCCGCGCCGACGGGGCTCACCTCGCGCGAGACGGCCGGCGTGGGGGCGAGCAGTCCGGCGCCTCGCGGAATCGCGACAGCGGCTGGGATGCCTGCGGACTCGAGAGCCGGACCGGCCGAGCGATCGAGCGCGGTCGACGGGAGCGGCAGCTCCCAGCGCGGCAGGACCCGGCCCAGAAGAGGCAGTGCGAGGAGCGACACGCACGCGAACGTGAGCAGCCGGTGGCGTGCCGCCGCGCGACGACCACGGAGCGCCGAGCTCAGCGCCAGGGCCACCGCGAGGACGATCGTGCTGCGCAGGGCGAGCGCGAGGCACCAGCCGAGGAGCGCCGTCATCTCACTTCCCCTTCTTCTCGGCCTCGTCGATGAGCTCCCGGAGGCGGCGGAGCTCGTGCGGCTGGAGGTCGACGCCGTCCATCTCGAGGAGGGTCGCGACCGCGCCGCGGGCCGAGCCCCCGAAGAAGGTGTCGATCAGGTGGCGGAAGGCCGAGCGCCGCGCGTCGTTCGGGGCCAGCGTCGGCGTGTAGACGTAGCGCGGGCCGTCGTACTCGTGGCGCAGCCGTCCCTTCCCGACGAGGATGCGGAGGGTCGCCCTCACCGCGGGATCGGTCGGCGGCTGCGCCATGGCGGCCCGCACCTCGGCCGCGGTCGCCTTTCCGAGCCGGTAGACGATGTCGAGGATCTCCCGCTCCCGCCGGCTGAGAGCCGAGGCCGGGTCGTCGGGAGTCGCGCTGCTGCGGCCGCCGGGCTTGGGCATGCCTTCAAGATAGGCCGTAATGCTGAAAAAGCAACACTTCGCTGAAAAACTAACACCAGGCCGTTCAGTCGCCTGAACGTCGACGCCGCCGGGCCGGTGCGGCGGCCGCCCCGATCCGGCCGATCAGACGCAGAGGCCCCGCGCGAACTTCGCGAGATCGATTGCGGGTAGTATCCGCGCACATGTCTCCTGCGCGGCAGCAGCCCGGCCGAGAGTCGCTCACCGGCGCGCGGCCATGCCCGCGCGCCTGATCCACCTCTGCCGCAGCGCCGTGGGCGCGGCCTCCTTCGGGCTGCTCCTCCTGTGGCTCGCCCTCGTGGCGATGCCGCTGCTGAGCTTCGGCATCGCCCCCGCCGCGTGGCTGTGGCCCGAAAGGCGACTGCATCTCGTCTCCTTCTGGGCGCGGGTCGTGTGCCGGACGGTGCTCGGCTTCCTGCGGATGGGCGGAGCCCGCTGCAGCCGGGAGGGCTCGGTCGACACGCGGGGGGCGGGGCTCGTGGTGACGAACCACCAGTCCGTGCTCGACATCCCGACGCTCGTCCTGATGTCCCACCCGTTCGTGCCGGCCTTCGTGGCGCGCGACCGCTACGCGCGGCCGGGCATCCCGATCATCCCCCTCGGCCTGCGACTCGCCGAGTGCCCGGTGATCGACCCGGACGACCGTTACGGCTCCGTGGCCGTGCTGCGCGAGGCGGTCCGGCGCGAGCGCACGTTCCTCATCTACCCGGAGGGCCGCCGCAGCATCGACGGCGCGCTGCAGCGGTTCCGGCCGGCTGGCCTCGTCGGGATGCTCGAGGAGCGGCGCGTGACGGTGTGGCTGGTGGCGACCGACGGGTTCTGCGCGGGCCGCAGCCTCGTCGATCTCGCGCTGAACGTGCACCGCATCGACGGCCGCACCGAGCTCGTCGGGCGCTACGAGCCGCCCGCGCTCGCCGAGGAGCTGCCGGCGTTCGTCGCGCGCCTGCACGCGGAGCTCGGCGCGCACCTCGTGACGATGCGCGCCCGCCGGTGCGGATCGGCGCGGTCCGGCGACGGAGCCCCGGGCGAGAGCGGACGCGCCTCCGCCCTCGCTTAAGCTATCGACAGAGATGGCCCTCGAGGACTACCGGAAGAAGCGCGACTTCTCGCGGACGCCGGAGCCGCCGGGAGAGGTGCGGCCGCAGGGCGGGTTCTCCTACTGCATCCAGAAGCACGCGGCGTCGCGTCTGCACTACGACTTCCGCCTGGAGCTCGACGGCGTCCTCCTGAGCTGGGCCGTGCCGAAGGGGCCGTCCTTCGACCCGCGCGACAAGCGCCTCGCGATGCGCGTCGAGGACCACCCGGTCGCCTACGGCGACTTCGAGGGCGTCATCCCCGCCGGCGAGTACGGCGGGGGCACGGTCGTGCTGTGGGACCGCGGCACGTGGACGCCCGTCCTCGAGCCCGGCAAGGCGCTCGAGAAGGGCGAGCTGAAGTTCGAGCTCCACGGCGAGAAGCTCGCCGGCCGCTGGGCGCTCGTGAAGATCAAGGGCGACGACGCGAAGGCGTGGCTGCTCGTGAAGGACAAGGACGAGCACGCGCGCAGCGGGTCCGAGCACGAGGTCGTCTACGAGCGGCCGGAGAGCGTCGCGACCGGCCGCGGGCTCGCCGAGGTGGCGGCCGAGCGCGACCGGCTCTGGCACTCGAAGAGCGTCTCGCCGAGCGGCGAGGTGAACCCGGGCGGGCCGGCCGCCGGCGAGAGCCGCGAGCGCCTGCGCCTCGCCGACGTCCCGGGCGCACGCCGGGGGCGCATGCCGGCGACGCATCCGCTCGCTCTCGCCATGGTCGTCGAGAGCCCGCCCGAGGGCGACGAGTGGCTGCACGAGATCAAGCACGACGGCTACCGCATCGTCGCCCACCTCGACGAGGGCGACGTCCGCCTCGTGTCGCGCAACGGCAAGGACTGGACGAAGGAGTTCCCGCAGGTGGCGCGCGCGGTGACGCGCCTGCCCGCCGGCACGGCGCTCCTCGACGGCGAGGTCGCGGCGGTGCTGCCGAGCGGGGCCACGAGCTTCCAGGCCCTCCAGCAGCGCTCCGCGGCCAGCGCGCCCCTCGTGTACTTCGTCTTCGACCTCCTCCACCTCGACGGCTGGGACCTCCGCGAGGCGCCGCTCGAGGCGCGCAAGGCCGTGCTCCGCCGCCTCCTCGACGGGGCGCCCGAGGCCCTGCGCTTCAGCGACCACGTGCGCGGTCACGGGCCCGCCTTCTTCGAGGAGGCCCGCAAGGCGGGGCTCGAGGGCGTCGTCAGCAAGCGGAGCGACGCGCCCTACCGGGCCGGCCGCGGCGGCGACTGGCGCAAGGCCAAGTGCCGGCTGGCCCAGGAGCTGGTGATCGGCGGCTGGACGGATCCCTCGGACGGCCGGGCGTCGATCGGCGCGCTGCACGTCGGCTTCTACGAGGGCGACGAGCTCGTGTACGCGGGCAAGGTCGGCTCCGGCTTCAGCGAGCGGATGGTCGCCGATCTCCTGCGCCGGCTCGAGGCGCGACGCCGCGACGACTGCCCCTTCGCGGCGGTGCCGCCCGAGTTCCGCCGCGGCTCGCACTGGGTCGAGCCGGGCCTCGTGGCGCAGGTCGAGTTCGCGCACTGGACGGACGAGGGCCGCCTTCGCCAGCCCGTGTTCCTCGGCCTGCGCGACGACCGCGAGGCGAGACACGTGGTGCGCGAGAGGCCGGGGACGGTGGAGGGCGGGGGCGTCGACACCGTGTCGGCGGGCCGCCCGTGGGAGACCCTGCGCTCCCACGCGACGCGGACCCGCGCCGCGAGCGGCGACGAGGTCGTGGACCTCCTCGGCGTCCGCCTGACCCACCCCGACCGCGTGTACTACCCCGACCTCGGCTTCACGAAGCTCGACCTCGCGCTCTACTACGTCTCGATCGCCGACGCGGTCCTGCCGTTCCTCGAGGGCCGCCCGCTCACCCTGGTGCGCTGCCCGGACGGGCTCGGCGGGGAGACCTTCTACCAGAAGAAGGCGGCCGCGTGGACCCCGCCGCAGATCAAGCGCTTCGCGGTGCCGGAGCGGGGCGAAGAGCACCTCTACGTCGACTCGGTGCCCGGCCTCGTGGCGCTCGCCCAGGCCGGCATCCTCGAGGTCCATCCGTGGAGCTCGAGGGTGTCCGATCTCGAGCGGCCCGACCAGGTGATCCTCGATCTCGACCCCGACGAGGCCCTGCCGTTCTCGCGCGTCGCCGAGGCGGCCCGGCGCGTCCGGGCGCTCCTCGCCGCGCACGGGCTCGAGAGCTTCGTCAAGACGGCCGGAGGCAAGGGCCTCCACGTGTGCGTGCCGCTGGCCCCCGAGCGCGGGTGGGAGGAGATCGAAGAGCTCTCGCGGGCGTTCGCCCTCCGCCTCGCGCGCGAGGAGCCGGGCGCGTTCACCGCCAACATGGCCAAGGTTCAGCGCAAGGGCAGGGTCTTCGTCGACTACCTCCGCAACGTGCGCGGGGCGAACGCGGTGGGCCCCTACTCGACGCGCGCCCGCGAGGGAGCGCCCGTCGCGGCGCCGGTGCACTGGGACGAGCTCGACCGGATCTCCGGGCCGACCGACTTCACCGTGGCGGAGGTGCCGCTGCGGGTGCTCGGCTTCGGCGCCGACCGAGCGAAGGACCCGTGGGCGCGCTACCTCGAGTGCTGTCAGCGGGTCCCCGAGTCTCTCGCTCGCGACCTCCTGGCCTGACGGGCGGCCGAACAACACGCTCACCGTGAACGAAGTCTCGCAGTCACCCGCCACCGGCAAATGCCTCGCCTTCGGCACCGAGCGTGGCGTGGACTATGTGATGACCGATGCGGGAT
>WBZP01003719.1_pt1 | contig 14531 bp, 16 predicted proteins | sample 5204301 | NCBI WGS metagenome assembly WBZP01 (sample SAMN12412401, study PRJNA552823) | activated sludge metagenome | isolation source: activated sludge from nitrification reactor of wastewater treatment plant... | place: USA: Pennsylvania | collected 2017 | reverse complement strand
CACCACGATGTTTCGGAGCGAGAAAGCCTCGCAATGGGAAGGCGGCTTCCGTGTGCCAACCCTGATCCGCTGGCCGGGCGTCATCAAGCCCGGCACAGTCATCAATGGCCTCGGCGCCCACGAGGACATGCTGCCCACATTGCTCGCGGCAGCGGGTGATACCACGGTCAAGGAAGACTTGATGAAGGGTAAGAAAGTCGGCGACACCACCTACAAGGTCCACCTCGACGGCTACAACCTGATGCCGTTCCTGAAGGGCGAAGTCCCCGAATCGCCGCGCAAAGAGTTCATGTATTGGACCGACGACGGTCAACCGGCCGCGCTCCGTTACAACAATTGGAAGATCACCTTCCTGAAGCAGAACGCCGTCGGCATCGACGTCTGGAGGAAGGGCTACGAAGAACTGCGCGCACCGATGATCACCAACCTGCGCATGGATCCGTTCGAGCGAGCAGAATTCACCATCGGCTACAACCATTGGTGGGTCGATCATATGTTCATGTTCGCGCCGGGTGCCGCTTATGTCGGGCAGTGGCTCGACAGCTTCAAAGAATTCCCGCCGCGCATGAAGCCCGGCAGCTTCAGCCTCGGCGAAGTGATGGACAAACTCACCAGCCCACAGGGCAACAAGTAAAGCTGCGCGGCATGCACCGCTAAGTGACATCTCCGGGCTGCACCTGTTCCAACCGGGTGCGGCCCACAACCAGGATAAAGATTCTGATTGAACCGAAGCAAACAGAGGCAACCGGCAACCCTTCGTTGCCTCCGTTTGCTCCGGTTCAATCCCGGTAAATTTACCAATATGAACACCCACGAAGCCTTCAAACAAATCTCCACCGCGATGAATGCGGCGATCATCGGCCAGGAAACCGTGGTCGAACGCCTGCTGATCGCGTTCCTCGCCGATGGCCACGTCCTCATGGAAGGATTGCCCGGCGTGGCCAAGACGCGCTCGATCAAAACGCTCAGCAAGCTCGTTGAAAGCGAATTTCGCCGCGTCCAGTTCACGCCGGACCTGCTGCCCTCGGACGTGACCGGCTCGGAGATCTACCGCGAGCAGACCGGCGCCTTCGATTTCCAGCCCGGCCCCATTTTCGGCAACCTCGTGCTCGCCGACGAAATCAACCGTGCGCCCGCGAAAGTGCAGGCGGCCTTGCTCGAAGCGATGGAGGAACGGCAGGTCACGGTCGCCGGCACGACCCACAAGCTGCCCCCACTATTCCTCGTCCTCGCCACCCAGAACCCGATCGAGCAGGAAGGCACCTATCCGCTGCCCGAGGCGCAGATGGACCGCTTTCTCCTCTACGTGCATGTGCCGTATCCGCCTGCGGAGAACGAGGCCGCGATCCTGCGGCTCGTGCGCGGTGAAAAATCCGGCAACAGCGCCGAAGCCCCGCCGAAGATCACCCAGGAATTGATCTTTGCCGCCCGCAAGGAAGTGAACGCCATCCACGTCGCCGAAGCGGCGGAGAAATACATCGTGGACCTCGTCATCGGCACGCGCGAACCGAAATATTACGGCGGCGATCTCGCCAAATGGATCAACCTCGGGGCGAGTCCGCGCGGCACGCTCGCGCTCGATGCGGCGGCCCGTGCTCATGCCTGGTTGCAGGGACAGGACTTCGTTTCGCCGGACAACATCCGCGCCGTCGCCCCGGCCTGCCTCGCGCATCGCATTCATCTTTCCTACGAAGCGGAAGCCGCCGGCAAAACCCGCAACGACGTGATCGAAGCCCTGCTGAAAGCGGTCGTGTCGGTCTGAACTCCATGGAAAACATGAGCGCCCGCGTTACCATCACCCTGGACGAGCTGTTCCAGGTCAAGGCCGATGCGCACGGGTTCAGCTTCCTCCCGCGCCAGCCGGTCAGTTCGCTGCTCGCCGGTCGCCATGCCTCACGCCTGCGGGGTCGGGGGCTCGCCTTTGAGGAACTGCGCCACTACAACCCGGGCGACGACGTGCGCACCATTGACTGGAAGGCCACTGCACGCCTGCGCTCGACTTACGTCCGGGTTTACAGCGAGGAACGCGAACGCCCCGTGCTGCTCGTGGTGGATCAGCGCCGGCCGATGTTTTTCGGCAGCCGCCGCGCCATGAAGTCCGTGACCGCTGCCGAAGTGGCCGCACTCGGCGCATGGCGAGTGCTGAACGCCCGCGATCGCGTGGGCGGTATTGTTTTCAATGAAGCGGAAATCGTGGACATCAGTCCGCACCGCAGCCAGACGCAGGTGATGCGGATGTTGCACGAGGTGGTGCGGCTCAATCACGCCCTGGCGGAAAAGGCAGCGCCAACCGGCGCCGTCACGCTCAATCACGCGCTCGAAGCCGCGCTGCGTCGCGCCAAGCACGATCATCTCGTCGTACTCATCAGCGACTTCGATGGCGCGGATGAAGCAACCCAGCGTCTCGCCACTTTGATCGCCGCGCACAACGACATGCTGGCCGTCGCGATCTACGATCCCCTCGGCGCTTCGCTGCAACCGCAACCCGGCATGGTGGTGGAGGTGGGCGGAGCGCGAGTCGCGCTGCCGCTCGATGCCAGCTTTCCCGCCGCCTTCCAACGCGCCTTCGCGCAACGCCTTGATGAGTGGACGGAGATCTTTCGCGCCTTGCAGGTGCCCGTGCTGCCGATCTCCACCGCCGAGCCTCCCGCCGATCAATTGCGCTCGCTCTTCGGCCAACGGGGTGCCGCCTGATGAACGCTCCCGCCACCAGCCTCGACCGCCTGCACGATCTCGTGCTGCCGCCCGCCGTGCCGTGGTGGCCGCTCGCGCCGGGTTGGTATCTCGTGATCGCGCTGGCGCTCGTCGCCGCCGCGTGGATGACGCATCGAGCCTTGAAGCACTGGCAATCGAACGCTTATCGTCGCGAAGCCGCGCGTGAACTCGCTTCGCTGGAAAGTTCCGCGGCCATTGCGGAACTGCTCCGCCGCACGGCCCTTGCCATCGCTCCTCGCTCCGAGATCGCGGAAAAGACCGGCACCGCGTGGCTCGACTGGCTGACCGCACAATTCCCTGAGCCCATGCCCGACACCGTGCGCACGCAACTCACTGTCGGCGTCTATAACCCTTCTCCTGCAAAGCAGGAATTCAGCGCCCTGCGCGACTACGCCGCCCGCTGGATCAAATTTCATCATTCACCCCCATGCTGACCTTCGCCCATCTCTGGCTCTTCGCACTGCTGCCACTGCCGTGGCTGCTGCGTGCGATTCTGCCGCCGCGCCGCACGGTGCAGGTGGCCGTGCGTGTGCCGTTTGGGGATCGTCTCCGTGCGGCAACTGCGGAGGGAGGATCGGTTTCGCGGGCGACGAAGCAAGCCTCGCGTCAGATCATACCCACGCTGGTCTGGCTGCTGGTCTTGACCGCGCTCGCCCGGCCGCAGTGGATTGCCGCGCCACTGACCAAGGACCTGCCGACGCGCGATCTGCTGCTGCTGGTGGATCTCTCCGGCTCCATGCGCCAGGAGGATTTCACCAATGCCGCAGGCAAAAAGGTGGACCGGCTGACCGCCGTGAAGGAAGTGCTCGGTGATTTCCTCGTCCGCCGCGACGGCGACCGCGTGGGCCTGGTCGTGTTTGGCGACGCACCGTTTTTGCAAGCCCCGTTTTCCACCGACCTCAATCTGTCGCGCCGCCTGCTGGATGAGACCGCCATCGGCATGGCCGGCCCGCGCACCGCGTTCGGTGATGCCATCGGGCTGGGCGTCACGCTCTTTGACAAGAGCGACGCGCCGGCGAAGACGATCATCGCATTGACCGACGGTAATGACACCGCCAGTCAGGTGCCTCCCGGGGAAGCGGCGCTCGTGGCCAAACAACGCGGCATCCGCATTCACACCGTGGCGATTGGCGACCCCACCACCGTGGGCGAAGAAAAACTCGACGTCGAGGCGCTCCGGGCCGTCGCCGAAGGCAGCGGCGGCTCGTATTTCTTCGCTGGCGACCGGCAGCAGCTCGCCGGCATCTACACCGAGCTGGACAAGATTGAAACGCGAAAGGTGAAGGTCATCAGTCACCGCCCACGCAACGATTTGTTTTACTGGCCGCTGCTCGCGGCGCTCGTTTTTTGGCTGGTAGAGATAGCGTTCGTGGTCATGCGCCAATCGCGTGCCACGGTTGCGCACTCCTCGGCTTCGGTCCGCGTGAATCCGCTCACAGGAAAATTGGAGATACGATCCTCATGAGCTTGCACTTCATCCGGCCCGGCTGGCTGCTGCTTGCACCGCTGGCCGTCGCCCTGTGGTGGCTGTGGCGGCGGCGCTCCGATCCTCTGCGCGGTTGGCGCGAACAGATCGCCCCGGATTTGCTGGAGGCCCTGGTCGTTGGGCGCGAGTCCATAAAGTCCGGCAACGCGCGGTGGCTGCTGGTCGCCTGGCTCGTGGCCATCGTCGCCATCGCCGGACCGACCTGGCGGCTGGAGCCGAGTCCTTTCGCGGATGACGTCACACCGCTGATGATTCTGCTCAAGGCGGACGTCAGCATGATGCAACCCGATCCCGCGCCCTCGCGCCTGGAACGCGCGCGTTTGAAAATCGCCGACCTGGGCGAAGCGCGGAAGGGTCAGCCGCTCGGGCTGATCGCCTATGCCGGTTCCGCCCATCTCGTGCTGCCGCCGACGCGCGACACCGCCACCGTCGCCCAAATGGCCGCCGAGATCAGCCCCGACATCATGCCCATATCCGGCGACCGTCTCGATCTCGCACTGCGCGAAGCCGTTCGTGTGCTCGCCGAGGGACAATCGGGCGGCGGCATCGTCGTGCTGGCCGACGCGGTGGACACTGATCCCGCCGCATTGGCTGCACTGCGCGAAGAGTTTTCCATCCCCGTCCAATTTCTCGCCATCAATGCGCCCGAGTCTTCGCAGAGCGATTCGCTGCGCGCGGCGGCCAAGACGCTGGGAGCGGACGTTGAACAGATCGATGTCGAAGGCAAGGACATCGCCGCCATCGTGCGTCACGCCGCAAGCGCACCGATCGCTAAAAGCGGCCAGCAGGGCGAGCGCTGGCAGGAGGCGGGTTATTGGCTCGTGCCGCTGATCGGCTTGATCGTGCTGGCGTCCTTCCGCCGCGAGGAAAGCGAGGAGGAGTCCGCGTGAAGAGTGAACAGAAGAAAGCGAAGAGCGCGAAGAATCGGGTTGTGAAGCGACTGCCTGCCCTCCCTTGGCGTGCTTTGCGGCCTTCTGTTCCGATTCTTCTCCTATTGCTCCTGTCATTGTCGTCCTGCGGGAAAAGCGGGTCCGCCGGTCTGAGCGGACTATGGTTCACCCCGGATCAGCAAGGTCAGCGGCATTTCCAACGGGGTGAGTTTGGCGAGGCCGCGAAAGCCTTTCGCGATCCGATGTGGCAAGGCACGGCATGGTATCGCGCCGGGGAGTTCGAGAAAGCCGCTCACGCCTTTGCACGCCGCGACAGCGCCGAGGCCCATTACAACCAGGGCAACGCGTGGTTGATGAACGGCAAATACGAAGCCGCCATCGCCAGCTACGACCGCGCGCTGACCCAACGTCCGGACTGGAAAGACGCCACCGACAATCGTGCGCTGGCTGTTGCGCGCCTGAAAATGACCGAGGCCACCGGCGGTGACATGGGTGATCAGAAGATCGGCGCCGACCAGATCGTCTTCGACAAGAAGGCCAAGAACGAAGGGCAGGACACCGAGGTCGCGGGTGGCAAGGCACTGTCCGATCAAGAAATGCAGGCGCTCTGGTTGCGCCGTGTGCAAACGCGTCCGGCGGACTTTTTGAAGGCGAAGTTCGCCTATCAGCAGGCGACGAAACAGGAGGGAGCAAAGTGATGATTGGGTCTTTTCACATGGCCTTGGTCCTCCTGCTGTTCTCCGTCAGTGCCCTCGCCGAGGTCGCGCCCGTCACCGCGCGCATGGCCGCGCCAAAGGCCTGGATGGGCCAACGCGCCACTCTGTATGTCGAGTTGCGCGCGCCGGGTTCGTTCGTCGGCACCGCCAATTTCGAGCTGCCGGAGATTCCCGGCACGCTGCTGATGAGAATTGGCAATCCCGTGGTGTCGTCGCAGGACATCGAAGGTGCGAGCTGGTTCGTGCAGACCCACGAGTTCGCGCTGTTCTCACAAAAAGCCGGCGTGCTCGAAGTGCCCGCGTTTCCCGTGACTTTCTCCCGCCAGGAAGGATTCGTCGGCCCGGCCACCGAAGTGAAGGCAAAGACGCCGACCGCGACGATCGAGATCCAGCGTCCACCGGGCAGCGAGCAGATCGGCTTCCTTGTGACCACCGAAGCGCTTGATGTCAGCGAGAAGTGGGACCAGGCCCCCGGCCCGTCGCAAGTTGGCGCGATGTTCAAGCGCACCATCGTCCAGCGCGCATCGAACCTGCCCGGCATGACGCTCGCGCCCGCCCCCACCACGGCACCCGATGGCATCAAGGTCTATCCCGGCAACGCAGAGACGAAAGATAAACTCGAGCGCGGCGACTTCCTCGGTGAACGCCGCGAGACCATCACTTATCTGTTACAAAAATCCGGCACGCTCTCGCTGCCCGCGCTCACTTACGTGTGGTGGAATCCGAAGACGCAAACGCTCGAATCGAAAACCTTGCCGGCGGTGACCTTCGAGGTGGCTGCGCCACCCGCTGCTCCAGCGCCCGCCGCGACCGTCGCCACCGGCCGTGTATGGCCGTGGCTGCTGGTCACAGCAGGGGTCGTCGGTCTGGGCGTTTGGCAGCGTCGCCGTTTTGCGGGATGGGCCACGCGCTGCTGGAGGAAATTAAATCCCCCGGACCGCGTCGCCGCGCGGCAACTGCTCCGCGCCTGCCGCCGGAACGATGCCACGGCGGCTGCAACCGCATGGAACGCCTGGCAGGACACACAGGCCGCCGGGTTTCAGCCGGGTCCAGAGCTGCGCGCCGCCGTCTGCGGTTTGCAACGTCAACTCTTTGGCCCAGCGTCTGCCGCCCCGTGGCACGGAGACGATCTCGCCCGCGCCTTTAACAAGAACCCATCCGCCGCAAAAAAACCTTTCTCCCACAAACCGGCATCCGCTTTGCCCGAGCTCAATCCGTCAACCACCCCGCCCTGCAGGGCGAGGCTTGCGGCTGAACCTGCAAGCCTTGGTTGACCAGCCCGAGCGAATAGCACGGATGGAAGCGGCCAGTTCTGGCGGTCAAGGCCACCGGGCGCGGCGCCTATCAGCGGACCCGCGTCAACGCTTACGGGTTCCCGCGCGGCTATCTCATGCGGCAAAAGCAGGTTCGTGGATTCGCGACCGGCGACCGGATAAAGGCGGTGGTGCCGACCGGAAAGAAGGCGGGAACTCACATCGGCCGGGTGGCGGTTCGCGCGGCAGGAAGCTTCAACATTCAAACGCCAACCGGGCTGGTGCAAGGTATCGGCTATCGCCATTGCCGCATGGTGCAACGCGGCGATGGTTACGGGTATCAGCACGCCAACCCTTTCTTGACCGCGCCTCGCGCGGTTCCCTATCCCTCCCCGGCCTGAACGCTGGGGTCTCTCGGGAAAATTCGATGAAAGACAAAAACCAACCGCCGAAACTCGGCGCGAACGAGCCGCATGGTCTCTCCGGCTCGTCCCTCGATGCGCTGTCTCGCCGCGACTTCCTGATCGGCACGGCGACGGTCGGCGCGGCAATCCTCGCCGGACCGGTCTTCGCGGCGGCGGATGGAAAGAAGACCTTCACCATCCTGCACACCAACGACATGCACTCGAACTTCATCGGCATGGGCCCGGCCTCGGACTACACGCCATTGACGCTCAACGATGACCAGACGACGGGTGGGTACGCCCGCATCGCCACGGTGATCGCCACGCGGAAGCAGGCGCGCGCGAGCCAGGGACCGGTGCTGGTGCTCGACGCGGGCGACTTCAGCATGGGCACCCCTTTCGCTGCGGCCAGCCGCGAGATCGGCGGCGAGCTGCAGGTCATGTCCCACATGGGATATGACGCCACCACCTTCGGCAACCACGAATTCGACCTCGGGCCGGATGGCCTGGGCAAGGCGATCAGCGTGGCGAGCAAGGCCGGCCGGATTCCAGCCGTGCTGTCGTCGAACACCGACTTCGCGGCGAACGACCCCACGCTTACCGGGCTCCAGCAGTTGTCCAAGGCCGGGTTGATCCGCCGCTACCTCGTGATCGAACGCGGCGGCCTTCGCTTCGGTCTCTTCGGCGTGCTCGGCGCGGAGGCCCAGCACTACACCGGCGGCGCCGGCGCAGTGAAGTTTCTCGACTTCCTCGAGTCGGCCAAGGAGGTGGTGAAGCTGCTGCGTGAAACGGAGAAGGTGGATGTGGTCATCGCGCTCAGCCACGGCGGTGTCCTCAAGGGCAAGGACGGGCGCTACAGCGGCGGCGACGACGTTCACCTGGCCGAGGCGGTGCCGGGCATCGACGTGGTGATCGGCGGGCACAGCCACACCGAGCTGCGGGAAGCGATCATCGTCAACGCCCGCACGCCGGTGGTGCAGACCGGAAAGGAAGGAAAGAACGTCGGCGAGCTGGTGATCAGCCTCGACGGCGCCAAGCTCACGGTCGATGCCTACCGGCTCCACCCGATCGACGACCGCATCGCTGGCGATCGCGCCATCAACGACGAGATCGACAAGTTCAAGCAAGGCGTCACCGCAGCCGTGTTTGCGTCGCGCGGCTACCGCATCGACCAGCCGCTGGCGATCGCGCCGCAGGATCTGCCCAACACCTTCACCGACGTCGCGGCCGGCACGATGCTGGCCAATCTCGTCACCGATTCCTTCAGAAAGGCCACGCAGGCGGACATCGGTTTCAACGTCAACGGCATGGCGCGCGCCCCCATCTGGCGGGGAAAGACCGGTGTCGTCACCGTGTACGACGTGTTCGCCGTGGCGCCGCTGGGTGCCGGCATCGTGGATGCGACCGCCGGCAGCGCGCTCGTGACCGGCTATTTCACCGGCCAGGAACTGAAGAACATCCTCGAGTTCTTCCTCGTGGACAGCCCGGCCCACCCCGGCGAGTATTTCCCGCGCGTCTCCGGCATGCGCTTCCGCTACGACCTCTCGCGCCCGAAGTTCGATGTCGTGACGGCCATCGAACTGGGCGACCTCGACCGCGGCTACCGCGCGGTCGACAGCAGCGGCAAGGACGCGCGCCTGTACAGCCTCACCTGCTCCCTCTATGTCGGCGTGATCCTGGTGGCCATTCCCAAGTACACCAAGGGCAAGCTGGCGCTCGCCGCGAAACAGAAGGACGGACAGCCGCTCACATCGAAGGTCGAGGCGCTCGACGCGCCGCGCGAGAATTCGGGCTACCTCCTGCCGCCGCCTGGCAAGGTGGACGGCAGCAGCGTCGTCACCGCCGCAGGCCCCGGTGCCCCTCGCGAGATCAAGGAATGGCAGGCGATCATGGATTACTTACGCGACTTGCCCGTCACGAAGAAGGGCGAACTGCCCGTGATCCCGGTCGACGAGCGTGCCGCCGAGGTTCGCGCGATCAGGCTTTGATGAATCAACGTAAGGAGCAATGAGATGCGTAAGACGACTATCAAAACCTCTCACCAACAAAGCCTTATCGCCGCAGCATGCCTCGCCGCGCTTGCCATCGCGAGCGCGGACGCGTGGGCCCAGAAAAGCGAAGAAGAAATCGCCAAGGCGGCACAGAATCCGGTCGCAGCAATGATCAGCCTGCCGCTGCAGTACAACTACGACCAAAACATCGGACCGCTGGAAGACGGGTACAAGAGTTATATAAACGTGCAGCCCGTCATTCCGTTTTCGCTCAACGAAGACTGGAACCTGATCTCGCGCACCATCGTTCCGGTGATCTGGCAATCGGACCTCTTTCCCGGCGCGGGCAGCCAATCTGGTATTGGCGACACCACGGCCAGCCTGTTCTTTTCGCCGAAGAAGCCAACGTCCGGCGGCTGGATCTGGGGCGTCGGACCGGTCTTTTACTTGCCCACCGCGAGCGACGACCTGCTCGGCGCCGACAAGTGGGGCGCAGGTCCCACCGCAGTGTTCCTGAAACAGGAGCATGGGTTTACCTACGGTGCGCTGATGAATCACATCTGGTCGGTCGGCGGAGACTCAGACAGGGCGGACATCAGCAACACCTTCCTGCAACCGTTCTTTTCATACACGACGAAAACCCACACCACCTTTGCGGTGAACACGGAGTCCAGCTACAACTGGGAGACTGAGCAGTGGTCGGTGCCGATCAACCTTCTGGTCAAACAGTTGGTCAAGGTCGGCGAGCAACGCCTTCAACTAACCGCAGGTGCGCGTTATTGGGCGGACAGTCCCGACAACATCGGCCCGCAAGGCTGGGGCGCTCGCTTCGAGGTGAGCTTCTTGTTTCCGAAGTGAGTCCGCCAATCTCAAAGAACCAGGAACTGGCCGCTGCCGGACTTCGAGAAAGTGAAATGACCAAACCAAACCAAACCAAACAAACACAAGGACACTAAGTTATGAATAACCTAACAGAAGCCGCCCAAGCCGGCGGCAAACGCATGACCACCTTCGGCGTCATTGCGATCATTCTCGGCCTGCTGGCGATGCTGGCGCCCGGGTTGACCGGAGTCTCCATCGCCATGCTCCTGGGTGGGCTGGTCGTGGTCTCCGGCATCGTCCGGATGATGTGGGCCTTCCAATCCGGCAGCCTCGGTCGCGGGCTGTGGATGTTTGCGATCGGCGGGCTGACCTTGCTTTGCGGCATGGCCCTGCTGGCCAATCCACTGTTCGCCTCCGGCGTGCTGACCATCCTGCTGGCCGTGTATTTCGTCGTTGACGGCATCTCCGAGATGGCCGTCGGCTTCGGACGCATGGGAGACGGCGGGGGATGGCTGCTTTTCAGCGGCATCGTCTCCATCCTGCTCGGCGCCATGATTTGGGCGCAGTATCCGTTGTCCGGGGCCTGGGCCATGGGTACGTTGCTGGGCATCAAGCTGTTCTTCGTGGGGCTGACCATGATCGCCGGCGGTTCTGCCGTGCGTTCGATAGCGACGACTTGAAATTCACCAAAAACCAAGTGGTGACCGGCGCAGCCGATAGCCATGCAAACCATGGAAAAGCGCGAAGGTCTTGAGGACTTCTCCCTGCTCGGGGGACCGCTGTACCGGCTGGGTTGCCGCCTGGGCCTGGTCCGCGGCGGAACGGACACTGTTGCGCTCGGGCTGGTCCTGGGCGCTTTCCCGTGGCTCGTCCTGCTGGCGCTGGCGCTGGTCGAGGGCCTCGGCCATGCGCTCTTTTCCATTGAGGCGATCGGCAAGCACGTCCGCCTGCTGGTGGCCATCCCGCTGCTGTTCGTGTGTGAAGCGTTCATCGAGCCGCGATTTACCGCGTTCGTCCAGGGTATCGTTCGCTCGCAGGTCGTGACCGCAAGCGCGCGCCCGGCGCTGGAGTCCGAGATCGCGCGCATCGCCCGGTGGAAGGACGCCTGGCTGCCGGAAGCCTTCTTCCTCCTGGCGGTCGCGCTGTCGGCGTTGACCGTGCAGAGCGGAAACTTCTTCCATTATCTCTTTGGCCTCGCGGGGGAATCCAACCCGGATGTCCTGGGCGAAGCGACCTGGACCAGCCAATGGCACTGGATGGTCTGCAAGCCGCTGTTTCAATTCCTGTTGCTGCGCTGGCTCTGGCGGCTGGCGCTGTGGTGTTTCTTCCTCTGGCGCGTGTCGAGGCTGGAGCTGCGCCTGGTGCCGACCCACCCCGATCGCGCCGGCGGGCTGGGATACCTCGAATTGGTGCACACCGAATTCACTCCCCTGGTCCTGGCCATCTCGGCGGTCCAGTCCACCTCGCTGGCCCAAGACATCGCTTTGGGCGGGATGACGGTCGACGCGATTTACCCCAGCGTGGCGTTCGTTCTGCTCGTGGACGCCGTGCTGTTTCTCGGTCCGCTGCTCATCTTTTCCCGCAAGCTGTGGAAATGCAAGGTCACGGGCATGAGCGACTACAGCGCGTTGGCGGAGCGATACGTGAACGCGTTCGACCGGAAATGGCTGGGCGCAGACCCCGCCCCGGACGAGTCCCTGTTGGGCACCGCGGACATTCAGTCCCTGGCCGACCTGAGCAACGCCGTGAGCATCGTGCGCGAGATGCGCCTGGTTCCCGTAAGCCAGAGCCTATTGATGTATCTGGCCGTCGCCGCGCTGCTGCCACTGCTGCCGCTCGTGCTGTTCAAATATCCCATCGCGGACCTGCTCGCAAAGTTTTTCGGGGGGCTGTCCGGCCTGTGACCACGGCCGATCTTCATTTCGCTCGCGAAAACCGGTCAGGCCATCGGTCGCTGGGCTACCGGATCAGCAAACGTAGTTACCATGAACACCACGGTGTCACTCTTATTGGAGAGGTTGAACATGAAGAACCGCAGGAACATCCGGCGACGGGCCGCGTTCGCCACGTTCGTGACCATTGCCGCCGGGGCGCTTTCGCCCGCGTGCGCCTCGGCCCAGGAACTTTCCGACGAATGGAAATTCCGTGGCTCCGTCTACTTCTGGATGCCGACGTTCAGCGGCACCGCGAACCTCTCCGGCAACAACACGGCCGACTTCGACATCGATTTCCACACGCTCTGGGATACCCTCAAGATGGGCGGCATGGGCAGCATCGAGGCCCAGAAGGGCCGCTGGGGCGCGTTCGCGGACCTCATCTACCTGGATCTCGGGGCAGCGAGTGCGACGACTCGCGATGGCACGATCGACGGCGTGCCCTTGCCCGAGGCGATCACCTTGAACACGGGGCTCGATTTCAAGGGATTCATCTCGACGTTTGCGGGCAGCTATCGCGTGCAGGCCGAACCCGGCTCGTCGTTCGACGTCTTCGCGGGGGCGCGGTTTCTCTGGCTGGACCTCACGCTCAATTACGGCTTCAGCGAGGACGTTGGTCCGTTCGTCGGGCCCAACCGGACGGGAAGCCGCAAATCCTTGGGAACAACCTGGGACGGCATCGTCGGCGCCAAGGGCCGGGTGGCCTTCGGCGACCACCGCGAATGGTTCATCCCATACTACGCCGACGTCGGAACGGGCCAGTCGGAGCTCACGTATCAGGCTCAGGCGGGCATCGGTTATGTGTTTTCCTGGGGTGAGGTCGTCGCCACCTGGCGCTATCTCGACTGGAAAGAGCCGGGCGACAAGGTCGACAAGCTGACCGTCAACGGACCCCAGTTGGCCGTCGCCTTCATCTGGTGAGCACGGCGACCGTCGATGCTCGCATATATTCTCAGCGCTAACGGCATATGCGCGCTCCTCACGGCCCTCGGCTTGTTGGTGGTCACCGTGGCCATCCATGCCCTCGGGCTCGACGCGCTGCTTCGGGTCATGATACGGGCGCACGCACTGAACCTATCGGGCTTCTATCGCGTCACCCCGTGGGTGTTCGGCATGGCGTGCTGGTTGATGCTGGTCCACTTGATCGAGATATCGGTCTGGGGGCTGTTCTATGTCTGGCAGGGCTGCCTGCCCGATGCCGAGGCCGCGTTGTATTTTTCCGGAATCACCTACACGACCGTTGGTTACGGCGATCTGGTGTTGCTCAAGCCGTGGCGGTTGCTCGCACCGCTTGAGGCATTGACGGGCATTCTCATGGTCGGACTCTCGACCGGGTTTTTCTTCGCGGCCGTCACCCGATGGATCAGCAACTGGATACGGACGCAAACCGCGTCAGAACATCATGCTGCGGCGCAATCGAACAAAAATACACCGCCATCGAAAGAGAAATGATGAAACCCAGGACACCGCCCAAACTTCTTTGCCATCGCGCTCCTCGTCGTGGTGGCTTTCACCACCACCCTCGCCCGCGCCACCGACCCGTTGCCCTCGTGGAACGACGGCCCGGCCAAACAATTCATCATCACCTTCGTCGAGAAGGTCACGACGCCCGGTTCGCCGGATTTCATCCCCATCCCGGAACGCATCGCCACGTTCGACAACGACGAAAGGGTCATGGCCACGCTCACCGGCATGACCACCGAGGAGTTTGAAAAGACCGTGAAGGACTGGATCGCCACCGCGAAACATCCGGTGACCCAGCGCCCTTACACCGATTGTCAGATGCTCTCTGGGAGATGAGTCAAGCATGAAATTTGACGGTACAGCATCCAGGATTGAAAGGCGGGCGCAGGGTAAGGCGTTTCGCGAAAAGTGTTCACGCGCTGCGCAGGGCGAGTGGAAGCCTCGTTCCAAGTCGGAAGACATCATCAAGCTTCTTGAAGAATCGGACGCCGATCGAATTGTGGGTCTTATCCCGCTCAAGTATCAGAGGATGTCCGTCTCGCCTTTCACCTTCTTCCGCGGCGCGGCCATCATCCAGGCGCGAGACCTCGCGAACGCCAACGTTTCGGAAATCACCGTTCAAGCGTGCGGCGACTGCCACCTGGCAAATTTCGGCGGCTTCGCCTCGCCAGAACGAAACTTCGTCTTCGATATCAACGACTTCGACGAGACGTACCCCGGTCCGTGGGAATGGGATGTGGTAGCCGTTCAGCCCCCCCTACTGGGGTAAGGGGGCGAGGGGCTGGCCGGCGCGGCGGTTGGCGATGGCGCGTTCGAGATAGCGCCAAGGGGAGTGGCCGCGCTGGCGGCAGGTGTC
>WBZP01004495.1_pt1 | contig 14532 bp, 8 predicted proteins | sample 5204301 | NCBI WGS metagenome assembly WBZP01 (sample SAMN12412401, study PRJNA552823) | activated sludge metagenome | isolation source: activated sludge from nitrification reactor of wastewater treatment plant... | place: USA: Pennsylvania | collected 2017 | reverse complement strand
GATCGAGCCGAGCACTGAAACCAAGGACAGGACCCCTGTGGTGGTGGCAATGCCGTAGAAGAGGTTCGCGGCCACATCCAGGATCCCGACGATCGCCATGGCCGCCAGGTCCCGGCCACCACTGACCGTGAATCGGTCCCCGCGCAGTACGGTCACGACGCCGGCGACGGCCAGGATTCCGACAGTGCTGATGCGCATCCCGGTCATCGTCATCACCGGCGAACTGCGGGACCCCATGGCGATGGCCACCAGACATACACCGAAGAGCACGGTGGCACCCACAGCCAGGACCACCGGTCGGGCCCCCGTGTCGCCCGACAGTTCCGGTCCGCTGGCCAGGACGACGCCGAGCAGCGCGGCGAGCAACCCGAGGTACTGCACGACGGTCGGGGTGTCCCCCAAGGCCAGGCCGAGCACGATGGGCCCGAGTCCGGCGAGTGCCGTGATAGGCGACACGACACCGACCGCCCCGGTGGCCATCGCGCGATAGAACATGCCCAGTCCCACGAACCCCGTGATGCTGGCCACCACCGCCCAGGGAACGTAGTCGGTCGGCTCATCCCACCCCCCGGTCGCGGTCGCCACGACAAGCATCAGTAGCAACCCGAAGGTCTGCGACACCGCGACCACGAAGAAGGGGCGGTAGCGCTTCGACATCTGCCCGCCGAGGAAATCCGCCGTGCCCCATGCGAGGCTGCTCACCAGGGCCAAGAGGGTGGACACGTCACGACACGTTAGCTAGGGCACCGGATGCAGCCGGCGACACGTCGTGCGAGGGCGACCGCAGCGTCGACCTCGGACCTACAGTGGTTGGGTGAGCGTGGCCGAGGAGTTCGAGGAGGCGGTGGCGGGCATGGGCGCCGATGCCGTGCGTCCGGACATCCTTCTCAGCGCGGCACCCGCTCCCGGACGTCTGGCCCCACACGCGCATGCGATCACCGCCGAGATCGGCACGGATCCGGAACTCGGGACCGGTCGCTTCGTGCTGTTGCACGACCCCTCCCGCCCCGCGTCGTGGGAGTCGGACACCAGGATCGTGGTCTACGTGGAGGCCGACATCGACGCGGAGATGGCCGAGGACCAGCTTCTCACCGACGTCGGGTGGACCTGGCTGCAGGAGTGTCTCGCCGCCGTTGAGGCACCGTACACGGCGCTGGGAGGAACCGTGACGGCTGTGCGCTCGACCTCGTTCGAGGCCCTGTCAGCACGCGGCCATGAGACCAGCATCCAAGTGCGCGCCTCGTGGTCGCCGGCATCGCTGGCGGATCTCCCCGAGCACTTCAGCGCCTGGATCGGCCTGATGGAGCTGTGCGCGGGCCTGGACCCCTATTACCCCGATGTCACCCGAATAGGTGAGATCTCTTCCTGAGGGCGCCATGCCTCAAGGTCGTCGGCCCACGGACCGATGCAAGAGGCACAACCCGTGCAGGAGGTTGACGTGAACAACGTTGTGGTGCTGCCCACCAGTGTCCGACAGGACACGGTGCGTACCCGCGTGACGACCATGATCGTATGTGCCGATCCCGGTCGGGCAGCCTCCTTGGACTCCGCGATGGGTGCGATGGGCCTGGACACGACGGTGCTCGCCGCCGGCAGCCAGGTCCGCGAATACGCCGACCGTCACAGCCCCCCGGACACATGCTTCATCGTGACCCCGCTTCCCGATGGCCCGGTGCTGCCCCTGATCCGCATGCTGCGCTCCCGCGGCTGGCACAAGGTCATCGTCCTCAGCGGCCATGCCGACGCCCGTGCCGTGCACGCCGCCCTGCTTGCCGACGTCCGCGCAGTCATCGTGCAGCCCGACGGCCAGCAGTCCGCCCAGCCGACCGCCCGGCCCAAAGGTTCCGCACACCTGAGCGAACGTGAACTCGAGGTTCTGAGGATGGTTGCCGACGGGCAGACGAACCGCATCGTGGGCGAGAAGCTCGGACTGTCTGCATTGACGGTCAAGTCGCACCTGGCCCGCATCGCCCGCAAACTCGGATCCGGCGATCGCGCCCAGATGGTGGCCACCGCCATCCGAAACGGCTACATCCGCTGATCCGCCAAATCCCATCGGTTGGCACGACCTACGCGTAGGTTTACACGCGTGAGCGAGGTACTGCGTCTGACAAGTCCGCTACCGGATGTGGTGGCCGACGATGACGCGCTCGCTGCTGCCCTGCTGCGGCTGCGGGAGGGGTCGGGTCCCCTCGGTGTGGATGCCGAGCGCGCCGGAAGCTACCGGTACTCGCAGCGCGCCTACCTCGTCCAGGTGTATCGGCGCGGCGCTCCGGTGCTGCTGCTCGACCCGGTCGGCATCGAGGACTTCTCCGGCCTTGCGCAGGTGCTGGCCGGTGAGGAATGGGTCATGCAGGCGGCCCACAACGACCTCGAGTGCCTTGCCGAGATCGCCCTGGTACCGACCCGGCTGTTCGACACCGAACTCGCAGCACAGCTGCTCGGCCTGCCCAAAGTGGGGCTCGCGAGCCTGGTCGAATCACATCTTGGGTACGAGATGCGCAAAGGGCACGGCCAGGCCGACTGGTCGGCACGGCCGCTGCGGCGCAGTTGGCTGGAGTACGCGGTGCTCGATGTCACGGTGCTTCCGGATCTGCAGGATGCGCTGCTGGAGGACCTCACCGACGCCGGGAAGACCGAATGGGCACGCCAGGAGTTCGCGCACCAGATCCGGCCACGGCCGTCAGGAGACCCGGAGGAGCGCTGGCGTCGCACGGGCAGTGCCGGCCGCTTGAAGACCGATGCCCAGCGCGGCGCGTTACGCGCCCTGTGGTTGCTGCGTGACGAGATCGCGAGTTCCCGCGACATCGCACCGCACCGCGTGGTGCGCGACCAGGTGCTTGTGGAGATGGCGAAGTTGCAGCCCGCCACCCCCGATGCGCTGGCCACCGTCCCGAATCTTCCCCGGCCCACGCTGCGTCACGCCTCCCGCTGGCTCGAGGCCATTCAGGAGGGCGTGGCGAACCCCCAGCCGCCACTGGCCCGCACCGAGGGACCTCCTGCACGCTCACTGCGCGCATGGGAGCAGCGGGACCCCGAAGCAGCAGCCCGTTGGATGGCTCTGAAGGCCAAGCTCATCGACCGGGCCCACGATCTGCAGGTGTGGACGCAGACTCTGCTGGCACCGGACATCGTGGCTGATCTGGCGTGGCGGCCGCCCGTCGATCCGAAGGGTCGGATGGCCGAGTTGGGCGCGCGTGCATGGCAGGTGGAGAACACGGCCGACCTGATCGAGGGGTGAGTGCCGGGCCTTTGCTACTCGTGAGTAACATAGGCCTCACATCTATGCCCCGGAGGTTCACATGCCACAGGCTGGTCGAAATGTCGTCTTCGTCGACGGGGTCCGTACCCCGTTCGGCAAGTCCGGCCCCAAGGGCCTCTACGCCGAGACCCGCGCGGATGATCTCGTCGTGCGGGTGATCCGGGAGTTGATGCGCCGCAACCCCGACCTGCCTCCGGAGCGCATCGACGAGGTCGCCGTGGCCGCAACCACCCAGATCGGCGACCAGGGACTCACCCTCGGCCGGACTGCCGCGCTGCTGGCGGGGCTGCCGAAGTCCGTACCCGGCTATTCGGTGGACCGCATGTGCGCGGGCGCGATGACCGCCACAACGACCGTGGCCTCCGGCATCGGAGTCGGCGCCTACGACGTGGCGCTGGCCGCCGGCGTCGAGCACATGGGCCGTCACCCGATGGGTGAGGGTGTCGACCCGAACCCCCGCTTCCTGGCCGAGAAGATCGTCGACCCGGAGGCCCTGCTCATGGGCAAGACCGCGGAGAACCTGCACGACCGGTTCCCGCAACTGACCAAGGAGCGCGCAGACGCCTACGCCGTCGCCTCCCAGGAGAAAACCGCGAAGGCCTACGCGGACGGCAAGATCCAGCCCGACCTGGTCCCGGTGGCGCTGCGCTCCGCCGAGCACGGCTGGGGCCTCGCGACTGCCGACGAGCCGCCCCGCCCGGGCACCTCGATGGAGTCGCTGGCCGGATTGAAGACCCCGTTCCGTCCGCACGGCCGGGTCACCGCCGGCAACGCCGCGGGCCTCAACGACGGTGCGACCGCCGCGGTTCTCGCCGCTGAGGAGGTGGCTGACGAACTGGGCCTGAACAAGAAGATGCGCATGGTCTCCTACGCCTTCGCCGGCGTCGAGCCCGAGGTGATGGGTTACGGCCCGGTCCCTGCGACGGAGAAGGCCCTGGCCAAAGCCGGCTTGAGCATCGACGACATCGGACTGTTCGAGATCAACGAGGCGTTCGCCGTGCAGGTGCTGAGCATGCTCGACTTCTACGGCATCGCCGACGACGACCCGCGGGTCAACCCGATGGGCGGAGCGATCGCGGTGGGCCACCCGTTGGCCTCCAGCGGTATCCGTCTCATGACGTACCTGGCGCGCGACTTCGCCGACCACCCGGAGGTGCGCTACGGCGTCACCAGCATGTGCATCGGCCTCGGAATGGGCGGCACGGTCATCTGGGAGAACCCCAACTACACGCAGGAGGCCTGAGACATGAGCGACAGCATCAGCACGCCCATCCCGACGTCGGACTCCGACCTGGCCCTCGACGAGTCGATCCAGTTCGCCGACGAGGTCGTCACCCACGCGAAGATGCGCACTGTCGAGCTCCCCCTGGGCGCCGGCACCGCCGCGATCATCACGCTGGACAACGGCTTCGACCACACCAAGCCGAACACCTTCGGCCCCGGCGGTCTGCTCGAACTGAAGGCGGCCATCACGCAGGCACAGGCGGTGCCCGGCGTGGCCGCGATCTGCGTGACCGGCAAGCCGTTCATCTTCGCCGTCGGCGCCGATCTCACCGGTGTGCCGCGTCTGACCGACCGTGGCCAGGCCCTTGCCATCGGCAAGCTCGGCCACGAGGTGCTTGGTCTGCTGGGCGCCTCCACCGTGCCGACGTTCGCGTTCGTCAACGGCGCGGCGATGGGCGGCGGCGTCGAGGTGGCCCTGCACTGTCAGTACCGGACGATCTCGTCAGGTGCCGCGGCGTTCTCGCTGCCCGAGGTGTTCCTGGGCCTGATCCCGGGTTGGGGCGGCGCCTACCTGCTGCCGAACCTGATCGGTCCCGAGAAGGCCTGCAAGGTCATCATCGAGAACCCGATGGCGCAGAACCGCCAGCTGAAGCCGGCGCAGGTGCTGGACCTCGGGATCGCGGATGCGATGTTCGCCCCGGCGGACTTCCTCGAGGAGTCGCTGCTGTGGGCGGCCAAGGTCCTCACCGGCGACGTCACGGTGGACCGGCCGGAGCTCGACCGGGGCGCCGCGTGGGACGAGACGGTCGCCGCAGTGCGCGCCGGCCTCGACGCGCGCCTGAAGGGTGCGACCCCCGCTCCGTACCGGGCCCTCGACCTCGTCGCACTGGCGAAGACGGCCACCCGCGCCGAGGGCTTCGCTGCTGAGGACGAGGCGTTGGCCGACCTCATCATGGGCAACGACCTGCGCGCCGGGCTCTACTCCTTCGACCTGGTGCAGAAGCGCGCCAAGCGTCCGGTGGGGGCGCCTGACAAGAAGCTGGCCCGCCCTGTCACCAAGGTGGGCGTGGTGGGTGCTGGCCTGATGGCCAGCCAGATGGCTCTGCTCTTCGCACAGCGCCTGCAGGTGCCGGTCGTGATGACCGACCTCGACCAGGCCCGCGTGGACAAGGGCCTGGCCTACGCGCACGCCGAGATCGACAAGATGGCCGAGCGTGGCCGGGTCAACGGCGACAAGGCCAACCGGCTCAAGGCCCTCATCACCGGTTCGGTGACCAAGGACGCGTTCGCCGACGCGGACTTCGTGATCGAAGCCGTGTTCGAGGACATGAAGGTCAAGCAGCAGGTCTTCGCCGAGGTGGAAGCGGTCGTGCGCCCGGACTGCATCCTCGCCACCAACACGTCCTCGCTGTCGGTGACCGAGATGGCCAGCGGACTGACCCACCCCGAGCGGGTGGTCGGCTTCCACTTCTTCAACCCGGTCGCGGTCATGCCACTGCTGGAGATCGTGCGGGCCGAGCAGACCGACGACGAGACGCTGGCGACGGCCTTCGTCGTGGGCAAGTCCCTGAAGAAGTCGTGCGTGCTCGTCAAGGACGCCCCGGCCTTCGTCGTGAACCGTCTACTCACACGGTTCCTCGGCGAGGTGACCAAGAGCGTCGACGAGGGCACTCCCTTCGAGGTGGCCGACCGGGCGCTCGACCCGCTGGGCCTGCCCATGTCCCCCTTCACCCTCCTCCAACTCGTGGGGCCGGCGGTGGCCTTCCACGTGTCGGAGACCATGAAGGAGGCGTTCCCGGACCGGTTCTACGTCTCGGACAACCTCAAGAAGGTCGTCGAGGCGGGCAAGACCGCGATCTGGACCTACGAGTCCGGTACGCCGGAGGTCGACCCGGAGGTCGCCGCGCTGTTCACGCAGGGCGACGCCCCGCTCACCGAGGAGCAGGTGCGCGACCGGGCGCTGACGGCGCTGGCCGAAGAGGTCCAACTCATGCTCGACGAGGATGTCGTCGCGGAGGCCCAGGACATCGACCTGTGCATGATCCTCGGCGCGGGATGGCCGTTCCACCTCGGTGGGATCACGCCGTACCTCGACCGCTCCGGTGTGAGTGAGAAGGTCAACGGCAAGCGGTTCCTGCCCGCAGGCGTGGCAAGCCTGCCGTAACCCCGTTCACGAAGGCCCCGCGTCCGCACGATCCTCGGACCGGGGCCTTCGTCATGTCATCGGGCCGGTGCGAGCAGACCCGGCACCAGCTGGGCGCGCACGGGCATGCTCAGGACGTACCCCTGCAGGGCGTCGCACCCGAGCGCCCGCAGCACCTCGAGCTGTGCCGCGGTCTCCACTCCGGAGGCGATCACCTGGCGGCCGAGGTCGTGGGCCACTTGGATGACCGCCTGCACGATGACCTGGTCCTCGTGACTGTCGGCGATCGCCGCCACGAACGCGCGGTCGATCTTCACGTAGTCCGCAGCGACGCGCTTGAGCGACATCAGCCCGCTGTGGCCCGCGCCGAAACCGTCGATGCCCACCCGGAAGCCGAGATCGTGCAGACGCTGCAGGGCCCGGCTGACGAACTCGTCACGCCACACCGCCGGGGTGTCCGGGATCTCGAAGCTCAGCAGCGCCGGCTGGATGCCGGCGGCCATGACCCGCTCGAACAGACCGTCGGGGAAGCCGGGGTCGGACAGTTGTGCCGCAGAAATGTTCACGTGCACCCGGGGTTCGATGCCCATGTCGCGCCACTCGGCGAGGTCGTGCAGGGCCAGACGCAGCACCTCGCCGCCGAGGGCATTGATCATGCCACTGAGTTCGGCGGCTTCGATGAATTCCGCGGTGTTGCCCGCGGTCGGGATCCGCGCGAGGGCCTCCAGCGCACAGATGCTCCCATCACCGGCCATGATCGGCTGGTACTCCACGTGGACCGATCCGTTGTCGATGGCCGCCCGGATGACCTCCTGCGATTCCATCCGCGCGATCGCGGCCGCCTCCAACGTGTCGACGTAGGCCTCGACCCGATTCCGGCCGCCGTCCTTGGCCCGGTACATCGCCAGATCCGCCTGCCTGAGCAGGTCCTCGCTGCTGGCGCGCGGATCGGTGGTCGTCGCCACGCCCACGGACAGACTCAGCCCGACAGTGCGTCCCTCGACACGGAACGGAGCACGCAGACTCGCACACAGGCGGTCTCCCAGCGCCACCGCCTCCTGGGGGGTGGCCACATCTTCGGCGATCACCACGAACTCGTCGCCACCGAGCCGGGCCACGGTGTCCTGCGGCCGGACCGCACCGCGCAGACGTTCGGCCACGCTGGTCAACACCTCGTCCCCCGCCCGGTGACTCAGCGTGTCGTTGAGATTCTTGAACCCATCGAGGTCGCAGAAGAGGACGGCGACATAGGACGAGGTCCCCCACAGTCTCTGCAGGGCGGCCTCAAGCCTCTCGACGAGGGCATACCGGTTCGGAAGCCCGGTGAGCGCGTCGTGACGGGCCTGGTAGGTGAGGGTCTGTTCGGCTGCCCGCCGGTCGGTGACATCGGCGAGGACCGCGAGCGCGAAGGCCTCGCCGTCCTGCCCACCTTGGACCACGGAGATCGTGACCGCGGCCCAGAGAGTGGACCCGTCAGCCCCGACGACCCGCACCTCGCGCGATCCGCGGGCGCCCTCACCCTCGGACACGTCCGGGGCCCAGGCGATGTCGCGCTCCTCGGGGTGCAGGTACTCACGCAGGTCGGTCCCCCGCAGGCGGGTCGGCGTACGCCCCACCAGGTCCCCGAGTGCCTCGTTGGCGTCGAGGATGTGCCCGAGGCGGCCCTTCTCGACCGACAGGCGCGCCATCGGGACCGGGGAGAGATCGAACGTGAGCCGCATGATGCGATCGCGCTGACGGTGGGCTGTGACGTCGAGGGCCACCATCCCCACGACCCGCTGGCCGTCCTCGGTGCGCGGCAGCGGGAATTTCGTGGCCATCAGTGTCCGGCGCCGTCCGCGTGGCCCGAGCCGGGTGACGAAGACCTGAGAGCGACCCGACCGCAGTACCTGCAGGTCCTCGTCGCGGGCCGCGGGGCCTGCCTTGCCCCCCAGCACAGCGGGCCAGGACATGCCCATGAGGTTCTGTTCGGGCACACCGACGAGATCGACGAGGCTGGGACTGGCCAGCACCACCGAGCCCTCACCTGCCTCGTCGTAGTGTGTCACCGAGACCAGGGCGGGGCTGTTGTCGAGCAGCGAGCGCACGAAGTCCTGGCTGGCCTGCAACTGCCGCTCGCCGGCCCGCCGCTTGCCCTCCAACAGGGCCACCGCGTAGATCAGCAGGATTCCGGCGACAGTCGCACCCACGGTCAAGAGGTGCGCCGACCATTGCGCCTGGCTGGCCGCCGCCCACCCGCTGCGCAGTTCCCCGCCGATCAGCACCGCGCCCACGACGGTCGCCACGGCGCTGACCGCCCGTAGCCCGAATCGCAGTCCGAACCACAGCAGCAGCGGGGGTAACGCATAGGCGGGGCGCCCCGGCACCAGCCCGGATGCCGTGTTCGCGGCCAGCAGGGTGACCACGGCGATCAGCCCGGTCAGCACGATCGCCTCCAGTCGGCGTCGCGTGCCGCGGGGCACCTGCCACTCGGTGACATCGAGCATCCCGGGCGCCGGCAGGGCGATGCCGAGACACAGCGAGACCCACCAGAAGGGCCACCGTGCGGCCTCCGCAGGGATGACAGTGGCGAGCACTGTCGCGCCCACCGCACTCACCGCCACGGTGGCACATCCGAACACGAACAGATCGAGCAGCGAGCTGATCCGCCGGATGCGCACCACGGCCAACAGTGCCGCCACGGCGAGCGCCCCCAGAACCGCCCCGAGCGCCAACAAACCACTGTTCGACAGTGGGAATCCGATGACCCGATAGACAGCCATCGTGGCCACGAATCCGCCGAGTGCCACGAGCCCGGCATGCCGCGCCGGCAGCAATCGGGCAGCAGCCACCACCACCCCGGCGGTGAGGGCGAGTGGCGGCAGACCATCGCCGGGCGCCGACACGAGGGTCAGCAGTCCGGTCAACAGCAGCGCCAGTGCCCACCGCACTGGCGGGCGCGGCAACCACAGACCCTTGTCGGGCATGAAACAGAGAGTAGTTGATTAGTTACGGATTGTGAACGTTGAGAGGGACGTGCTCACTCAGCCGTCTCATCCAGGGCGGCGGTCACGTCGATCGATTCCGAGGCCGCCGTCATCCAGCCGATCACCTGATGGCCGATCTGTTGAGCTGTCAGGCCCACCTCGTCGAGGGTCTGGGCACGCGAGGCGTGGTCCAGGAACCGCTGCGGGATCCCCAATGCGCGCGCCGGCACCGTACATCCCGCGGCGCTGAGCGCCCCGGCGACCGCCGCGCCGACTCCTCCGACCACACCGTTGTCCTCGATCGTCACCACCAGTTGGTGCTCACGCGCGAGGTCCACGATCTCAGCGGGCACAGGCTTCACCCACCGCGGGTCGACGACGGTGACGCCGATGTCCTGTGCGGACAACCGCTCGGCCACCTCGACTCCGACACCGGCCATCGACCCCACTGCCACGATCAGGACTCCGGACGACCCGTGCTCGGCCAGCACGTCCACGCCACCGACTGCACGGATGGCCGGGATTTCGGCCGGCAGGGCACCCTTCGGGAACCGCACCACGGTGGGGGCATCACTGACGCCCACGGCCTCCCGCAGACTCTGTCGCAGGCCTGCGCCGTCGCGGGGCGCCGCCAGGCGCAGCCCCGGGACCACCTGCAGGATCGACATGTCCCACATGCCGTTGTGGCTCGCCCCGTCGTCGCCGGTGACGCCGGCCCGGTCGAGCACGATGGTCACGCCGGCCTTGTGCAGGGCCGCGTCCATCAGCACCTGGTCGAACGCCCGGTTCAGGAACGTCGCGTACACGGCGACCACCGGGTGCAGGCCACCCATGGCCATCCCGACCGCCGATGTCACCGCGTGCTGCTCGGCGATACCGACGTCGAAGACCCGCTCCGGGTACATCTGCTTCATGGGCGCCAGGCCGGTGGGCCCGAGCATCGCTGCGGTGATGGCCACCACATCGGGACGTTGGGTCGCGATGTCGCACATCTCCTCGGAGAACACCGACGTCCACGAGGTGGCGGCCTTCCCCGTCGGGCGGCCCGTCACCGGGTCGATCACCCCCACACCGTGGAAGCGGTCGGCCTCGTCCTGCTCCGCCGGCGGGTAGCCGCGGCCCTTCTGCGTCAACACGTGCACGAGGACCGGTCCCGGATACCGCTTGGCCCGGCGCAGGGCCTGCTCGACCGCCGCACGGTCGTGGCCGGGTACCGGACCCAGGTACTTCAGGCCCAGGTCCTCGAACATCCCCTGCGGGGCGACGACGTCCTTGACGCCCTTCTTCAACCCGTGCAGGGTCTCGAACGCGGGACGACCCACCACCGGGGTCCGGTCGAGCACGCGGCGCCCCCACTCGAGGAACCGCTCGTAGCCCTTCGTGGTCCGCAGGGTGGCCAAGTGGTTGGCCAAGCCGCCGACCGTGGGGTCATAACTGCGTTCGTTGTCGTTCACGACGATGACCATGGGGCGGTCCGACCCGGCGATGTTGTTCAGCGCCTCCCAGGCCATGCCGCCGGTCAGAGCGCCGTCGCCGATCACGGCGACCACATGCCGGCTGTTCAGCAGCCCCCGCGCCTCCCACGCCTTGGCCAGACCGTCCGCGTAGGCAAGGGCCGTGCTGGCGTGGGAGTTCTCGATCCAGTCGTGCTCGCTCTCGGCGCGACTGGGGTAGCCGGACAGGCCGCCGCGTTGGCGAAGTGTGTCGAAGTCGGCGCGCCGACCGGTGACGATCTTGTGGACGTACGCTTGGTGCCCGGTGTCCCACAGCAACGCATCCCGCGGGGAGTCGAAGACCCGGTGCAGCGCCAGCGTGAGTTCCACAACCCCCAGGTTGGGGCCGAGATGACCACCCGTGCGCGAGACCTTGTCCACGAGGAACTCACGGATCTCACCGGCCAGCTCCTCGAGCTGGGCATCGTCGAGAGCCCTCAGGTCAGCCGGCTCGTTGATCGCCTCCACGTACACCGTTTCAGTGTACGGCGGGACCCGGCGAGCGCCCATCGGCAGACACCGGGGAACCTCCACCCTCTCCGCCCCGCTGTTGTTGCGTTGTTGGGCGACACGCCGGCGTGTCATCCCCACAACGCAACAACTGCGCGCTTAGAGCCTGGGTTTCCAGACCTGCCCGCGGAGGGCCTGTTCCACCAGCTCGACCTCACGCACGGTGCGACTGAACTGGGCGGCCAACTCCTCGAGACCGACCAGGGCGGCCTGGATGTCGGTGGGGTCGAGATGGTCGCGCAACTCGGCCCGCAGGTCGCGGTACACATCGCGAGTACCGGCCAACGTGGCCTGCGCATGCAGACGCGCCGACATGGCGAGCACCAACGGGTAGCGACGCAGCGACGACGTGCGGTATTCGGGTGGCAGCCGGTCCAGCAGCCACCCCGTCACCTGCTCCGCGAGCCCCGCGCCGGGACCCGGCAGATCCGCCGGCCAGCCCGGTGGGGTCGCGGTCACGACTCCATCAGGGAGCGGAGCACGTACTGCAGGATGCCGCCGTTGCGGTAGTAGTCCGCCTCTCCGGGGGTGTCGATCCGGACAACCGCATCGAACTCCACCACGCCGGCGTCGGAGGTGGCGCGCACCTTGACTGTGTCCGGGATCCCACCCTCATTGAGCGCAGTGACCCCGGTGACGTCGAACGTCTCGGTGCCGACGAGCCCGAGACTGTCCGCGTTCTGTCCCTCGGGGAACTGCAGCGGCAGCACACCCATGCCGATGAGGTTCGACCGGTGGATCCGCTCGAACGATTCGGCGATGACGACCTTCACGCCGAGCAGCGAGGTCCCCTTCGCCGCCCAGTCCCGCGAGGATCCTGAGCCGTACTCCTTGCCGGCCAGGATCACCAGGGGCACACCGGCCGCCGCGTAGTTCTGCGCCGCGTCGTAGATCGTCGACTCGTCACCGGTCGTGAAGTCCACGGTGAAGCCACCCTCGACGCCCGGCACCAACTGGTTGCGCAGACGGATATTCGCGAACGTGCCACGGATCATGATCTCGTGGTTGCCTCGGCGCGAGCCGTAGGAGTTGAAGTCCTTCGGCGTCACACCGTGCTCGGCGAGGTAGCGGCCGGCCGGGGAGTCGGCCTTGATCGCACCCGCCGGCGAGATGTGGTCGGTCGTCACCGAGTCGCCGAGCTTGGCGAGGACGCGCGCGCCCGTCACGTCGGTGACCGGCGCCGGCACGGGCTGCATACCGTCGAAGTACGGAGGCTTGCGCACGTACGTGGAGTCGGCATCCCAGGCGAAAGTGGAACCGGTCGGGGTGGGCAGGTTCTGCCACGTCTGGTCCCCCGCGAACACGTCGGCGTACCGGCGCGCGTACATGTCGTCGTCGATCGCCTGCCGGATGACCTCCTGAACCTCCGCATCGGTGGGCCAGATGTCGCGCAGGTAGACCGGCTGACCGTCCGCCCCGGTCCCGAGCGGCTCGTTGACGATGTCGACGTCCATGCGGCCGAGCAGCGCGTACGCCACCACCAGCGGCGGCGATGCCAGGTAGTTCATCTTCACGTCCGGGTTGATCCGGCCCTCGAAGTTGCGGTTGCCGGACAGCACCGACACCGCAGCCAGGTCCGCACCCTGGATCGCTTCGCTCAACTCGGTCGGAAGCGGTCCGGAGTTGCCGATGCACGTCGTGCAGCCGTAGCCGACGATGTCGAACCCGAGTTTCTCCAGGTACGGCAGCAGCCCCGACTTCTCGTAGTAGTCGGTGACGACCTGCGATCCGGGCGCCAGGGTGGTCTTCACCCACGGCTTGCGGGTGAGGCCGGCCTCCACCGCCTTCTTGGCCAGCAGTGCCGCACCGAGCATGACCGAGGGGTTGGAGGTGTTCGTGCAGCTGGTGATCGCCGCGATGACGACCGCGCCGTGCCCGATCGTGACCTCCTGTCCCTCGAGGGTCAGCGTGGCGGTCTTGTCCGGTTCCTGCGTGTAGGTCGGCAGCGCCTCGGCGAACGAGGTGGCGGCCGCGTCGAGGGCGACCCGGTCCTGCGGACGCTTGGGGCCCGCCAGACTCGGCACGACGTCGGCGAGGTCGAGCTCGAGGTATTCGGAGTAGACAGGCTCCCGGCTCGGGTCGTGCCACAGGCCCTGCGCCTTCGCGTACTCCTCGACCACCGCGATCTGCTGGTCGCTGCGTCCGGTGAGCTTCAGGTACGCCAACGTCTCGTCATCGATCGGGAAGATCGCCACGGTCGAGCCGTACTCCGGGCTCATGTTGCCGATGGTGGCACGGTTGGCCAGCGGCACCGCTGCGACGCCTTCGCCGTAGAACTCGACGAACTTGCCGACCACTCCGTGCTGACGCAGCATCTCGGTGATGGTGAGGACGAGGTCCGTGGCGGTGGCACCCGCGGGCAGCTCCCCCGTGAGCTTGAAGCCGACCACCCGAGGGATCAACATGCTGACGGGCTGGCCGAGCATCGCGGCCTCCGCCTCGATGCCGCCGACACCCCAGCCGAGGACCCCGAGACCGTTGACCATCGTGGTGTGCGAGTCGGTGCCGACGCAGGTGTCGGGGTAGGCCTGACCGTTGCGGATCATCACCACCCGCGCGAGGTGTTCGATGTTCACCTGGTGGACGATCCCGGTGCCGGGCGGAACCACCCGGAACTCGTCGAAGGCGCTCTGCCCCCAGCGCAGGAACTGATAGCGCTCCCGGTTGCGCTCGTACTCCAATGCCACGTTGAGTTGCAGAGCCTGCGGGGTCCCGAAGTAGTCGGCGATGACGCTGTGGTCGATCACCAGCTCGGCCGGGGCCAGCGGGTTGATGCGGGCCGGATCGCCGCCCATCTCGGTGAAGGCCTCGCGCATGGTGGCGAGGTCCACGACACACGGCACACCGGTGAAGTCCTGCATGATCACGCGCGCCGGCGTGAACTGGATCTCCTGACTCGGCGCGGCAGTCGCGTCCCACGCGGCCAGCGCACGG
>WBZP01001535.1_pt2 | contig 14534 bp, 13 predicted proteins | sample 5204301 | NCBI WGS metagenome assembly WBZP01 (sample SAMN12412401, study PRJNA552823) | activated sludge metagenome | isolation source: activated sludge from nitrification reactor of wastewater treatment plant... | place: USA: Pennsylvania | collected 2017 | reverse complement strand
CCACGACGATGTCCCCGACGATATTCTTCCTCGGGGTCTATGCCTGGAGTAGCGAGTAGGTTCGCTGTAGTGACTGTTGGTGGAGCATTATAGCCCGGTCCGCCAGGACTGCCTGGAGGCGGGCCACCGCCAAAGGGCGGTGTTGGAGGTGTAGGCGGAGTTGGGGTTCCACCGCCACCAGCACTACCACCGGCAGACCCACTGCCTGTTCCTGTGCCACTTGCCGATGAGCCTGATCCTGAGGTGCCAGAACCCATTGAGCCACCTGCTCCCGAAGAACCAGCGCCAGACGGCCCAGAACCACTGCCGGTGCTACTACCCGAGCCTGTCGAACCACCAGTTGCCTGGCTTGTAGGCCGAGCAACCGGTTCATCCTCTTCAGCTTCTTCCACGCTCTCTTCGGCGCTTTCTCCATCGGCATTTTCGGGCGCTTCTTCCGGTAGTGGCTCTTCCTCTTCGGTGGCCTCATTTTCATTTTCCCCAACTTCGACCGAGGCTTCTTCTGGAGTAGGTACGGCCGTTTCGGAGGGTGCTTCTTGGCTCGGCACAACTTCTCTGTCTTCGTGCTCTTGGAGATAGAATGTTTCTACAGAAGGCTGTTCTGATGTGGTACTAGATTCCTCTGAAGACTCTGTAGAAGCTGGCTCTGCGTCCCATGGCTTTGTCCGGGCTTCTTCAGCTACCTTTTCTTTGTCTTTTTTGTCTCCAAGCAATGCGCTGAGCGCCTCACCAAAGTTTCGAGGTACTGGTTTCTCGGTTTCAGTATCTTTTTTGAGCTCACTGCCAAAAAGCGACCGACCTAAGCCTTTTACCGGCTTCTTCTTGCTTGAAGACGAACTAGTTTCTAGCGTATCGTCGTCATCATCTTCGGGCGCTTCGACACTGAAGGGGCTGTATTCTGCCATACGTACAGTTATACCATGTTCGGATGGCAATAACCACCTCTGTTAGCGATTGTCCCCGCTGCCATTCAACTTGCCCCGTTTCTGGCGACTTGCAAGTTTAGCAAGGTTTGCTTCTGCAATGTCTTCGAGCGAAACGCCCAACTCTCGCGCCACCATGGCACAGTACCAAAGTACGTCTCCTAGTTCTTTTGCTATCTCCTCTGACTTTTCTTTCGTAAGTTTCGCACTGTCATCACGTAGAATCTTTTTGATTTTGCCCTGAACCTCCCCAGCCTCACTAAGGCCAAGAGCCACGTAGGCCAAAGCCATAGCAGACCCTGTCCCAGCACCAGGATAAATTGCGGTTTTCGTTGCTTGCTTTTGGTAGTCGTCAAACGTCATTTATTCCTCCGGGATTACTAGTCCTGCTTCGTCTAATTGTACCGCGCCTAAGCGCACGATTTCTATGGCATCGTCCACTATCCGTATTATGGTGGATGGTTTGTGCCCGACCAGCCTACCACCATCAACGTAGAAGTCCACCTTCGCGCCAAACAGCTCGATGGCTTCCTGTATAGTGTGAGCCGTTTCTTCGCCAGGACGGTTGGCGCTGGTGGTAAGTAGTGGCCCGGAAACTGCTAGGAGTTGCCTAAGGTTGACGGGTTTTGGTAGGCGAACCGCCAGACTACCGACGCCCTGATGCAGGTACTCGAGGACTTTTCCGCACGGCACAACTACGCTAATGGCATTTGGCCAAAACTGCTCATCGGCTTTAAGATAGGCCTTTTTAAGTCCAAGTTTTGTAAGTTGTTCCTGTGAATAGGCAATGACTGTTCCTGGTTTGGCGTGACGGTGCTTCAGCGCATAGAGCTTTGCGACTGCTGCTTCGTCATGAGCGCTACATACCAAGCCATACACCGTGTCGGTCGGCATAACACCAACCTTCCCCTCTTTTAACAGGGCCACGATTTTGGCAACATCTTCCAGTTTGTACGTTTTCACTACGAACTACGATACGCCATAACAGCCAACGCGCAAAGCGCCAGCACAATCACGACCGCAACAACAATCACGCCCACAGGGGCGGTTCTGGGCTTTTTGGCCGGTTTGTTCGTCAGGGTTTCTGTAACAGGCTGTTCTTCTGTCGGTGCGACTTCCTGAGGCGCATCGGGCGCTGCTTGTTCCGTTGATTGCGGTGCGTTGTTTGAAGCTTCTGGCGGTGCAGATTGAGGAGCTTGTGGCTGCTGGGCAACGGATGATGGCGCCTGAGCTACAGGTGGTGGCGGAGCAACATCTATAATCGGTTGTGGTTGTGGCGCGGGTGACTGTGGTTCCATATGCTAAATTGTATGTTGCTTATGCCTGAACTACAAGTCGTAAACTCCGTGTGCCTGTCGAATAAGCTCTTCGGCTACTAGTTCTGCTAACACACCCCCGAGACGTTCATCGGCTATCTCAGTCTCGAGGTCGCTCAAGCTATGGGGGTGGTCTGCAAGTAGTCGCAGCACTTTGCCACGCAACTGACGTCTTGACCCCTGAAACGAGCTTTGTTTGGCGTAGTGTTTACTCTGGGAATTGTTGCGCACCTGTGTTTTTATGAACGCGCCGTAGTCCATCAGGGCCCAGTAGAACTCTCTCGGATGCTCAACATCTAACACCGTGTTCACCACCTCCCGGATGAAGCTATCGGATACGTTTTGTGCTTCCGGGGCGAAATGATGGATAATAACCGTTCGAATATTTGTTTCTATAAACACAACGGGCTTGTTCCATGCATAGGCCATGATTGCTCCGGCCGTATTGGCGCCAACTCCCGGAAGCGCCACTAGCTCCTCGAGTGAACTAGGAAAGCTCGCTTCCTTGGCCACACGCTGGCTGGCTTGCCACAAAAACTTTGCTCGACGGTTGTAACCTAGACCCTGCCAAGCACGCAAGACAGCTCCTAGTTCCGCCTGTGCAAGATGTTTGGCGGTGGGAAACTGGGCCAGAAACGCTTCGTATTTTGGGATAACTCGTGAGACCTGTGTTTGTTGGAGCATAAGCTCGCTAACCATAATCTTATATGGGTCAAACTGGCCGTCTGGCTCAGCAATACGCCACGGCAGATCATGACGGCCACGCTGGCGGTAATGCTCCCAGAGCAACTCTAGAAATGCTTGTTTGCGCTCCTCAGTAATCACTGGTCTATTGTATCGGTTTCGTCTTGCCTAACCAAAAACCTTAACGCAAAGGTGTTCCACTGACATCGGCGACTTTAACCGGTGCCCCACCCTGTAAACTGACCGCGTAGTCGGCCACTTCGCTGTAGTTGGCGACGCGTACTATAAGCACCTGCTCATTGAGCCAGCCAACAATGCCTTGGGCATTTTTTATACTTGCAATCTGGCGATCGGTGCCGCTGCCGACTTCATACATGGTCACCACTCCAGTGTTGTCGCGCTGGTCAATCCAGGCGCTTCTGGCTCCATCTTGGCTATCGGTGTAGACACGCGAAGACAACTCGTTCGGAGGAACCGATTCTGCTAACTTAACGGTGTCTGTGTTGAAGTTGAACCATTTGGCAGGCGTTTGCAACCGGAAGTTTTTGTAGTCGACACGTATGAGTGACCAGACGTCACTGGCGTAGTGTGGCTTACGATTTGTGCCGTCGGCGCCAACCTTTACAAAAGTTTCTCGTGCCGCAGCGTCTGTTGCAGAGACGGTGTAGTAGATGTCTTTGCCTTGCACGAGATAATCGTTGAAATAGTTAGCGCTAGCTAGCTGTTTCTTGTCGCCAGTCACAGTGTTGTAGCTAAATATTTTCTGCCGATTTGGGTTTGCAGCGCTCGCGCCAACTGAAGTCTCCTGAAAAACTATCATCTGATCGACCCAACCAAGAAGTGTCATCTGTTCGGCCTGGGCTACAGTCTGTGCTTCGCCAGACGCGATGTCGACGAGTGTCAGTGTACTCAACAAATATCCTTGGCTATTACGTTTTTCCTCCCTGCTCGAAACAACCGCCACATAGGTGTTTTCGGGTGACACGAGAGCTCGCATAGATTGGTTTTCTAAGCCCGTACCAAGCAGGAGGACCTGTTCATTTTTGCCGTCGATATACTTTTTGTATACGTCGTAACGACCGCTCTTTTTCGAAACATATACAGCTTTGGCAGAGGGGACGAGTTTGAGTGCAGTCGTAGCTTTGGCATTTTGCTGGGCGGCAAGCTTTTCAGTTCTGTAGCCCTTGGCCTCGACGCTGACCGATGCGCCAGTTGCCTGAGAAGATTCGAGCGTCAGAAGTGCCTTGCCCTTTTCATCGGATTTTGTCGTCGCCTGGCCACTTATGAACTCCGCATCTTTGATGGGTTTGCCGGACAGAAAATCTGTAACGACATATGAGAGCTGGGCGCCCACCGGCCGCAATGAAACATCTCCGAAATCGGTAACCCGAACACCGAGATAGACCTTTTTGTGGTATGGCGCAAAGCCCGGCTTTTCAACCGAAAGCTTTTGCGCACCAAGCCGTACGCGCTTTAGCTCGACGCGACCAGCTTCGTCGGTTTTGGCAGTTTTCCCTGCAACACTCACCACAGCCCTTTCCATAGGAAGAGCAGTACCTTTGTCAACGACAGTCACAATAACCCTTGTGCGCACGCCAACTACGTTCAAAAGAAACGCTCGCGTAGCTGGGACTATAGCGAGCAGAAGAAGTAAACCGAGGATACTACCGATAGTTATATAGCGCTTTTTGGGATTGCGCCACCAAGCCCGGAGTGCGCTCTTAAACCTCTGTAGACGAGTTTGGGGCGCAATAGGAGCATTCTTGGCTACAGGGCTCTCCTGCGACACAGTAGCACCCTCTGCCGAACTAGCACCAGGAGAGGCTGTTGACTCTACAACCTCATCCTCAACCGCCTGGACTTCAGGCTGTTGCTCTGTGTATGTCTCATCTGCCATATTTCTTCCCGCCCTACTTTGGAGGTGCCCATACAAATGCTTCGACGACTGGCGAAACCTGCGCAAGACTCGTGCCGTCTGGTGCCATAGTGTATATACCGCTTCCGGATTGGCCGGTTAAAGTCACACCGAGCTTTGTGCCGTCCGGAGCCCAAGAGAAATGCTGAACTCTTGTGGCAGGCAATGTTTGGAGTAACGTGGTAGCGCCGGTACCAACATCAACCCTGTATAGTTTGCTTTCGTTCGCCCCGACTGCTATCAGCACAAAACTTGTGCCATCTTTGGCCACGCCGTATAAAATGTTTTGAGCGTTAGCTACCGCGTTTGCGGAGTCAACCACTTCGACGCATTGTCGATTTTCGCCTACCGTATCTTGGGTGCAGAGTTGTGGCTTACTGCCAGCAACGGAAGGTACTACATAGTGAAAACCTGTTGAGTCTGCCCGCCAGATAAGACTATATCCAACCTGACTAGCACCTATGACCTGTCGAGAAACTAATTTTAGATTACTGCCATCGGGCTTCATGAGCCAGTTTTCTTGAGCATTTTGCTTCTGGTCCAAAGCCGTTACCTTATGCAAAGCTAGCCATTGGCCGTCCGGGGATGCACTGTCGAGTGCCCAATTTGCAGTTACGTCGGGTAACGTCACAAAGTCTTTTACCTCACCCGTTGCAATGTCCACGGACTGTAGCCTAGTCGCTTGAGCCGGATTTGTCTTCGGCACCGCAAAAACTGCCTGCGTGGCACCGGGCGACAAGACGAGTCTTTCGCTTTGGATATTTTGGGCCAAACTACTCAGGCCTCTTGGCACAACACCAGTCACTACCTTTGGCGCACTCGGTGCTAAGTCTGCCGGCGCCACTACCCGATCTTCGTCACGAATTACCCAGTCCAATTGCGTTATAGCCGTACCTTTGCCACCAGGCGTCAACGCAACATCCGTCTTGGTTGCAGTGTTGTAAACCCGTAGCTCTGTGCCCTGGCCTTCACGCAGACCTTGACGCGCGTAGGCGAGCTTTTCACTATCTGGCGACCAGGCTATAGCAGAGATGTCATGCTCCGCGGGCACCTCAAAGGTTTCCTGAAGTACGCCCCCGCTAACGGTGGTAGTGAACAGTTTTGTTTGATTGCCGATTTCGAGGCGTTTTTTGTACACAACTGCGACCGTAGAGCCATTGGGCGCAATACGAGCTCGCAGAGTCCCACCTGTTTTCTCGAAACTTTCATAACCTTGGAGTTTAGAGCACTGTTCGGCCTTGCTACTCACACTCAATGTACATAGCTCTGCGTAATCCTTCACATAAACCAGCCCTGATGAGTCCGACAACCAGCCAGCGATCGCAATGTTCCAAGCTTCGGGCACGTCTAAGACATCAGTGCCGTCGGCGTTCATCACAAAGCCACGCATAATGCCAGCATCTACTTGGTACTGCACCGCCAGCTTGGTAGCGTCTGCGTTCCACTGCATGTACGACACGCTCTGTATCATGCGTTTTGTTGCTGGCAAAAACTCACTAACCTGCAGTGTGGTGGTAGCGTCGATGATCTTAACCTTCTGCGTGTTCATGTCGTAGTAGGCAATCTTCTTGCCATCAAAAGACATGGTTGGAACAGCGCCTCGAAGTCCAGTCGAAGATTTTTCCACGGAAGCCGGAAAGCGTTGTGGCGTTGTTTTTACTCCTCCAGCATCTATTATGTAGTTCCCGGCAAATATACTTCCATCTGGCAGACTGCCAGCACGACTACGAAAAAGCATATAGGCCCCGAGTATTCCGAACAGGCCAACAAAGAACAACAGCACTACCTTCTTCGGGAGTGCAAAAGAGCTTTTCTCGGCATGACGAGTGCCGCTACCGACCTGGATGGTTGTTTTTCGACTATCATGAACGTTTTTCGTATGCTTTGTTTGATCGGCCATGCGGAAACCAGTGCCCTCGTTTTATCTGTTCTGATTGTACGAGAACTCCTTACGCTTTGTCAATGTAGCCTCGTTATGTAAGCATGCTCATGCAACAGAATTGCCTTTTTTTGAAAACGAGAGTATGATGTAGGTCGGCTGTGATAAAAATCACAAAACTTAAAGAGAAAGAGCGATATGCCAGTCAATAGTGTTATTCGAAGCGTGCATGAAGGTGGTGAAGTCATAGGTGTTGAGAGGCAATTTTCAGGCCCCGAACATACTACATTACTGTTACGTGTTTCACCAGCTGTTGGCGCCGACGTGCTTGGCGCTACGGCTGTACTGGATGTTCCACAACTTCCACCAACCCAGAGGTGGCCTACTACGGCCATGATAAGGTCGGAGACTCATAGTGTGGTTAATCCTTGGTCCTAGTCCTAGGTGCATTTTCTCTGCTAGACTGAGTCGTATGAACTACGACGAGCAGGCTCTGGAGTTACACAAGAAATATCGCGGGAAAATTACTACCCGTCTGCGCGACGAAAGTACACTGGACAAACAAAAGCTGAGCGCCTACTACACGCCAGGTGTGGCCGCAGTTAGCCAAGCTATTGCCGACGACCCAAGTCTACTACCCACGTACACCTGGACCAACAACCTGGTAGCCGTTATCTCTGACGGCTCAGCCGTCCTTGGCCTGGGCGACATTGGCCCCAAAGGCTCCATGCCGGTTATGGAAGGCAAGGCGCTTTTGTTCAAGCATTTCGCTGGAGTTGATAGCGTCCCGATCATTCTTGACGTCCACACCGCCGACGAGATTGTGGCTGTCGTAAAAGCGATTGCGCCAAGCTTTGGTGCCATAAATCTCGAGGACATCGCCGCGCCGAGATGCTTTGAAGTCGAAGAACGCCTGAAAGCCGAGCTCGATATCCCCGTTTTCCACGATGACCAGCACGGTACGGCTGTGGTGGTACTGGCCGGCATTATTAACGCCATGAAAGTCGTGGGCAAAGAGTTGGCAGACTGCAAAATCGTCACCATTGGCGCAGGCGCTGCCGGTACGGCCATTATGAAGCTCCTGCATTTGTACGGCGTAGGCTCGCTCCTTGCCGTTGACAGCAAAGGCATCCTTAGTGCCGATCGCTCTGACCTCAACGATGACAAAAAAGCCCTGCTCCCCTACCTGGACACGTCGGTTTCTGGCTCGCTTGACGACGCCATATCCGGTGCAGACATCTTCATCGGCGTCAGCAAGCCCGGCCTACTCACTCCTGAAATGGTTGCGAAAATGGCCGACAAACCAGTTGTCTTCGCCCTTTCCAACCCAACTCCAGAAATTATGCCAGATGTTGCCCGCGAGGCCGGTGTAGCCGTGCTGGCAACTGGCCGGAGCGACTTCCCGAACCAAGTCAATAACGCCATCGCGTTCCCTGGTATATTCCGTGGCGCACTCGACAACGGAGTGCAGAAAATTACCGACCAACACAAGGTCGCTGCCGCCGAAGTCATTGCCAGTCTCGTACCAACTCCATCTGCCGACGAAATCATCCCGAGCGTCTTCGATGACCGCCTTGTCCCCGCCATCGCCAAAGTCATTGTCTAGCCGTAGACTAGCGACGCGTTACACTCTCCCACCCCCTCAGCACAAGGTTGACATTGAGCATGCACTACGCCCTAACCTACACCAGCCAAACATTACCCCTACGCTCTCACCAACAGCTCAGGACTCCCCACTATTTTTATAATAAACTCCGCGATCGCGTCAGTTATTATATTGGTGCGTTGCGCTTGAACATACAGGCTCGTCGCTAGTTTTCTATTGTTTGTTTGCGGTCTGCATTTAATTGTGGTTATACTTAGGGCAAATGAGGAGCGTTCCGCATATCACCGGCAAAGAGCTGATGACCGCGCAGTTGGCACTATTTGTGGCCATTGGTCTTCAGGCAGTTACCTGGCACAACAACGGTAGCATGGCCTATGGACCCCACCCTCTCATTATGGCCAGCGAGCTAGCATTGGCAGTTCTGCTGGGCATTAGCGCTCTCAACCCCGTCCTATTTGTACGTTCTATCTACCGTACCATGTCATTTTTCCTGCTCGCACTCATTTCTCTGGAAAATGTTACATCGGTCGTAGTGGTAGTGCGCATGCTCATCAGTAACTCAACGGCTATCACAGGCTACGCGTTACTCGGTTCCGCGGTCGCCATATTTTTGACAAACATCATCGTTTTTTCCCTTTGGTACTGGGAAATTGACAGCCCTGGGTTGTCCGGCAAGCGATGGTCCAGGCACGACAAAGACTTTCAGTTTACGCAGTACGGCCTCCCCCACGAATTCCCAAACTGGCGACCAATCTTCATCGACTACCTCTATATCTCCGTGACAAATGCGATCAACTTTGCCCCAGCCGATGCCCAACCCCTGACACGACAAGCCAAAACCCTTATGGGCATCCAGGCGCTCGTTAGCGCAACCACGCTCGCACTCATCATCGCTCGCTCAGTATCGATCTTAGGCTAATAACATGGCTGCGCCGTTCCGCTTTTGCGGCACTTGACGAACAGGCCTATAATTCACATATGAGTAATCTTTCAAAACGCCCCACACCCCAAAATAAATCTGACGCTCCGATAAAGCAGTTGCTTAGGAAAACTAAGGCAACATATGCAAACGTCACCCAAAAATACCCAAGCCTCCAGGCTGTGGGCCAATATATCAACTCCCGGATAGGGGTTAACAAACAAAAACAAAACAAGCTTTGGATCTTTTGGCTGGTGCTCACGATAACCATGTTCGTTTCAAACGTGTACGAACACCGGGGTCTTGGCACAATCTTGCTTGCACTGGTTGTGCTCGGTGGCTACTCTTACTATGTCTATGCCGGTGGGCAATACGTACTCAAGCCCAAGGGTATGGGGAACTTGCTATACATCTTGCCCCTCTTCATCATCTGGCAAATGGCGACCGGGCACCACACACCCTCGACAACAGGCTCAAGTTCATCCACCCTCCACACTGTCACGAGCGACCCGGCAGACCCTCAGAACCAATATTCATCACAGAGTGCCAACACTAATTCGCAATCAACCTCTCCGAATACTCCAACTGAAGACGACGGCATCAACTATAGCCAGGCCGATTCACAAAGCGCCATTGACACATTTCTCAAAAAGCTTCGGCACAAAGGCCTCGGATATACACTGTCGTACAAAATGGCTGGGAGTACACCGGAGTTTTATGTCGAATATACCATTTCTGCTAAGCAAGGCGACACTGATTACGAATACCAGCTTGAGCAGGCCAACAGGGCGTGGAAAGACTATATGGAGAGTAACAGCCTCACTCCTATTAACTACGCAGTTCATAGCAAATGAAATCTTAGCTTTCCCTATCGCCCCACCGTCTCAACCGCGGGGGACCTTATTTCAATACACGTCTTCTGTGTATGATTGTAGCTGTTATTGTGCCGTTTGCCAGCAAACTATATACTGCGTAGGCAATAATGGTCACCTGTAGCGAACCCGCCGACAGAATGTTCAGCCCGGCAGCAATCGTCGATAGCACCCAAGAGATGAGCGTTTCTGTTTGGGGCGCTTCCCACGTTTTTACGAACGTAAGCCACGCCGCCAATGCATCAACAGCTATAACGATACCCACCGCCACAAGTGGGTTAGAGGTGAGTTTCCAGAGACAAACCCCTACTAATGCAGCCAGGAGGACAGGTAGTCCCGTCGCGCCATGTGGCCGTAGCCATACCGCACCGACAGTACACCGATAATGAGCATCAGGAGGATAGTTGTTGCCGTCCAAGCCATTGCCCATGAAGCACCTTCGTGCCATTGGGCAGCCAAAATGACGATTAAAAGTGTTGCCCATATCCACCAGGTTGCCCGCTCTGGTTTCGTTTTGCCACGCAAAATATCCAGAATATACGGAACGGTAGCCACTACATTCAGTACCGCAGCGCCCACCCCTAAAACTGCGTATAGCTTGTCGTTCATTCTGGGAGGGCGGTTTTAACAGATAGCTCTTTCAGCTGGGCTAGGTCGACGGTGCCGGGAGAGTTCATCATGACATCTTGACCAGAGCCGTTCTTGGGGAAAGCGACGATTTCGCGGATGTTGTCTTCGCCCATCAGTACCATAAAAATGCGGTCAACACCGTAGGCACAACCGGCGTGTGGTGGTGCGCCAAACTTGAAGGCGTTTAGCATGGCGCCAAACTTCTCTTCGACGTATTCAGGGGTGTAGTCGAGCAAGCCAAAGACTTTGTACAAAATCTCCGGGTTGTGGTTGCGCACGCCACCACTACAGATTTCGTAGCCATTCATAACCATGTCGTACTGGTCGGCCAAAATATCTAGTTTGTCCTCGCTGTTTTCAAGCGCCTCGAGGCCGCCTTTGGGCATACTGAATGGGTTGTGACCGAAGTCGATTTTGCCGGTTTTTTCGTCGAGTTCGTAGAATGGAAAATCGACTATCCAGGCCAGCGATACAAGGTCAGGGTCTTTGAGTTCGAAGTGTGTGGCAAACTCGTTGCGCAGACGTCCGAGGACTTTGTTCACGACGCCACGCGTATCAGCGCCAAAGAAGACTGCGTCGCCGTCTTCGGCCTGGGATCGGTTTTTTACCTCTGTCAGTTCATCTTGGTTCATAAATTTGGCGATTGGTGACTGCACCTCACCGTCTTTGTACGTCAGGTAGGCTAGGCCTCCTGCTCCTTCGCTCTTGGCAATGTCGGTAAAGGCGTCGATTTGTGAACGGCTGAGACTGGCGCCGCCCTTCACGCAAATAGCTTTGACCGCACCACCACCAGCAACAGCATTTTTGAAGACGCCAAATTCAGAAGACGTAAACACATCAGAAAGCTCAACCAGCTCCATGCCAAAACGCAGGTCCGGCTTGTCTGAGCCATAGCGCTCCATGGCCTCGGCGTACGGTATGCGCGGAATGTCTTCGCTCAGAAGTTTTTTACCCCCAAAGTCAGTCACTAGGTTTTTGATGAGCGGTTCCGTCAGACTACGCACCTCTTCACCATCTTCGACAAAGGCCATTTCGAGGTCAAGCTGATAGAACTCGCCGTACAGTCGGTCGGCGCGTGGGTCTTCGTCGCGGAAACAGGCGGCAAGCTGGTAGTAGCGAGGTATGCCCCCAACCATCAGAAGTTGTTTGAACTGTTGTGGCGCCTGAGGCAAAGCATAGAACCTACCCGGATGCACACGAGATGGAATCAGAAAGTCGCGGGCGCCCTCAGGACTCGAGTTTGCCAAAATGGGTGTCGCCACCTCTATAAAATCATTGGCTTCCATGAAGCGACGCATATAGCTATAAAATTCAGCCCGTTTCGTCAGCATGTGCTGCATCTTTGGTCGGCGTAAGTCGAGGTAGCGATATTTGAGTCGCAGCTCTTCGCCTGCTTGGCTTTCGGCAAAGGGCTGAATCGGCAGTGTGTCGGCGCGGTTCAGCACACGTAGCTCGCGCACCTTTAGCTCAACGCTACCTGTGGCAATGTTGGGGTTCTTCAAACCCTCCTGGCGTTCGGCTATCTCTCCTGTAACGGCGATGGCATACTCGTCGCGCAAACCCTCAGCCACATGAAAGGCCTCGGCTACATCGGGATGAAACACCAGTTGCAAAAGACCGGTGTGGTCACGAAGGTCAACAAAAATTAGGCCACCATGGTCGCGACGTGACTGTACCCAGCCCATCACGGTTAGCTCTTGGCCGATTTTCTCTACTGTTTCTGAAGCAAGTGTTCTCATATAGAAATCCTGTTTAGCTTTTGTGGTTGGCTATTGGTTTCGGGTTGTTCGTAGTTAGGCTCGCCAGCCTAACCAGCAACCCGCGGATTTATGTTATTGCTCCAACCGATACTTTTCATACCAGGCATTATACCACCTCTGTTTCTTTGTGGTGGGCTTCGGCGTGTTTCGCGAGCGTTTTGTGGTGCTCTTTCTGGGCGGCGGCCAACGCTACGGCGCGAAGGTCGTCGTACTGGTCGAACTCGTCGACGATCAGCTTGCCGATTACTCGCTCGAGCACATCCTCGATGGTAATAATCCCAACGTACTCTTCGAAACTATTCACCACCACAAACAGGTGTTGTTTGGTCTTAATAAAAGCCTGTAGCGTCTGATAAAGTGTAAAGTCTTCGTGAACGTAGGTAACTTTTTTGCGCATGACATCGCGTACGCTACCCCCTGTTTTGCGCTCGATGAGGTCATGCAAATACAGCACGCCTGTAATGTTTTCGCGCTTGCCTTCGTAGACCGGGAATCGGCTGTGGCCACTCTTGTGCAAACGGTCCATCAGGATCGGGCCGACGTCTTCATGTTCGCCGGCAGTTATAACCACACGCTTCGGAACTAGGGCATCGGCGACCGTTTTGTCGCCAAAGCTCAGTGCGTGCTTCAGAAGGTTTAGCTCGCCTTCGGCTATCCGGTTGTCTGGTTGGGCTTTTTGCTTTTCAAGTAGGTTTACCAGGTCTTGTTTTTCGTACATGCCACTGTGTACGTGCAGAGGTAAGATTTTGCGCGCGGTTTTGTTGACCATTTCGGCCACCGGATGTAAACGTTCGATCAGCCATGCCAGTGCCGGCGACAGCTTGGAGGTAATCCATAGCGCTACTTTACTAACGCCACCCTTGCCACTGATGACTTTAGCCGCAAACAGGCCGAGCACCAACACCGTAAGTGCCGTTACGGTCGTACCAAGCGCAGACTGGAGCAAAAGCACCCCGGCGTAGGCCAGAGCAAATGCCATGACGGCTAGCAGAAGTGTTGTTTTTTCACCGTACGCCCCGGCTTTGTACAAAAGCTTGGCAGCTTCGTCGCCACGACGAGCCCGACGCTTGAGCTCCTGGCTCGGAACCACCTGATAGACACGGAGCATGGCGCCAAATATCATAGCCAAGCCCGCACACACAAGACCGAGAATAAACAACGTCATCAGAGTTATTGTACGAGAAATGTGGTATATTGGGAAGGAAATTTAGGAGGAGTAACACCACGTGGACCGAAGATTTGTAGCCTTTTTAGCAGTCATACTCATTGGTTTTGGAGCCTTTGTGTTTGTAAATAATCAGAAGAAAGATAGCATAAACGCCAACATCAAACCGAGTAACCACGTTACTGGCAAGCTTGATAGCTCTGTAACATTGCTCGAATATGGTGACTTCCAATGCCCCGCGTGTGCTGGCTTCGAGCCTGCGCTCAAGGAAGTCCGAAACACATATGGCGACCGTGTAAAATTCCAGTTCCGTCAACTCCCCATTTCGCAAATTCACCCGAACGCCATGGCAGCTGCTCGGACTGCTGAAGCAGCCGCCAAACAGGGAAAATTCTGGGAAATGCACGACCTGCTATACACACAGGCCAACTGGTCGGCCTGGACAGAAGCACAGGACCCAACGTCACTCTTTAACAGCTACGCACGCCAGCTTTCCTTGGACGAAACCCGTTTTAAGGCCGACTTCCGTAGCGCAACCGTCAATGACACTATCGCCGCCGATCGACGCGAGTTCGACAAGTTGAAGATCCAGGTTTCTACGCCTACCTTCTTCCTGAACGGTAAAAAAATCGAGAACGGCCAAATGACAGAAGTCGTTGGCGGCCAATCTGTGCCAAGCGCCAAGAACATCGGCAAACTCCTCGACGCAGAATTAAAATAAGGGGGAGCTCGCCCCCCAGTTTCACATTCCAAAATAAATCCGGATTTATTCCGGATTTATTTTGTTAACTACTTGAAAAGAGCAGTCCGAGAGAAGGCAATAGCCAAAGCCCGGCACGATGAGAAAAACAAGCCAGAGGGTCCC
>WBZP01004492.1_pt1 | contig 14537 bp, 16 predicted proteins | sample 5204301 | NCBI WGS metagenome assembly WBZP01 (sample SAMN12412401, study PRJNA552823) | activated sludge metagenome | isolation source: activated sludge from nitrification reactor of wastewater treatment plant... | place: USA: Pennsylvania | collected 2017 | reverse complement strand
CAATTTTCAGGTTTGTTTACCGTGTTTTCGCGGAAGCGGCCATTGGATCGGCGGCACCCTATTCTCTTGCCTGATAGGCTCCAATGCAGCGTAACCGGCCGTTGAGTTAGCATGACTGAAGGATATGTCCCGTGCAACGAGACTCGCTGCAAACGGCTTTCTGAAAGGTCGCTCACCCGCCAGGCGCTGCTCGAGGCGCGCCAGGCCAGCGTGCGCTCATTTTGCGTGACGCTCCACAAGGGCGGCGCCGACTACCTCAAGTACATGTACGGGCCGGCGGCTTTCGCCGTGCCCGACGATGTCCGCAAACTGCCGCTGAAAATCGCCGACATCTTCCGCAAGCTGACCATCTGAGCGAATAGCCGGCGATAGCGGCTAAACTGCGGACCGGTTTTTCTCCAGAACGGAACCACGAAACTATGGCTGGCGCCAGTTTGCTAGCACTGCTCGACGACATTGCCACCATCCTCGACGATGTGGCGGTGATGACCAAGGTCGCGGCGAAGAAGACCGCCGGCGTGCTGGGCGACGACCTTGCCCTGAACGCCCAGCAGGTGAGCGGCGTACGCGCAGAGCGCGAACTGCCGGTGGTCTGGGCGGTGGGTGTCGGTTCGCTGAAGAACAAGGCGATCCTGGTTCCCGCGGCGCTGGCGATCAGCGCCCTCTTGCCGGCGGCGATCATGCCCCTCCTGATGCTGGGCGGCGTGTTCCTCTGCTTCGAGGGTGTCGAAAAGCTCGCCCACAAATGGCTGCATCCGGCCGCCGAGCATGCCGCCCACCACGCGGAAAAGCTGGCGCTGCTGGCCGATCCGGCGGTCGACCTGGTGACCATGGAAGCCGACAAGATCAAGGGCGCGATACGCACCGATTTCATCCTCTCGGCCGAGATCATCGTCATCACGCTGGGCACCGTGGCCGACAAACCCTTCCTGTTTCAGGTCGCCGTGCTGTCGGGCATCGGCGTGCTGATGACTTTCGGCGTCTATGGCCTGGTCGCCGTCATCGTCAAGATGGACGACGCCGGCGCCTGGCTGCTGGAACGCGGCGGCCGCCTGCGCATGGCGCTCGGGCGCGCCCTGTTGCTGGCCGCGCCGCGCCTGATGAAGGCGCTAACGGTGATCGGCACGGCGGCGATGTTCATGGTCGGCGGCGGCATCCTGATGCACGGCCTGCCCGGCAGCCACGATGTCCTGCATCACCTCGATGCCGTGTTGCGCGGTGTCCCCGGCATCGGCGGTCTGCTCGCCGTCGTAGTGCCGACCTTGCTCGACATGCTGCTCGGCGTGATCGCTGGTGCGCTGGCGCTGGCGGCGGTCAGCCTTTACGGGCGCCTGCGCAAGGCCGGCGCGCACTGAACAGGCGGCGTCTTCGCGCTTGCGGCCCCGGACCAGGAACAGCGGATCGGCGAAGTTGCGCACCGCGATGTGCTTCTCATCGGCGGGTCGCGTCGCAATTGCCAACGCCGGCAATGCAGCGGGAGCCGCTCGGCTCCGGAACCCCACTGAGTGCTGACGGCCAGGAAGGGACAGTCGAGCCGCTCCTCCAATTCTCAGGTTCGTTTGCCGTGTTTTCTCGGAAGCGGCCATTGAATTGGCGGCGCCATATTTTCTTGCCTGATCGGCTCGAATGCAGCGGGAGCCGCCATTGGCGACGCCATGGGAATGCGATTTGTAGGTCGGCTTCCACCACAGAGCAGAAATCGAACTCTTCGAGTTCATCGCCAGAATGGCGTCATTGAACTGTGGAAATCCACGGCCCCGAAGCCGTCGTTCGCCACCGAGTGCTAAGTGCCCATTGCTGCCTGATGACCAACGCATGCTCAATGGCCGCTATCGGGAAGGTTATCCTTTTGGAAAGTCTTGCCGCCAGAGTCTGCTTCACTTTCGAGACCGGCCAGCCGCAATCTGCTGATCCAAAAAACATGGATGCTCGTTTTAGGGTCTGCTTGCCAAAAGTCTCAGTGACTCTTGCATGGCCGACAAGGGCCAGCGAGATCAGTTCTGCAATTCGTCCAGCAGTTCCGGGTGCCGGTCAAGAAGCCGAAATAGATTTGTCACCGCAGGTAGCGGACGGGCCTTGCCCCTCTCATACCGCGAGAAGGCATTCGGACCGCCGCCGGTGATGCGCGCGGCTTCGAGTTGGGTCAGTTTCAACTTCTTGCGAATTCGCGCCAGTTCCGCCGACTCTTGGGCGTCGATTTCGGCGGCAATGCGCTTGATGGCGCCGGCGAACCGCTCACCTTCTCCCGCGTCGAATTCAACCTCATGACAATGAGCGCAATGCCAACCGGCAATCTTCGGCACCACTGTTGCGTGACCTTTGTATTCATACGGTACATCCTTCACGGCATGCCGCAGAATTCCCTTCTCGCAGTTCAGGCATTCACGGGGCATTTCATTTCTCCTTAAACTGAATCACAATCGAACCATCCACGCGGAACGTCACCTTGACATAAGCCACTTTGCCGTTTGGCGTAACGCAGTGATAAACGTCCTGCCACACTTGGCTTGCTGCATGGGTCGTCATGCTCTTGTAGAAATTGGCTCGTGTGATCGAGCACACTACGCCAATCGCACTTGCAGAATCCAAGCCCATGGCCTGAGCACCAACCAAAGCGGTAGCAGTAAAAGCATCCGCGCCACGCTGTTGCACAGCGAGCTTCACAGCAGCTAAATCGTAGTGCGGCTTGCGCTTTTCCATTGAGGGCATATTAACCCATAAGGTTAGCTAGCTCAGCCGTAATTTTCTGAATCCAGCGACCACTGCCAATATCGGGGGTTGAAGGAACCTCGGCCTCTCAAGCGGGTTTCCAATCCTGCTGTTACGTCCGATGACGGCCGACTGTACGCACCCAGCAACCAATCCCAAAACCGCCCATCACTCAGAAGTAGAACAATCAGACTCCGATCAACAACGAAGGAGTCTGTCATGGAATCTACTCGTCACTGGGAACCCTGGAACAAAGGCAAGCTGGTTGGTCAGAAACCACCGCTGAAGCCGAGGGACATTTGGGCAATCCGAATTCAGCTTCAGAACGAACATCAGGTTCGAGATCTGGCCATGTTCAACCTCGCAATCGACAGCAAGCTGCGGGGTTGTGACTTGGTCAATCTGCATGTTCGGGACATTACGCACGGCAACAAGGTTTTGGCACGTGCGATGGTTGTGCAGCGCAAAACGCACTGGCCGGCGCAGTTCGAGCTGACGGAACCAACGCGGGTCGCTGTCACTGCCTGGAAAAAAGATGATTGCTCAGGTATGTATGTGGTAACTCTATGCGCCGAGTGCAGTGAAAATATCAAGTATTGAAAAATAAACAACGTATAGCAGCTATATTACAGTCGATATCTGGCTGTTGACAAACCATTAGTACGCCAGTAAGATAGTTACCAGTTACTTACTAACTATCCTTCAGTGGGACTTTCAGGATGGACTTAATCATGAAACCTTTGTCACGGATGCTATTGCTTTCCTTTCTGCTTTCCGCCGGAGAAGCGGCTATGGCCGCGGATCCATTGTCCCTTTGGGCGGCGATGGATCGGGCGACGCAATTCAACCCGGCGATCAAGAGCCAGCAGGTCGAGGTCAGCCGGCACGCCCTCGAGCAGGATATAGCCCGCAGTCAGCATTTGCCCAAACTTGACTTGAACGCGGGTTACACACGCTATGCCTACCCTACCTTCGTTACGCCAATCCGCCAGGCAGGCGTCTTCCCGCCCATGGACACTGATGTCTCCAGTCTTGCCCTGGCATTGAGCCTGCCTCTTTATAGCGGTGGCAAGCTGGTGGCTGGCGAGGCGCTGGCCGCGCACAACCAGGAAGCCTCGATACAGGCGCTACGCGCCAGCGGACAAGATCTGTTGTTCAATGTCGTAGCCACCTACACCAAGGCGTTGCATTTTCGCGAACTCGGCAACGCGCTGGACGCCCGCCTCAAGGCGCTGCAGCAGGAGGAAAAGGATATTGGATTGCGCATCAAAGAGGGGCGTGCGGCGCGGCTGGAACTGATCCGGCTGCAGACTCAGTTGTCTCAGGCGCGCTACGACAGGATCTCGGTCACCCAGGGCGAGAAAAATGCCCTCTCGTTACTTGCATCCTTTTTGGGCGGTGGCGGCTCCGCATTTACTCTGGCTGAACTGAGCGCCACCACTCCGAACTTGCCGGCTTCGCTTGAACAAGCGCTGGCGCGTGCGCGGCAGCAGCGCCCAGACCTTCTCAGACTTGATGCGATAGGTCGGGCGGCGCAGCAGAAGACCACCATCGCCCGCGGTGATCGGCTCCCACAAATCAATCTGGTCGCAAAAGTGCAAGAAAGTGCAGGCGGCGACTGGAAAGGACACGACGACTGGCAGATTGGCGTACAACTGTCTCTGCCGCTTTTTGATGGGAATATCCGCAAGCACCGGGTCGATCAGGCCGGCCTCGAAGAGCGGCAAAACACCTTGCAGCAGGAGGATGCCCACAATCGCATCGACAGCGAGGTCGAGCAGGCCTTTGGTGCATTGGCCGAATCCCAAGCTCGGCTGGAAGCGGCCCTCCAGGGTGGAACCGAGGCCCGCGAAGCCTTGCACATCGAAACCCTGCGCTACCACAGTGGCGAGAACACCATCACCGACTTGCTCGGCGCCGAATCCACCCTTTGGTCGGCGACCGCGAACCGCCTCCAGGCCGGCTACGACATCACCGTGAGCCAGGCGCGCCTGTTGCGCGCCACAGGCGAACTGGCTCCGGACAGCTTCAAGCCGCCGGCAGAAGGCAAGCCGCCCGTTGCGGCACCTTCCTCTTCCGCAACCGAGCCGCAGAAGTTGAGCACATACCTCGCATGGCATCGCTGCGGAACGCGCTGCACCGGTACTCATCGCGGCCAGGATGCGCCGGCTGATCTGCCTCTCCAGCAAAGCTTCACCGCAACAGGCGTCGCGAGACACTCAATCCAGCAAGGAGCAAGTCTATGAACAAGAGAATCGTAATCGTCGGCATCCTCGCGGCGGGCATCGGCGCCGCATTGCTCTGGAAATGGGCACCCTGGGAGCCGCGTGCGGATGACGGCAAGGTTTTTGCCTCCGGCACGATCGATGCTACCGAAATCGCAGTGTCATTCCGTGTTCCCGGCATCCTCCGTAGCCGGCCGGTGGATGAAGGCAGCCATGTCAAGTCAGGCGATGTGTTGGCTGCACTTGACGAACGAGAGTTGGTCGCCCGCCTGCGCCAGGCGGAAGCTGCGCAGTTGGCCTCCAATGCTCGTCTCAATGACCTGAAACAGGGCTATCGACCGCAGGAAATCGCCGAAGTACGGGCGCAGGTCGAACAGGCACGCGCCAACCGGGTCAATCTGGAAGAAGAAGCCAGACGTTCCGAAACCCTCTTTCGCGGTGGCGCCGCCAGCCAGCAGCGGCGTGACAAGGACCTTACAGCTGCCGCGGTTTCGGTCCAGCAGGTAAATGCTTCACAGGAGCGTCTGAAACTGCTGCAAAGCGGTTTTCGTCCCGAGACAATCAATGCCGCGCGGGCGCAACACGAAGAAACTCAGGCGGCTGTCGAGGCTGCCCGCGTCAACCTGGAGGATTTGCAGGTACGGAGTCCCGTAGAAGGCGTGATCACCCGCAAGCATGCGGAAGTGGGTGAAATTCTCGGCGCGGGGCGCCCGGTCGTGACGGTTACGGACATTTCCAAGCCCTGGGTGAGAGTCTACATCCCGGAAAACCAGATCGGCAAGGTGCGTGTGGGCGCAGCTGCAAAGGTCAAGGTCGACACATTTCCCGAACGGGAATTCGATGGCCGCGTGACCTATGTATCCTCCCAGGCCGAATTCACGCCCAAGAACGTGCAGACCCAGGAAGAGCGGGTGAAGCTGGTATTCGCGGTGAATGTGACTCTGGAAAATCGCGACGGTACGCTCAAACCCGGCATGCCGGCTGATGTTTCCATCACGCGGAACTAGGTTGCCGAAATGAGCTTGTCAATCCCGCTTGCACCGCCAGACCACCGGATAATCCATCGTCGTCTGGAGCGGCGAGACAGAATCGCGCTGCTGCTTTACGTGGTTTCTGGCACGGCAGTCGTGGTGGCAGGCGAGGCGGCCGCCTTCTACCTGGACGTGGTCGATCGTTTTGGATTCCTGCCGCTGCTGCTGCGCGGCATCGCTTACCTGTTGCTGACCACTGCTTTATGGGCCGCCTTGCTGCGTGCCAACCGGCGCATGGTGTTCCATCTGCTGGAGGAAAAACGCCAGGGCGATGAAACACTGTTGCTTGCTTATGACAGCGCTGTTGCGCTCAAGGACGCCTATACCGGCGGGCATGGGCGTCGAGTCGCGCGCTACGCGCGCTTGATTGCCGAGGCCATGGGCCAGTCGGCGACCGATCTGGACTCGGTCGCCGAGGCTGCGCTGCTGCACGACCTCGGCAAGATCGGGATTCCCGATAGCATCCTGACCAAACCGGAACGGCTTACTCGTGAAGAATTCAACACGGTACAGAAACATCCCGCCGCCGGTGCTGAAATACTTGGCTCAATCATGCAGTTGCAACATCACGCCGCGGCGGTACGCCATCATCATGAACGTTTCGATGGTCAAGGCTACCCGGATGGATTGCGCGGCGGGGCCATTCCGCTCGCGGCGCGCATCATCGCGGTGGCCGATGTCTTCGATGCCATGAGCAGCGACCGCAGCTACCGCCGGGGCCTCAGCGCAGACCGGGTGCTGGAGGAAATAGCACACGGTGCGGGGAGCCATTTCGATCCATCGATCGTCGCCTTGACTACCCGTCCGCCACTTCGCGACGACTTGCTTGCGGCGCAAGCAGAAATGTCATGAGCGATATCGCTATTCAGGCCAGCGGTCTGGGCCGCGCTTTCGGCGAAATGTGGGCGGTGCGCGGGCTCGACCTCGAAGTGCGGCGCGGAGAAATCTTCGGTCTGGTGGGCCCGGATGGCGCCGGCAAGACCACTACCATGCGCCTGCTGACCGGCATCCTGGCCACCAGTGAGGGCACGGCCACAGTGGCGGGCTTTCCCATCCAGGGCGGAGAGGAGCAGATCAAGTCCCGCATCAGCTACATGTCGCAGCGCTTCGGCCTGTACGGCGACCTCACGGTGGAGGAAAACCTGCGTTTCTACGCCGACCTGTACCAAGTGCCGCGGCGCGAGCGCGAGCCGCTGGAAGAACGCCTGCTTGGCTTTTCCTACCTGACGCCGTTCCGGAAGCGTCTGGCGCGCGACCTCTCGGGTGGCATGAAACAGAAACTCGGCCTGGCCTGCGCCCTGATCCACAAACCGGAAATCCTGTTCCTCGACGAGCCCACCAATGGCGTTGATCCGGTGTCGCGGCGCGACTTCTGGCGAATTCTTTACGCCATGCTCAAGGAAGGCGTGACGATCTTCGTCTCCACCGCCTATCTCGATGAGGCAGAGCGCTGCACCCGCGTCGGCCTGATGCATCGCGGCCGCCTGATCCAGTGCGACACACCACAAAAGCTGAAAGAAGGCATCCCCGGCCTGCTGCTGGAACTGGAAACCGAGCAGCCGCGTGTCGCCCGCGAAGCGCTTGCCGGACAACTGGGCTGGAACCGTATCAGTCTGTTCGGCGGCAAGCTACATCTTTACGCCGGCGATGAAGCAGAAGTGGAGCAGGCCCGGACTGTATTGCAAGAGGCCGGTATCGCCGTGCTGGCAGAAAAGACCATCACGCCGACGCTGGAGGACGTGTTCATTTACCAGGTGTCCCAGGAACCGGAGGAAGAGGCATGAGCACGGAATACGCCGTGGAAGTGCACGACCTGACCCGGGTGTTCGGCGACTTCATCGCCGTCGACCGCATCTCGCTCACCGTGGAAAAAGGCCAGGTATTCGGCTTTCTCGGACCCAACGGCGCGGGCAAGTCCACCACCATCCGCATGCTGTGCGGTCTGCTGTTGCCGAGTTCTGGTGAAGGACGCGTGGCGAGCTTCGACGTCATGACCGAGTCCGAGACCATCAAGCGGCACATCGGCTATATGTCGCAGAAATTCTCGCTCTACGACGATCTCACCGTGGAGGAGAACATCGACTTCTACGCCGGAATCTACAACGTGCCCAGGGCTAAACGCAAAGCGCGCAAGGACTGGGTGTTGGAGATGGCCGGACTGACCGACAAGCGAAGCAACCTGACCGGTTCACTGGCCGGCGGCTGGAAACAGCGCCTGGCGCTGGGCTGCGCGGTGCTGCACGAGCCGCCGATCCTGTTTCTCGACGAACCCACCTCGGGGGTGGACCCCCTGTCGCGGCGCCAGTTTTGGGATTTGATCGCGCAGATGTCGCACGGCGGCACCACCGTATTCATCACCACCCACTACATGGAGGAGGCCGAATACTGCGATGAGCTGGCGCTGATCTATCGCGGCAAGATGATTGCCAAGGGCAAGCCTGCCGAGCTCAAGACCCTGATACCCGAGGATATTCTGGAGATCCGCGTCGAACGCCCCTTCGAGGCGCTGGAACGGCTGGAAGCCTCGAAATTGGCACAGGAAGTCGCCCTGTTCGGTGACGCGCTGCATGCGGTGGTCGGCAACGCAGCCACGGCAACCGAAGCGCTGAGTGACTTCCTCGCACAGCAGGGCTTCGCCGTGCAGTCCATCAAGCAGGTCGCCCCCTCGATGGAGGATGTGTTCGTTTCCCTGATCGAACTCGATGACCGCCAGCGCGCGCAAGGAGAAAAATCATGACGAACAGTCGCTTTTCCTGGGTCCGCCTGTGGGCGCTGGTGAAAAAGGAGTTCATCCACATCATCCGCGATCCGCGTTCCCTGGCGATGGCGTTCCTGATGCCGCTGATCCTGCTGATTCTGTTCGGCTATGCCATCACCATGGACATCAAGACGCTCAACCTTGTCGTATACGATCAGGACAAGAGCGCCGCCAGCCGCAATTACCTGGAAGGTTTTCCGGCCTCCAGCTACTTCAGCGTGGTGTCGGCGGTAGAAAGCTACGGCGGCGCGCGCGCGCTGATCGACCAGGGGAAGGCACATCTGGCGCTGGTGATCCCGCCGCACTTCGCGCGCGATCTGGAGCAGGGACGAACGACGCAGGTGCAACTGATCGCCGATGGCTCGGACGCCAATACCGCGACCATTGCCATGGGCTACGCCGAGGCCATCACCAACCGTTACAGCACGACGCAGCTGGGCAGCAAGATCGAGCTTGCCGTGGATAACCGCCTGCGCGTCTGGTACAACCCCGAGCTGAAAAGCCGCTGGTTCATCATCCCCGGCCTGATCGCCGTGATCATGACGGTGATCACGGCACTGCTCACTTCGCTCACCGTCTCGCGCGAGTGGGAGAGCGGCACCATGGAACAGCTGATCGCCACGCCGGTGCAGCCGATCGAGCTGTTCCTCGGCAAGATGGCGCCCTATTTCGTGATCGGCGTACTGGACGTGCTGTTCTCGGTGGCGATGGGGGTATGGGTGTTCGACGTGCCGCTCAGGGGCAGCTTTCTCTTCCTGCTCGGTGTCACCGCGATGTTCCTGGTGGGCGGCCTGAGCCTCGGCATCATGGTTTCCACTATCGCCAAATCGCAGCTGGTAGCAAGCCAGCTGGCGATGGTGGTGACCTTCCTGCCCGCCTTTTTACTCTCCGGTTTTCTTTACTCCATCGACAACATGCCGCGTTTTCTGCAGGTGGTCACCCACGTGGTGCAAGCGCGTTATTTCGTCGAGGTGCTAAAGAACATTTTTCTCAAGGCCAGCCCACCTTCGTTCGTGGCGGGTGACCTGATTTTCCTCGGACTGTTCGCAGTGGTGGTGTTTGCCATCGCTTTGGGCAAGTTCCGCAAAAAACTGGCCTGACGGAGGCGTTATGTGGGAACGAATCTATCGCATGCTGGTGAAGGAATTCATCCAGGTGCTGCGCGACCCGCGCATGAAGGCGCTGATCTTCGTCATGCCGGTGGTCCAACTGATCATGTTCGGCTATGCCGTGACCACCGACGTCGACCATATCAAGACCGCGGTGTGCGATCTCGACAAGAGCCCACAGAGCCGTGCGCTGATCGAGCGCTTCACGGCCTCCGGCTATTTCACCGTGGTGGACAATACCGACCGCCCCGAACGGCTGGGCGAACTGCTTGACCGCGGCCAAGCGATCGTGGGTATCCAGATCAACCGCGGCTTTGCCGACGATTTGCGCTCGGGCCGGCAGGCTGCGATCCAGACGATTGTTGACGGCACCGATTCGAACACCGGCACGGTGGCGATGGACTACGCCCAGCGCATTACCCAGGAATTCTCCCGGGCGCGCTCTGCACCGACCGAGCTGACCACGCTGGCGCAGCCGACACAAACCTATCCCATCGAGCTGCGCTCGCGCGCCTGGTTCAACCCTGACCTGAAGAGTCGCTATTACAACGTCCCCGGCGTGATCGCCGTGGTGGTGCTGCTGATTTCGCTGCTGCTCACCGCCATGGCGATCGTGCGCGAGCGCGAGATCGGCACCATGGAGCAACTGATGGTGACGCCGATCCAGCCCTTCGAACTGATCCTTGGCAAGACCCTGCCGTTCGTGCTGATCAGTTTCATCGATGTGCTGGTAGTCACTTTCATCGGGATCAACTGGTTCAATGTGCCGATCCAGGGCAGCCTGTTACTGCTGCTATTCGGGGCGGGGCTGTATCTGATGTCCACCATCGGCATCGGCCTGTTCATCTCCACCATTTCCCAGACCCAGCAACAGGCGCTGATGTCCTCGTTCTTCTTCTATCTCCCCGCTGTGCTGCTATCCGGCTTCATGTTCCCGATCTCGAACATGCCGGAACCGGCACAGTGGCTTACCTATCTCAATCCGCTGCGCTACTTCCTGGTCATCATCCGTGACATCTTCCTCAAGGGCAGCGGCTGGCAAATTCTGTGGCCCCAGTTTGCTGCTCTGGCGGTGCTGGGTACGATGCTTCTGCTGGTTAGCTCGCTGCGCTTCAAGAAGAGGATGGTCTGACATGAAACAATCCCGCAGCAGGCTGTTCAATCTTCTTGGATTTTCCTGCCTGCTGCTGGCGGCAAGCAACGGACACTCAGCCGAACCACTCGCACTGCAGAAGATCATGAAGGACCTGGGCAAAAACATGCAGGTCATCACCGACGCGATTTCGCGCGAGGACTGGCAACGGGTGGAGAAAACCGCGCCTCTGATCGGCGATCATCCCACGCCGCCCTTCGGAGAAAAACTGCGCATCCTGGGCTTCGTGGGTGCCAACATGAACAAGTACAAGGACTACGATGGCGAAACCCAAGAACATGCCGTGGCGGTAGGCAAGGCGGCAAACGCCAGGAACGGCCAGGGAGTGATTTTCGCCTTCCAGAAGCTCCAGACCAGTTGCTACAACTGTCACTACGAATTCCGCAAACCCTTTGTCGAGCATTTCTATGGCAAGCAGGACGCCATTCAGTGATGCAGCATCTGCGTCACCACATATGAGGCATGAAAGAATAGGAGGCTCATCATGAATACTGAAAATACGGACAAGATCGAGCTTGTCTATCTGGAGCAATGGCTGGAAACCTCGCGCCATTACTTGTTTGGTGATCTCAAAGACATCGACGTAGAGGGGATCCCACCGCCGGATTTGGCCCTCTCACACCACGGCGCTCAAGACCGTTTCATTTCCAGAGCGCGCGGTGATTTGTTGCGCTTGGTGAAACGTTCGACCGAGCAAGCTCTAGACCCGCTTGAAGAGCTTGAGCGCACATTCCACGTTCAGGTCGCGTTCATCGCACGGCGTCCTGACGTTCCCAAACGCCTTCTGGAGTGGTTATCTCAGGGCAGCAATCTTCGTATTAGCCGACGTATACAGAGGGTCATGGATCACTACGAATCGATTCTTTGCCGAATGATTGGTCAGGCAAAGCAGCAGGGGCTTATCAGAGCTGACATCGAACAACACACTGCGGCGAAACTCTTCATCGGCATGATTCAGAGCCTAGTTGTTAAGTTGCAATAGGTTGTTCCCGCCAAGGCGAGAAGCTGGTGGTTTGTAGTCGAGGGCCGAATGAGGTCGGCGGGAGTTGTAGTAGGCAAGGAAAGCGGGCAACCAAGCCGTCCGCTCAGCACTGTTGGTATAGCTCCTGACATAGGCCCATTCACGCAGGCAAGTCTGTATGAAACGTTCGGCCTTGCCGTTGGTTTGAGGCCGGTAAGGGCGCGTGAAGGAGTGCTTGATGCCCAGCGCCTGGCAGGTCTGATCAAACAGCCTGGAGCGATACGCGCTGCCGTTATCGGTCAGCACGCGCTGGATACGCACGCCCAGCGCGGCATAGTGGGCCACAGCCGCCTTGAGGAAGGCAACTGCGGAGGTCTTCTTCTCATCGACATGCATCTGGACAAAGCCTGCCCGGGAGTGGTCGTCAATGGCCACGTGCGCCACTTCCCAGCCGGCACCCTCGACCGAATCGCGACGATCTCCTGTCACGCGATGGCTGGGACGCTCGATGCGCCCGAGCTTCTTGGTATCCATGTGGAGCATCTCTCCCGGTGTGGCGCGTTCATAGCGCACGACCGGCACCTTCGGCTCCAGGGCCTTCAGGCTGGACAGGCCCAGCGTCGCCAGCACCCGACTGATCGTGGCGACGCTGCGTCCGACCACGCGGGCAATGTTGCGCATAGGCATGCGTCCCCGTCGTAACTGCTCGATCCGTTGTCGCAGCTCGGCATCAACGGTGCTCCGAGTCCTGTGTGGCCGCGAACTGCGATCGGCGAGCCCGGCCGGGCCATCGGTGTCCAAGCGCTGGCGCCATTTACGCGCCGTCCGCACGCTGATGCCGGCCGCCTCGGCGGCCGGCATCAGCCCGAACACATCAATTCGCTCAATCAGCAATTTCCGCCCTTGCAGTGTCGTTCTGGCATTCTTATGGCTGTTCATCCGGTGGGTCTCCTCTGGGTACTGAAGCGTCGAGAACTCCAGTTTCCCAGAACCTTCCGGGTGAACAACCTATTGAAACATTACACCTAGTGCTCAGAATGAATGGCGGCCTGCGCCAACGAGAACTGTTGCTGCGTGAAGCCGTCGAAGTTTTTACCTTGTACCGGGCAAGCATAACGTCATAATTACCGAGATCGAAAAACCGGAATCACATGAAAAATTCATAAAGGAAAGCAGCAAAATGCGACAACCTAGGCAACGACTGTCGGCGGAAGAACGTCAGGAAGAAATTATCAAGGCCGCGGTGGAACTTGCCGGTACTCAGGGCGTGGACGGGGTGACGACGCAAGACATGGCAAACGCGATAGGCGTCACGCAAGGCGCAATCTTTCGTCACTTCCCAACCAAGGACATGATATGGCTGGCGGTTGTTCACTGGGTTCGCGGACGGTTGATGAGCGTAGTGGATATGGCAATCAACCAAGGTAGCGGTCCGCTCGACTCCCTCGAAAGAATGTTCTTCGCTCACTTGGGCTTTGTCGACAAGGTGCCAGCGATCCCCAAGCTGATTTTTACCGACCAATTACTTAAGAAGAATCCCCGAATCAAGGAATTGATTCGCAATATCTTGTCGGACTATGAGGCGAAAGTGGCCAACCTTCTTGCCCAAGCCAAGGAGCAGCATCAGATTCGCGCGGATCTAGACGAGCAAAGTGCTGCCGTAATGTTTACTGGAATTATTCAGGGCCTGGTGATCCGTGTTTCGATTATCGAAGCACGAAAATCGCTAATAGCGGAAGGGAAACTGGTATTTCCGATTTTTCTGCATGGTATCGCGATACCTCATGTTCGATCGACCTGATGTGACGTCCCTTCGTTACCTGCTTCAGATCGATTTGTCGGCGTTTAACGGAGTGATCAGGGCAGAGTTACCCAAACGCCCAATCGTGCACCCGCACGTGTAGCGGGATCGCGAACGATAAGTAAACGCAATTCACGTACGATGGTGAATCTGCTTCCGCCGGAGCAAAAGCAAAAAGGAGTTATGCGCTGACATTGCTCGTTGGATAGGCAGCGAAACGGCCGATCGAGGTGGATTCAGCACCTCTCGATTACCTTTGTCGGAGGCTGACCTCAAGATCATGCCCCTGATATTTCGACCGGACGCACTGACTGACGGGTGTTGGAGCTGGAGAGACCCTGGCGGCACGTCTTCTAAAAAGAACGTATCCTCGATAGGCGTCATTGCCCATGAAAAAGTCATCAGGCCGCAATGGGACCGATGAGTCGGTGAGGTTTATGGAAGCAGCCCCTCAAATACAAAATGTTGAACTTTTCTTCGGCGAATCTCGAATGACGGCTTCACCTCACACTCCAGACGCTGGCACCAACAGTGCCGCCATCATCGAGTTGGTGGATAGCCGCCGCTCAAATACCCATCGTTTTAGGGGCACCAATGACGGCTCATGGCCGATCTTACCCGTTCGGCTTCTCGAATTCGACGCCGGAAAGCGGCCATTGAATTTTCGCTACCCGGAAGCTGCCGCTCGCGACCGAACGCAATGTGCCCTTAGCCGACGGTGGCCAAAATCGGAAGCGGCCGTTCGCCGGGAACCCTCGAAAATGAAAAGCTGCCATTCGCTATGCGACTT
>WBZP01004490.1_pt1 | contig 14541 bp, 14 predicted proteins | sample 5204301 | NCBI WGS metagenome assembly WBZP01 (sample SAMN12412401, study PRJNA552823) | activated sludge metagenome | isolation source: activated sludge from nitrification reactor of wastewater treatment plant... | place: USA: Pennsylvania | collected 2017 | reverse complement strand
CGAAGCTCGCGTACGACGAGACGACACCACCTCCCGGCACCTCGAACCCAGTGGTCTCGTCGTACGCCCCGGCTACGCCGAGGCTGCTCGACCACCCAATGCGCCTGCGCACGCCCACCCCAACACAACCAGCGGTCCTGTCGCAGGCCCCGGCTACGCCGAGGCTGCTCGACCACCCAATGCCGCCGACCAGGCGACGTGCACCTACCTGCCGGTTGAGCTTGTCGAAACCACACCGACGCGCAGCGACCCGATGAACCGCCCAACCCAGTGGTCTCGTCGTACGCCCCGCTCCGCCGAGGCTGCTCGACCACCCAATGCGCCTGCACACGCCCACCCCAACACAACCAGCGGTCCCGTCGCAGGCCCCGGCTACGCCGAGGCTGCTCGACCACCCAATGCTGCCTACTAGAACAGCGCGTCTTGTTCGAGGTCGAGCAACTGCTGTTTGCGGGCTATCCCACCGGCGTAGCCGGTCAGTGAGCCGTCGGCGCCGATCACGCGGTGGCAGGGAATCACGATCGGGAGGGGATTCTTGCCGTTGGCTAACCCAACCGCCCGAGAGGCAGCGTTGGTCATGCCGAGGCGGTGCGCAATCTCGCCGTACGACGTGGTCTGGCCGAAGGGGATCTCGCGCAACTGGGCCCACACCCGCTGCTGAAACTCAGTGCCCGCGGGCGCCAGCGGCAGATCGAAGGAGCGCAACTCACGGGCGAAGTACGCCGACAACTGTTCGCGCGCCCGCCCCAGAATCGCGGTGTCGTCTGAGCGCTCACCTAGAGGTCGGCCGGTGACAGAGAAGCCGGCCTCGGAGGTGAAATCGATCGCGATCAGCGCGCGGCCGCGCGCGACGATCCGCAGGTCGCCGATCGGTGACTCAATCACGGTCCACATCCTGCACCGCCCTCTCCTGGACGCACCCTATTCCTGGCCCGGCCGCAATCGCCCACAGGTGCATCTGGGCGTAGCTGCGCCATGGGCGCCAGTCGTCGCTACGCCGGTCCAAGTCGTTGACGTCGGGACCCAGAACGGCGGCCGCGTGACGGGTGCCAGCGTCGGTGGGCAGCCAGACATCGGGGTCGCCCAGGGCCCTCATGGCGATGTAGTCAGCTGTCCAGGGACCGATCCCAGGGATGTCGAGCAATCCCTGACGCACATCTGCTCGCGCTGCCGAGCCGTCCAGCGCCAATCCGGCTCCCACTGCGGCCGCCAGTGCTGACAAAGTTCGGGCGCGGGCTCGGGGCATTGGCAACACGCTCAGATCGGCCTCGGCCAACTCTGCAGCGGTGGGAAACAATCGTCCGACCGCACTATCTGTGCCCCATCGCTGCACCACCTGGGCCACTAAGGCGCCTGCTCGGGCCACACTGATTTGCTGTCCCAGCACAGCGCGTACGGCGAGTTCGAACCCATCTGGATGACCAGGCACTCGTAGACCCGGCAGCCGACGTACCGAAGCAGCCAAAGCCGGATCCTGGCCAAGCGCCGCATCAACTGCGGCCGGATCACTGTCTGCGTCCAGCAATCGGCGCGTCCGCTCAAGTGCCGGAGCCAAGTCGCGCACATCGTGAAGCCAGAACTGCGCCGCCACGGCTCCTTTGGCATCGCCGCCGAGATCGACGCTCACTCGGCCGGCACCATGCGGTAGGCGCAACGTGCGGCTGTAGGTGTCGCCCTCGACTTCCTCGATCCCATCGACGCAGCGTCGAGACAGGAAGTCGTGCAAAGCCGCTCGCCCAAACGGCTCTCGTACGGCGATGCGGGTGCCGATCACTCCCGCCGCAGCCCCCGAACCGCGGCGGCCGTGCCGCAACTGCGTCGGAGTGGCGGCATAGACCTCGCGAATGGTGTCGTTGAACTGCCGCACGCTGCTGAACCCCGCCGCAAAAGCCACCTCGGTCAGCGTCATGGTGGTCGACTCGATCAAGACTCGAGCCGACTGGGCACGGCGAGACCGGGCCAGGGCCAGTGCACCGGCGGCCCACTGCTCGGTGAGCAGCCGATGAAGTTGACGGCTGGAGTAGCCCAAGCGCACGGCTAGCCCCTCGACGCCGTCACGCTCCACGACACCGTCGGCAATCAATCGCATAGCCCGGTCGGCGACATCGGCGCGCAGATCCCATTGCGGCGACCCGGGAGTCGCGTCGGGTAGGCAGCGCCGACAGGCTCGGAAGCCCGCCGCTTGGGCAGCCGCGGCTGAAGGGTAGAAGCCCACGTTGCGCTTTTTGGGCGTCACCGCAGGACAGGAGGGCCGGCAATAGATCCCGGTAGTGCGCACTGCGGTGAAGAAGACACCGTCGAAGCGGCGGTCTCGACTGGCCACAGCGCGGAAGCACTCGTCGGCGTCGAGGTGGGTGATCACCGGACCAGCCTGCCGCGCAGAGCCCGCCGATGACTAGCGGAAATCAGACAGCACAAGCGCCGGCGTCGATCCTGCTCCCAGAAATGTTGCGCCTAGGACGCCTGCCGCCCACCCTGATCGGCCTCGCGAGCCAATTCATCGGCGTCGGGTGACACCAGATCCAGGTGCGACCCGGTCTGATAGGCCGCGCGCACGATCGCCATCGATCCGATCGCCGAGGTGCTCAACTGCAGCACCACCGCGATCACAAGTTTGATCGCATTGGGCCAACTCGGATTGAGCAAGAAGACGCCGACCAAGATCAAACTGACCCCCAGCCCAGCCGCGGTAGCGATTGCGGAGGAGCGAGCAAAAGCGTCCCTCAACGTGATCAGTCCGATCCCGGCCGACCCGAAGATGAGGGCTCCAAGCACGATGAATACCTGAGCAACCACGTTCAGCATCAACGCCGCCCCCTGGTGATCGCGCGAGCCAACGACACCGAGGCGATGAAGCCCACCACTGTGGCGACGAGTACGACGTCAAAGGCGGCCCCCAGGCCGCGCAACGCAGCCACCATTGCAAACAAGGCGATCACACTGAAGAAGAGCAGATCGGAGGCTACGGCGCGATTGACATCGTCAGGACCCACCAACATTCGGTAGCCGATCAGCACGATCACCAACGACACGATCACGATCCCCATGCTCAAGCCGACCATCACATCCCCCTCGGTCGTAGCGCCGCGAGCAGACGCTGCTCAAGTCGATTGAGGGCTCGAATGTCGGCCTCGCGATCGTCGTACAACGTGTGCACGAAGAGGGTGTAGTTGGTGTCGTGGCGCGTGGCCACTACCAAGGTGCCGGGGGTCAGGCTGATCGCGATCGACAACACCGCGATCTCAAAGTCCGTGTCCGCCCGAGACTCGAACTTCACAATCCTCGGGGTGGCTCGGTTGTGTCGGGTCAAGATGTCGGCCAGAACGACCACGTTGGAGAGCACCACCTGGGCGGCGTACCAAATCACAAACCAGAGCAGTCGCAAGGGCCACAGCACCACGGTCATCGCAGCACCGCCTCGACGTAGGCGGACGGGTCCAACAGTCCGTGCGCGATCACCTCACCGAGCGACAGCAGCGGTTGGGCATAGAGGCCGAGACCGAGCGAGACGGCTGCCAGGACCAGCGCTGGGGCAATCTCACGCGTTCGAATCCGTGGTCCCTCATGCTCGCCCGATGGTGGATTCGGCTCCCCCAAAAACATCCCGCCCCAGATCTTGAGCATCGACATCAGGGTGAACAAGCTGACTCCCAGCGCAGCGATGCCTGCAGCCCACTGCTGAGCAGAGAAGGCTGCGGTGATCAGAGCAAGTTTGGCGACGAAGCCCGAGAAGGGCGGCAATCCGGCCAACGACACCGCAGCAGCCAGGAAGGTGACCGCCGCCAGCGGCTCACGGGTCAACAGGCCTCGGACCTCACCGATCGGGTGGCGACCATATCGGCGCTCCACCGCCCCGACGGAGAGAAACAGCGAGCCTTTGGCGATCACGTTGTGCACGAGATAGAAGACCCCGGCAGCGATCCCCGCGACGGTCATCAGCGCGACGCCAAGCAGGATGTAGCCGATCTGGCTGACCATGTGAAACGACAGCACTGCGCGCGCATCCGTCTGTCCGAGGGCGGCGAGCACTCCAATCGCCATCGAGATGCAAAAGATCGTGGTGCCCAGCCACAGCCAGCGCCCCTCACCAAAAAACAGAGTGAGCAGTCGAAACACCGCATAGACCGCAACTTTGGTGTGCAGGCTGGCAAACAGGGCGGACACTGTGGGACTCATGAACGGATAGGTACGCCCCAGCCAGCCGTGCATCGGCACCACGGCAGCCTTGACGCAGAGCGCAAAGAGCAAGATTAGGCACCCCAGCAGCCCGGTGGGGTTGTCGGTCCCCCGTCCCGCGAGATGAGCCAGGTTGACCGACCCTAGACCGGCATAGGTGAGCGCAATCCCGATCAAGAAGATCGACGAGGTCAGCAGATTGACAGTCACATAGATGCGCGACGAGGTCACCTGCATGCGCTGCCCTTGGCCCCGCCGGGCCAGCACCAGCAGGCCGTACGACGGCACCAGCATGATCTCGATGAAGACAAACAGGTTAAACAGATCCCCGGTCAGCACCGCGCCGTTAACCCCAGCGGTGACCAGCAGCACCAACGCTGCAAAGAATGGGTCCTCGGCGGCTCGGGTGCTGATCGCGAAGACCGACACGGCCAGGGTCATGGCAACGGTCAGGGTGAGCATCAGCGCTGAGAAGGCATCGGCGACAAACGGGATCGATAGGGTCGCGGACCAACCCCCAACACGATGACCAAACACGGCACCCTGCGACGTGCGGATCAGCAAGATCCCCGCCGCGACCAGATCGACCGCGAGCATTCCGAGCAGGGCGACGCTGGCCACTTTGACTGACGGCCGGACCGCAATCAAGGCGCCGGCCATGAGCATCGGCAGAGCCACAAACAAGGGCAGGAGCACACTCATCGGTCTGCCTCCGCGGTGTGGTCCTCGGTGCCGTCTTCGGTGTCGTCAGCCCGGTCCAAATAGGCGTGATAGTCGGCTGGCCCATGCTTGCGATAGGCGCGCAGTGCCTCTGGCTCAAAGAACTCCGGAGTTTCGGTCTCTCGACCGTCGAGTTCGAGTTCGGTGTCGTCATCGCCAGTGCCGATCACCGCTAGCACCAGCAAAAACACCGTGATCGCAAAAGCGATCACCACAGCGGTCAAGACAAAGGCCTGCGGCACAGCATCCGCCACCACACCCGGGTCGAGGCGATCGCCAATCGCAGGTTTGCGACGCTGTGGCCCACCTGCGGTGACCAGCAACAGGTTCACCCCATGACTGAGCAGGATGAATCCCACAATGATCCGCAGCATCCCGCGGCGCAGCATCATGAAGACGCCACCAGCCACCAGGAGCCCGATCGTGATCGCGAGAGCCATCAGAGATCAGCCTCCTCAGGGTGGTCGACTTCAGTCCGGGCAGTGAGTTCTGAGGGAACTCGCACCGGCGCGGCATCAGGTCCATCTAGACCGAGCCGCGCAAGTGCGCCCAGAATCAGCCCCAGCACAGTGAGATAGACCCCGACGTCAAAGAGCAGACCTGTCGAGACCGCCACGCCGAAGGCCGAGCCATAGAGCGGGCGAAGGAACGAGCCGTCGACGTAGCCGACCAAACCCATCGCAACGGCTAGTACGACGCCGACTCCGATCAACACCAGATAGTTGATCCGCAGTCGCGCCACCGCGTCGTCGGAGGCGGCCAAGAAGATCAGGGTTAATGCGGCTCCGGCGACCAGTGCGCCGATGAAGCCGCCACCAGGGTGATAGTGGCCACGCAGGAAGAACCACACCGAAAGGCCCAACAGGATCGGGCCAATCAGCCGGTCGGCGACTCGCAGCGCGATGGTGTTGTCGACCGGGCTATAGGCAGGGTTGGCCGCACTGATCCTGTAGGGGCTGGGTTGGTGCGGGAGCAGTCCACGTGCGTCGAGCGCCACCGCCATCGAGAGGGCGGCCACCCCCAGCACGACCATCTCTCCCAACGTGTCGAACGCTCGGAAATCAACCAAGATCGTGTTGACCACATTGGTGCCGCCCGACAACGCATAGGCCTGCGCCAAGTAGGTGCGACCGACGTCGCTAATCGTGACCGAAGACTGCGCCGAGAGCGCCACCAGCCACGCGGTCGTGCCAACGACCATGGCCAGCGCGGCCGCTCCAACGGTTCGCCACGTGGTCGTGACGTGGAAGAGGACGGGCAATCGCACCAACAGCAGCACCATCACCGCCACGGTCAGGATCTCGACCAGCAACTGTGTGATCGCCACATCGGGAGCACCCAGGTTGAAGAAGATGAGAGCGGTGGCGAACCCTACGATCCCGACCGTGGTGACCAGCGCGACTCGACTGCTCGCGCGCAGGGTCAGCAGCACACCAAACGCCACTAGCCCAGTGAGCAACCAGTCCAATCGACGAGTGGTGTCCGCTGCCGGCCAGGTCACGCCAAGCGACACGGTGACGGTCGCCACGACTACCACCAGCACCACCAAGGGCACGATCAGATGACGTCGTGGCGCGTCGCTCTCAGTGACCCTGCTGACTCGGCCACCCAACGCGATGGCGCCCTCGCGGAATCCCTCGACAGCACCAACTGCGCTACCCCAACCAAGGCGGCGGCCGACGATGAGGTGGTCGATCCGATGCCGCGCCAACACCGCCACTGCGCCGAGGGCAATCGCCGTCACCGACATGGCCAGCGCCGGATTGAGTCCGTGCCACAGGCTCAAGTCGGCTTGGCTGCTCCCGGTGAGCACCGCCGCAGCCGCCCCGTTGATCAACGGTTCGAGAACCGGACCGGCCAGTCCCAGGAGGAGACCTGCGACCGCACCGATCCCGACGGGCACGATCATCAGGGTGGGCGCCTCGTGCGGAGGATTGGCCATCGGCGTACCAAACAGCGGGCGCAGCATCCGCGCCGAATAGGCCACCGTGCCGATCGCGCAGGCCACGGCAGCGGTGCAGATCGCCACCGTGACGCCCACGGCGTACGACGAGAGCGTCATCGCCTTGAAGATCGCCTCCTTGGAGACAAACCCCAGCATCGGTGGCAGACCCGCCATCGACACTGCCGCCAAGGCCAAAACCAGCGAGGTCCACGGCATCGACGTGCGCAGTGCGGAGAGTTTGCGCAGGTCTCGGGTCCCGGTCTCGTGGTCGATCAAACCGACTGCCATGAAGAGGGCGGACTTGAAGACCGCATGGGCGACAACGTGCACACAGGCGCCAATCAGGGCATAGCGCGTGCCGAGGCCCAAGGTCGCCACCAGCAATCCCAGTTGACTGATGGTGGAGTAGGCCAACATCTCTTTGAGATCGAACCGCTGCAGCGCATAGAGCGCGCCCATCACCGCCGTGCAGAGCCCGATCACGATCAGCAGCGCGTTCCAGGTCGGCACGTCGTGAAACGCCGTGCTGAATCGCGTCAGCAGATAGATGCCCGCCTTCACCATGGCCGCCGCGTGCAGATAGGCGCTGACCGGTGTGGAGGCGACCATGGCGTCGGGGAGCCATCCGTGAAAAGGGAACTGCGCGCACTTGGTGAAGGCAGCCACTGCGACCAGCACTGCGACCGTCGCGGTGATGCCGGGGCGTTGGGTCCAAACCGATCCTGCGAGCGCCTCGGTGAGGTTCGTCGTACCAGTGACTGAGGCGGTCAAGATCACCGCCGCGAGCAGACAGAGTCCACCGCCAGCGGTGACCACAAGAGTGCGCGTCGCAGGGCCTTTGGCTTTAGGCCCGGACTGCTGGATCAGCAAGAAGGAGCACAGCGTGGTGAACTCCCAGAAGATCCAGAGCAGGATCAAGTTGTCGGCCAGGACCAGGCCGAGCATGGCGGTCGCAAAGAAGGTGAGCAGCGCATAGAACAGACCGTGGCGACCCTGTTTGGGGAGGTAGTTCACGGCATAGGCCATCACCAAGGCGCCGACGCCAAACACGATCACCGCGAAGAGGAAGCCCACACCGTCAAGCCGCAGATCCCACGACAACCCCAAGGACTCCACCCAGGGCCGACTCTGGATGAGTGCGGGGGTGGTTCGATCCAGCCAGCTCCAACTGAGCAGGGCAGCCACCACCGCAAAGCCGCCCGAGAGGGCCCACCCCGCGTTGCGACCCCAGGACTGGCCAAGCCACCAGGCAAGCGGGACCAGGCCAGCACTCAGGCCCAGCAGAAGTATCGGCGTCACTGGCAGGGATCTTAACTAGGGCGGGGTGCTGTCGCAGTCGCTGTCAAACCTCAGATGCGAACCCTGACCAAGAGATGAGTACTTGTGCCCATTCGCGTGGCCTGAATGGGCCCTCAGAATGGGCGCATGAACAAACTTCCAGGCGCTCTGGTCAGAGCAGCGATCATCATTGGGCTCTGGTACGCCTTCCGCTCCACAATCGACTTGTGGTTTCCCAGGGATGCCGACCCGCTCGGAGTCGGGTTCGCCGCCTTCTATGCGCAGATGAGCCTGATGGGGGTCTGGGGGATCGTCGACGGGTGGCGTCGCGGTCACATGTGGGCTCTGCCAACGTGGGCGATCGCTGGCGCGCTGATCGTGATTGCCGAGTTCGCGATCCCCGACATCCTCGACAACCTGCGCTACGGAACACGCGGACTTGGCTGGGGCGTGCAAGTCTCAGGGTTCTTCACCATGTGGGCGCTCTTCACCGTGCCGGCTCTGGTTGGAGCTGCGATCGGCGGCTTCCTCCACAAGTCGAAGCCTGATCAGGGCGCTAGCCGATGATGCCGAGTGGGCCAAGGGGAACGCTGTAGCGAGTCGCCGTACCGGCCCCGGTCTCTCGGACGATCTAGTCGCAACCTCGCTGAGCACTCCACGGCGTGGCTTCGTCGTACGGCCGCTACCGCGGCCTGCTCAGCCACCGATATCTCGGCTCGCCGTACCAGACCCGGCCACGCGGACGATCTAGTCGCAACCTCGCTGAGCACTCCACGGCGTGGCTTCGTCGTACGGCCGCTACCGCGGCCTGCTCAGCCACCGATACGGGCCAGCGTTTGATTGAGCGAGGTTGACCGCGGCAAGAGGTAGAGAGTCATCGCTGCTGCGACGGAAAGAAATAGTGGTACCCCCGACGGGATTCGAACCCGCGCTACCGCCTTGAGAGGGCGGCGTGCTAGGCCACTACACAACGGGGGCGTGACCGGCGAAAACTCTAGCCGTGGCGAAGAGTTCTACCAAATCGCTGGGGTACTAGGACTCGAACCTAGACTAACTGAACCAGAATCAGCCGTGCTGCCAATTACACCATACCCCATGGGGTACCCAGTGAGCGTGCTCCAAGGGGACCGGCAAGCGAGGATACACGGCTGCTCACCTCGGCTTCCAATCGAGGCCAGTGGCAAGGATCACGCAGTGTTGAGGGGCTGGCCAGTGGGGTGCTCAGAGGGCTCGTGGGCGCCGTCGTACGCCGCCGTGTGGCGGGCAACTCCCATCCGCCGGGCCACCCACATGACCACCACCAGGTAGACGAGGTTCTGCACGATCGTGACCGGGATGTTCTCCCACGGGGCCTCGGTCACCTTGAGCGTCTTGACGATGTCGTCGAATGCCAGGGCCAAAGCGAAGGCCATCAGGTTGTTGAGGATGTGCAGCGCGATACCAGCCTCCATGCCCCCGGTCCTGACCACCAAGACTGCGGCAATGAAGCCGAAGGCGAAGCGGTCGAAGAAGAGCGGAAAGTTCTGCGCCCCATGGAACGCAGCGAAGACCAAAGCGGTCACGGTGATCCCGACCCAGGTGCCCACAGTGCGCGCCCGCTGCGGGGTGAGCGACGTCTTCTCAGCCACCCAACCGAAGAAGGATCCGGCGCCGATCAACAGATAGCCGCGGAAGGCGAACTCCTCCCCCATCGCCTGCAGCGGCGTGCTCAGGGCGATCACAATCGCCAACGCAGTCAGCTGACTGGTCCAGGGCTGCGGATCCCCGACCAGCCCTTCCTCGCCCATCAGCAGCGCGCTCATCCCGAGCGAGACCCCGAGGGCCAGCACCGAAATCGCTAGGCAGGCCGCGAAGAACTTCCAGCGGAAGCGGGCCGCCACCGACCACAACCAGCCGAAGCGGAGCCGGTGCAGATAGCGCATCAACAGCCATCCCGCCGGGATGGCGGAGGCCAAGGTGAGGTTCATAAACAAGAAGGCCGATGGGGAAGGGATTTCGAGCGCCATCTGCTGGCCCACGTAGTCGCCCAGTCCGTGCGTGCCGTTCTCGATCAGCGCGCCCGGAAGGAGCACGATCGGGATCAGCACCATGGGCGCGATCAGGAACATCACCAAGAGCATCAAGATCGCGCCCACCAATGGCCGCCATGACATCCGCCGCGGCCAATAGAGCCAATCGAAGTCGCGCAGCAGATGCGGATAGGTCTCCGCCCGCGGATGCGGCTGAGCCATCGCGAGCACCTGCTGGCGCGGCGGCATCTGCACCTGGATCTGCGTCTGTTGGGTCACGATGCGACTACCTCACAAGACCGCGTCTAGTCGCGCAAGGGATGCCTCACGTCCGAGCAGTTCCATCGACTCAAACAATGGCGGCGAAATCCGCCGGCCGGTGATTGCCACCCGCACTGGACCGAACGCCACCCGCGGCTTCAAGCCCATGGTGTCGAGCAAGCTGTGGCGCAGACTGCCTTCGATCGCAGCAGTGGTCCACTCACTCAGCTCGGCCAAGCCGTCGCGGGCCGCCTTCACGATGGCCAGGCCCTCATCTGTGAGCAAGGCAGTCCGGTCGGCCTCGTCGTAGCTGACCTCATTGCTGAAGAGGAAGCCGAGCATCGGCACGGCTTCTACCAATTTGTTCATCCGCTCGTGCACCAAGGGCATCGCGGCGCTCAGCAAGCGCGCCTGCTCGGGCGTGATCGGAGTGCTCACCACCCCGGCTTCTTGCAAGTACGGCGTCACCCGCTCGGCCATGTCGTCGACCGACAGCAGGCGCATGTGGGAGGCGTTGATTGCTTCGGCCTTCTTGAGGTCGAAGCGGGCCGGGTTGGGGTTGACGTCTGCGATCTCGAACGCGGCGCACATCTCCGCCATCGAGAAGATGTCGTTGTCAGGGGCGATCGCCCAGCCCAGCAACGCGAGGTAGTTGAGCAGTCCTTCGGCGAGGAACCCGTCGGTGCGGTAGTGCAACAGGTGAGCTTCTGGGTCGCGCTTCGACAACTTCTTGTTGCCCTGACCCATCACATAGGGCAGGTGGCCAAACTCCGGCGTGCGAGTGGCCAGCCCCACTTCCTTCAGCGCCTCATAGAGCGCGATCTGACGCGGTGTGCTGGAGAGCAGGTCCTCCCCACGAAGCACGTGAGTGATCTTCATCAGCGCGTCATCGACCGGGTTGACCAGGGTGTAGAGCGGGTCGCCATTGGCCCGGCACAGCGCATAGTCAGGCACGTGGGCGGTGTCGAAACTGATCCGACCACGGACCAAGTCGTCAAACGCGATCTCGCCATCAGGCATCTTGAACCGTGTGATCGGCGCGCGTCCCTCTGCCTTGAAGGCAGCCACCTGCTCAGCAGCCAGGGTCCGGCAGAACCGGTCATAGCCCATCACCTTGGAGCCACTGGCCTTGCGTCGGGCCTCCACCTCGTCAGGTGTGCAGTAGCACTCGTAGGTGTAGGACGACTGCTTCAACTTGGCCAACGCGTCGGCGTAAATCTCGCTGCGCTCGCTCTGCAGATAGGGCCCATGCGGACCGCCGACTTCGGGACCCTCGTCCCAGTCGAATCCCAGCCAGCGCATCACTTCGAGGATGGCGTCATAGGACTCTTGGCTGTTGCGGGCCAGGTCGGTGTCTTCGATGCGGAAGACGAAGGTGCCGCCGTGGTGCCGGGCAAAGGCCCAGTTGAACAGCGCGGTGCGGGCCATGCCGACGTGGGGACTGCCGGTCGGCGAAGGACAGAAGCGGACGCGAACGGGTGCGCCCGTTAGAAGTTCAGAGTCAGTCACGAGAGACCACCTTGTTTGTCAGGTTTCCGATGCCGGCGACGAAGACTTCGACCTCGTCGCCTGGCTGCATGGGACCGACGCCTGCTGGCGTGCCGGTCAAGATCACGTCGCCGGGCAACAGCGTCATCACGCTGCTCACGTGGGCGATCAGGGTTGGGACGTCAAAGACCAGATCGCTGGTTGACCCGTCTTGGACGAGGTCGCCGTTGAGGTAGGTCTGCACTGCACACCCGACCTCGAAGTCATGCGGATCGAGATCGGTCTCGATCCACGGTCCGAGCGGGCAGAACGAGTCGAACCCCTTGGCCCGCGTCCACTGCCCGTCACCGCGTTGCAGGTCGCGCGCCGTCACATCGTTGGCCACGGTGTAGCCGAAGATCACATCGGTCGCCTTCTCCACAGGTACGTCGCGGCAGATCCGCCCGATCACGACCGCCAACTCGCCCTCGTAGTGCACTTCGCTGGACTGCCGCGGATACAGGATCGGGTCGCCCGGGCCGATCACGCTGGTGTTGGGTTTGATGAAGAACAGCGGTTCCTTGGGGAGGTCACTGGCCATCTCGGCGGCGTGGGCCGCGTAGTTCTTGCCGATCCCGATCACTTTGGAGCGAGGCAGCACCGGGGCCAGAAGCCGCACTTCTGAAAGGGGGATCTCCTCACTGGTGTGCTGGATCCCGACGTACAACGGGTCGCCGGTGAGAGGGACGATCATGCAGCTTTCGTCGGGGATGCCTTGGTCGTCGACCTGGCCCATGATCACGCCGAAGCGGGGGTCGTCACCGGTAGTGAATCTGGCAATACGCACCCGCCGAGCCTACGGCCCGACCGGCCGCGACCACGAACCGACGATGTGTGCTGTGGATAACCACATAGATGGTTCCAACTGGCTATTCCCGCCACGCCGCACCAGCCCTACGGTCGAGTGAAACTTCGCGAAGGAGCCCCTGCCATGGACGACGTCGGCATCTTGACCTATCGCTATGTGCGGTTGGGCCTGATCGGCTCGGTGATTGCGCTCGGCTTATCGGTACTGATCGAGATGGTGCATAGCAGCGTGATCAGAGGCTCAATCAGCGCCTACTACTACTCCCCATCCCGCTCTGTTTTCGTCGGCGCTTTGTGCGCGATCGGGATCGCGCTGATTGCACTTCAGGGGCGTCCTGGCGGTGAAGACATTCTGCTGAACCTGGCCGGTCTACTGGCCCCCGTGGTGGCCATCGTGCCCACCCCCGTGTGCGAGGCCAACGGACCCTACGGCCTGTCTGGCTGCGGCATTGGCAAGGCACACGTGCCCTCTGAGTTCTACGCAGGCGTTGTCAACAACTCCTGGGCCTTGGGCGCCACCGCGATTGCGGGCATGGTCGTGACCAGCCTGATCCTGCGCCAGCGGCTCGGTGAACCGGAGATCCGCCGAGGCTTGCTCGTGGCCTGGGCTCTGGTCCTGGGCTTCGGAGTGCTGGCTTCGCTTTGGCCGAAGTACTACCTCAACTGGGCGCACTACTTGGCCGCAGTGCCATTGTTTGTCTGCATCACCTCCGTCGTAGTGATCAACTCACGCAAGGTGGCGGCCCGCGATCAGCAAGACGTGCTCGGCCTCTCTCCAGCCTCGTTCAGATCTCTATATCGGGTGCTGGCTGCCCTGATGATCCTCGGCATAGCTGGCGCGGTGCTGGGCGCGGTGTTCAGTCGGAGCCTGCCGCCGAGCCTGCCTTGGGTCCTGATCATCGAGATTTGGCTGCTGGTCTGCTTCTTGGCCTTCTGGGTGCTGCAATCGATGGAGAACTGGAAGACCGGACTGCCGCAGGAGACCATCTCCCGAACTGCCGCCTGAGGTTCTCTAGGCTGCTGCGTTGTGGAGATCGTGACGCGTGCAGAGTGGTCAGCGCGCGCCGACGCCCACGCCGAGCGTATTGATCGCTGGATCCAGCCGCATCTGGCTCGTCGCCGGGCTGGTGAGAAGCATCCGGTGCATGACTTCCTCTTCACCTACTACTCCTACTCCCCTGCTGCACTACGCCGCTGGCACCCCGGCTACGGCGTGGGCCTGGCCGACGCATCGTCGTACGACGGGGTGAAGGGCTACGTCGTTGGCCCAGAAGGCGTGGCCGCTGTCGCTGCGTCATACATTGCGCAGCAGCGAACTGTGATCACTTCGCTGGCTCGGCTACTGGAGGCAACGGCTAGTCGCCCCGCGTCCTACGGGTGTCTCGGGCTGCATGAGTGGGCGATGGTCTATCAGGCTGACGAGACCCGCCATCCGGTCCCACTGCGGTTGGGCTCCTCGGGCACGGATGCGGTCGTGAACAGCCACCGGATTAGGTGCAGCCACTTTGATGCTTTTCGCTTCTTCACGCCCGCGGCCGTTCCGCTCAACACGTTGACGCCAGGGCGCGACAACCGTCCCTCGTTTGAGCAGCCCGGCTGCCTCCACGCCAACATGGATCTCTACAAGCATGCCTTCCGGCTCTCGCCGCTCATTCCGGCGGAGTTGGTCGCCGACTGCTTCGATCTGGCCTGGCGGGTGCGCGAGTTGGACATGCGGGCCTCGCCGTACGACCTGGTGGACTGGGGCTATTCGCCAGTGGCGATCGAGACTCCCGAAGGCAAAGCGGAGTACACCGACGCCCAGCGCGCCTTTAGCGA
>WBZP01003951.1_pt1 | contig 14543 bp, 10 predicted proteins | sample 5204301 | NCBI WGS metagenome assembly WBZP01 (sample SAMN12412401, study PRJNA552823) | activated sludge metagenome | isolation source: activated sludge from nitrification reactor of wastewater treatment plant... | place: USA: Pennsylvania | collected 2017 | reverse complement strand
CCAATCGACCGTGCTGCCGATCAGCTTATCGGACGAGACGCCCTGCTTCATGCGGCCCAAGCGATCGGGCAATTCGCGCATATCCGGCATCGTGTCGGTGTGCGCATTGCCGACCTGCAGGGTGTTATAGAAACGGCCGTACCCCCACATGCCCGCCACATAGTGGTGCGCAACGTGGCAGTGATAGAGGAACTCACCGGCCAGGTGCTGACAGCCACCGCCGCCGCATTCCGGCTCCAGGTCGAGGGCTTCGGACGGACCAACCACTTCCACGTCCACCCGATCGGACTTCGTCCGGACCACGGGATACTTCACCGGGCCGTCCTGCCCCTTATACCAATGATCTTCCTGATCGGCACGCGGGCTGCGCTGCCAACGGATGGTTCCGCTGTGCGGATGGTGAGAGTGGAACACTTCGGATCCGCCGTGCACCACACGCCACTTGACCGGGTCACCGAGGTAACCGCGAGCCACCGTGGTGGGTGGGTCACCGAAGGTGTACGCGCTGTAGGCCAGCGACTCATCTTCGAATCCGAAATATTCGTGCTGCAAATGCATCTGATCGATGCCGAACGGCTCGCTGCGATAGTTGATCGCACGGCCACCCGGACGATAGGCATCCGTCAGCGGATCGCGCTGCGGCAAGAAGTCACCCTTCTTGTTCAACGGACGGAACGCTTCGTCGCCGATCTCGTGATAGAACAACACGAACTCGCGGAAGTCCGGTCCCGAGCCATTGTCGATCATGACCTGCCATCCGCTGGCCGTATCGGGCGCGGCGCCCGTACCGAGCGGATCAAGGTACTTGGAGCCCTTCGGTTCAACGATGAAGGCCCCGAAGAGACCCAACACCGTCAACTCGCGATCATGGCTCCATGAATGGAACTGACGCACACCTTCCTGCATGTTCGGGCTGATGTACCACTCGAATTCCTGCGCCTTTCCAGGCGAGACCACCGTGTCCGGATTGGTCGTCGTGGCAGGCTTTCCGGTGGAACTCACGATCATGCTGGAGGCCTGAATGACCAAGCTGCCGTCCTCGCCTTCCATCTGGTTGCGCAGCGTCATCTTGACGCAGTCACCCTGGTTGGCACGGAGGACCAACGGCTGAATGACATCGCCCTGGTTACCGGTTGTTACCGCACCAGGATCAAAGCCATCCTTTTCGCGCGCTTCCTTGTTCTTCGCTTCCTCGGCGCGCGCCTTGTCGATATCCCCGGTGTGGACGTACATATAGCCGGGATAGAAGTCGAGCCACCGATTCAAGCTGATTTCGATGTTGATCATCGAAACGTCATACTTCTTGACCGGCGCATTGGCGGGACATTTGCCCCCCGTTGTCAGGACCGGCTCGCCTTTCGACGAATCGGATGCCAGCAAGAAACTGCTTCCGTCCTGCCCCATGTACTGGTGCATCATCGACATCTCGTTGAATGCACCGGACGTCTGCTGGGCCTTGGCATCTTTACCCGCCTGCTCTTCCAACTTCTCCATCAGGCGATGATGCTGCATCTCCATCTTCTCTGCATTGCCAGCTCGACCCTCCATGGCGTTTTCCACCACGGTCTGACCCTTGAGGGTCTGGGTCCAGCCCGGCATGGCGACCGGTGTTGCATGGCCATCATGCGACTGATCGCCCGGCCCAGCCGCGAACACCCACGGCGCGGCGAGCAAACTGCCCGAGAGCAGCGCCGCCTGCAGGCTCAGCATCGCTTTGCGACTGATGCGCCTGCGTTTTGACTGCACTGAAGACCTCATATGTCGGCCTCCCTCCTTGATAATCCCGCGCCCTTCCGCGGGAGTGGTTAAAAAACGTGGTCGTGTGACCGGCCTCCGTCAGGCAGGACCCCGGCTGCTCCGGCCTCGCCTTTCTTCCTCCACGAAACGCTCCAAAGGAAAAAAGGGCTGGTGAAGGATGTCCTCAAAGTTCGAGGGAGCAGGTCATTCGGAGGCCGGTCCTAATCACCCGCACCTTCACCAGCACTGCCCAACATCGCAATTGATGTGCCCCACTGGAGGCATACCTAGTGCTGCTGAGAGTGCTTGTGTTTTCAGTGAGTTACGTGACGTTGTCAGAAGAGTTGAAGCGGCGTGAAACGCCACAGTTTTTCTATGCGATTAGACAACCGAGTGATGCACACACGGTAACCATTAAAATACAAATACTTACACTGTCCAATATGATGGACGCTCAATCATTCGATTCTGTGGCAATATGGGGCACTTGGTGCGGCAAGGGGGCTAAAGAACAGCATATCCAAATACTTCGGTAATGCATCTGGTGTTGCAGGGGAATGAGGGAGAGGAGATAAGACGGAAGTCTCGGAATGACTACTGGATGCCGAAATCGTGAAGCTTATTATAGAGGCTGGCTCGACTGATCTTCAGAAGACGAGCGGCCTTCATTCTGTTCCCGGAGGTCTGCTGCAAGGCCTGAACAATCCGCGCCCGCTCAGCTTGCCTGGCCGCATCCCGCCCAACCGTCCGCAGGTCCAGGGGTTCAACATGGGATTTCAACGCCACGAGATCCGTACAGGTCAACTCGGGATGAGTGGTGGTGACGACCGCTCGCTCGATATAGTGCTGCAGCTCGCGCACGTTTCCTTGCCAGGGTGCCGCGGTCAACGCGCGCATTGCCTCCTCACTCACCTGACGATTCTCTTGCCGATGTCGCTGGCAGGAATCCGCAATAAATTTGGTCACCAACAGAGGAATATCCGCTCTCCGCTCTCGGAGCGGAGGCAGGTGCACCGGCAATACGGCCAACCGGTAGTAGAGATCTTGCCGAAAGGACTTCGCCTTCACGAGATCGGTCAAATCCTTGTTCGTGGCTGAAATGACCCGAACATCGATTTTGATGGGCTGGGTGCCGCCGACCCTCTTGATTTCGCCTTCTTGCAAGACCCGGAGCAATTTAGCCTGGAATGTCGGCGAGGTATCGGCGATCTCATCCAGAAAAATGGTTCCGCCGTCGGCTTCTTCAAACAGACCGGGCTTGGCTCCCGCCGCACCGGTGAATGCGCCTTTGACGTGGCCGAAGAGTTCACTCTCCAGCAAGGTCTCCGGCAGAGCGCCGCAGTCCACGACGACAAAGGGCTTGTCACGGCGATAGCTGGTCTGGTGGATGGTCCTGGCAACGAGCTCTTTTCCCGTCCCGCTTTCGCCCTGTATCAGAACCGTCGCCGAGCTATCGGCGACCAGCCGTATAAGATCGAATAACTGATGCATGACCGGACTTGCGCCGACAAGTTCTCCCAGGCGCGACTCGGTCCGCTCAGGACGCGACTGACCGTTTTTTCCCTGGCAAAGCGACGGCGGAGAAATGACTGGGTCAGTCGATTTATGGAAGAGGACGAGTACCGATCCCACCTCACCCGATGCCGCCATGAGAGGAAAGGCCTGGTGCATGCCGCAGGCGGTACCGTCGCCAGAACTGTTACAGGCCACGGTGCGAACCTCACGGGTCTCGAACACCGCCTCGGCCGGGCAGGTTCCACACGGGTCTTCCATTTGAACAAAGGCCTGATAACACTTGGCCGGTTTATTGACGGAGGGACCCGCTCCCTCTTTGGTCCACGCCGCGTCATTCGCATAGACGACATTGAGGTCTCGATCCATGACCGCAACACGGTCGGTCAGCCCGTCGGCCAACTGCCGCAGGGCTTCCAAGCGAGCTGCCAAAATCGGGTCGGCGAATGGAGAAAGGGACGCTGCTGGGACGTGAGATCCGGCCATCTCATCACTCCTCATATCAGAAGAAACCAAGAAGGGCCTTTCTTCAACGTGTAGGCCCTATTTGTACTACGCCTGGGACTTCGAAGACAACCCTCACGGGTAGGGGGCCAACATGCCAAAACGCCCGTCCACTGCGGACGATTCAGTGAAGAGGACGCTCCTGCAATGACTCACAAGGCAGAAGAAGCCGTTTTACTGTAGCCTTCAATTCCGACAACCGGACCGGCTTGTCGAAATAGGCCGTGGCACCGCTTTGGATGGCCTCTTCCTTCGTTCGCGCATCACCGAAGGCCGTCATCACAATAATAGGGCAATCAGGCACGGAACTTCTTAGCCGATGCACATAGTCAAAGCCGCCCGATGGCATTTTCAAGTCCGTGACAATCAGATCCGGTGCAGCCTGCCGGACGGCTGCCAATCCCTCCTCCCCATTGCTGGCCTCGCGTAATTGATAGCCTTCCCCCCACAGCTCATCACAGAGGAGACTTCGCATATCCCTATCATCTTCTACGACAAGCAGCACAGCCGGTGACCTTCCTTTCACGCCGGATCCCTCGCAACAGGTGTCCATGCGTAAGTCTGCCACGCAAACTATGTGCCATGCGCCCAAGCGCATGCGCATGCACAACACTTCGTATTCATTTACCAATTCATGGTGAATGCTTTTACAAACAAACCCGACATCGACGAAGATTTGGCGAGAAAGACCCCACAGGGGGGGAGGCTCTGCCCCGAAGCGCTACAGCGAGGAGGCCCCACAGACTAATTCCGTCTGTGCAGACTCAGGCCTGGTGTGATCTCAAAGAATGGGTATCAGCGATTGGGACTGGGGTCGATATGAATTGGCAGACAAATCGTGAAGATGGTGCCTACGCCCGGCTTGCTCTCCACGTGAATCGTCCCGCTATGCTCTTCGATGATGCCCCTGACTACGGTCAGGCCCAAACCAGTCCCCTTCCCAAACTCCTTGGTCGTGAAGAACGGGTCGAAGATCTTCGGAATGACATCCTGCGGCATTCCGTGGCCGGTATCGCCAATCGTGAGCATGACGATACCGCGGTCCGGCACCGGCGCCAGGGCCAGCGTTAACGTTCCGCCCTCGGGCATGGCATGGATCGCATTCATGATCAAGTTGATCAAGACCTGACTCATTTGGTCGGCATCGGCGCGCACCAGCGGGCAATTTTCGGCGAAGGAGGTTTCCACGGTGATGTTGCTATGCGAGAGACGCTCCTGAAAAATTTCGAGGTTGTCCTCAATGGTCTGATGCAAGTCGAGCGCGCGGTGTTCGACCGGACGTCGCCGAGCAAAGGCCAGCAATTGATTCATCACCCGCGTAATCCGCTCCACCTGGCTGATGATCGTTTGCAAACCTCGTTTGACCGGCTCCTCTTTAGTGCGCTCCATCAGGTACTCAGCCCGGCCCAAAATCACATTCATGGGCGTGCCGATCTCGTGCGCCATACCCGATGCCACGGTTCCGAGTTCAGCCACCCGCTCGGTCCGGCGGAGTTGGGCCTGCAGGTGTTTGCGCTCAGTGATATCGCTGGCGATGCCGTCGACCCTCAAGGGCTGACCGGCCGCATTCTTGATGATACGCCCCCGGTCATGTACCCAGCGGAGTTCACCGTCCCGCCGCACAATGCGGTACTCGACATCAAATTCTCCCGTGTTCTGGAAGTCCCGCAACGCTTGTTCCGCCAGTGCGCGGTCATCCGCATGCACCACCTCCAGCCATAACGACGGCCTGGCCCTAAACTCCTCCGCTGACCAGCCATAGATGTCCGCCACGGAGGGACTGACATAGTGCAGCGCCGACAAATCAAGGGACGACGACCAGATGACGTCTTCCATGGCCCCCAATAAACTTTGAAGCCGCTCTTCACTTTCACGTAGTTTCTGTTCCGCAAGCTTGCGCAGGGTAATGTCGCGTAACACGACCAGAATACCGATGCCGTCCTGGTCCCGGAAGTGCGCCGCCGTGACCGCGACATCCACCATCTCCCCATCTAAGCGGATGATCCGCTCTTCGACCTCCGGCACGATGCCCCCACCTCCCAGCAAGTGCCGGATACGCTCGGTGATGAGGGCATGGCAGTCGGGATGCACGACATCGTAGAGCACTTTCCCCAGCAGGGCTTCTGCGTTTGCCGCTCCGAATAACCGCAACCCCTGCTCATTGGCAAACACAATCCGGTTGTCGCGCGTGACCAGAATGGCATCCGGCAAAACGGCAAGAAGTCGCCGGTACCGCTCCTCACTCTGACGCAACCGCTGTTCAGCATTTTTCCACTCGGTCACATCGCGCGTCACTCCCAGCACCGCCGTGATGGTCCCGTCGGCTGCGCGTAGCGGCACCACATGCGTATCCAACCAGCGAGGCGTCCCCTGGAAACCCACGATTTGAAACTCCAAGCGCCCCGCCTCCCCCAGTCCTGCCTTGCGAACGAGTTCACGGAACACAGGCTGAGATTCCGTACCAATGAGAGTACAGATGTCCTTGCCGACCACCTCCGCCATACTGGACGCTTCGATCATGGCCAGACCGGCGGCATTCATGGTCCTCACCGTTCCGTCCAGTGCCAGGACTTTCACACACTCAGGCTCGGTTTCGATGATCGCCCGCAGCAAGGCTTCGCGCTCCGCCAGTTCCTGCTCAAGCCGTTTCCGCTCCGTGATATCGCGAAGAATCACGGTGTAGTAGCGCGTCCCTGCCACGCCAATTTGCGAAATGGCCGCCTCGATGGGAAATTCCTCGCCATTGGATCGAATCCCGGTAATCACACCGAGCGCGCCCATTTGTCGCGTCGTGACGCCGGACCGGCCGAACTCCCGGATATGTTCGCCATGGGCGCTGCGAAACCGCTCGGGAATCAGGCGGTCCAACCGCCGCCCCAGGATTTCCTGCGCGCTCCACCGGAACATGTCCTCAGCCGCCTGATTGAACAGGACGATCTTGTGTCCGTCATCGACCGTGATGATGGCATCCATCGCCGACTGCACAATTCCCTCGAAGCGTAACTTATCTCGCTGGAGTTCCGCTTCGGCCCGACGTTGTCCTGCCGCCGCCCCCGCCGCAGCCGTCTCTGCAGAGGTACGGGCTTCCACCGCCATGGCACTGGCCGATTCAGCCTGCGCGCGCTCAGCCTCTGCCCTCGTGAGCGCTTGCGCGTGTTGGCCGGAGGTCGCGTCTGACTGCGCCGAACCATTCCAGCGTGGCACCAATAGAGCCCCGACAGCCGCCATGAGCCCAAGCCCCATGAGGCGATTGAGCCAAGACGAGAGCGGCGGCACTCCGGCGGGGGCAGCGATCCCCCCGATCACCACCAGCACCGCAACCAAGCCCATGCCATAGAGGGGAGCCCGCACCCGTGAGGTTGCCACTGTCAGCGCGAGGGGAATGGCATAGAGCAGCCAGGCGGCAACTTCCGTCGTCACCGACAGGTCGAAGATAAAAATTCCGATGGTCAGCAGCAGCGGGCCGCCGTATTCAAGAAGCAGGGGTTTGGGTGACAGAGACTGCACAACGATGGCTCCCCGCACGACGTGAGACGATGACTCTACGCCTCTGAGTGTGGTTTGCCCTCGATCTCGGCCAGCTTGCGGTAGAGGGTCTTTCGATCGATGCCCAGCACATGCGCGGCCTGATATTTATTCCCGCCTGTCTTTTCCAGAATCTTAACGATGTATTCTTTTTCGACTTCATGCAGGGGCAGGGTGCGTTCGGCCGCTTCATCCAAAATCCGGCGATCTCCACGCGCGCCCTGCACCTGGATGGGCAGGTCTTCCGCACCGATCATGTCGCTATGGCTGAGCGTCACGGCCCGTTCAATGACATTTTCTAATTCACGCACATTTCCCGGCCAAGCATAGTCGGCGAGCATGGCGAGGGCCGGCTCGCTCAGCCCCTTCACCTGCTTGCCGCGCGTCGCCGCGCATTTCTTCAAGAAGGCATCCACCAGGATCGGAATATCTTCGCGTCGCTCCCGCAAGGGCGGCAACCGCAGCTCGATGACATTGAGCCGATAATAAAAATCTTCACGGAATCGCTTGTTCTTCACTTCGTCAACGAGATTCAGGTTGGTGGCCGCGATGATCCGCACATCCACGGGAATGGACTTGGTCGCGCCCACACGCCGGATTTCACGCTCTTGAATGGCGCGAAGCAGTTTGGCTTGCAGCATCAGTGGCAGCTCGCTGATTTCATCCAGGAACAAGGTGCCCTTTTGCGCCTCTTCAAAGAGTCCGCGTTTGTCCATTTTGGCGTCCGTAAAGGAGCCGCGCATATGTCCGAAGAGTTCGCTTTCCAGCAATTGCTCAGGGATCGCCGCGCAATTGACCGGCACAAAGGGGGCGTCACGCCGGTCGCTGTTGTAATGGATGGCCTTGGCGACCAGTTCTTTTCCTGTTCCGCTCTCCCCTGTGATCAACACGTTGGTCGGACTATCGGCCACGCGTCGGATCAGGTCGAAGACCGCCTGCATCGGCTTACTCTTGCCAAGGATCTGATGGAAGCTGTATTCCTTGTGCACCTCTTTCCGCAGACGGCTGACTTCTCGTCGCAGGGCCGCTTCACGAACAGCGCGCTCGACCACCCGCACCAATTCTTCGGTCTTCACCGGCTTGGTCAGATAATCGCTGGCGCCATGCCGCATCGCGTCTACCGCGGTCTCGACCGTGCCGAAGGCGGTCATCAGGATGACCCCGATATCAGGATAACGCTGTTTGACTTCAGCGAGCAGTTCGGTGCCTTGCATTCCCTTCATTCGGAGATCGGTAAGGACGACGGCATAATCCTCCTCGCTCAGTTGCTTGAGCGCATCATCTCCACTGCCGACGCCGGTGCATTGATGGCCCCGCCCCTGCAGGACATCACAGAGCAGGCTCCGCATGTCGGCGTCATCATCCACCACCAAGACTGCGCCCCATTCCTCGGTCATACAGCGTCCCTCTCTCGATCCTGTTCCGGACCAGCCTGCACGCGCACAGACTAATCGGCACACTCCCATGCGGTCAAGGGGCGTCCTGCCGCAGGCCATCCCCGCCGGCTGTTGCAAAATGCCCCATCAGGAATGCGTATGATCACCCTCTCGCTCATGAGCATGCAGTGGATTCACGACGGCGCCGGCTCCTCAGATTGACGAGAACGGCACTTCTCTTGCGTCTCCCTGATTGACAGACGAGGTGATGCATGGCCCCAGACCACTCGGAACTCGACCCGCAGCAGACCACTCACCCCACACCCGTCGAGCTGACGTCGGTTCCGGTAGTGCAAAGTCAAGGCCATGCCTCCGTCCCTGTTACCATCACCAGCCGGGCGTTTCCTCCCAGACGGCGACGTCTGACGGTCGTGACGGGAACGATGGGGCTGCTTGCCCTTCTTGCTTTGGCCCTCTGGTACTGGTCGTCGAATGATCCGGTTGCCGGACACTACAAGACCCTCCGCATTGAGCGCGGACCGATCACGGCCCTCGTGACGGCCACGGGAGCCGTGAATCCCGTCATCTCGGTGCAAGTCGGCAGCCAGGTCTCCGGTAAAATTGCGAAACTCTATGCCGACTTCAATTCGGTGGTGCGGGAAGGACAGATCCTGGCCTCGATCGACCCAAAGCCATATCAAGCAAAGGTGAGTCAGGCCAAGGCGGCGCTCAAAAGCGCGCAGGCCAACCTCGCCAAAGCGCAAAACATGCTGTTGCAGAAAAAGCTCGAGCTCGATCGCATGGCCGCGTTGCGAACGCAGCAGTTCGTCTCCCAATCAGACCTGGATCTGGCAAATACCAACTACCGGGACGCCGAAGCGCAAGTGGATCTCTCCGAAGCACAGATCGACCAGGCCAAGGCCACGTTGTCTTCCGCCGAATTGGATCTGGGGTACACCACCATCTATTCGCCGGTGAACGGTACCGTCGTCTCCCGCAATGTCGAGGAAGGGCAAACCGTCGCCGCGAGTTTTCAAACCCCCACGCTCTTCGTGCTCGCGCAAGACCTCACCCGCATGCAGGTCATTGCCAATGTCAGCGAATCCGATATCGGCGGCGTCACCGAGGGCAAGTCCGCGGACTTCCGGGTGGACGCCTATCCCAGGGAGTTCTTTCACGGCGTCGTGACCCAAGTCCGAAATGCACCCGTCAGCATTCAAAATGTCGTGACGTACGACGTGATCATTTCGGTCGACAATCCCGAACTCAAACTCAAACCGGGCATGACCGCCAACATCACCATCGTGACAGCCCGCAACGAGGATGCACTTCGTGCCCCCAACGCCGCTTTGCGGTTCCGGATGCCCGGCGTGCCGGTGGATCGAAAGACACCACAACTCTGGGTCCTGGAGACGACCGGCCGTGTCCGCGCAGCCCCGATCACCACCGGCATTGCGGACTCGCTGTACACGGAGATTGTGGCCGGCGAGGCGCGCGAGGGCGATGCCGCCATCGTGGGAATTGCGACGGCGGAAGACACTTCTCAGGAAAAACTCCCCCCGGGTTTTGAATTCGGACCGAAGATGCGGTGACGAGCCTCTCATGAGTTTTCTCTGGCTGACGATCCAATCCGCCCTGCGCGTGCTCCGGCGCAATCCCTTGCGCGCAGGCTTGACGATGCTCGGGATCGTGATCGGTGTCGGCGCCGTCGTGGGCATGGTCAGTCTCGGACAGGGGGCAACGGCGTCGGTGCAACGGGAGATCGCCAGCCTCGGCACAAATGTCCTTATCATCATCCCCGGCGCCACCACCACCGGCGGCGTGCGCGGCGGACTCGGCAGCGTCTCCACCCTCACCGTAGACGATGCCCGCGACATCGAAAAACGGGTCGGCGACATCAGTCTCGTGACCTATGCCTCGCGTTCCGTCCTGCAAGTCATTCATGAGCACAAGAATTGGAACAGCATCGCGATCGGCACGACCACGGCTTTCACCGACTTGCGCAACTGGCCGGTCGCGGAAGGGAGTTTCTTTACGCAGACGGACGAAGACGCCGCCGCCAAAGTGGCGGTGTTGGGGAAAACCGTCGCGGAGAACTTGTTCGAGCGGGGGGAAGACGTGATCGGGGCACAGATCCGGATCAAAAATGTGCCGCTTCGCGTCATCGGCATCCTCTCCCCGAAGGGACAATCCCTATCAGGACAGGATCAAGACGATATCGTGATCCTGCCGTTCACGACCGCAGAACGTAAGGTGCTGGGCACAAAATTCCTCGGAACCGTCGGGATCATCATGGTCGCGACCCAGCACCGGTATAGCGTCCCCGCAGCGGTAGAAGAAATCAGTGAACTGCTGCGCGCGAGACACAGGATTCACCCGGCAGAAGAAAACGACTTTACGATCCGCACCATGGAGGACGTGGCCAAAACCGTGGCCGGCGCCAGCCGCACCATGATGATGCTGCTCAGCATCGCCTCCATCTCCCTCGTGGTCGGCGGGATCGGCATCATGAACATTCTGCTGGTGTCGGTGACGGAACGCACCAGAGAGATCGGGATACGTATGGCGGTCGGGGCCAAACGCGCGCACATTCTGCTGCAGTTTCTCGTGGAGGCCATCATCCTCACGGCAATCGGTGGGGTGGCCGGTGTGATATTCGGCATCGCCGGCGCTCGGCTCCTCACGCGCCTCATTGGCTGGCCTACAATCATCTCGTCGCAAGCCGTCGCCGTCGCCTTCCTCTTCTCTCTTGCCGTGGGCATCTTCTTCGGCCTCTACCCGGCGAACAAGGCCTCACGGATGAATCCGATCGAGGCACTACACTATGAATAGGCTGTTTTCTGGACCAGATCGCAGGGTGTTCAAACAGGTCGTCCGGCTCGACCGCAGCGTTTCAATCTACAACCCGACGGATGGGGTGCCTAGAACTGCGCACGAACAACGGAATACCCCACTCGCCCGAGCCTGGTTTCAACGCTCTGAGACTTGTTGCTCCGCATGGTAGGAACTGCGGACCAGCGGCCCTGATTCGACGTGACGAAACCCGAGCGTGAGGCCTTCTTCTTTCAAGGCGGCGAATTCGTCGGGATGGTAAAACCGCGCAACAGAGAGATGTTCTTTGCTGGGCTGGAGGTACTGGCCGATGGTCATGATGTCGCAGTCGACCGATCGGAGATCACGCATGACTTCGCGCGCCTCCTCCGTCGTTTCACCCATGCCGACGATCAGGCCGGACTTGGTCGTCATGCCCATCTGCTTCGCACGGCCCAGCAATTCAATTGATCGCTGATATTTCCCTTGCGGCCGGATCGAGGGAAACAAGCGCCGCACCGTTTCGATATTGTGATTTAAGATGTCGGGTTTCTCGGCTGCGACCACCGCCAATGCCGCTTCGTTCCCCTCAAAGTCCGGAATGAGCACTTCGATCGTGCAACTGGGAATCAATCGCCGAATGTGGCGAATGGTTTCGGCAAACACCGACGCGCCGCCGTCGTCCAGTTCATCGCGGTTCACCGACGTGATCACGGCATGTCTCAGATTGAGGGCCTGGACCGCTTCCGCCACACGTAACGGTTCTTGACGATCCACCTCATGCGGCCGACCGGTGGTCACGGAGCAGTAGTGGCATCGCCTGGTGCAGATGTCGCCGAGAATCAGAAATGTTGCGGTGCGGGCATTCCAACATTCCCACATGTTCGGACAACGCGCCTCCTCACAAATCGTGTGGAGGTTGAGCCGATCCATAGTTTTGCGAATATCGTGATAATCCGGACCGGTCTGAAGCTTCACCTTGAACCAGGGCGGCAGGCGGCGAGGCTGAGACGCTGGCGGCTGGTTTGCTTCGGCAGTCGGCCGCGGATCGATCTGAATGAAGCTCATGGTTTCACCACCGGCCCCACGAGTTCCTGCGGATGTTCCAACACACGCTTGAACTCTTTCAGAAACTGGGCACCCATCAATCCATCCAGTGCCCGATGATCGCATGACAGCGTGACTTTCATCCGCCGCCCGGCGGTTACGGTTCCTTTCGTCACGACCGGCACATCACGAATGGCGCCCACGGCGATCGAAGCCGCCTGCGGCGGCATGAGCAGCGCGATGAACTGGTCCACATCAAACATCCCGAGGTTGGAAATGGCAAAGGTGGCTCCCGTATATTCCTGCGGCTGCAACCGTTTCTGCCTGGCCCGTTCGATCAGCGACTTGGTTTCCGCGGAAATCTCAGCCAGCGTCTTGGCGCCGCAATTCCTGATTACCGGCGTAATTAAGCCGTCTTCCATGCCCACCGCCACGCCGATGTCGATCTGCGGATACCGCCTGATGGCGTCGCCCCTAAACGACACGTTGATCTCCGGGTGCCGCGCGAGGGCCAGTGCCGCCGCCTTGATCAACACATCGGTGATGGACGGATGGGGCTGGCGACTCTGCTTGAACTCAGCGCGCACCCGCTCGGCCTGTTCCATATCGATCTCGACGGTCAGATAAAAATGCGGGACCGGCGCCTTGCTTTGCACCGTCGACCTGGCAATGGCTTTTCGCATCTGGCTCAACGGCTGATCCGTTCCGGCAGGCAATGCCGGCACCGGCGGAGCAGTCGCCTGAACCACATCCTCTTCGACGATTCGCCCGCCTGGACCGCTGCCGGTGAGGGTGGACAGATCGAGTCCACGTTCAGCGGCCAAAGCTTTCGCGCGCGGAGAGACGAACGGACGCGCACCCTCCGGGCGCGCTGCTTGAGCCGGGGCCGGTGCCGTACCCGGCACTGCGCCGGTCTTCGCGCCACTGCCGATAGAAGGCGCGGCGGCCACGCCTCCGGACAAGGCCGATGTAATATCTTCATCGGCCTCGGCGATGACCGCGATCAAGGTGCCGGACTGTACCGTCTCACCGTCTCGCACGAGAATCTTGCGCAGGATGCCGGGGGCAAAGGCCTCCAAATCCATGACTGCCTTGTCGGTTTCGATCTCAGCGATCACTTCGCCCGCTTGCACCTGTTCGCCTTCGCGCTTCTTCCAGGCCAGTAAGACTCCTTCTTCCATCGTATCCGTCAGTTTGGGCATGACCACACGACTAGCCATGGATTCCCCTCCAGGAAGCAGCCCATCTTCGAAGACCCGCGCGCACGATGCGTCGCCCTTTGTTCATACTGCACCGCAGATTGATTTGACAGCAGCGACCACACGCGGCACGTCCGGAACGGCTGCGTCTTCCAGGGGACGGCTGTAGGGCATGGGCACCTCCTCGCCGGTCACGCGGACGATGGGACCGTCCAAATAATCGAATGCCGCCGAGTAGATGCTGTCCGCAATCTGAGCCCCCAGTCCGCAAAAGCGCCAGCCTTCTTCGACGATCACCAGGCGCCCGGTCTTCTTGACCGATGTCACGATCGTGTCGATGTCCAAGGGTTTGAGCGTGCGTGGATCGATCACTTCGACATCGAGCCCCTCACGACTCAGTTGCTCCGCCGCCTCCAGCGCGACCAGTAACATCTTGGAATAGGCCACGACAGTCACATCCGCCCCCGCCCGCTTCAAGTCAGCCTGGCCGAGCGGAATCGTGTAGTCTCCTTCCGTCACTTCGCCCTTCGTGCCGTAAAGCAATTGCGCTTCGATAAAGATCACGGGATTCTGATCGCGGATTGCGCTCTTCAGCAGCCCCTTCGCATCCTGTGGCGTGGCCGGCGCGACGACTTTTAAACCCGGCACGTGGCAAAACCAGGCTTCGAGGCTTTGCGAATGTTGCGCCCCCAGCTGATGCGCCGCGCTGCCGGGGCCACGGATCACGATGGGCACCGAAAGCTGGCCACCCGACATGTAGCGGATCTTCGCGGCGTTGTTGACGATCTGATCCAGCGCGACAATACCGAAGTTCATGGTCATCAGTTCGACG
>WBZP01004488.1_pt1 | contig 14544 bp, 16 predicted proteins | sample 5204301 | NCBI WGS metagenome assembly WBZP01 (sample SAMN12412401, study PRJNA552823) | activated sludge metagenome | isolation source: activated sludge from nitrification reactor of wastewater treatment plant... | place: USA: Pennsylvania | collected 2017 | reverse complement strand
CATTACCGTACCCTCTGGACAGTCCATCGAGTCGGCAATCTCCTTGTAGGATAGCCCCTCGACCTCGCGCAGGACCAAAACGGCCCGGTGCTGCTCCGACAGCTGCGCGAGCGCCTCGAGAATCCGCTGTCGCAGCTCGCTCGACTGCGCAACCCGCTGCGGGTTGAACGACAGCTTCTGCGCAGACAGCACGTCGGCGGGACTGCCCACCTGGCGATGGGACAGCCGCTCGTCCAGCTCGACCTCGCTGCCCCGTCCCACCTTGCGCTTGCGATCGATACACAGGTTGACCGTGATGCGATACAGCCAGGTGTAGAAGCTGGCCGTCCCCTGAAAAGACCCGATGTGACGGTGCGCCTTGAGAAACGCTTCCTGCGAGATGTCGCGCGCCTCGTCGGGATCTTTGAGTAGCCCAAACGCCAGTGAAAACACCTTGCGCTGGTAGCGCTCGACCAAGGTCCGAAAGGCCCGCTGATCGCCTTGCCGACAGCGCTCGACCAGCTCGGCTTCGGCTCGTCGGTGTTCGTCGCCAGCATCGCCGACCTTGGCTGGACCAGCCTGGTGCGGCAGCGGGATGACCTTTGCTGAGCTGTCGGATGTCTGCGCCAAGGATTGCCATCATCTGAGCCCCGTCTTCACTCCTCGGACGGGCTCACCGGGGTCTGTATTCACCGCGAGGAGCGTGAGGCTACGTTAACAAGAACCCAGCCAGACGCCAATTGCTCAGGTAAGCTGCCGCCGCGTATGCCGGACTCGCTCGTGCTCAGCTGCTTGCTCATTTTCTTCGCTCGCGTCGGTGACGTGTCGCTTGGAACGCTGCGCGTGGTCATGGTGACCCAAGGCCGCCGGGGTCGCGCCGCGCTGTTTGGCTTCTTCGAGGTCCTGATCTGGGTGTTCGCCGCCTCGAAGGTCATCAGCAGTCTCGGAAAGCCGCAGCTCGCCGTCGCCTACGCCGCTGGCTTTGCCGTCGGCAACTATGTTGGTCTAACACTCGAGCGCTGGGCCGCCATGGGCAACCAAGTCGTTCGCGTCTTCTCGCGCCGAGGCGAGCAGCTCGCCGATGAACTCCGCACGCAGGGCTTCCGCGCCACCCTGTTTCACGGCATGGGCCGCGACGGACCCGTTCACATGCTGTACGTGGAAACCGAGCGCCGCCGCATCCCCAGCATCCTCAACGAAGCGCGGCGACTTGATCCCCAGTGCTTCTATGTCGTGGACGATGTACGAATCGCCTCGTCCGTCGACGATCCACCGCGCAAGCGCTGGCTGCCTGCCTACAACATCCGCCAGCGCAAATAACACCAGCGGCCCGTCTTCCGTTACTTACGAAGCAGCTTGAACGCGTGCGTCCAGCTGCCGCGAGTCATCCCCGGAATGCACCACAGCATGCAAAGCGGCTCGATCGCCCGCGCCGCCGTCACTGCGCCCATGTCCTCAATGTCCCAGCCGAACTGAGTCAGGATCTGGCTGACCTGCTGCTTGGCCGCCGAGCTGTTGCCGCAGATAAACATCGTCGGCTTCTGATCACCGAAGTCCGGATTCACCATGAACGGATTGCCGACACACGAAAACGCCTTCACGAAGTGTGCGTTCGGCGCCAGCTTCTGCAGCCGCTCCATCAGCGAGTCATTGGGGCCCGTGAAGAACTTGAGCACGCCATTTTCCGGAGCCGCATCTGCGATCGGGTTCGTCGCATCGATCACAGTCTTGCCGTCGAGCGCACTCCCCAGGGCACCGATGACCTCTTCCGCCACCGAGCCTTTGACGGCCAGCAGCACCACTTCACCAAACTGCGCTGCTTCCGCAAACGAACCGACCGAGGCGTACGCCCCAGCCTGCGCGTGCCAAGCGGCAAGCTTGCTGCTCTCCCGAGTGCCACGCATCACCTCGTAGCCATACTTGAGGAGCCCGTTTGCAAGCACTTCACCGACCGTACCAGAACCAAGGACCGCAATTTTTTTCATAGTTGCATGATAGCGACAGTCGGTCTGTTTGGTCAACGCCCAACAATCGAAGCCGAGAGCCAACTAACGGGAGCACTGATCGAACGCATTTTTAATCCAAATGACTCGATTGGGCACTCTTTCAATCGAGATTACATCAAAACGACAAGGGAACCGTCGCGCAAAGTGAGAATGTTTGGCCAGATACTCAGTCGCAGCATAAGCAATTCTCTTTTGCTTTTTAGGTCCAACTGTTTCCAGTGGTGACCCGAAGCTAGACTCTGCGCGAAAGCGGACTTCAACGAAACAGATTGTCTCACCATCTTGCGCAATTAGATCTAGCTCTCCACGTCGTGTGCGATAGTTTCGAGCCAAAATCCGCACCCCTTGCTCTTCGAGATACAGTGCAGCTCTCTCTTCGCCATATTGACCTATCGATACCGACATATATTGCCTCATACGATTCGTCAGCAACGACAATGATTTTTGGGGAATACAGGGCATGACGCGTGGTTCGACCAAACGGCCTGGGACACGCCATAGCTACATAGACAAGTCCAAGCACAGCAGGACTCAGCCTGCTTACAAGGAGGCGGGGACTTGAATCGGCCAGAAAAAAGCCTGGCAACGCTACGAAAAATACATGGCAGGACGCTCTCACCAGGAGGCGAACGAAACGTCTTTCCGCTCGAGCTTCATAGAATGCCCGCAACAACTCGAGCGCTGCGATTCGCCTCTCTGCGAGGATGAAATGCGCTAGCCTTCTGCGGTGGAGGTCGGAGCAGCGTCGGTGGTGCTTGCGCCCGGTCGCTTGGTCGTACGCTCCTTGATGCGGGCAGCCTTGCCGGACAGCTCGCGGAGGTAGAACAAGCGGGCTCGCCTCACTTCACCACGGCTGACCACTTCGACGCGGTCGATCCGGGGCGAGTGAACCGGGAAGATTCGCTCTACGCCGACGCCGTAGCTGATCTTGCGAACGGTGAACGACGAGCGCAGGCCGTGGTGGTGACGACGAATCACCACCCCCTCGAAGGCCTGCGCACGCTCTTTGTCGCCTTCCTTGATCAGAACCCATACCCGAACTGTGTCCCCCACGCGGAACTCAGGCAGCGCCTGCTTGCGCAGAAGGGTCTTCTCTAGCAGTTCAACAGCGGGGACAACATCGCTCATCTGAAAATTCTCCTACGTTCTGGCTTCTTCGGCGAAGAGCCTATCTAACATGATTGCCGTCGCTGAGCGCACCGAGAGGTGGTTGTAAGGGGCCGCTCCCTGAATCGGCTCGAGCACTCTATCGACACGTGACATGAATTCGTTTGTGAGACCCCAGCCGGTCCCCATCACCAACAGCAGTGGGCGCGGCTCGCGAAAACATTCCGCGCGAAGAGCCGGCGCCGAGACAGCCGACACCGAAGGGCGCGCGGTAGTCCCAACGACCAGCGGCGGCAGCCCTTGCTCTTTGTGGATCGCTTCGATCGCTTCGTCCATCGAGGAGACAACCCGCACAAAAGAGAGCGCCTCGCGACGGAAATCGTTCTGACTTTGCCCCGGTCCTTCGTCCCAATATCCCAAAATCCGCTCGACCAGCTGACGCTGGGCAGCGACGGGATGGACGACGTAGTAACCAGCCACGCCGTATGTGCAACAGGATCGCGCAATGTCATGGATGTCGAGGTTCGTAACCGCAGTACTTACGACCTGATGCTGCTTGTCATACACGGGGTGATGAACAAGTGCAACATATGATCGTTTCGCCAAGCTGGCGTCCGGCTGGCTCATGTAGACAACCCTGCGGTCCGGTTGTCACGCTGCTGGTCGTCCCACGCGGCGAGCAAGCGACGGTCTTCATCGGACAGCAAAACCGTTGCAAACAAGTCTGGCCGTCGCTGGCGCGTTCGCACCAAGGAAAGTTGGCGACGCCACCGTCGGATCTGCTCATGGTTACCAGACAGCAGCACTGGGGGGACTGCTAGGCCAGCCACTTCAGCGGGTCGACTGTATTGTGGATACTCCAGAAGACCGCACTCGAACGACTCGTCTTCCGAGGAATGCTCATTATGCAATACGCCCGGGATTAATCGAGACAGTGCATCAACCAAAGTCAGCGCTGGAAGTTCTCCACCAGTTAACACAAAGTCTCCTATTGAAACCTCATCATCTGCATAGTGATAGATTCGCTCATCCATTCCTTCATAGCGGCCACACATCAGAATCAGCCGCTCCTCGTTCGCCAGCTCTCGCACGAGCTTTTGAGTGAGCGGCTTGCCTGTCGGAGCCAAAACGATCTTTCGTGCCTTGCCGTGCATGGACTCGATGGCCTGGAATGCTCGCACCATTGGTTCCAGCAGCATCACCATCCCCGAGCCACCACCGTATGGCGTGTCATCAGTCGATCGATGTTTGTCAATCGTATGATCGCGCAAATTATGGCATCGAACCACCAAAGAACCTTTAGAAATGGCACGCCCAGTAATGCTAACGCGCAATACTGGATCAAATATCTCGGGGAAAATCGAAATGATATCGATAGACTGAGCCATCACGGAATCCTAGTTCCTATCTAGGTCTAACAACCCGGCGGGCGGCTCAATCACCACCAGCCTCCGCTCTGCATCATAGCCCGTAAGAATCTCGGGGACAATTGGCACCCAGGCTGGCTCGCGATCGAGACGATGAATCACAAGCTGCGCTTGCGCGCCGATGCTCATCACCTCTGCGACGACCCCGACATGCTCACCATCAGCGGTCTTCACTTCACAGCCAGGAAGGTCTGCCAAATAGAACTCTCCCGGCTCCAGCTTCGGCAGCTCGACCCGATCGATGAGCAGCTTTTGTCGCGTGAGCGATTCCGCCATGGTACGGTCGGTCACTCCATCGACACAGACAATGTGGAAGCCGCCGGACTCACCACGGCACCACTTGACCCGCCACTGAAGCGCCGGTTCTTTGTCCTTCACGGTCCAAAGATGCTTAGCAGCGTCGAGCGCAGACGAAGTCGGATCGTGAAGCTTGACTCGAAGCTCCCCACGCAGACCGTGTGGACGGCACACAGAGCCGATCTCTAACAGATGGCGCGACATGGATTATCAGCGTGTTTATTCGTCCAAAGGGAACGGGATCCATCATGCTCACAGAGCACAATTTTGATTCCCAATGACCTCGCCAAGGTCGCTACTCGCAACCATGCGGTCAATCACAGCGGTCTGCTCACCTTTGGCGAACTGGCTTGTACTTCTTTTTCGGACGGTCAGCGCTCACATTCGCAGCGTCAATGATAAGGCCCAAGATCCTACGATCGACAGCTGGTCGTCCACCGCCATCCACTGAATGTCGGTCTGAAATCAGCAGGTGCTCGTAGGGTCTAAAGGTCCAGATCTGGTGCGAGTGCTACTTCGCAGCCCCGAGGATCACTGCCTTGCCAGTCTTCACTTGCGTAATCAGGTATGCAACCGTATCCGACGGCTCCACACCCTGGCTCAGCCAGTAGTCCACGCGATCCATCTTGAACCGAATTTCGGCTGGATTGCTCGTCGGGTCATAGACTCCAACGTGCTCGATAAATCGTCCATCACGGGGGCTGCGGGAGTTTGCCACCACGACCCGGTAGAACGGCGCCTTCTTCGCTCCAACACGAGCCAGTCGCATCTTTACGGCCATGTCTCTTGGTCCTATCTATTTCGTCAGACGTGAACACCCGCTTGTAGAGCACGGACAGGCTCTTGCGGGAAATATTTTTGTATGCGGTTTCACAGAACTAATTGCCGTTTGGTGGTCCGTGCGTCGAAACCGCTCGCGAGTCGGCAAGCCTACTTGTACGGTGTAGGTGCTGTCAAGGCCTTGAAAACATGACCGAATCCAGGCTCTGCTGTGGAAGCCTATGCAGCAAGCTCTTTGGCGCCGTCTTCCCCCTCGGACAGCCCACCGCCATCCGCTGGATCGATCGGTTGAACGCGCCCGGCCGAGTCACCACGCTTGAGTGCCAGCAGCAGCCGCTCGCGTAGACTCTCCAGCTGCTGCGGATGTTCCGAGAGCCACTGCGCCGCCCGCTCCCGACCTTGTGCCATGCGCTCGCCATCCAGCGAGTACCAGGCCCCGCTCTTTTCGATGAGTCCATGCGCGGACCCAAGATCGAGGATCTCACCAGCGCGATTCACGCCAGAGCCGTACAGCAGCTCAAACTCAGCGTCGCGGAACGGCGGAGCGAGCTTGTTCTTGACCACTTTGACGCGGACCCGCGAGCCCACGATGGCTTCGCCTTGCTTGATCTGACCGATGCGACGGATATCAAGCCGAACCGACGCGTAGAACTTCAGCGCATTGCCGCCCGTGGTCGTCTCCGGGCTGCCGAACATGACGCCGATTTTCTGACGAAGCTGGTTGATGAAAATGACGGTGCAGTTGGCCTTGGCGGAAGCGGCGGTGAGCTTGCGCAGCGCCTGCGACATCAGCCGTGCCTGTAGCCCAAGGTGCGCATCGCCCATCTCTCCGTCAATCTCGGCTTTGGGGACGAGCGCTGCCACCGAGTCGATGACAATCAGATCCACGCCGCCTGAGCGAACCAGGGAATCAGCGATCTCCAGGCCCTGCTCACCGCAGTCGGGCTGCGCGATAAGCAGCTCGTCGAGCTTGATGCCCAGCTTGGCGGCATAGCTGCGGTCGAGGGCGTGCTCAGCATCAATGAAGGCGCATACGCCACCGAGCTTCTGCACCTCGACAATCGCATGGAGGGTCAGCGTGGTCTTGCCGGAGGACTCTGGACCGTAGATCTCGATGACGCGCCCACGTGGGTAGCCCATGACACCGAGTGCCGCATCGAGTGCGATCGAGCCCGACGGTACGGCTTGGACATCGGCGACTTCGCGACCGTCGAGCGGCATGATGGCTCCTTTGCCAAACTGTTTTTCAATTGCGGCCACCGCACCGGCGATCGCCTTGAGCTTCTCTTTGACTGCTTTTGACACGGACATACTGACTCCTTTGTAGGTTTCTCTGCGTCGTCCACCCGTGAGCACTCGCATCACGAGGGATTAGGTCTTCGCCACGCCGCTCCCTGGCCGATCGAGGACCCGGAGCGACAGGGCTTCGGCGATATGGGCGGCACCGACAGATGGTTGCGCGGCCAAGTCGGCAATCGTGCGCGCCACCCGCAAGACCCGATGCACTGCGCGATTCGACAGGACGTGCTTGCGGGCATAGGCGAGCAGCAGCTTTTCTCCGGCGGCATCTGGTCGAGCGACGGACAAGACCATGTCGGGACTTAGGGTTGCGTTGCTCATGGCCGCGAGTCCCTCATCAGTCACACGGCGGTGCTGTATCGCTCTGGCTGCCGTAACGAGGTGTCGCACCTCCGCCGAGGGCTCGCCGCTGCGCTTGGCATCGAGCAGCGTCTGATAGTCCACGTGCGGCACCTCGATGTGGAGGTCGAAGCGATCAAGCAGCGGCCCCGACAGTCGTGCCAAATAGCGACTGACAGTTCCGAGATCACAGCGACAGGCACGCAGGCTCGATCCACGAAAGCCGCACGGACACGGATTCATCGCGGCGATCAGCGAAAACGAGGCCGGATAGGTCACCGCACAGCGGGCACGGACGATGGTGATCTGGCGCTCCTCGAGGGGTTGGCGGAGTGACTCCAGCGCGGCGCGGGGGAACTCGGGAAGCTCGTCGAGAAACAGGACGCCTTGGTGGGCCAAGCTAATCTCTCCGGGCCGAGGACTGCTCCCGCCGCCGACCAGACCGACGACCGATACCTCGTGATGAGGTGCACGAAACGGTCGCTGCTGCAGCAGCGCTTGCCCGCCAAGCAGCCCAGCTGTCGAATAAATTGCCGTCGCGGCCAAGGCTTCTTCCTCGGTCATCGGTGGCAAGATGCTGACCAGCCGACGCGCCAGCATGCTCTTTCCCGTCCCCGGTGGCCCGATCATCAGCAGGTTGTGTCCACCCGCTGCCGCAATCGCGAGAGCACGCTTGGGCTGCTCGTTGCCGCGAACATCACTCAGGTCGCAGCCGACATCGGACGGCTGCTGGGTAAACGGTCGCTCGGGCAGCTGCGGCAGGCCGGGACCACCTTGCAGCGACTCGACGACCTGTTTGAGATGGCTGGCGGACCGGACACACAGGCCGGAGACGGCTGAGGCTTCCGCCGCACAGTCGGCGGGCAGGACCAGCTGGTGTTGGGCATGTTTCTGGGCCCACAGCGCGATCGGCAGGCTCCCGCTGATGCGTCGGATGCTGCCGTCTAGTCCTAGCTCGCCGAGCCAGAGCTTGCCGTCGAGCGCATCGGGAGGAAGAAGCTCCAGCGCCACCAGCAAGGCCAGCGCAATCGGCAGATCATAGGCCGCGCCATCTTTGCGGACATCGGCGGGTGCCAGGTTGATGGTGACTCGTCGCGGCGGAATCGAAAAACCGGAGTTTTCCAGCGCAGCCCGGACACGAACCGCACCTTCTTTGACGGCGCTGTCGGCGAGCCCGACGAGGTTGTACTGCGGCAGCCCAAGGCTGACATCGACCTCGATATGAACGGGGTAGGCCTCAATCCCCAGGACTCCGGCTGAGAGCGTTTTGGCAAGCACGAAGCGACTACAAAGCAGCCATCGTGCCAGCCCAAACTATGATGTTCTCGACGGAAGATCCGAACGATTGGCGATCAGCAGGTCCGAAATACGGACGTGGTCCGAGACTCGGACAGCGCCGCCCTCAAGACGAGAGAATGGACCGCAGCGCGGTGGCCAGCTCGGGGTATTTGAAGGCGTATCCGACGGCCTGCGCCCGCTCGGGAACGATGCGCTGACTGGCGAGGATGACCTCCGCTGCCTCACCGACGGTGACTCGCAAGGCCAGCTCAGGAACGGACAGCCTGGCTGGACGGTGCAGCACCTCGCCCAAGGTCTTCGCCAGCTCACTCATCCGCACCGGTCGAGGCGCAGTCACATTGAGTGGACCACTCAGCGTCGAACGATCGAGTGCCAGCTCCAGAAGGCCAATCACATCGTCGATGTGAACCCAAGACACGAACTGGCGGCCACTGCCGAGCGGTCCTCCGACGAAAGCCCGGAACGGCGGCACCATCTTGGCCAGCATGCCACCACCGTCGCCGAGGACAATGCCGATCCGCAACAGTACCAAGCGCACACCGAGCGACTCAGCGACGCGGGTTTCTTCCTCCCAGCGCACGCACAGCCGGGCCAAAAAATCGCTTCCGGGATCAGCGGCTTCGCCAACCGCCTCGTCGCCACGGGCACCGTAATAACCAATCGCCGAGGCTGCCACCCACACCTTCGGACGCTGCTCGGGGCCAAGCCGGCCAAGCGCCTCACACATCTGCTTGGCACTGTCGACGCGGCTATCGATGAGGCGCTCTTTGAAGGAAGCACTCCAGCGCTCTCCGAACACCGGCTCGCCCGCCAGCGTCACCACCGCGTCGCAGCCAGCCACCTCGGCTGTCCAGTCGCCCGGCTTGGCCGGATCACCTTCGACGACCCGCAAGCGCTCGGCTGACTCGGTCATCGTCAGGTTGCGTCGGCTCCGCGTCATCGCGACCACTTTTTCACCCCGGAGGAGCAGCCGTCGCAGCAGCCGCTTGCCGACAAACCCGGTCGCTCCTGTCACAAACACCTTCATCGTCGTGCCTCGCTGTCTCTGCTTGGGGAAGATTGCGGCCTTGCTTCTTGGTTTGGATGCCGGCGCACCGTCAGCCTACTGCGATTCGGGAAAGTGAAGATACGGTCGCAGCTTGGCGACGCGCTTGGGCCCGAGGCCGCGCACCCGCAGCAGATCGGACTCACTGCGAATCGGCGCCCGTCGTCGCGCACTCACGATCGCCTGAGCCAGCGACGGTCCAATGTCGGGCAGCGCCGTCAGCTCGTCCTCGCTGGCTTGGTTGGGGTCAAGGCGCAGGCCAAGCGCGAGCTGCTGCTCTCCGGACATCCGCTGCGGCGGGCCAACCCAGCGCAGACCGTCTGGACCCAGCGGCAGCACCACTCCGGGCGAGACAGCCAGCCGTCGAGCCTCGGCCTCGGTCAAGCAGCGGACTCGATGGCCCACGTCCGCGACGGGCACAGGGCACAGCCGCTTCTCCGACGGTCGAACGGTCAATCGCGCTGGCGACGGAATCAGCAACAGCACGTCCAACAGCAGCGTCCCCCCAAGCAAAATCCAAAACGACGGACGAAGCGAAGTTCGCATACCCAGGCCGCAAGCAGCGCCCATGCCAACCGCACGCCCGATCGTGACGCTAGACCAGCGGCCCCGAGTAGCCAATCGTCGCAAAGCTGCGCGCGTCCTGATAGTGCGCAAGACACACCAGCGACTTGAGCGCTTGAAACCCCTGCCTCAGCAGCCCGAGCCGACTGTCTTGCCAACCCGACAGCAGCGCGTCTTGCTCCTCGGCTCGCAGGTGCGAAAAGCGCGCCATTTTTAGCTGCAGCAGCGGATACAGCTCGACAAGGTGGAGCAGCGCCCGCACATCGCTCTGCAGTCCCGTCGGCAGATTGGTCAGGTAGCGATCGACAAACTGGCAGATCGCCGCCCCGCCATCGAGGCGCGGACTCGGACTGGCGCCATCGAGAATCCGCAGAGTCACCGCTCGCAGGGTCACCGACTCCGACGCCGACAACACCAACAGCGGCTGCGGCTGCCCTTGTGTGATGGTGTCGGGAAGGCTGCGACCAAGTGTGTGTTCTCCCACCAGCAGCGCTGCCCCGAGCCCAAGAGAACCAAGCACCGAGACTTGAAAAAACCGTCGTCGCTTCATGAGCAGACCTTGCCTATCACACCGGTGCGCACGCCGTCACGAGCCACCTCGCCCCGAGTCCGCACGCCGCGCCGAGAAGCAGCACAGTCTGCCGTTTGAGCTATGAGCCGGCGGCGGGCTTGGCGTCGAGCTGCCACGGATTTTCGAGGATGCTGCGCACGACCTTGGCCAAGACTGCCAGCTGCGCTCCGTCGATGAAGCGGTGATCAATGGTCGCGGTAATCGTCAGCTGCGGCTGGGCGACGAGCTTGCCATCGACGACGGCGGGACGCTCTTTGACTGCACCGACCAGAATGTAGACGGGCACCCGAGTGAACGGCGTCGGTGGCACAAAGCCCTCTTCCAGACCGAACATACCGACGCTGGTGACGATGCAGGAGCCAAACGGAAACGGCTCGACGCCGAGCGCGGGGATGCTGAGGCCCAGGCTGCTCGCCAGAAAGCCGGTCAGGTTGAGCATCGGCTTGAGCACCCAGGTCGGCATCATCCGAATCGCGCTCTTCGACTTCTCATATGCGGGGTCCGCCGAGGCCCGCAGCTTGCCGGACTTGCTGGCCAGCTCGCGGGCGATCTCTGCTATCGACTTCTTGTCGACTTCGCAGACCTTGGCGCGGGCCAGATCCTGACCGTCTTCAAGCGCAACCAGAAAGGCTATGTCGACGGTGGGGAACGGCTCGAATGCGCCAAAGACGATCCGACCATTGAGGGTGGGTGCCTGCCGCAGTGCCTCGGCCACGGCGCGACCGACCAAGTGGGTAAACGACACCTTTTCGCCGGTCTTTTTGCGAACCTCGTCGAGGTAACCGAGCCCCGGCGCTGCGTCGACGACCAGCTTGCCGTAAATGTTGCCCTCGCGCGGTGGCGAGTACGAGGCGATCGCCAACTTCCGCCTCACGCTCATCTTTGCCATGGCAGAAACCTCCGGGGACAGTATATCGCCCCCGGCCCAAATGCCGCCGACTAGTCGCGTGTGCGGTCTAAAAGCTGACCTTGCCTCGGACGAAGACCTCGGTGGCGCCGGCTGCTGGATCGCCGAACTTGGTCGAGCGATCGCCGAGCATCACAAACGAGCCGACCATCAGCTCGGTGCCATCGAAGACGTTCCAGATGATCTGCGGAAAGAGCACGCCCGTCGGAGCCCAGTCGTCCCACAGCCGCGTCTGCAAGTCCACCGACGGCAGCTTGATCACGCCAAACAGTCGCAGGAGCAGCCGTTCATTGAGCAGCTTCAGATCCAGCCCGGCGACGACATAGTCCCCGACGCGCGCTTCAACTCGCGGCTGCGCGGCGACATCGATGGAGTCCTTGCGCGGACGGGCGACGCGACCGCCGCCGAACTCGTCGATGAAGCCATGGACATACTGGATGTTGACGTAGACATGGCCGCCAAACGCATAGTCGGCGCCGATGGTGGCTTTGGGAAACGGGGTGCGGTCGATGACGAGCGGTCGCTGGCCCTGCGCACCGACGGGAAGGGTGTTGCGGTAGTAGCGACCATCGGCTGCGGGCAGATACTCCATTGCGCGTGGTGCCGTCGGGCTGGTGATCGCGTCGTACAGACCGAGCTGAACCTCACCGGGAAAAAACACCGCCGCCTCGATCCAGTAGCCCATGCCGCCGAGTCGCTCGATCGAGCCCGCCATCTCGACGCCGGCCACATCCATGCGCGGATAGACAAGCTGCGTCAGGGTCACATTCTGATCGAGCGTCCCCGTCGACACCGACCACGCCGGCACCGGAATGCCAAAGCGGCCGTGATAGTACGACAGGCCCATGTCCTGCCCGAGCAGCTTCCAGGTTACGTGTCCACCGACTTGCATGTTGGCTGCCGACACCTCGGGAGCCAGCACATCGGCCTCGACGGTCAGCGTCCGCCCCGCCGGCAAAAGCACGCCCGTCACCGGGTCTTTGACCGGCACATAGACCGCCCGCTCATTGTCGAGCGCCGCACGCACTCCCTGATCCAGCACCGGCGCTGGCCGCAGCGGATCGAGCAGCGCAAACGGAGCCGTACGCGGCAGCTGCGCCGGACGAAACACCGGCACCAGCACCGCCGTAATCTGCAGATCCCCGACCGGATTCCAGTCGGCGCGAATCATGTTGTTGGCCAGCGCTCGACCGAACAAGAGCGGGTCCGACAGATCCAGCGTGTTCAGGTTCGAGATCGGATTGAACTTATCGGCCGCGCCCCACGGCACCGTCTGCCGACCAAGCCGCAGGTCAAAGCGCGGAATCACGTCGCCAAACAGGTTGTAGACATCAATGTAGGCGGCGTGAACTTCCAGGTAGTACGGATCGACGCGATCACGCAGTGTCGCCGAGTCAATGTCGCGCAGGTCCGAAAAGCCGTACAGCATCAGCTCGGCGTCGGCCACTCCGCGAATCTTTTGCCCAAGCTTGATGCCGAGCTGCGCGCGAATCCGATTCTCGTTGCGGGAAAAGCCGTTCTTAAGCAGCGTCCACTGCGACGGCGTCGGGGTGGGCAGCGCTCGCTCCTGCCCTTGGATGCGAAAGCGCATATCCGACGAGATCGAGCCGGAGAACTTGAGATCCACATCCGCCCGCGCCGGCTGCACGAACAGAGGCAGTGCCAGAAGCAGTGGCAGGCTCCGAGTCACAGAAAGAAGGCCGCGTCGCATTTAGTCCTGCTGCAGTGCGCGTTGGGTGAACTCGTCGTCTTTGAAGCCGTTGTTGAGCTTGCTCTCGACGAGCTGCATGTCGGTCTTGTGGCCGCCGCGACGGTGATCGATGTAGGTCATCAGGCCGGGCGAAAAATGCCCGTCGCTGTCCTTTTTGTACTCGCTGCGCAGACAAGATCGCAGGTGCTTGCCGGCGGCGTCGTAGTACTCGATCTTGGTGATCGTCGCCCGATCGGCATTGACCCACATCTTGAGACGCGGAAATTCTGAACTTTTGCCCGCCTTCAGCTGCAGCGCGAGCACCGTGTCGGCGCCATCTTGACCGGCCAGCGTCGCGGTGTACGACGGGGCGTAGTCAATCGCACTCATGTCTTCCGACGTAAGGTCCGAGCCCATAAAGCTCTGGTTCATCTGACTGGTCCCGAGTCGCCGAATCCGGTTTCCGAACGCCGGCAGCTTGGCGTACATGATCCCCGGTCCCTCGAGGAGAAAGCCCATCCCCTTGATGTCTCCCGGCGACAGAAAGCGCACCAGCCGTTTTTGGTTGCCTTTCTGCTTGGTCGTAAACTCGACCTCACGCTCGACGGCACCCGACGAGCTCTTCACCACCATCTTGAAGCGGAACAGCGCGTCGGTGAAGGCCGCATTTTGCCGATCGACCCGAGCCAGCAGCGCTTCCGCCGTCTCGCTCTGAACCACCGGCGCCGACGTGCCCGGAGCGGCTTGCTGCGGAGCTGGTGCAGCTTGCCCAAAGCTCGTCGCCGGAGCCAGCAGCCCGACGAATAGACCGAGCGTTCCACCGACGAGTAGCCTCTTTGATTGCATGACCTTCATGGGTTCTCCTTGAGAAAATCGCTGATGCGCACGTTAAGACGTTGGGTCGGCGGGAAGCTTCCCAAGCAGCGCCGGCACGAGCAAAAAGGTAAACGTTGCCGACAGAAGCATACCTGCCGCCGCCAGCGCTCCAAACAGCCGCAGCGGCGGCGACGCCCCCAGCATCATCACGCCCATCGCCAGCCCGAGCACGATCGCGGTGGTCAAGATCACCGGCCCGACGCGCGGCACCACCTGGCTCGCTGGCTGCCTTCGCAGATACCAGATGTAGTGCATCGCAAAATCGGCACCCGAGCTTGTCACCATCGAGCCAACCAGCGACGTACCGAGGTCGATTGGCTTGCCCAAAAGACCAAGCACTCCGAACACCACCCCCAGC
>WBZP01004487.1_pt1 | contig 14545 bp, 10 predicted proteins | sample 5204301 | NCBI WGS metagenome assembly WBZP01 (sample SAMN12412401, study PRJNA552823) | activated sludge metagenome | isolation source: activated sludge from nitrification reactor of wastewater treatment plant... | place: USA: Pennsylvania | collected 2017 | reverse complement strand
ACGGGGCCCGCGGGATTCGCGCGATCCTGTTGCGGCAGGACCGAGCCGGTCTGCTGCGCTCGGTGCCGCTGCGACGGGGGTTGCTCTTGCTCGTGCTCATGCCTGGGTTGGGGTCGCTCGTGATACCGGCGGACTGGCAACTGCTCGTCCTTTTGGTCGGCATGGTGTGCTCCGGTGCCGCCCTGCTCTTCGGTGTGAACGCGTGGGGCATCGACGGGCGTGGCCAACTCTGGCGCGAATCACTACCCGTGACGCCGCAGCTCGTCTTCGACGTGCGCGCGCGCTTGCTCGTCGAAACCGTCGGGGGCGTCGCGCTGGCCACCCTCGGCATGGCCATGACGCGGTTGAGTGCTCCCACCGTTGCGGAGGCACTCGCGCTCGGCGCAATGCTCGTCGTCGTCGTCGTGCAGGTCACCGCCACGGCGCTGCACTGGTCGGTGCTGCGCCCGCATACCGCGGACATGCGCAGTTCTCGAGCCGTCCCCGCCCCGCCACTGGCGATGATGGGCTACTCGGCACGGTTGGCGCTGTCGACCACGCTCACCGGGATGCTGTTCAGCGCCCTCGGCGCGATCGAGCAGCCGCGACTCGTCGTCATCGTCGCAGCGCCGATGTTGCTGTGGTCCGGGATGCGCTGGTGGCGGGCCCGGCGCGCTTGGGCCCGTCCGGACGTGCGGGCGTTGGTCACCATCACCGTCGCGGCGTAGGCCCCACCCCGGCGAGCGCCCGGACGGCATACGCCGAAAGCCGGAGGCTGACTGCCGCCGCGGACGGCATACCGCCGAGTGGTCCGGTCGTGCCAGGATGCGTGCAAGCACCGACGAAGGAGTCGCCGTGACCACGTCCTCGACGCACCTCATCGGCCTGTTGTTGGGTGCGGAGGAGGACTGGCCGACCGCGTTCGAGGCGATCATGCGCCGCGTCGGCCCGGTGGCGGTCGGCGACGTCGAGCACCGGTATACGACGGAACGGCTCACCATCGAGCCCTTCGAGTTGACCGACCCGGTGCGGCCCCAGCTCGTCATCGACCGGCTCGCGCACTGGTACTACCACCCGCGGGAATGGCTCAAGAAGGCGTCACTCGTCAACGGCACCTACCTGCTCAACAGCCCCTTCACCTTCCAGTCGATGGAGAAGCACTCCGCCTACTGCGCGATGATCCGCCTCGGGCTCAAGGTGCCCCGCACCGTGCTCGTGCCCTACAAGAACCCGATCGACAACGTCCGCTGGGCGTACACGTCGGCCAAGTACAACAAGCCCTTCGACCTCGCCGAGCTCGCCGCCCCCCTCGGCTACCCGCTCTACATGAAGCCGTTCGATGGCGGCGCGTGGCGTGGGGTGTCCCGGATCGACAACGAGGTCGGGCTGCATCGGGCCTACGACGAGTCCGGCGAGATGCTCATGCACCTGCAGGCGACCGTCGACTACGACAAGTTCGCCCGGGCCCTGTCGATCGGGCCGGAGACGATGGTCATGGACTTCCGCCCGGAACGACCCATGCATGAGCGGTATGCCGTGTCGCACGACTTCCTGTCCGAGTCGGCCGGCAACCAAGCCGTGGCCGTCAGCCGGATCGTCAACGCCTTCTTCGGCTGGGAGTTCAACTCCGCGGAGATGCTCGTGCGTGGCGACGAGGTCTACCCGATCGACTATGCGAACGCCTGCCCGGACGTCGCGGTCACCTCACTGCACTACTACTTCCCGTGGGCCATCAAGGCCCTGGCCCGGTGGTCGGTCTATTGCGTGACCACGGGCCGCCGCCAGCGGGTCGATCTGCAGACCGAGCGCTACTTCCGGGTCGCCGACGACCCGGCCCTGGACTACCACGCGAAGCTCGCGGCATACCAGCAGATCGCCGACGAGCACTTCGAGACGGACCGCTACTGGCAGTGGTGCGACGAGCACCTGCCGCACCTGGACGAGCAGGTGCTCGACTGGGTCACCTCGACCGACTTCGACCGGTTACTGCGCGACACCGTGCGGGCCACCTACCCGCCGCACGAGCAGGACCGCTTCCTCGACCACTTCCACGGCCTGCTCGACCTGTGGGTCGTCGACGAGGCGGCGCGCCTGCGCGGGTGACGAGGCCGCCCTCACTTGGCGGCGCCGTCGATCTGGGCGACCACCGCCGTGGCGAAGGCCTGGTCCGGGTCGCCGAGCTTGGCGAAGCGGATGTTGCCGTAGTGGTACTCGGTCACCCGATCTCCGTCGGAATCCCAGCTGAGCACCTCGATCTTGTCGCCGAACTTCGTGCGGGACTTGAAAACCCACGAGGTGTCTCCCTTGGACTCCAGCGCCTTGCCGCAGGCCAGGTCGAGCGGGATCTGCTCCGCCTTGGCCTTCGCAGAGGTGTAGACGTAGAGGAACACCGCAGGCGCCGACGTCGCGTCGGTGTCCTGGGCATACCAGGTGTTGTTCGCGGCCTCGAAGGACAGGTAGGTGACGCACTCGGGCAGCGTGGCCGTGACGCTGGTCGGCTTGGGGGTCCAGTTGGGTTTTCGCAGCACGTAGAGGCCATCCACGCCACCGAGTTTGCGCCCGGCGAGCATCGCGCGTAGTTGGGTCTCGGTCAGCTCCGGGCCGGCGGCACCGGGCGAGGCGCCCGGCCCTGAGGTCGGGCCCGCGCTGGTTGGCAGGTCGGAGGCCGTCGGTTGGGTCGTCGGCGGGCGAGTCGTCGGTGGGGCGCTGGTGATCAGCGGGGTCTGCGGTGACGTCGTCGCCGTCGCGACCGGGCCAGGTGTGGCGCCCCGGCGGCTCAGCAGGAACCCGCCGCCGGCCAACACCAGCAGCAGCACGACGCCGCCGACGATCAGCGGCGTGGACACGCCGCGCTTCGCGACCGGCGGTTGCCACCCGCCCGGCCCAGGTGGTTGGTAGCCGGCCTGCCCGGGGGGTTGGTAGCCCGGCCCGGGGTAGGCACCCTGCGCCGGCGGGGGAAAGCCACCCGGTCCACCACCCGGCGCGCCGGCCCACGGGTCGGGTGCCTGGGTCTGCGCCGCCCACGGGTCGGGCGCGGCATACCCGCCGCCGGCGAAGCCGCCGCCACCCGGGCGCCAGGCCCCCAACGGCGCGGGCACCACCCGGTTGGCGCCGTCGACGTAGAACGCCCAGCCCTCGGGCGCCATGCCCCATTCCGCCGGCGGGGACCAATGCTCCGGCGGCAGCTGGGTGGAGGGCGCCAACGGCCATCCCGGTGGTGGGTTGAACCGGACGAACTGCTGTCCTTCGCTCACCCGGTCAGTAAAGCAAACCCGCGCCCGGCGTGCCTGCGCCGTTCAGGGGACGGGGCAGTCGAGCAGGCCGTCGTGCACCGCCGCGCCCTGGCGATGCCGCCGTCCCTCCGCCCGGGGGCAGCGGTCGATCCGACCGGCGCGGCACCCCTCCGTGCGCGGGTTACGCTCCGCGCTATGACCGTGCCGCCGCGCCTCCGTCGAACCGGGTCGACCACGACCTGGCGCAGGGGTGCGGCGACGCTGGCGCTGGCGATGGCGATGGCGATGGCGGTGGTGCTCTCGGGCGTGGCGGTGACCGGCGCTGCCCCGGCGCAGGCCGCGACCAGCACCGGCGGCGTCGTCGAGCAGGAACTGCGGGTGCCGGTGCGTGCCGAACCGGACGGGTCGGCGGTCACCCACGACGTCACGCTCTACCGCCCCGAGGGTGGCCCGCCCGCACCGGCGCTGGTGCTGGCGCACGGTTTCGGCGGCAGCAAGGCCGACTCGGTGCAGCGCGCTCGGGAGCTGGCCGGCTCCGGATACGTCGTGCTGGCCTATTCGGCGCGCGGCTTCGCCGGCTCGGGTGGGCGGATCCATCTCGACGACCCGGACTACGAGGTCGCCGACGCGCGGGCCCTCGTGGACCTGCTCGGCGGTCGGGCCGAGGTGCGCTCCGACGCCGCGGGTGACCCGCGGGTCGCGGTTGTCGGGGCCTCCTACGGCGGGGCGTTGGCGCTCATGCTCGGGGCGACCGATCCGCGCGTCGACGCGGTCGTCGCCGTGGTGACCTGGCACGACCTCGCGGATGCCTTCTTCCCCCAACACGCGGTCTCCGCGACCTTCCCGGGCACGCCCGCCGACGTGACCGGCGTCGGTGGACCGGGCCCCTTCAAGCAGCTGTGGGCCGCGCGCTTCTTCGCCTCCGCTGCCACGGCGGCGCCGCCGAGTGGTTCGGGTGGCGCGGGTGACCCGGTCTGCGGTCGCTTCGACCCGACGGTATGCCGCCTCTTCCTCACGGCCGCGGAGACCGGGGAGCCGAGCCCGGACCTGCTCGCCATGCTGCATACGCACAGCCCCGAACCCCTGCTCGCCGGCCTGCGGGTGCCGACCCTGCTCGTGCAGGGGATGCGCGACACCCTCTTCGGGCTGGAGCACGCCGACGCCACGGCTCGCGCGCTCTCCGGTCGGGTGCCGGTGCTCGCGGTGCGCTGGATCGACGGCGGCCACGACGGCGCGAGCAGCACCGCGGACGACGACGAGCAGGCCCTCCGCGACTTCCTGCGTGCCACGCTGACCGGCACGCCGACCGTGGGCGCCCCCACCGCCCCCACCGCCTCCGACGCCTCTGGCGCCACGAGCTCGCCCGGATTCGTCTGGGCCGCGGCGATGTCGCGGCGCCAGACCCGTGCGCCGCTGTTGCGCACCGAGTCGTATGCCGCCGGGCCCGGTCTCACCTGGGCCCCGCTGCCGATGCTCGACGCCGGTCCGCAGCGGCTGCTCACCCCGCCGGGCGGTCAGCCCGGGTCGGTGACCGCCCTGCCGGGTGCAGGTCTGGGCAATGTCGGGGGCACCGCGGCATACCAGCTCGCGGCGCTGCCGGGCCAATCGGCGGCCTTCGACTCCGCGCCGCTGAGCGAGCGCCGCGACATCGTCGGAGCACCCCGGGTGCGCCTGCGGGTCACCTCCAGCGCCGCCGAGGTCAGCTTCTTCGTCAGCCTCTGGCAAGTGACCGGTGGCATCCCCACGCTGAGCCGGCGGCTCGTCGCGCCGGTGCGGGCCGCGGTGACCCCCGGCCGGCCCACCGACCTCGACATCGCGCTGACCCCGGCGACCTGGACCGCCGAGGCCGGCTCGACCCTACGGGTGCTCGTCACGACGACCGACTCCGGCTACGCCCCGCCGCGTCGCGCCCGGGTCGACGCCGTGGCGCTCGCCGAACCGGTGTTGCAGGTGCCCCTGCTGCCCGGCACCGTCGTGGCCGCCGACAGCGAACTGGACCGCGAGTCGATCGGGGTCGCCATCGCGTTGCTGGTGCTGCTCGGGGCCGCGGTGGCCCTGGCCGGGTGGCGCCGCCGTCGTGCTCACCCACCGCACCGCCTCGACCTCGCCGAGGTGCCGCTGGTGGTCGAGAGCCTGGTCAAGACCTATGCCGACGGCCACCGGGCCGTCGATGACGTGTCGTGGCGGGCCGAGCGGGGGCAGGTCGTCGGGCTGCTCGGGCCCAATGGCGCGGGGAAGACGACGACCCTGCGGATGGCGCTCGGGCTGATCCACCCCGACTCCGGCACCACGTATCTGTCCGGTGAGCCGGTGCTGCCCGGCTCGGCCGCGCTGCGGCACGTCGGCGCCCTCGTCGAAGGGCCCGGCTTCCTGCCGCATCTCACCGGCCGGGACAACCTGCTCGCCTATTGGGCGGCCACCGGCCGTGACCTGACCGAGGCCCACCTCGACGAGGCCATCGAGGTCGCCGCACTCGGTGGGGCGATCGAGCGGCCGGTCCGCTCCTACAGCCACGGCATGAAGCAGCGCCTGGGCATTGCCCAGGCGATGCTCGGGCTGCCCGACCTGCTCGTGCTCGACGAGCCGACCAACGGGCTGGACCCGCCCCAGATCGCGGCGATGCGTCAGATCCTCAAGGGGTATGCCGCGGCCGGGCGCACCGTCGTCGTCTCCAGTCACCTGCTCGCCGAGGTCGAGCAGACCTGCTCGCACGTCGTCGTCATGCACGCCGGTCGGGTGCTGCGCACCGGGCGGGTCGCCGATCTCGTCGACAGCCGCCACCACCTCGAGGAGGTCTTCCTCGGGGTCATCGCCGCGGCTCGCGACGACAGTGCCCACGGCGACAGTGCCCACGGCGACAATGCCCACGGTGACAGTGCCCACGGAGACAGTGCCCACGGTCCGGGGCATCCGGCCGAGGGCGCCGCCGGTGAGGTCGACGCGATGACCGAGCGGCTGCGTCAGGTGCGCGCCCGATGAGCCGGCCGCTGACCGCCCTTGCGGAGTTGCGCCGGCAACTGCGTCGCCGACGCACCGCGTGGGCCTTGGGCCTCATGCTGGCGCTGCCGGTGATCCTCGTCGGCGCCTTCGCCCTCGGGCGCACGAGCGGTCCGCCGACCGGCACCCGGTTGGCCGACTTCGCCCAACAGGGCAGCGCCAACTTCGCCCTCTTCGCGCTCTCGGCGGCCTCGGACTTCCTGCTCGTCGTCATCGCGGCGCTCGTGGCCGGTGACTCGGTGCCCTCGGAGGCCTCCTGGTCGACCTTGCGGTATCTGCTCGTGGCCCCGGTGCCGCGCAGCCGGCTGCTGCGCAGCAAACTCGTCGTCGCGCTGGTGACCCTCGCGGCCGCGGTCGCCGCCTATCTCGCCTGGTCGGTGCTCGTCGGTGGCCTGGCCTACGGCTGGGCGCCGTTCACCAATCCTGCCGGTGGAGTGCTGGATTGGACCGACCTGGCGCCGCGGTTGGCGGGCGCCGCGGCATACCTGTTCGTGTCGTTGGTGCAGGTCGCGGCCTTCGCCTTCCTGCTCGGAGTGCGCACCGATGCACCGCTGGGCGCGGTCGGCGCGGCCGTGCTCGTCGCGATCATCTCGGCGATCCTCGGGCAGGTCGAGAGCCTCGGCGACCTGCGCAACGGCCTCCCGCTGCACTACCAGCGGGCCTGGTTCGACCTGCTCAGCCCCCAGGTCGACGCCACCGCGATGCGGCACGGGGTGCTCTGGTCACTGCTCTACACTGCGCTGTGTCTGGGGCTGGCCTGGCACTGGTTCCATCGCAAGGACATCGTCAGCTGACGGCCCTCGACCGGCCCGAACCGGCCCGCCAGGCGTCGTGTCAGCGCGACAGCATAACTGCTGTTCGATCACTGCAGAAGTGCGGATACCCGGGCCTTAAGGCCCTGACCAGCGTGAACGCTCTCGACCGACGCGCGCGCTCGGGACGCCTCATCCGTCCGGCGGGCAAGGCCGACCGATCGTCCGGTTACTCCTGAGTAATACTGGGTTTGTTCAACCATTCCGCACCGGGCTAGGCCAGGGAGGGCGATGGGACATGCTCGGTCCAGACAGCGCAGAACGCATCGCCCGTGCGTTCGGGCTGGGCGGGGGCGCCCGGCTCTACGGGCCGGTCGACCGCGGGCGCCGCGGCGAGGTGTGGCAGCTGACGACGAACAACGGTCGGTATGCCGTGAAGACCCCCTACGAGCCGACGTCACCCGCGCGGGTGGCCCGCGACGCGGCATACCAGGACAAGGTGCGCGCGGCCGGCGTGCCGATGCCCGAAGTGATCCGCACCCCCGAGGGCGAGGTGCTCGTCGAGATCGACGGGCGGCAGGTGCGGGTCTACGAATGGATCGACATGCTCGCCCCCGACCGCAACCTCGACCCGGTCGCCGTCGGCACTCTGCTGGCCAAGGTGCACCAGGTCTTCATCCCCTCGCCCGAGCCGGTGCGCGAGTGGTTCACCCAGCCGGTCGGCGCCGAAGCCTGGGCCGAGGTCATCGAGGCGCTGCGCGCCCAGGAGGCACCGTTCGCCGATCAGGTGGCCGCGCTCGTGCCGCAGTTCATCGCCTTGGAGCGTGCCTTCGAGCAGCCCGAGGAGGTGACGATGTGCCACTGCGACCTGTGGGTCGACAACCTGCGCCGCACCCCGAACGGCGACCTCGTCGTCCTCGACTGGGAGAACTGCGGTCCGGAGAGCCCCTCGCACGAACTGGGCCTGGTGGTCTTCGAATACGGCCTGGGCAACCACGCCCGGATGCTCGACCTGTATGCCGCGTACCTGCTCGCCGGCGGGCCCGGCCGGCTCGGCCGCGCCGGAGACCTCACCATGGTCGGCGCGGCCTGCGCGCACCTGGCCGAGGAGAGCTGCCGCCAGTGGCTCGCCGCCGAGACCGAGGTCGAGCGTGCCGCCGGGGCCGAGCTGGTCACCTGGTTGTTGTCCGAGCCGGTCACCCCGGCCGTCGTGCACGACCTGCTCGACGCCGTGGCCGGTCTCGGCGCGACCGCCTGATCAGCGCTCCGGTGCCGCGAGGGCGGCGACCTTCGGGCCGGGCGGTGCCGGCGCCGGTGCCGTCGGCCCGGCGAGGGCCAGGGCAAGGGTGAGGCGCAGCACCTCCTGGGGGTCGTCCAAGCGGGCGCCGAAGAGTTCGCGCAGCTGCCCCATCCGATAGCGCACCGTCTGCGGGTGCACGAACAGGTCGGTGGCGATGAGTTCGCGCCGACCGTGGTGCAGCAGCCAGGAGCGCAGCGTCTCCTCCAGCCGACCCCGCACGCTCGGGCGCAACTCGGCCAGCGGGGCCAGCGCTTGGGCCCGCAGGTCTTCCAGGGTGTCCGGGTCGGCGGTGAGCAGCAGCTGCGGTAGGCAGGCGTCGGTGTCGAGCACTCCGCGCAGCGGGGGCCTGGGCAGGGTGCGCCGGGCCCGCTCGGCTCGCTCGAACGAGGCCCGGGCCTGGGCCCATGGGCGCTCCGGCCCGAGCACCGCGGCGCGGCCTTCGAGATGGCGCAGCAGCCGCTCCCGGTCGGTGCCGCTCGCGTTGGGCACGAGCAGCACCCCGAGGAGCGGCTCGTCGCCGATGGCCTCCGCCCGCTGCCCTCGCCCGGTCCGGGTGTCGGCGCCCCGCCGCAGGCCGGCCCCGATCGGCTGCTCACCCAGCGTGGCCGGGTCGAGGGCCAGATAGAGCGCCTGGGAATCGAGCACGCCGAGCATGCCGGCGACCTGCTCGTCGGGCAGCAGCACGGCCGTGAGGGTGCGCGGCGAGGTCCACTCCGCGCGCCGCGCGGCGGCGGCGAGCTCGGTCTCCTCGGCGCCCTGGATGAGCAGCAGTGCGAGCCGCTCCCGATACCGCTCCCGGGCCCGGCCGGCGCTGGCCAGCTCGTCGGCGTGCCCGGCCAGGCTGGCCCCGGAGAGGGCGTCGATGTACGCGAAGACCAGTTCGGCGAAGCCGCCGAGGGCCTGTGCGCCGACCCCGTGCGCGACCGCCTCGCGGGACAGGCCGCGCCAGGCGACCCGCGCCCCGACCCGGTATGCCGCGAGCAGGGCATCCATGGAGCGGCCACTGCGGGCCTCGCCGCGGCCCAGCTCGTAGGCGGCGGCGGTGCTCGGCGCGATCGGTTTGGCCGGATCGGTGCCGCTGCCGACCCGGGCCAGCTCCAGCAGGTTCATCAGGGCCATCTGGACCGCGACCCGGATGCGCTGGCCCATCGCGTCGGAGAACGGCCCGGCGTAGCTGGGCACCTCCCGCATGATCGTCGTGACCGCCTCGTCGGCGACCCGGGGCACGACCCCACGCAGTCGTTCGAAGGCCCCGGCGGACAAGCCCACGGTGGGGTTGGCCGGGGTTCTGCCCGGCATACTGGGCGCGGTCGGGGCAGGCCCCTCGGGAGAGAAACCGACCGCTCGGTCGACATCCCCGCGAGGCCCGCGCCTGGCAGCGGTGTGAGGCACGGCATACTCCTTCGGCGGGCCCGATGCAAGGATCGGGTACTTTCGGCGGTTCTTGTCCGCTGCGCACAAATCGTGTGGGCACATTCACGTCGAGGCGTCAGCATTCTAGCTCCGAAGCGCGGGATGATTGGTCGTATGCCACCCACCGTCGCGCCCGCTCGCCGGGTGCGTTCGCTGAGCGCCCGGGCCTGGCGGGCCGCCGAGATCCTCACCAGCCCGTTGCTGCCTGCCGACACCCTCGACCTGCTCAACCCGTTGCGACCGGGTGCGGTGCTGGCTGCCCGCGTGGTGTCGGTGCGGGCCGAGACCGCCGATGCCGCGACAGTGACCCTGCGCCCCGGTGCCGACTGGCAGGGGCACCTGCCCGGGCAGTATCTGCGGGTCGGTGTCGAGATCGACGGCGTGCGGCACTGGCGCAACTACTCGCTGACCTCACGCGTCGAGCGCCCCGACGGCCTCATCACCATCACGACGAAGGCGATCCCGGACGGGTTGGTGAGCAATCACATCGTCCGCGAGCTGCGCCCCGGCACCCTCGTGCACCTCGATCAGGCGGCCGGTGACTTCGTGTTGCCGACCCCCCTGCCCGAGAAGGTCCTGTTCCTCACCGGCGGCAGCGGCATCACCCCGGTGATGGGCATGCTGCGCAACCACGTCGCGCAATTGCCCGACATCGTGCTCGTGCACTCCGCGCCGACCACCCGCGACGTCATCTTCGCCACCGAGCTACGCGATCTGGCCGGCGCCGGCTACCTGCGGCTCGTGGAGTTGCACACCGACACCGACGGCATGCTCGACGTGACCCGCGACCTGCCCACGCTCGTACCCGACTGGGCACAGCGCGAGGTCTGGGCGTGCGGTCCGGCCGGGCTGCTCGAGGCGTGCGAGGCGTTCTGGTCGGCCGCGGGCCGTGCCGACGCCCTGCATGTCGAGCGGTTCCGCCCGCATCTGCAGGTCACCGGTGAGGGCGGCACCGTCACTTTCACCGACAGCGGGGTCGTGCTCGAGGCCGACGGCGGCCGCCCGATCCTCGAGGTCGCCGAGGAGGCCGGGTTGCTCATGCCGCACGGCTGCCGGATGGGCATCTGCTACCAGTGCGTCCTGCCCTTGCGTGACGGAGTGGTGCGCGACCTGCGCACCGGCGAGCTCACGTATGCCGCCCCGGGCGACGGCATCGACGTCCAGACCTGCATCTCGGCGGCCGCGGGGCCGTGCGAGATCGAGCACTAGGAGCCACCCGTCATGACTCTCGTCGCCCAACCGCGCCCCGAGACGGCATCCGCCGTCGCTGGCGCCGCCGAGCCGTTCCGGGAGTATGCCGCGGACCCTGCCCCGGTGGTGCTGGCGCAGCGCTCCCGCTTGTCCGTCGAGATCTCCGGTGATCGGGTGCTGCACCCCAAGCCGTCCGGTCGCCCCGACCCGACGGCACACCTGAGCGCCGAGCAGGTCGAGGCGTTGGGCCGCGAGCTCGACGAGCTGCGCCTGGAGATCATGCACTCCCGCGGGGATCGCGACGCGGCATACATCCGCAAGGTCATCAAGGCCCACCGGGCCATCGAGGTCGGCAGCCGGGCGGTGCTGCTGTTCTCCGGCTTCCCGGTCGCCTGGGTCGTCGGCACCGTCGGGCTGTCGGTCGCCAAGATCATCGACAACATGGAGATCGGTCACAACGTCCTGCACGGGCAGTGGGACTGGATGCGCGACCCGAAGATCCACTCGACGACCTGGGACTGGGACCACGTCTCCCCGGCTCGGCAGTGGAAGGAATCGCACAACGAGACCCACCACACCTACACGAACGTCATCGGCCGCGACAACGACCTCGGCTACGGCATCTGCCGGGTCGACGCCGATCAGCCCTGGCGGTTGTTCTACCTCGGCCAGCCGATCTACAGCTTCATCAATGCGCTCTTCTTCGAGTACGGCATCGCCTCCTACGACGTGCGCCTGCACGACGTGCTCACCGGCACCCTCTCGAAGGAGGAGGGGCGCGAGCGGGTCCGGCTGATGTGGCGCAAGATGCGTCGCCAGATGGCCCGCGACTACCTCATCTTCCCGCTGCTGTCCGGGCCGAACTTCCTGGCCACCCTCAGCGCCAATGCGGTCGCCGGCATCGTGCGCAACCTGTGGTCCAACGGGATCATCCTGTGCGGGCACTTCCCCTTCGGGGTCGACACCTTCGCCACCGACTCGATCGAGGGCGAGACCCGCGGCGAGTGGTATGTCCGTCAGATGCTCGGGTCGGCCAACATCTCCGGCAGCAAGGCGCTGCACTTCATGTCCGGCAACCTCAGCCACCAGATCGAGCACCACCTCTTCCCCGATCTGCCGAGCAACCGGTATGCCGAGATCGCACCGCGGGTGCGGGAGATCTGTGCCCGCTACGGCCTGCATTACGTCACCGGCAACTACCCCCGCCAGCTGGCCTCGGCCTGGGCGAAGGTCTTCTACCACGCGCTGCCAGAGCCGCAGCCAGGCCGTTCCCGCGGGCGCATCGTCGCCGATGCGGTGCGTCAATCGGTGCGCGAGCGCCGCGCCGCCCGGGCCGCCCGCCGGGCCGGCTGAACGCCGCCGCACTGCCCCGCGCTGATCGGTCAGCGGGTCAGGGGCGCAGCAGCGCCTTGATCGACTGCCGCTCGTGCATCGCGGCATACGCCTGCGCCGCCGACTCCAACGGCAGGGTGAGGTCGAAGACCGCACCGGGGTCGATCCGCCCGTCGAGAGTGCGCTCGAGCAACTCGGGCAGGTAGGCGCGCACGGGGGCCACACCCCCACGCAGCCCGACGTTGCGCCAGAACATGTGCTGCTGCGGGATGTCGGTGACATGCGGCACCCCGACCCAGCCGACCATCCCGCCGGGGCGCGCGCACCGCAGCGCCTGGCTGACCGACTCCTGCGTGCCGACGCACTCGAGCACAGCCGCCGCCCCGATGCCCCCGGTGAGTTCCAGGACCGCGTCGATGCCCTCGTCGCCGCGCTCGGCGACGATGTCCGTGGCGCCGAACCGCCGCGCCAGAGCCTGCCGGTCGGCGTGGCGACTCATCGCGATGACCCGTTCGGCACCCAGCTGTGCGGCGGCGAGCACCCCGCACAACCCGACCGCGCCGTCGCCGACGACGACGACCTGACTCCCCTCGCGCACCCCGGCGCACAGTGCCGCGTGCCACCCGGTCGCCATGACGTCGGAGAGGGCCAGCAGGCTCGGCACCACGGACTCGTCGGGCGGTTCAGGGGTGGCCAGCAGGGTGCCGTCGGCGTTGGGAATGCGGATCGCCTCGGCCTGGCAGCCGTCGTAACTGCCGCCGTGCAGACAGTGCGACTGCATTCCGACGGCACACATGGCGCAGGTGTTGTCGCTGTGCAGGAAACCGCCGACAACGAACTGCCCGGGTCGCACCGTAGTGACCTCGGCGCCGACCGCCTCGACGACACCGACGTATTCATGCCCGATGGGCACCGGGCTGGGCACCGGGGCGATGCCGCGGTAGCGCCACAGGTCCGACCCGCACACGCACGCCGCGACCGTGCGCACGAGCGCATCGGTCGGCTCCTCGATGACGGGATCGGGCCGTTGCTCGACGCGGATGTCGAACGGTCCGTGAATCACGGTGGCGCGCATCGGGTCCCCGTCCTCACTTCTCAGCCCCGGGCCAGGCGCAAGGCTGCGCTCTGCAGGTCGTCGACGACATGGTGCACGTCGGTCACGGCGGCCGAGCCGGCCCCACCGACGTGGACCTCCACGCCGGGGCAGTCGCGGCGCAGGGCCGCAACCGTCACCTGAGCGGTGGCCACGTCCTCGCGCATCGTCACCGCGAGCACCGCGTGGTGGGCCCGGTGGCAGGTGACGGCGAAGGCCCAATCAGGGGCGGGCAGGTTAGGCCCGACGAAGAGCACGTCGGCGCCGGCCCGTCGAGCCAGCACGGAGAAGGCCAGCGCCCCGATCTCATGATGGGCTCCGGGGGGCAACCCGACGACGATCCGCTGTCCGCCCGGGCGCGGCCCGGCCGCCTCGTATGCCGCGCCCAGCCGGCGCAGCACGATCTGGCTGGCCAAGTGCTCACCGGCGACGCTGACGTCGCCGGCCTCCCAGGCCTCACCGAGTTTGCGCAGGGCCGGCATGAGCCAGTCGACGATGACCGACTCGATGGCCGATCGGCTGAACGCATCGCCGAGGATGGCGTGCAGGCTCGAGGCGTCCAATTGTGCGGCCGCCTCGACGAAGCCGTCGACCCGGTCGTGCAAGGTGGTCGCCGCCGCCAGGAAACCGCCACCGTTGCGCGGATGACCGTTGCGGGGTGGCTCCTGCGTCAGGCCGGCCACGCGCCGCCGGGAGACCTCGTCGGCCGCTTGGCGGGGGCTCCACCCGCCGGACACGAGCGCGTTCATCACCTCGAGGTCGGCCAAGGTCCGTGCGTCGTAGAGTCGGTAGCCCGAGGGGGTGCGCTGCGGGGCGACCACGGCATACCGGCGTTCCCAGGCACGCAAGGTCGCGGCCGGCACGCCGGTGAGCTCCGCTGCGCGCTTGATCGTATACACCGTCGGAATGCTAGTGGACAACCTTGTACAGGGGCCAGGCAGTCCGGCTCAGGAATGGACAAACCTTAGACAGAAGTGCCAGAGTGACCCGCATGCCCGAGCCGAGCCGACCACGCGCCGTGGTCGTGGGGTCAGGGGTGTCCGGGCTCACCGCGGCATACGTGTTGGCCCGCACGCACGAGGTGACACTCGTGGAGGCCGACGAGCGCTTCGGCGGCCACGCGCATACCCATACCGTGCCGACGGGCACCGCCCCCGCTGGTGAGGTCCGGGTGGACAGCGGCTTCATCGTGCACAACGAGCGCACCTATCCGACACTGCTGCGTCTCTTCGACGAGCTGGGCGTCGAGGAACAC
>WBZP01004483.1_pt1 | contig 14548 bp, 13 predicted proteins | sample 5204301 | NCBI WGS metagenome assembly WBZP01 (sample SAMN12412401, study PRJNA552823) | activated sludge metagenome | isolation source: activated sludge from nitrification reactor of wastewater treatment plant... | place: USA: Pennsylvania | collected 2017 | reverse complement strand
CACACCGGGCCCCACCCAGATGGTCAATGCCAACAACGAGGCCCGGCGCGCGCTTCAGGCGGGCAAGTCCAGCACGGAAGCGATCCAGGCCGCCAAGAGCGTCGGCGCATTCAGTGGCGAGCCGTTGCGGAGCAACCTCATCAACCAGCTCAACCATTGGGGCTTTCACAAGTGGCTCGGCCTGACCGATTCGGCCGATCTGTTCTCCACGTCGCGCCACTTGGTGCAGACCACCTCTCTCCTGCGCTATCCGGTGTTCGTCAAGGACGACGATTACCGTGGCTCACCGGACATGACCAAGCACCCCTTGCTGAGGAAGTACCTGCTGGAGAACTTCGCGGCGGAGGTCGAGGAGCTAAAGGATGCCGTGTTCGTCGGGCTCGGGCCGCAAGTCCAGAAGGTGCTGGATCGTCTGATCCAGGAGCAGGTGCTGAATCCAGAACGGGTGATTGGCGGCATGCTGCACCCATCCGGCAACTGCACCTACCGGATCAATTACCTCATCGGGGACAGAAGCGCTCCGGTCCCCCACGCCACCAACCCTGTGCCTTACGACCAGGGCCGGCGAGCATTTCGGGAGCGGTTCGTCACCGCCTGATCGAAGGTCGGGTGAGTCGATGCGGACGCGGGTTCAATTCCGCAAATGGGAATCGAACTGGCGTCCTGTCTGATGCACTTGGCTGATGACCCCGGCCGGGCAGAACTGGTAGGATTGTCGGCAGTTGGGGCTGGATTCCGCACCTTTCCGCAGGAGTTCGCAGCGGTTCTAAGGCGCTGAGTTACATAGGTTTGGCGCAGGGTTCCACCCCACCACCACTAAAAAGCGCCACCCCTATGCGGGTGGCGTTTTGCCTTGCACCGGGTTAATCTTGGCACTTGGAATTTTGGCAAGGAGGCAATCATGCGTCAATTCACCACCCTGGCCCTGCTGCTGGCCGTTTCGCTGGCATTTCTTTCCGGCGAGAGCGAGGCCAAGCGTGTCGGCAGCAAGTCGTCAAGCTCGACTTCCAGCGCCAAGAAGACCGGCAAGGACACCGAGGAGGAGGCCAAGAAAACCTCTTCGATGCCGAATGTAAGCATCAGCAGCCGCTCGTCGGGCTCAGCTTCCCCGCCAAGCGGCTCGGCGGGAACAACCGCCGCCGCCGCAGCTGCCGGCGTTGCCGTCGGTGCTGTTGCCGGCAGCGCCTTGGCGGCTCCCTCGTCGGGCAGCGACAAGGCCAAGGCCGAGAAACAGGCGGAGGAGGAGCGCCTGGCCAAGATCGCCAAGCTCGAGCGTCAGACGGAGCAGGAACGCCGCAAGGCCGAGGACGAGCGCCTGGCCAAGGAAGCCGAGGCGGAGCGGCTCCGCCAGGAAAAGGCCGAGAAGGCCGAGGCCGAGCGGATCGCCCGCCTGGAACGTGAGAAGGAAGCCGAGCGACAGCGCGTCGAGCGCGAGCGCCTGTGCGTGATCAAGCCGGTGATGACCGACGCCCAGATCGCCCAGTGCAAGGAAGTCTGGCGCTGAGAAGCGCCCGCCCAACGAAAATGCCACCCGCGGGTGGCATTTTTTGATCCTGGGGGCGAATCAGCCCTTGACGCGGTTGCGATACTCGCCGGTGCGGGTGTCGATCTCGATCTTGTCGCCGGTTTCGCAAAACAGCGGCACAGCCACCTCGAAGCCGGTAGCGGTCCTGGCCGGCTTGAGCACCTTGCCCGAGGTGTCGCCGCGCACCGCCGGCTCGGTGTAGATGATCTCGCGCACCACACTGGTGGGCAACTCGACCGAGATGGCCTTGCCGTTGTAGAACACCACTTCGCAAGGCATGCCGTCCTCGAGGTAGTTGAGGCCATCGCCCAGATTTTCCTTCTCCACCTCGAACTGGTTGTACTCGGCGTCCATGAAGACGTACATGGGGTCGGCGAAGTAGGAATAGGTCACTTCCTTGCGCTCGAGGGTGACCACCTCGAACTTGTCGTCGGCCTTGTAGACGTTCTCGCTCGGCGCGTCGGTGAGGAGGTTCTTGAACTTCATCTTGACCACGGCGGCATTGCGGCCGGACTTGTTGTACTCGGCCCTTTGCACGACCATCGGGTCCTTGCCGATCATGATGACGTTGCCTACGCGGAGTTCCTGTGCCAGTTTCATGCTGAAATCCTGCCTTTGGGGTTAAGCGGCCAAAAATAAACGGGAAATTATAGCCGATCGGAACAGAAAAGCACCAGCTTGCTGGCCAGATCGCCTTGCGCCGCGTGGTCCCCAGCCCAGGTTTCGGCATGCTTTTCGATAGTCGTCCAATGGGCCCGGAATGCCGGCCAGGCCAGGGCCACCCCCTCGCCGTGGCTCCAGGCCCGCCACATCGCCGCCAGGGCCGCCGCTGCAGGGGCATCCAGTCCGATGCAGTAACGATCGAGAAAGGCCTCCAGTTTGTGCAGATGGGCAATTTCCGCCTGCGGATAGGGCTGCCAGAGCATCGGCCGCGCCGCCCATAGGCCGCGGACAAAGGAATCCTCACCGCGCACGACATTGCCGTCGCAGGACCACAGCAGACGATCGTAGGCCTCCTGATCGAGGAAGGGGATGATCCGGACGAGCAGGTTGCCACGGCGCAGGGCGGCGCCGGCCGCGACGGCCTCTACGCCAAAGAAATCGGCTATCGCCGCGCCGGCGACGCCCTCCGGCACCAGGCAGGTAAGCGACTGCGCCCCGTCGCCCCAGCAGGTAAACAGTTCCGCCGTCGGACTGGCCGGGTAGCAGAACAGGGAAAGGCGGATCTCGTCCTCCTCGGGCGGCAGCAGGCCAAGCGTCTGCCAGAACGCCGCCTGAGCAGCGCTATCGGCGCGGAAGGCCCGGCGCCGGGCCAGCAGGTCGCGTTCCAGCAGCAGGCCGCCGGTCTCTTCGGCAAATCCGGGAAAGAAAAAATGCTTGGTCAGCGGCCAACGCGGACTGGGCGAGGCCAGGCCATGGCATTCGCCGACCCAGGCCTCGGCGCTCAGATATTCAAGATTGATCCAGCGCGGCCGGGCCACCCGCGCCGCCATGGCGCGAACGTAGCGTTCCGGCAATTCGCAGGCAAAGGCCTCGATCACCACCCCGGCCGGCTCGACTTCCGGAAAAGGCTCCGGCCAAAGGCGTATGTCCACCCCCTGCCAGGATTGCACGGCACGTCCGGCATCGATGGCAGGGCAAAGGCGGCGGAATGCCGCCAGATCGTCCACCCAGAGGCGTACCGCGAGGCCGTGCTCACCCGCCAACTGACGGGCCAGCCGCCAGCAGACGCCGACATCGCCGAAGTTGTCGATCACCCGGCAGAAAATATCCCAGGATGGCCGGTTATCAGCATAACTCATTGTTTTTGAATGTTTTAAATTGCGTTTCGAAGCCCGATCCGATTCCCGGGCTCAAGCCGGAGGCCGCCGTGCCGTAATTATAACTACCGGTATTTACTTAATTATTTTGCATCGATGTTGCAACGACCGCTAGCCAATCTCGACGCCTGGGTGAACTATCTCAGCCTGGCCGACATTCCCGTGCTGAAACGCACCGCAAGGGAACTGGCCCGTCTGCGCGAAAACGAGGAGAACATCACCGGCCGGCAGGTGGCTGCCGTCATCCTGCAGGACCCGCTGATGACCGTCCGGGTGCTGGCCTACATCGAAGCCAACCGGCGCAAGAGCCAGAATGCCGATATCACCACCATCGACCGGGCGGTGATGATGATCGGCATCACGCCCTTCTTCGCCAAATTCGAGAACCTGCCCCTGGTCGAGGACAAACTGCAAGCGCAGCCGCAGGGGCTGATCGGCCTGTTGCGGGTGATCGCCCGCGCCCGCCAGGCCGCGCTGTTCGCCCGCGACTGGGCCGCGTTGCGCCACGATCTCGATGTCGATGAGGTGGTCGTCGCCGCCCTGCTGCACGATTGCGCGGAGACCCTGCTCTGGAGTTTTGCCCCCGGCCTGATGCTGGGCATCCGCGAGTTGCAGCTCGCCGATCCGACCCTGCGCAGCGCCGCCGCGCAGCAGTCTGTGCTGGGCATCCAGCTGCTCGACCTGCAACTGGCCCTGACCCAGGCCTGGCGGCTGCCCGCATTGCTGCTGCAACTGATGGACGACCACCACGCCGAGCAACCGCGGGTGCGCAACGTGGTGCTGGCCGTGAACCTCGCCCGCCACTCGGCCAATGGCTGGAACGACCCGGCCATTCCGGACGACCTCACCGAAATCGGCAAGCTGCTCGGCCTTTCGGCGAGCGCGCTGCTGGAGCGGCTGGGCCGCCTGGTCGACATCCCGCCGGCCGAGGAGGCGCCCCCCGCGACCTGAAGCAGCAAGCCGCCGCAGTCGTTTAGAATACGCGCTCGACATCCGAACCGGGGAGGAATCATGGGCATCGTTTCGCTGGTGGTACTGGGCATCGTCGTCGTCGCCGCGGTGTACGGCGTGATGATCTACAACGGCCTGGTTCAAGTGAAGCACGCGGTGGCCAAGGCCTGGGCCAACATCGACGTGCTGCTCAAGCAGCGCCACGACGAATTGCCCAAGCTGGTCGAGACCTGCAAGCAGTACAAGCAGTTCGAACAGGAGACCCTGCAGCGCGTGATCGAAGCGCGCTCGCGCGTGCAGACGGCACGCGAGGCCCAGAACATCCCGGCGCTGGGCCAGGCCGAAGGCGCCCTGCGCCTGGGGCTGGGCCAGATCTTCGCCGTCGCCGAGGCCTACCCCGAGCTGAAGACCAACGAGAGCTTCATGCAGCTGCAGGGCCGCATCACCGCCCTGGAGAACGGGATCGCCGACCGCCGCGAGCTATACAACGAGGCAGTCAACATCAATAACGTGCGCATCGAGCAGTTCCCCGACTCGATCATCGCCGGCATGTTCCGCTTCGGCGAAAAGCCGTTGCTCGAATTCGCCAGCGCGGAAAAGGCCGACGTCGACATGAAAGCGCTGTTCAGCTAAGTCCCGCCCGCAATGCTGGTCTCCCTGCGCCGGGGGTACGGCAATCTCGTCACCTCCGGCGGCGAGCTTATCCTGCTGCTGATCGGCTTGAAGACCGAATCGGCCCTCGGCATGTTCGTCTGCGTGGCGCTGATGGCGCCGCTGAGCCTGTTCGCCTGGACCTCTGCCTATCGCCGCGCCCGCGCCGTCGACGACACACCGACCTCCAAGGTCGCTTCGGCGGCGCAGGGCTATGTCGAACTGATCGGCTCGGGCAAGCCGCTCGGCGGCGCGCCGCTGATCAGCCCGCTCTCCCACCTGCCCTGCCTGTGGTTCCGCTACACCGTGGAGCGCAAGGACAACGAGAACAAGTGGGTGCAGGAAGACAAGGGCGAGAGCGACGCCTCCTTCCTGCTCGACGACGGTTCGGCCGAATGCGTGGTGGACCCCGACGGCGCAGAGATGCTGGTGACGAAGAAGGAGTCCTGGATCCAGGGCGACCGTCGCTACACCGAATGGCTGCTGATCGAGCGGCAGACGATCTATGTGCTGGGCCAGTTCGCCACCCGCGGCAGCGTAGACCTCGACCTGAATGTCGCCGAGGACGTCAAGCAACTGCTCTCGGAATGGAAAACCCGACCCGCCGAGCTCATGCAGCGCTTCGATCTCGACAGGAACGGCCAGCTCGACCTGAAGGAATGGGAGCTGGCCCGCGCCCAGGCCAGGCGCGAGATCATGGCCAACCACCGCGAGCTGCGCGCCAGCAGCGAGCTGCACGTCATGCATCTTCCCGACGACGGCCGCCTCTACCTCATCTCCGATCTCGCGCCCGAGGGGCTGGTCCGCAAATACCGCCTCTGGTCGTGGTTCCATATCGCCATCTTCTTCGCCGCGCTGATCGCCCTGCCGATCCTCTGGGGCATGGAAAGCCTCTGAGCGCCGTCCTGCGGAAACCGACTTTTCATTCCGCCGCGGCGCGGGTCTCCAAAGCCTCCCAGCGCGCCATGGCCTGGGCGATTTCCTCGTCGAGCACCGCCCGCCGCTCGTTCAGCCGCCTGACTTCCGCCGACTCGCCGCGGTAGAGCGCCGGGTCGGCCAGGCGGGCGTTGAGGGCGGCCTGCTCGGCCTCCAGCGCGGCAATGCGCTCGGGCAAGGCTTCCAGTTCGCGCGCTTCCTTGAACGACAGCCTGGCCTTCTGGCGCGGCTCGCGGGATTTCTCGGCGGGGCGCTTCTCCGGCGCCGCCGCCGGCGGCCGGGCGCGGCTCTCGCGCAGCCAGTCCTCGTAGCCGCCGACCGTCTCGCGCCAACGGCCCTCGCCTTCCGCCGCGATCACCTGGGTGACGATGTTGTCGAGGAAGCTGCGGTCGTGGCTGACGAGGAACACCGTGCCGTCGTAGTCGGCAAGCAGCGACTCCAGCAGTTCCAGCGTCTCGATGTCGAGGTCGTTGGTCGGCTCGTCGAGGACGATGACGTTGGCCGGTTGGCTGAACAGGCGCGCCAGCAGCAGGCGGGCACGCTCGCCGCCGGAGAGCGACTTGACCGGCGAACGCGCCCGCGCGGAAGGGAACAGGAAGTCCTCGAGGTAGCTGATGACGTGCTTGCGTTCGCCGCCGAGTTGCACGTAGTCCGAGCCCGGACTGATGATGTCGGCCAGCGTCGCTTCCTCGTCGAGGGCGGCGCGAAACTGGTCGAAGTAGGCCACGGCGAGCTTGGTGCCGAGGCGCACGCTGCCTGCATCCGGCGCGATCTCGCCGAGGATCAGGCGGATCAGCGTGGTCTTGCCGGCGCCATTGGGGCCGATCAGGCCGACGCGGTCGCCGCGGAGAATCCGGCAGGAGAAATCGCGGACGATGTCGCGCTCGCCGTAGCGCTTCGAGACGTGCTCCAGTTCCGCCACCAGCTTGCCCGAGGCCTCGCCGCGGCTGAGCTGGAAGCCGACCCCGCCCAGGCGCTCGCGCCGCGCCGCCCGCTCGCGGCGCAGCTGCTCCAGCCGCCTCACGCGGCCTTCGTTGCGCGTGCGGCGCGCCTCGATGCCCTTGCGGATCCACACCTCCTCCTGCGCCAGCAGCTTGTCGAACTTGGCGTTCTGCTGCGCCTCGGCCGCCAGCATCTCGGCCTTGCGGCTCTGGTAGGCGGCAAAGCGGCCGGGGAAGCTCGCCAGGTTTCCCCGATCCAGCTCGACGATGCGGGTGGCCGCCGCGTCGAGGAAGCGCCGGTCATGGGTGATCACCACCACGGCGCCGCCGAAGCCGGCGATGAGGCTCTCCAGCCAGAGGATGCCGTCGAGATCGAGGTGGTTGGTCGGCTCGTCGAGCAGCAGCAGCTCGGGATCTCCGGCCAGGGCCCGCGCCAGTGCCACGCGCTTGACGCCGCCGCCGGAGAGCTCGCCCAGGCGCGCCTCGCCCGGCAGCCTGATCTGCGCCAGCGCCTGCTCGACGCGGGTGTTGAGCCGCCAGCCGTCGCCCGCCTCGAGCTGCGTCTGCAGCTCGTGCAGGCGCGCCAGCGCCGCTTCGCCGTGGTCGTGCGACAGGCGCTGGGCGGCCTCGTGGTAGTCGACCAGCAACCGGCTCGCCTCGCCGACGCCGGCGGCCACCGCGTCGAAGACCGTCTGCTCCGGCGGGAAATCCGGCTCCTGCGCCACGTAGGCGACGCGCAGGCCGTCGCGGCGCCACAGCGTGCCGTCGTCGAGGGCCGCCTGACCCGCCAGCGCACGCAGCAGGCTCGACTTGCCGCTGCCGTTGCGGCCGATCAGGGCGATGCGCTCGCCCTCGTCGACCTGGAACTCGGCACGGTCGAGGAGCGCAACGTGGCCGAAGGCCAGGCAGCCCTTGTCCAGCGTCAGGATCGGCATGGATCAGCGGGCAGTCAGCCGCTTCAGATCGGCGACGATCTCGGCGGCGTGGCGGGCGGTATCGACGTTGAGGTAGGCCTTGGCGATGCGGCCCTGCGGGTCGATGAGGAAGGTGTAGCGCTTGGCGAACTTCGCCACGACGAGGTTGGTCACCGCGCCGTAGCTGGCCGAGACTTTCGCGTCGGTGTCGGCCAGCAGCGGGAACGGCAGGCTGTATTTCCTGGCGAAGGCGGCGTGCGAGGCGGAATCGTCGAGGCTGACGCCGACCACCTGCGCGCCGAGCAGGGTCAGCGCAGCCTGGTCGTCGCGGAAGGTGCACGCCTCTTCGGTGCAGCCCGGCGTATCGTCCTTCGGGTAGAAGTACAACACCACCCACTTGCCGCGCAAATCCGCCAGCCGCAGCGTGCGGCCGGCCTGGTCCGGCAGGGCGAATTCGGGAGCGGGCGAACCGACGGCCGGCACGCCGGCGGCAATCGCGCAGGGCAGCCAGAACGAAGCAACGAGGACGAGAAGTGCGGAGCGCAGTTGCGGCATGGCGATTCGATTATAGCGGAGCACCCTGCTAAAATACGCGCCCGCCCTCCTCGTAGTTCAACGGATAGAACGGCCGCCTCCTAAGCGGCAAATCTGGGTTCAATTCCCGGCGAGGGGACCAGCCCCATTCCCCCGGAAAAAAGTCGGTCTGCGCAAGACGGCGATCAAGGCTGCTTCTGCCGCGGCGTCATCTTCTCCTCGACGCGCGAGGTGAGGTTGAGTTTGGAGAGGATGTGGCGCACGTGCAGCTTGACGGTGTCGTGGGAGATGTCCAGCGCGCGGGCAATGGCCTTGTTGGACTGGCCCTGCGCCAGATGGTCGAGGATCTCGCGCTCGCGGGCGGTGAGCTGGGCCAGCAGGTTGTCGCGCGCCGCGCTCTTGCCGCCGCCTTGCAGGAGGTTCACCAGCTTCAGCGTCATGGCCGGCGCCACCACGGTTTCGCCGCGCACCGCGCGCTGCAGGGCATCGATGACGTCGTCGGGCTCCATGTCCTTCAACAGGTAGCCGCGGGCGCCGGCGCGCATGGCGTTGGCCAGGTCGTCCTCGGCGTCGCTGACTGTCAGGATCAGGGTCGGCTTGATCCAGCCCCTGCCCTGCAGTTCGCGCAGCAGCGCCAGGCCGCCGTGCGGCGGCATGTTGAGGTCGAGCACCAGCACGTCGGGCTGCGCCGCCTCGATCAGGCGCGCCGCCTCGGCCGGATTGCCGGTGGCGGCAGCGACGAGGATGCCATCGCGACCATCGAGCAATTCCGCCAGCCCCTTGCGGAACAGGGTGTGGTCGTCGACCAGCATGACCTTGATTTCCTGGTCCATGCCTATTTTTCCGGATGGATCGGAACCAGCAGGCGCAGGCGCGCGCCGCCCTGCGGCCGGTTGGCGATCTCGATGTTGCCGTGCAGGCGCTGGGCGCGCTCGCTCATGATGCTGATGCCGAAGTGGTGGCGCAGGTCGGGGGTGGCGCCCATGACGAAGACGCCGCGGCCGTCGTCCTCGACGCTGAAGGCGTACTGCCCGTCGGTCTCCTCGAGGCTGAGCCAGGCCTGCTTGGCGCCGGAGTGGCGGGCGACATTGGAGAGCGCCTCCTGCAGGATGTGGAAGACCTGCACTTCCTGGTCCACCGTCAGGTTCAGGTCGGGGATCCGGTTCTCGAACTCGAGCCGCACGCCGGTGCGGTCGAAATAGCCGTCGGCCAGCTCCCGCAGGGCGTGCTCGAGGCCGAGCGGATCCATGCGGTTGCGGAACTGGGTCAGCAGCTCGCGCAGGCTGGCATAGGCCTCGTCGAGCGCCTGCTGGATGTCGGCCGAATACTTCAGCGCCTTGCCGCTCTCGTACTGCAGCAGGGCCTCGCGCAGCAGGGTGACGCGCATCTTCATGTAGGCCATGGTCTGGGCCAGCGAGTCATGGACCTCGTTGGCCATCATCTGCCGCTCGCTCATCAGGGTCATGCGCAGGTTCTCGCGCATCAGGCGGCTGTTCTCGACCGCCATGGCGAGATGCTCGCTGATCGAGCAGAACAGCAGCGACACCTCCTCCGGGATCGGCCGGTCCTCGGTCATGTAGAGGTTGTAGACGCCGAGCAGCCGACCGTTGTGCTCGAGCGGCACCACCACCATCGAGCGGCATTCGCCGAAGAAGGGCTGGCCGGTGCGGGCGACGCAGGCCCTGAGGTCGCGCGTCTGCTTGATCTCGTCGCTGCGGATGGCGCTGCCGCAGATGCCGCAATCGATGTCGACCAGGCGCTCGTTGTCGACCACCTCGGGCGGCAGGCCCAGGGAGGCGGCCAGCTTCGGGTGCCGGCCGTCGCTGGAGAGCACCCGCACCACGCCCGCCGAGGCGCCCGACAGCCGCACCATCATGGCGAGAAAGCGGTTGAGCAGGGCTTCGAGGTCGTATTCGGAGGCCAGCGTGGCGGTGACTTCGGAGAGCACGCGCAGGGCCTGGATGCGGCTGGACTCCTTGCCGCCCTCCTCCTGGCGCGCCTGGTCTTCAGCCTGCTGCAGCGTAGGGCTGCATTGCTTCATGCCGACTCTCCACCGGATCGGCCCGTCGGAAACGGGCCAGCAGCGCGATTTTACACGCTATAAGTATTCGATGAAATACTGATTAGATTCGGGCAACCGGCAATGGCCAGCGGCCCGAGAGCACCCGCTCCGCCCAGAACAGGCCGGCGACGCTCTTGCCGTCGGTAAGGCGGCCGTCTCGCACGGCCTCGATGGCCTCCTCCAGGCCCAACTCATGCACTTCGAGGAACTCGCCGTCGTCGAGGGCGTGACCGACATGCGACAGCCCGCGGGCGAAGAAGATCTCGATGCGCTCGTCGGAATAGCCGATGCAGGGATGGATCGTGCCGAGATGGTGCCAGTGCTCGGCGACATAGCCGGTCTCCTCCCGCAACTCGCGCTGGGCGGTGAGCAGGATCTCCTCACCCGGATGGATCTTGCCGGCCGGCAGTTCGAGGAAGACGCGGTCGAGGGGATAGCGGAACTGGCGCTCGAAAAGCAGCTTGCCATTGGGCAGCTCGGCGATCATCAGCACCGCGCCGGGATGGGTGACGAATTCGCGGCAGGCCTGTTTGCCGTCGGGCAACCGAACGGTGTCGCGCCGGACATGCAGGAGCTGCCCGGCGAAGACCTCCTCGCGGTCCAGGCCGGTCTCAAGCAGATGGCAGTCCGGTCCGGTCGGTTTCATCGGCGGAGTATAAGCCGGAGCGTCCTGCCCCGGCCAAGGCTCATTGCCCGATCAGGAATGCGTAGGAGGCCCACATGGAATACTCCAGCACGCCGGCAGGCAGCAGACCCAGCAGGGCCACGGCGATGCCGTTGGCCGAGAGCAGGTAGCGCATGTCGCGCGGCGCCTCGATCGGCGCGCTATCGGTCGGCGCGTCGAAGTACATCACCTTCACCACCCGCAGGTAATAGAAGGCGCCGACCAGCGAGAACATCACGGCGAACACCGCCAGCCAGAGGTGCCCTGCCGCGACCACCGCCTGCAACACCAGGAACTTGGCAAAGAAGCCGACGAAGAACGGCACGCCGGCCATCGAGAACATGAGCATCAGCATGATGCCGGCGAACCAGGGGCTGCGCTTGTTGAGACCCTTGAAATCCTCGATGTTCTCGGCTTCGAAGCCGGTGCGCGAGAGCAGCAGGATCATGCCGAAGCCGCCCAGGCTCATCAGCACGTAGGCAATGGCGTAGAAAGTCGCCGAGGTGTAGGCGTTGAGGGCGAAGCGCGGGTCGCCGCCGACGATGCCGGCCAGGACGCCGAGCAGCATGAAGCCCATGTGCGAGATGGCCGAGTAGGCCAGCATGCGCTTGAGATTGGTCTGGGCGATGGCCGCCAGATTGCCCAGGGCGATCGACAGCGCGGCAAGGATCATCAGCATCACCTGCCAGTGCTCGGCCAGCTCGGCCAGCCCGGTGACCAGCATGCGCAGGACGATGGCCAGCGCCGCCAGCTTCGGCGCCGAGCCGAGCAGCAGCGTCACCGCCGTCGGCGCGCCGTGATAGACGTCGGGTACCCACATGTGGAAGGGCACCACGCCCAGCTTGAAGGCCAGGCCGGCCACCACGAAGACCAGGCCGAACACCAGCACCGTCTTGTTGCCGCCGCCCAGGGCGACGCGCTGGCCGATCTCGGCGATCTCCAGGCTGCCGACGGCGCCGTACACCATCGACATGCCGTAGAGCAGCAGGCCGGAGGCCATGGCGCCGAGGACGAAGTACTTCATCGCCGCCTCGGTGGCGCGGGCCGAGTCGCGATCGATCGCCACCAGGGCGTACATCGACAGCGCCAGCAGCTCGATCCCCAGGTAGAGGCTGACGAAATGGCTGGCCGAGATCATCACCATCATGCCCAGCGTGGCGAACAGCACCAGCACATAGAACTCGCCGCGGTCGAGGTTGCGCGCCGCCAGGTAGCTGCGGCCGTACACCAGGGTCATCGCCACCGCCGGATAGAGGGCCAGCTTGAGGAGGTCGGCGAAGAGGTCATCGACGAACATGTTGCTGAAGGTCGTCACCGCCTGCCCGTCGAGGGTAAAGAAGGTGATGCCGAAGCAGCCGGCCAGGCTCAGCTGGGCGAGCAGATAGCAGAGCCAGCGCCGTCCGCCCGAGACCAGGTCGATCAGCAGCACCGCGCAGGCCATGATCAGCAGGAAGATCTCCGCCGAGGCGGGGTAGAGATCGGGCATCGCGAAGTTGATCATGGTTGTGGACTCAGAACTTGGGGACGGCGACGTGCTTCAGCAGGTTGTCCACCGAAGCGTGCATCACTTCCGTGAAGGGGAACGGATAGAGGCCCATGCCGAGCACGCAAAGAGCCAGCAGGCCGAGCACGACGAACTCGCGCGCGCCGATGTCGGATAGTTCCGCCACATGGTGATTGGCGGTCGCCCCGTACACCACCCGCTTGACCATCCACAGGGTGTAGGCGGCGCCCAGGATCAGGGTGGTCGCGGCGGCGGCGCCGATCCAGAAGTCGTGCTTCACCGCGCCGAGGATGACCATGAACTCGCCGACGAAGCCGCTGGTGGCCGGCAGGCCCGAGTTGGCCATGGCGAAGAAGACGAACAGCGCGGCGAACTTCGGCATGGTGTTCACCACCCCGCCGTAGTCGGCGATCTGCCGGCTGTGCACGCGGTCGTAGAGGACGCCGACGCAAAGGAACATGGCGCCGGAGACGAAGCCGTGGGAGATCATCTGCACCAGGGCGCCCTCGACGCCGAGCGAGTTGAAGATGAAGAAGCCGAGGGTGACGAAGCCCATGTGCGAAATCGACGAGTAGGCGATCAGCTTCTTCATGTCGGCCTGCACCAGGGCGACGAAGCCGATGTACACCACGGCGATCAGCGACAGCGCGATCATCAGCCAGGCCAGCTCGCGCGAGGCATCCGGCGCGATGGGCAGCGAGAAGCGCAGGAAGCCGTAGGCGCCCAGCTTCAGCATGATGGCGGCCAGCACCACCGAGCCGCCGGTGGGCGCCTCGACGTGGGCGTCCGGCAGCCAGGTGTGCACCGGCCACATCGGCACCTTGACGGCGAAGGCGGCGAGGAAGGCGAAGAACAGCAGCTTCTGCGCCTCCAGCGGGATCGGCATGGCGTGCCAGTCGAGCAGGTTGAAGCTGCCGCCGGACTGGAAGAACAGCCAGATCAGGGCGACCAGCATCAGCAGCGAGCCGAGCAGCGTGTAGAGGAAGAACTTGAAGGCGGCGTAGACCCGGTTCGGCCCGCCCCAGACGCCGATGATCAGGTACATCGGGATCAGCGAGGCCTCGAAGAAAACGTAGAACAGCATGGCGTCGAGCGCGGCGAAGATGCCGTTCATCAGGCCCGACATGATCAGGAAGGCCGCCATGTACTGCGCCACCTTCTCCTCGATCACCTTCCAGCCGGCCAGCACCACCAGCGGGGTGATGAAGCTGTTGAGCAGGATGAACAGCACCGAGATGCCGTCCACGCCGAGCCGGTAATGCACGTTGAAGCGGGGGATCCACTCGCGCAGCTCGCCGAACTGCATGGCGCTGGTGCCGGCGTCGAAGCCGGCGTAGAGCGGCAGGGTGACCAGGAAACCGGCGACGGCGACCGCCAGGGCCAGCAGCCGGGCCAGGCCGGCATTGCGGTCGGAGCCGGTGGCAAGCACCAGCAGGCCGCCGACGATGGGCAGCCAGATGGCGAGACTGAGCAGGGGCAGGCCGGTCATTGTTCTTTTCCTAAGCGCGGTTCAGCCATAAGGTCAGCAGCACGAAGACGCCGATGATCATGGAGAAGGCGTACTGGTAGATGTAGCCGGACTGGAACAGGCGCACCAGCGAGGCCACCCAGCCGACCACCTTGGCCGAGCCGTTCACCGCCACGCCGTCGATCAGGCCCTGGTCGCCGCCCTTCCACAGGCCGCGGCCGAGCAGGCGCGCGCCGCCAGCGAAGAACCAGTCGTTGAAGCGGTCGCAACCGTATTTATCCTCGAGGATGCGGGCCAGCACGCCCGACTTCTCCTTGATGACGGCCGGCAGCTCGGGCCGCGCGATATAGAGATACCAGGCCGTCGCCGCGCCGGCCAGGGCCAGCCAGAACGGCGGCGTCTGCAGGCCGTGGGCGATCATGCCGAGCACCCCGTGGAATTCCTTGGCCATGGTGGCGATCGCCGGATGCTCGGGGGCGATGAAGATCGCGCCGCCGAAGTAGCCGCCGAAGAGCACCGGCCCGATCAGCCAGCCGGCGGCGATGGCCGGGATCGCCAGCAGGACCAGCGGCAGGGTC
>WBZP01004482.1_pt1 | contig 14549 bp, 13 predicted proteins | sample 5204301 | NCBI WGS metagenome assembly WBZP01 (sample SAMN12412401, study PRJNA552823) | activated sludge metagenome | isolation source: activated sludge from nitrification reactor of wastewater treatment plant... | place: USA: Pennsylvania | collected 2017 | reverse complement strand
TGGCGGTGCGGCGCCCGCGCGGCTGGCCGAAGTAGATGTCGCCGGTCAGCTCGCGGATGATCAGGATGTCCAGGCCGGCCACCAGCTCGGGCTTCAGGCTCGACGCATGCGTGAGCTGCTCGTAGCACAGCGCCGGGCGCAGGTTGGCAAACAGCCCCAGCTGCTTGCGCAGGCCCAGGATGGCCTGCTCGGGGCGCAACGGGCGGTCCAGCTTGTCGTACTTCCAGTCGCCGACGGCGCCGAAGAGGATGGCGTCGGCGGCCTTGGCCAGGTTCAGCGTGCTGTCGGGCAGCGGGTGGCCCTGGGCTTCGTAGGCGGCGCCGCCCACCAGGGCGGTCTCGGTTTCGAACTTCAGGTCGAGCACGTTGAGCACGCGCACGGCTTGTTCGACGATTTCGGTGCCGATGCCGTCACCAGGAAGGATCGCGATCTTCATGCGGATGTCTCCTAGCCAAGTTGGGTTTGGGCCAGCCAGGGCTTGGTTGCCAGGCGTTCGGCCTCGAAGGCGCGGATCTTGTCGGCATGGCGCAGCGTCAGGCCGATGTCGTCAAAGCCATTCACCAGGCAGTACTTGCGGAAGGCCTGCACCTCGAAGGGCAGCTCCACACCGTCGGGCCTGACCACCAACTGGCGTGGCAGGTCGATGGTGAGCTGGTACCCCGGGAACGCCGCCACTGCATCGAAGAGCTGGCTCACCTGCGTTTCGGGCAAGACGATGGGCAGCAGTCCGTTCTTGAAGCAGTTGTTGAAGAAGATGTCGGCATAGCTCGGCGCGATCAGCGCCCGAAAGCCGTATTGCTCCAGCGCCCAGGGCGCGTGTTCGCGGCTGGACCCGCAGCCGAAGTTCTGCCGGCACAGCAGCACGCTGGCACCCTGGTAGCGTGCCTGGTTGAGCACGAAGTCCGGGTTGGGCTTGCGCGTGCCGCTGTCCTGGCCCGGCTCACCCTTGTCCAGATAGCGCCATTCGTCAAACAGGTTGGGACCGAAGCCGCTGCGCTTGATGGACTTGAGGAACTGCTTGGGGATGATGGCGTCGGTGTCGACATTGGCCCGGTCCATCGGTGCGACCAGGCCCTTGTGCACGGTGAAGGCTTGCATGGTGGTTGGTCCTTTCAGCTGAAACGGCGCACGTCGACGAAGTGGCCGTGCAGTGCGGCGGCAGCGGCCATCGCGGGGCTGACCAGGTGCGTGCGGCCGCCGTTGCCCTGGCGGCCTTCGAAGTTGCGGTTGCTGGTGCTGGCGCAACGCTCGCCGGGTTCCAGCTTGTCGGCGTTCATGGCCAGGCACATGCTGCAACCGGGTTCGCGCCACTCAAAGCCCGCATTCCTGAAGACCTCGTGCAGGCCTTCGCGCTCGGCCTGCGCTTTCACCTGGCCGGAGCCTGGCACCACCATCGCCACCTTCACGTTCGCCGCCACGCGCCGGCCCATGCGCCTGACCACTGCGGCGGCTTCGCGCAGGTCTTCGATGCGGCTGTTGGTGCACGAGCCGATGAACACCTTGTCGATGACGATGTCGGTGATGGCCTTGTTGGGTTGCAGGCCCATGTAGACCAGGGCGCGTTCGATGGCTTCGCGCTTGACGCCGTCCTTTTCCTTGTCCGGGTCCGGCACGTGTCCGTCCACCGGCACGACCATCTCGGGACTCGTGCCCCAGGTCACCTGCGGTTGGATCAACGCGGCATCCAGTTCCACCACGGCGTCGAACTTCGCCCCGGGGTCGGACTGCAGCGTGCGCCAGTGCGCGACGGCCTGGTCCCAGGCCACGCCCGTCGGCGCAAAGGGACGACCTTTGCAATAGGCGATGGTCTTGTCGTCCACGGCTACCAGGCCGGCACGCGCACCGGCTTCGATGGCCATGTTGCAGACCGTCATGCGGCCTTCCATGCTCAGGCTGCGGATGGCGCTGCCGGCAAATTCGATGGTGTAGCCCGTGCCGCCCGCGGTGCCGATCTTGCCGATGATGGCCAGCACCACGTCCTTGGCCGTGACGCCCGTGCCCAGCGTGCCCTCCACCTTCACCAGCAGGTTCTTGGCCTTCTTGGCCAGCAGCGTCTGCGTGGCCAGCACGTGTTCGACCTCGCTGGTGCCGATGCCGTGCGCCAGCGCGCCGAAGGCCCCGTGGGTGCTGGTGTGCGAATCGCCGCACACCACGGTCATGCCCGGCAGCGTGGCGCCGTTTTCCGGCCCGATGACGTGCACGATGCCCTGGCGCTCGTCCAGGAAGGGAAAGTAGGCCGCCGCGCCGAAGGCCCGGATGTTGGTGTCCAGTTCCTGCACCTGCGCCTTGCTGGTGGGATCGGTGATGCCTTCGTAGCCCAGCTCCCAACCGGTGGTGGGCGTGTTGTGGTCGGCGGTGGCGACGATGCTGCTGACCCGCCAGACTTTGCGTCCGGCCAGGCGCAGGCCCTCGAAGGCCTGCGGGCTGGTCACCTCGTGCACCAGGTGGCGGTCGATGTAGAGCACGGCGGTGCCGTCTTCTTCGGTGTGGACGACGTGTTCGTCCCACAGCTTGTCGTACAGGGTGCGGGCGGTCATGGCGACGGGGCTCCTGGGGGTTCGATCGGCGATTCGGGCGGGCACAACGCGTCGACGAAGCGCTGCACCACGGTCGGCAAGACCTCCTGCTGGCGCACGGCCAGCAGGTAGCGGCGCTGCGCCCAGGTCTCGTCCAGGCGCAGCACCTTCAACGCGAAGACGCGCGCCAGGCGGGCCGCCACTTCAGCCGGCATCACGGCCACGCCCAGGCCGGCTTCGACGAGCTGCGCGATGGCGTCGAAGCCCCGTACCTGCAGCCGCGCCTTCAGCGGCCGGCCCTGGCCTTCGGCTTCCGCGCGCATCAGCTCGTGCGCGGCGGCACCATGGTGCAGGCCCACGATGTCGTGGTCGAGCAGGGCTTCAAAGCGCACGGACTCGCGCCGCGCCAGCAGATGGTCCGCGGGCACGATGGCCGCGAGCGATGCGGTGCGGTACAGGTGCGTCTGCAGCCGGCTGTCCAGCAGCGGCGGCACGAAGATGCCCACGTCGGCGCGGCCTTCGGCCACCGCGGCCTGCACCTCGGCGCTGGTCTGGTCTTCCAGGCTGATGCGGATCTGCGGATGCGCTTGCAGGAAGGCCGCCAGATCGGGCGGCAGGCACTCGCTGATGGCACCGGCGCTGGCCACGATGCGCAGGTGGCCCTTGATGCCGTGCGCAAATTCGACCACTTCGCTTTCTAGCGCGTGCAGTTGGACGTTCAGGCTGCGCACGTGGCGCACCAGCGCGCGGCCGGCTTCGGTGGGCTCGACGCCCCGCGCCCGGCGCTCGAAGAGCGCCACACCCAGGCGCGTTTCCAGGTCGCTCAGGCGCTTGCTGGCAGCGGCCAGCGCGAGGTTTTCGCGCTCGGCGCCGCGCGTGATGCTGCGCGTGTCGGCGATGGCCAGCACGAGGTGGAGGGTGGTGAGGTCAAAACGCATGGGCGTCGGGTTCGGCACCATAGCCTTCGCCGTCGACGTTGTGTTGCGTCAATTGTCAACCCCAGCTTCGCTGAGAGCGAAGCCTCCTTCGATTGGGGCCGACTTGCCCGCCCATCTGCCGCAGGAGTCTCGAACCCGGCAGCCACACATCGGCAAGCGCAGGGCTCAGCTCGCAGGCGTGAAATCGCCCGCTCGCCTTCGCCAGCCGTGCAAGGCCTTCCGGCCTTGCACGCGCGGGCTCAGCTCGCAGGCGTGAAATCGCCCGCTCGCCTTCGCCAGCCGTGCAAGGCCTCCAGCAAACGGTCGGCCAGCAAGGTGGCATAGCGCTCGCAATGGAGGTCCACCGCCAGGATCGCGAATTCGTCGCCTCCCAGCCGGGCAACGGTGTCCGACGGGCGCAACTGGTGCCGGATGCGACCGGCCACCGCCACCAGGAACTCGTCGCCCACGGCATGCCCGAGACTGTCGTTGATCAGCTTGAACCAGTCGAAGTCCAGGAACATCAGCGCAAAGGGCTTGTCCCCCTCCACCCGCGAGCGCTCCAGCGCGCCTGTCAGCACCTGCTGGAAGCGGTGGCGATTGGGAAGGCCGGTCAGGCTGTCGTGAAACGCGATGTACTGCAGTCCGTCCTCGGCCTTGCGCCTGGCCGTGATGTCCTGCACCTGTAGGATCAAGCGTTGCACATCGGAGCCGGCTTCGATGAAACGGCTGCCGTGCGCCGATGCCCAGCGCGCATCGCCGCTGCGATGATGCAGCGTGAACTCGGCGGCAAACGCAGCGCGCCGGCTGTCGAGCAGGCCGCGCATCTGCGCCAGCAGGGCTTGGGCATCGTCGGCACCGAGGAAGTCAGTGATCGAGCCTTCGTGGAGTTCACCTTCGCCGGCGAAACCGTGGGCCACCCCTTGCAGTTCGGGATGCAGCCAGTATGCGCCCCTGAAACAACATGTAAGCAGTTGTGAGTTCAGAAGCGACAGGCTTCCATGCTCATGTTCACAGCGCTGCAGTTGGCGCAGCCGGAAGTCGCGCCGAGGGCGGTGGCGGCCGGTGGCGCAAGCGAACGGGGCTTGCTTCGGAACGAGTGACTGCGGGACCAGTGCTCAGCCGCTACGTTGCCCGAGTTCCAGCATCAGCACCAAGAGCGCCGCGGCGGCGATCCATGAGCCGGCCACGCGCAGCAGCATGCGCCGCACCGGCCCGGGTCGGCGGCCCAGTAGCGCCGGCAGCAGGATGGCAGCGTTGCCGCACAGCAGCACAATGCCCAACTGCACGCCGGCAAGCCAGCCGAACCGGTAGCTGAGGCTGGGTGTTTCAGCGGGCACCTGCACCAGCACCGTGGCGATGCCCACGGCTGCTGCCAGTGCGGCATGCAGTGCAGCCGGCCAGGGCCGGGCCCAGGCCACGAGCGCGCCGATAGCCAGAGCCAGCAGAAGCAAGACCAGCGTGGTGTCGACAACCAAACCCACAAGCGCAGCCAGCAGGCCGGCCCCCAGCCCCAGCAGCCCGCCCAGCAGGCCGGTCTTCATGCGCGGCTGGCCCGGTTGGGCCATCAGCAACACGATGACCAGCAGCACCAGCACACAGGCCGGATCGCCGAACAGGCTCTGAAAACCCTGGAGCCAGGCGCTGCGTGGTGCTGATTCACCATGGGCCCAGGCGGGCGCGCTGCCAAGCAGCAGCCAGCTTGTTGCGGCCGCGCACCGCGGGCATCGGATCGCTGCCTGACCCCGGATCACAAGGCGCGCTGCAGGAACCACAGGCCGCCGGCGGCAATCAAGCCACCTGCGACACGCACCGCCATCCAGCCGCGTGCAGAACGCCCCAGCGCGCCGAGGGCCACGCCGGCCAGGTGCAGCAGACCCGTGGCGACGACGAAACCGGCACTGTAGATCAAGGGATTGGCCGCCTGTGGCAGCTCGGTGCCATGCGCATGGCCATGGAAAACCGCGAAGCCGCCCACCAGGATGGCCGCCAGCACCAGCGGCGCACGCCAGCGCAGCGCCACAGCCAGGCCCAGCACCACGGCCGATACGGCGATGCCGACTTCCACGCCCGGCATCGGCAGGCCCAGCAGCGCCAGCGCGCCGCCCATCGCCATCACCAGCGGAAACACCACCGGCAGCAGCCACAGTGCCGGCGCACCGAGCACGGCGCCCCAAAGCCCGACGGCAACCATCGCAATCACGTGGTCGGGGCCAGTCAGCGGATGGAGGAAACCGGTGACGAACGCCGCCCACGGGCCATCGGCTTCGACGGCAGGATGCCCACCATGGGCCGCGGCCGTGGCTGCCGCAGCCAGCAATACGGCCGCCACCAACGCCGCGCGCCCTTTCATGGCCGCACGAAGCTGAAGGTGGCCACCAGCGCCAGGCGGTCGGCGGCGCCAACGTGGTCCTTGGGCAGCAGGCTGCCGTCGTTGGCGCGTTCGGCGCCGACCACGATCACGTTCAGGCCCTTGGGCAGCAGCTGTACCCGGGCAATGCCCGTGGCGTCTGTGGTGTGGCGCACGATCTTGTCCTCTGCAAGGGTGTCCTCGCCGTTGCCGACCTCGACCGCGGCACCAGCCAGTGGTTTGCCGCCCAGCGTCACCAGAAGCGGCAGCAGCTCGCCAGGCCGTAGTGTGGCCGGATTCTTCTGCGGCAGCAGCTCCAGCAGGTGGCCCAGGCTGCGCTTGAACGACGCTTCGTCCTGCGCGTCCAGCACCAACGCCTTGGCGAACTTGAGGTTGTTGGTTACCAACGTGGCTTCGGGCAGCATCGCGCGTGTGGTGTTGCGCGCCAGCGGCTTGGCATGGCCAGGCACCGGCACGCGTGCCCAGTAGCCGTTGTCGTAGCGGGCGGCGACCAGCCGGGTGTCGCTGCCGCGATCGGCAAGGCGCAGGTCGAGCGGCGGCTTGCCCAGGCCGGCCGGCACCGGGCGCAGGTCGGCCAGGCGCTGCTGCGGCACCGCGCCCGCAGCAGTGAAGCTGTGCAGCTCGATCAGCCGGCGTTCCTCCACGCGCTGCCAGTCGCCGGGGTGGCCGTAGCGCACCACCAGTTCGTTCTTGCCGGTGGGCACGAGCACGATGTCGTGCGCCGCCGCCGCCAACGGCAACAGCGCCAGGCCAAGGACGCAGCAGGTTCTCTTCATGTGGATACTCCTCGTGTCGGGTGTTGACGGGCGCATGTTCAGAAATCGGCCTGCAGGCCGATGCGCAGCGAGCGCGGCGCGCCGGGCGCGACCATCTGCTGCCCGCCGATGACAAACAGGTTGCTGGCGTGGATGCGGTCGGTGGCGTTGTCCACCTTCAAGTAGACGCGCCAGCCGAGACCTTGGTCGGGCCGCGCCTGGTAGTGCAGCGAAAAGTCGACAGTGGAAAAGCCGCCCGCCACCAGCGTGTTGGCAGCATCGACCGCGATGTCGTCCTGCCAGCGCCACCCGAGCGCAGCGCCAAACCCCTGCGCCGGGCGCCAGGCCAGCCCCAGCGTTGCGCTGGCCTGCGGCACGCCGGTGACGCGCTTGCCCACCAACGCAGCGTTCGCGTTTTGTTCCACCTTGGCATCGGTGCGCGCCGCCACCAGCGACAGCTCCAGCGCATCCAGCGGCGTGAGCGTCAGCGCCAGTTCACTGCCCTTGCGCCGCGTGCTGCCGAAGTTCTCGAACACGCCAGGCGAGACCGTGCGCACCTCGTTGCGGCTCTTCATGTCGTAGCGCGCCAGGTCGAGTTGCACGACGCTGCGCTTGAGACTCAGCCCCCACTCGTTCTGTCGGTACTCGGTAGGAGCGAGCTGGGCGCCGCCCGGCGCGTATTTGGCCACGCCGGGTGGCAGCGCAAAGCCGATCGAGCGGCTGGCGCGCAGGTCCAGCCCTGGCAGCAGCGTGGAGCGCAGGCCGAACTTGGGGCTGGTCTTTGTCAGCGCGTTGAGCGTCGCGCAGGGGTCACCACCGGTCTCCGCGGCCCTGCTGCAGCCGCCGTCGAAGCGGTCATGGCGCAGGCCCATCGTGGGCTTGAACCAGGGCGCGACGATCGCGGTGATCTCGCCGAACGCCGACGCGCTGTCAAAGCGGTAGCGGCGGTCATAGGTTGCAGCGGCTGGCCGCACGCGCGCGGCCAGGCCTTCGTAGAACAGGTAGTCGGTGCGCTCGCGGTAGGTTTCGGTACCTACCACCCAGGCCAGCGTCAGCGCGCCCAGATGCTGCTCGGCGTTGAGGTTGATGCCGGCGCCGGAAACGCCGCGATCGTAGGTCTCCTCGCGCTGGCTCCAGGTGCCGGCGTTCAGTGGCCGTGTGAAGAAGCGCGTGTAGTCCTGCCGCGTACCGTAGGCGAAGCCCAGCAGTTTGAGTTCGCTCGAAAACGCGTGCTCGACGTCCAAGCGTAGGCTGCCAAAGCGCTTGGAGCCGCCGTCGTCGCGCACGCGTGCATCCTTGCCGCGTCGATTGCCGGCGTCGAAGTCGCCCTTGAGCAGGTAGCTCGCACTGTCCCAATCGCCACCGTGCACGCGGGCGCTGGCCGACAGGCTTGTGGCCGCGTTCAGGGGCAAGGTGTAGCGCGCCGCGGCGGTGCCACGGTGGTACTGCGAGTCGGGCCGGAAATCGCCCGTGCGCCACAGCTGCAGTGCGCCGTTGAACTGCCCATCACCCAGCTTGGCGCCGGCGGCTGCCTGCAGATCCAGCGTGCCGTACGAACCGACCGAGGCATCGGACTGGCGATAGCTGCCGCCGCGACGCGACTGCACGGACACCAGGCCGCCGCGGTTGAAGTTGCCGTACAGCGCCGACACCGGCCCGCGGAAGGCCTCCAGCCGCTCGATCTCCAGCGGCACGATGACGTTGAGGTCGGCGTAGCCATCGCTGTGCGACATGGCTTCGTTGAGCGGGATGCCGTCGATCATCATGCCCAGGTCGCCACCATGCGCGCCACCGCCGAAGCCCCGCATCGCGATCACGTTGACCACACCGCCCAGGTTGTAGTTGCGTACATCCACACCCGGCACCTGACGCAGCAGCTGTTCCGGCTGGTCGACCAGCGCTTCGCGCACGCGGTCGGCATCGATCACGGTGCGACTGGCCGCGCTGGCTTCGCGCGGCATGGCCTGGCCCTTGACGACCACACCCTGCACCTGGGCCAGGGTGATGCTTTCGGCGTGGGCAGTGGAAACGAATAGATAGGCCTGGACCACCGCAGCCATTGCGGCGGCAGGCCTCGATAGGTTTCGAGACACGGGAATTCCTTTGCAAACAGTGAGACGAGCACGCGCACGCCCCTCACGGCCGCTGCGCGCGACCCGGGAGCACGGTTCAGGGAATGCGCCCGCGCAGCCGGCGGGCGCCTGCGGCTTCAGGCGCGTGGGCGGTGCTCGGGGGCAGAGGGCTCGGCATCACGCCACGCCAACGCGGCGGGCGGCGCAGCCCAGGCGTCGCGGCACGGACGGGGTACCCTGATCCCGTTCAAGTCCAGCGGCCACAGCACGGCCACCGCACAGGCCAAGGCCCCGCTGCCCAGGTTCTCCGCGGCTTGCGCCGCCTGGTCGAGCTGGATCGCCCCCGCGTCCGCAGCATGCGTGTGTCGCGCCAGACCGGCCGGTTCGGCCTGGTGGGCAAGGTGGTCGCGATCGAACTCGTGCCAGTGCAAAGGGCCGCCGACGGCACGCGGTCCGGCGGCCAGCGTCAGCGCCAACAGCGCCTGCGCGATGACCCACAGTAGCCAGCGCCGCGCCGGGCCGGCAGGCCAAGGCTGTTGGTGGGCGTGTGCACTGTTATGCATGGGGTGAGTACGCGCAACACGCGGTGGTGGATGCAGCCGAAGGCAGCCCCTGCCGAAGCCCAAGCAGCAACGGATGCGCCGCTCAAGCATGCAAACTGCGGGTCGGCCTTGCTTGCGCCATTATGCGTACTTGGCCAGCCTCCAGCCATTGGCCTGCATCCAGCAGCCGTCGATCCACGTAGTCAGCTCGATATGAACTTCCTTGCACCGACCTGTGTGCGCGACCTGCGCCGCCGTGCGCCTGTACGTCGCCTGCTGGCCTGCGTGCTGGCCTGCGTCTGCGGCGCCGCAACGGCGCACGACACCTGGTTCCAGGTGCGGGCCACGGGCGGTTCGTCGACGCTTTGGCTGGGAACGGGCGACCGCTACCCGGTACTGGAAACGCGCGTCGAGTTCGAATATCTGCAGCGCCACGGCTGCGCCCCGCATGCCGATCTGGCGGCCCGCGGCATCACGGCAGGCAAGCCGCTGGCCCCGGTGAGCGGGCCAGCCGGGCGGCTGACGCAGGCGCTGGCTCTGCGCCTGCCTTCTGCTTCCGCCGACGAGCACGCGCCCAAGCCGCACAGCTGCTGGGCCAGCTTGGTGCCCTTCGACCTCGAAATCGAGCCAGCCAAGGTGGAGGTGTACCTGAAGGAGATCGCGGCCGGGCCCGAGCAGAGGTCGGCTTGGGCCGCGCAGCAGGCTGCCGGGCAAGCCTGGCGCGAGCGTTTTGTCAAGCATGCCCGCATCGAGGTGGGCGGCATCTCGCCGGTGGCGCTGGGGCTGCAACTCGAAGCCGTACTGACCGGCAGCGCCAGGCCGAAGGTGGGCGAGGAACTGGGCTTCCAGCTTCTGTCCGCCGGCCGGCCGCTGGCCGATCACCCAGTTGAACTGGTCAGCGAGCGCAGCCGCTTTGGCCTTTGGCGGCGCACCGATGCACAGGGCCGCTTTGCGCTGGCCCTGCCGCTGGCCGGCGGCTGGCTGCTGCGGTCGACCCTGCTGCGCCCGCCGGCACGCCCCGGCGAGCGCTGGCAAAGCGATTTTGTCACGCTGGCATTCGAGGTGGCCCCTGGCGCGCCCTGAGTTCGGCTTGGGCGCACTTGCCGCGTTGCTGTCAACCTTTCTACGGTCCAGGCGTTGTTGCCACAGCGGCAACCCCGTGTGCCGCCCCACCGGTCCCCAACACCACAGAAAGCGAGAATACCCATGACCCGAGTGCTCAGCGTCATCGTTGCCGCCGCGTTTGCCTTTGCTGCCATCGGCGCCCAGGCCGCATCCCATGCGGGCGGCGCCCCGGCCAAGGCCGCCAGCGGCGCCGAAGCCATGAAGGACGGCAAAGCCATGAAGGACGCCAAAGGCAAGAAGCCAGCCGCTGCGGCCTCGGCGGCTGCCAAGGGCGAAGCCAAGAAGTGAACTGAGCACCGGCGCCAGCCGGTGTGTGTGGCGCGGCTCGTGGACCTTCAAAGCCCCGAGTCCCTTCAGGACGGACAGACCGACGCCGGCGAGGAGCGGGCGTTCCAGCCACCATGGGCCTGCCGTTCGCCTGCAGCTGGCTGGTTGAGGCCCTGCACGCTTTAAACCTTGCGGCGCATGCCGCGACCTGAGACCGACTGGCCTTTCGCCGCGAGCGAAGGGCCAGGTTCCGCAAGGCGTGGCTTGCACAGGCCACCGCAAATCCCGATCGACGCGAGTCCGATGGTGTGCGAGGCTCAAGTCGGAGGCCAACAGGTCGATTCTGCCAAGGTGGTGCACGCCGTGCCGCAGCCCGCGGCATGGCCTGTGCTAGCGCCTGAACGCACCCACGACAAACAAACCGATGAACATCGTCGCACGCGCCGCTACGCCATGGCGGGCGTTTGCGCGCCGGGTCCTGTACGACTACCCGCCGCGGGCGCGGGCAGTCTGGCTGCTCATCACCGGCGCCGGCGCCGCGTCACTGGCCTGGGCGTCGTGGAACCTGGTCTCGGTGCCGCTGACGGCGGCCTGGCCGCTGGGGCTTGCACTGGTGCTGGTGGCACTGGCCTCCGGTCTTTCGATCAAGTTGCCGCGTTCGTCCTATTCGCTGAGCATCGGCGACGTGTTCGTGTTCGGGGTGCTCGCCACTTTCGGGCCAGCGGCGGCCGTGCTCGCCTCTGGCCTCGACGCGCTTGCCGGCACCCTGCGCATCTCCAAACGGCTGAGCAGCCGCCTGGCCACTCCGGCAGCGTCGATGGCCGCGATGGCGGTATGCGCGGGCAGTTTCGAGGCCGCCCGGGACGCGCTGGCCCGGGCTGGGCTCGGTGTGGAGTCGGCGACCATGGCCGCGCTGGCCCTGGTGTCGCTGCTGCCCTTCGCGCTGTCGCTGCTGCCGCTGATGAGCATGACGGCGCTCAAGCGCGGGGAGCCGCAGGCGCCGTTGCGCTGGCTGGTCGATTCAAGCTGGATGGCCGCCATCTACGTGGCATCGGCGCTGATCGCCGCCACCGTGCATCTGCAGGCGCATCATTTCGGCGGCACCTCGCTGGTGGTCTCGGCCCTGTCGGCGATCGTCATCATGTGGCTGCTGCGCATCGCCGTGCAGCGGCAGGAGGCCGAACGGCGGCGCCAGGAGTCGCAGCTGGCCCGGGCGCAGCGGGAAGCCACGCTCAACCACCAGCGCTTTGCCGCGGCGTTCACCCATGCGGCCATCGGCATGGTCATCGTCAAGCCGGACGGCACCATCCTGCAGGCCAATGACGCCTTGTTCGCCCTGCTGAAGCTGACGCCAGGCACCGTGCTCGGCAGGCCCTTCGAATCGCTGCTGGACGGCGCCGACGCGCCCTTGATGCGGCGCCGCGCCCTGGCGGCACAGCTTTCGAATGACGACGCCTTCTCGATGGAGCTGCTGATCGCCAGCGGCGATGGCGCCCAGATCTGGGTGGCGGTTCACTGCAGCCGCTACGAGGACCCCGAAGGCGGGGGGCAGTGCCTGATCTACCAGTTGCACGACATCACGTCGCGCCAGGTCGCGGAGAGCCGTCTCAACCACATCGCCTACCACGACGACCTGACCGGCCTGGCCAACCGCCACTGCTTCGTCGAGGCGCTGGAAGCGGCGCTACAAAGGGCACAGACCGACCCCGAGCAGCGCTTTGCCGTGCTGTACCTGGACCTCGACCGCTTCAAGCTGGTCAACGACAGCCTAGGCCATGGCGCGGGCAACCAGCTGTTGCGTGAGGTTGCAGCCAGGCTGCGTGCCAGCATGCGCCCGATCGACCTCGTGGCGCGCCTGGGCGGCGACGAGTTCGCTGCCCTGGTCGACGCGGTGCGCGACCCCGGCGTGGCCATCCAGCTGGCTGATCGGGTGCTCGACGCGCTGGCCCGCCCGACCCACCTGCTGGGAACCGAGGTGGTGGCGGGCGTGAGCATCGGCATCACCTTCAGTGACCACGGCTATCGCACGGCCGACGAGATCATGCGCGACGCCGATGTCGCGATGTACGAGGCCAAGGCGGCGGGGCGCGGCCGCGTGGTGCGTTTCGATGGCGCCATGCACCAGAGGGCGGCCGAAAAGCTCTCGCTCGAGAGCGACCTGCGACGCGCTATCGGCGAAGGCCAGCTGAGCGTGCACTACCAGCCGATCTACCAGCTCGAACCCTTCCGGATCAGCGGCTTCGAGGCCCTGGCGCGCTGGGTCCACCCGCAGCGCGGTGCCATCAGCCCGGCCGTCTTCATCGCGCTGGCCGAAGAGTCGGGTCACATCGAGGCGCTGACCGACTGGATCATCGAGCAGGCGATGACCCAGCTGATGCGCTGGAAGCAGGATCGGCCGGACAGGCAGCATCTGTGCGTGCACATCAACATCAGCGGCCGCGACCTCTGCCGCATCAGCCTGGTGCCTGTCGTCCAGCAGGTGCTGCAGCGGCATCGGGCCACGCCGGGAAGCCTGACCCTGGAGCTGACCGAGACCATGCTGATGGGGCGGCTGGACGTCGCCCTGCGCACGATGGCCAGCCTCAAGGCCTGCGGCGTGCGCTTCTCGATCGACGACTTCGGAACCGGCTACTCCTCACTGTCGTACCTGGGCCGGCTGCCGATCGACAGCCTGAAGATTGACCGCTCATTCGTCACGGCCATGCACGAGAGCCGGCAGAACCTGGAGATCGTGCGCGCGATGCTGACGCTGGGTCGCACGCTGGGGCACAAGCTGATCGCCGAAGGCGTCGAGACCGAGCATCAGCTGGCGCTGCTGCGTGAACTCGGCGTGCACGAGGGGCAGGGCTACCTGCTGTCGCGCCCGGTGCCCGCGGACCAGATCGAAGGTCTGCTTGCCGCCGCCGAGCCAGCCGTGGACCTGACGGCTTCGGATCTGCGCGGCTGATGGCGCCGGCGCATCTCACACTGCTGGGGCGGTGTCAGCCGCTCAATGCCCTGGCCTCCAGATCGGCCTTCAGCGAAGGTGCCAGGCGCAGGCGCTGGGCCAGGTCGTCGAGGTAGCTGCGTTCGGCCGGGTTGCTTTCATCCACCACCAGCAGGCTGGCAAGGTAGATCTCGGCGGCCATCTCCGGGCCTTGCGCCAGGGCCGCCACATCGGCGGCGCTGGCCGGCCGCTCGACGGCCAACGCCGCCCACTGCCGCGTTGCCGTGTCGGCCTGTACCCGTTGCAGTTCGGCCTGCAGCAGGCCACGCTCGCGCTCGTCCAGATGGCCATCGGCCTTGGCCGCGGCGATCATGGCCGTCAGGATCGCCTGGCTGTGGGTCTCCTGCTGGGGAGCCGGAAGGGCCTCGAAGGCGCCGGGCTGGGCTGAGCCCGGCGCGCCGGCCGGGGCGGGCAAGCCGCGTGCCGTCTGGCCAGCCTGGTGTTCCTGGTAGGCCTTCCAGGCCAGCGCGCCGATCGCCGCCACGCTGCCGTATTTGAGCACCTTGCCGCCCATGCGGCGGCCGCTGCCGGTACCCAGCAGCAGGCCCAGCACACCGCCCACGGCAGCGCCTGTGGCGTACTTGCCCATGTCGGCGCGGCGAGCAGGGTCGTCCGCGCCGCCGGCCTTGAGGATCTGGTCGAGCAGGGCTTGGATGTTCATCAGGAGGCTCCAGGCAATGGGAGACGGGTGCCACCACTGTAGCCCCCGTGCCGTTTCGGGTCATGCCGTACGGCGCGGTGGTGCCTCAGCGCCCCAGCACCGCCACCACCTCGGGCGGCGCCTGCACCAGCTCGATCAGGACGCCCTCGCCACCCAGCGGGAACTCGTCGTTGCCCTTGGGGTGCACGAAGCAGATGTCGTAGCCGGCCGCGCCCTTGCGGATGCCACCTGGAGCGAAACGCACGCCGTGCGCCGTCATCCACTCGACGGCCTTGGGCAGGTCATCGACCCACAGGCCCACGTGGTTGAGCGGCGTGGCATGCACCGCAGGCTTCTT
>WBZP01004480.1_pt1 | contig 14556 bp, 14 predicted proteins | sample 5204301 | NCBI WGS metagenome assembly WBZP01 (sample SAMN12412401, study PRJNA552823) | activated sludge metagenome | isolation source: activated sludge from nitrification reactor of wastewater treatment plant... | place: USA: Pennsylvania | collected 2017 | reverse complement strand
GTGATCGCCTTCTGCGGCGTCCACTTCATGGCCGAGTCGGCTTCGATTCTCTGCCCCGACAAGCGCGTGCTGATCCCCGATCTCGACGCCGGCTGCTCGCTCGCCGACTCGATCACGCCCGAGCAGCTCTCCGCCTGGCAGGCCGAGCATCCCGGCGCCGTCACGGTGATGTACGTCAACACGACCGCCGAGATCAAGGCGCTGACCGACTACTGCGTCACGAGCTCGAACGCGGTCAAGGTCGTCGAGCACCTGATCGCCGAGCACGGCTGGCAGGAACGCGCGGCAGCCGGCGAGCGCCTGCCGATCCTCTTCGGCCCGGACATGTGGCTCGGCAGTTACGTCGAGCAGGCGCTCGGCGTGAAGATCCACGTCTGGGACGGGGAGTGCCACGTCCACGCCGGCATCCGCCCCGACGACATCACGCAGATGCGCTCAGAGCACCCGGGCGCGGACTTCTTGATCCATCCCGAGTGCGGCTGCTCGACCCAGGTGATGGAGTTCGTCGCCGCCGGTGATGTCGACTCAGACGGCGTGCACATGCTCTCTACCGGCCAGATGCTCGACTACGCCCGCGAGCACGCCGGCGAGCACCGGACCGCGATCATGGCGACCGAGACCGGGATGATCCACGGCCTGCGGATCGCCGCGCCGGACATCGAGTTCATCCCCGCGAACGACCGCGCAGCCTGTCGCTACATGAAGATGATCACGCTGCCGAAGCTGCGCGACTGCTTGCGCGACATGACCGGCGAGGTCAAGGTCGACCCAGCGATCGCGGTCAAGGCGCTCGTGCCCATCGAGCGCATGGTCGCGATCGGCTGAGCGGCGCGTATGGCGTCGCATCTGGCGACGACGCGGCTCGTCGCCGTTCGGTCACGCACCTGAAGTGCGCTCCCTCCAGCTCCTCGCGCGTCCCCGCCACCTGCTCGCCCTGCGCGCCGCTCAGGGCGCTGGCGGGACTTAGCCCTTCACAGCCGTCAGCGTGTAGCTCATCGGCAGCCGCTCGGGCCGGTCGTTGAGGCGCCACTCGCCGTGCTCGTCACGGGTCATCTGGCCGGGGATGCCGTCCCACGGAATCGAGTCGTGCTCGACGAACTGCGTGAGCGTCATGCCGCGATCGAGCAGGGCGGTGAAGATCTCGCCGAGGCCGTGGTTGAACGAGATCGTCGTCTGGTGCTCGAAGTCGTGGTCGGTCTCGACGTACGTTCCCGCCTCCGTCCAGCGCAGCCCGCCCTCGGTCTCGAAGTAGTGGAACTCGACCGGCAGCGTCAGCCCGCCGGTCGTCTCGATCCGCTCGTCGATCGTCCACAGCATCGGGTGTCCCTCTCGGACGAACAGCCGCCCGCCCGGCTTCAGCAGCCGCGTCGCGACCTCGGCCCAGGCGTCGATCCGAGGCAGCCAGCAGAGCGCGCCGACGCCGGTGTAGACGAGGTCGAACGCACCCGGCTCGAGCACCTCGAGCGCGTCGTGGAACTCGGCGCACACGAAGTCGGTCTCGTGCGAGCACTCGCCGGCAAGCCGCCGCGCCGCGTCGATCGCCGGCGCCGAGAAGTCGAGCCCGGTCATGCGCGCGCCGAGCTTCGCGAGCGAGACGGTGTCGGTCCCGATGTGGCACTGGAGGTGAATGCCACGCATTCCTGCGATGTCACCGAGTCGCGGCCGGTCGAACGCGACAACGCCGCTGATGAAGTCCGGCTCGGCGATCAACCGCTCGACGGCGTAGTCGGGTGAGGCGTAGTGCGCGGCCACGCGCTCGTCCCAGTTGCTGCGGTTCAGCTCGAGGTGGTCGTCCACCCCGCGGAGGCTATTCCTCGACGAGCTCGATCATGTCGAGCGTCAGCGTGCCGTTGTCGGCCTCGCTGAACTCGGCGTTCGTGAACCACTGACCCGCGCCGAACTGGCTCTCGCACTGCAGCGCGTCATCCTCGGAGGCATCGTCGTCCGTCGAGCTGTCACCGTCGTCGCTGACGGTCTCGTCGGCGTACTCCTCGGTCGGGTCGCCGCTGTCCTCGTCGGTTACTACGTCGGCGTCCTCGTCGTCGAGCGTCTCATCGCTGCTCTCGTCGCTCGAGTAGTCGCCGTCCTCCTCCTCGGAGTACGCATCGTCCTCCTCGTCGGGCGCGACGCAGACGACCGCCACGTCCTCACCGATCACGGCCTTGATCGTCCGCCGCTCACCGGCCATCCAGAGCTTGACCGTGCCGGCATCGTCATCGACGCTGACGATCCGCCCGACGTACTCGTCGCCGTCGCGGATGTCGTCGTCGTCGCTGTCAGAGTCACGCGGGTCGAGTCCGGCGCGCTGTTCGTCGAGGTTCGCGAGGCCGTCGCGGTCGCGGTCCTCGCGCCCGTCGCGGCGGCCGTCGTGGTCGCTGTCGGTCTGGTGCGGGTCGCTGCCGACCCGCTGCTCGGTCCGGTTGCGCAGGCCGTCCTTGTCGCCATCCTCGCGGGCGTCCTTGAGGCCGTCGTGGTCGCTGTCGGCGCGGCGGGGATTCGTCTTGGCGAGGTACTCGTAGTACGAGCTGAGCCCGTCCTTGTCGGGGTCGGACTTCGGCCCGGTGTGGAAGCGCTTCTGGAAGCTCTTCGGATACGCCGGCAGAGCCTTCGCCTGCTTGGCGGACTTCTGCTTCCCTCGCTTGGTGGCCGCCTGGCCGGTGGCCGGCGTGAGCGCGGTCGCGGCGGTTGCGATGGCGATCAGCGAGAGGCTGCGGAACCTTGGCACGAATGGCTCATCGCCTGCCCGGGCCCGAGGGCTGAGGAGCGCGTGCCACGCCCGTCCGGATGTCCACTGACGCCGCGGGCCCGAAGATCGAACAGTCGTCCAGTCTCAGACGGTGAGCGCGTCCCGAGCGAACGCGGAGGCCGCCGGCGCGTCGCGCTCGCGCCGCTCCCACTCGACCGGTGTGAAGCACTCGAGCGTCGCCGCCGCGCCCATCTCGGCGGCGTCCCAGAGCGCCTCGGCGTGGAACACGCGCTCGAGCCAGGGCAGACCGTCGAACGAAGGCGAGACGACCACGACGCGGAACTCGGGCCCGCGCTCGCGCTGCGGTGGAACGCCGCGCGCGTCGGCGACTCGGGCGCCACCGACGAGCAGCAGCGTGATCTCCCAACGATCGGCGATGCGCGCGCGGTACCGCCGCAGCTCGCGCTCGTTGACGGGGATGATGGCCATCTGGCGTCGGTGGGTCAGGCGGCGAAGTCGGACGCCTCGTGCGGTCCGACGCAGGCGACGGCCGCGGCCGACGGGTCGACGGCGCGTGCCACCGCGGCGACTTCGTCGAAGGTGACGGCGTCGAGCGCGTCGATCGCCGCGTCCGGGTCGACAGTCTGGCCGTGGATGATCGTCTGGCCAGCCGCATGGCGGGCGACAGCGTTCGTGTTCTCGAAGCCGAGGACCCGGCGGCCGGCCGCATAGGCGCGTGCGCGTTCGACCTCCTCCTCGGTCGGGCCGTCTGCCTGCAGCTCCGCGACGATCTCGCGCATCCGCTGGTAGGCCTCTCTCACCTTCGTCGAGTCGAGGCCTGCGCCGAGCTGGAGCACGGTGCTGTCCGAGCGGAAGTGCGGCGCCGCCCAGACCGAGTAACAGAGCCCGCGCTGCTCGCGGATCTCGTCGAACAGGCGCGAGCTCATCGAGCCGCCGAGCAACGTCGAGTAGATCGACAACGCCGCCCGCTGCGCCTCGTCGTCGGCAGCGATCTGTGGCGAATACATGATCCGCAGGTGCGACTGGTTGGTGTCGCGCTGCTCGACGAGCGTGTCGGTGGCGAGCTGCGGCGCGGCCGGGGCGGGCGGGGCCGGCTCGAGCGTCGGGAAACGCTCGAACAGGGCCGCCGTCTCACCGTTCTCCGCGACGTGGCCGAGGTTCCCGACGACGAACGCGCCTCCGCGGGCACCGGCCCACTGGCGTTCGCGGAAGGCGACGACCGCGTCGCGGGCGAAGGTGCGAAGGTGCTCCTCGGGGCCGATCACGCTACGGCCGAGCGGATGGTCCCCGAACGCAGCACGGTCGATCAGCTCCTCGGCGACCGCCGCCGGCTGGTCCTTGTAGCGCTGGATCTCCTGGATGACGACGCCGCGCTCCTTGTCGAGCTCCGCCTGGTCGAGCAGCGGCCGCCCGGCGAAGTCGGTCAAGAGGTCGATCGCCTCCGGCGCCGCCTCGGCCCTGACCGTGATGTGGAAGGCGACCATCTCGTGCGAGGTGAAGGCGTTCAGCGAGCCGCCCATCGCCTCGGCGGTCTCGTTGACCTTCGAGTAGTGGTCGTACTTCTCTCCGCCCTTGAAGACGAGGTGCTCGAGGAAGTGCGCCATCCCGTTCTCCTCGGCGCGCTCGGTCCGGGCGCCGGCGTCGAACGCGACGAGGATCGTCACCGCCCGCGTTCCCTCGATCGCGATCCGGTGCAGTGGCAGGCCGTTGGCCAGGGTCTCGCTTGTGATCGAAGGCACGGAGCTGACAGTAGCCCAGGGCTACGCTTCGGTTGAGCGACTTTCGGACGCAAGCCGGGTTGCAGGAAGCGGGCCTGCTTGCAGGCATCCTCGACTCCGGCGGCGAAATCCGTCACACCACCATGGCCATCATCTCCCGTCACAAGGAGCGGCTCGACCAGCAGGCCGGCCCGCGCGACCGCGCGCCGTCGGTGATCGAGTTCCGCGGCGTCTCCAAGTCCTACGGCGCCACCAACGGCGGCGTCGAAGACATCAGCTTCCAGGTCGCGCGCGGCGACTTCGTCTTCCTCGTCGGCTCGACCGGCTCGGGCAAGTCGACGCTGATGAAGCTGCTGATCAAAGAGATCGAGCCGACCGCCGGGCAGATCATGGTCGCCGGCCACGACCTCCGCGACGTGACGCGCAAGAAGGTGCCGTTCTACCGGCGCAACATCGGCATGGTCTTCCAGGACTTCAAGCTGCTGCCCGACCGGACCGTCTACGACAACGTCGCCTACGCGCTGCAGGTCACCGGCAGCTCGCGCAAGGAGATCCGTGCCAAGGTGCCGGACGTCCTGCGCCTGACCGGGCTCTCGACGAAGCTCCACCACTTCCCCGACCAGCTCTCGGGCGGCGAACAGCAGCGCGTCGCCGTCGCCCGCGCGTTCGTCAACCACCCGCCGCTGCTGCTCGCCGACGAGCCGACCGGCAACCTCGACCCCGAGACGTCGGTCGGGATCATGCAGCTGCTGCACCGGATCAACCGTGCCGGCACGACCGTGCTCGTGGCTACCCACGACGCGCACATGGTCGACCGGATGCGCCGCCGGGTGATCGAGCTCCAGGCCGGCGAGCTCGTCCGCGACGAATACGACGCGGGCTACTCGGCGGACGACAAGGAACTCGACACCGGCGAGTTCGCTCGCCTGTTCGACGATTCCAGCGACATCGACGACATCTTCAGCTGACCATGCGCCCGACCTTCTTCATCAAAGAGGCGTTCCGCTCGATCTCGCGGAACGCGATCCCCAGCTTCGCCGCGATGGCCTCGGTGCTCGTCACCGTGCTCGTGATCGGCGTCTTCATCCCCGTCGTCCAGGCGACGACCGGCGCCGCGAACGATGTGCGCGAGCGGCTGATCGTCAACGTGTACCTGAAGAAGAGCGCCAAGCAGGCCGACGTCGAGCGCGTCAACCAGCTGCTGCAGAGCCGCGTCGACCACGTCGACAAGGTCAAGTTCATCAGCAAGGACGAGGCCTACGCGGAGCAGAAGAAGCTGAACCCCGAGGCCTACGAGCTGCTCGGCTCGAACCCGCTGCCCGACACCTTCCGGATCACGCCCGACGACCCGGACAACATCCAGAAGATCCTCGACCAGATCCAGCCGCGCGGCGTCGCCGGCGGCGTTCTGCCGATCGACAGCTCGATCGACGAGGCGGTCAGCGGCAAGAAGGAGAAGGACAAGATCCTCAAGATCACGAGCTTCGTGAAGATCGCGATGGGGCTTCTGACGACGCTGCTCGTGATCGCCTCGATCCTCCTGATCTCGAACACGATCCGCCTGTCGCTGTTCGCCCGCCGCCGCGAGGTCGAGGTGATGAAGCTCGTCGGCGCGACCGACTCGTTCATCCGCTGGCCGTTCGTGCTCGAGGGGATCGCGCTCGGCGCGCTCGGCGGGCTCGGCGCGATCGCGCTGCTCGGCGTCGCGAAGATCGCGCTGATCGACCCGCTCGCGTCCGACTTCGCCCTGATCTCGGCGCCGCAGACGATCGGCTTCGCCGCGCTCGCCGTGCTGTTGCTCGGCGCAAGCGTGCTCGTTTCAGGGCTTGGCTCGAGTCTGTCTCTCAGGCGTTTCCTCAGAGTTTGAGCCGGCGTTGATCTCGCGCGGCCTAGTCTCAGGCGCGTGATCGCGCGCGCACTCGCCCTGTCGCTGGTCCTGCTGGCCGTGCTCGCCGGCGGGATCTGGCTCGGCGGCAACCCGAGCAACCTGCCCGAGCCTGTCCGCGAGGCGCTCGTCGACGACAGCCAGACGCAGCGCTTCGACGAGGCCCTCGGCGTCGTCGGCGACACCTTCTACCGCGAGGTGCCCGAGGAGAAGCTTGTCGGCAACGCGATCACGGGGATGGTCGACAAGCTCGACGACCCGTACTCCCAGTACTTCACCCCGAAGCAGTACGCGGAGTTTCAGCGCAGCCAGGCACAGCAGTTCTCCGGGATCGGCGTCGCCGTGGGCGAGGACGACAAGGGTCTGCGGATCCTCAAGATCTATGACGACTCGCCCGCGGGCGAGGCCGGGCTCAAGATCGATGACGTGATCATCTCCGCCGACGGGCGCAAGCTCGCCGGACTGCCGCAGGATCGCGCCGTCGCGCTCGTCAAAGGCCCGGAGGGGACGAAGGTCGCCCTCGGGATCTCGCGCAAGGACCGGGGAACGCGGACGGTGCCGGTCGTCCGGCGCGCGATCGTCGTGCCGTCGGTCGACTCGCGCGTGCGCACGTTCGACGGTGAGCGCTACCAGCAGATCGCGGTCGCCGGGTTCACACAGCGCAACGTCACCGAGCAGGTCGAGGCGGAGATCCGCGAGGGCGAGCAGAAGAAGGTCAAGGGCATCATTCTCGACCTGCGCTCGAACCCGGGCGGGCTCGTGACCGAGGCGCAGGGCGTGACCGGGCTGTTCCTGCCCGAAGGCAAGGTCGTGACGACTACCAAGGGCCGCTCGGTGCCGACCCAGGTCGTCAAGACCGAGGGCGACCCCGAGGCACCGAAGATCCCGCTCGTCGTGCTCGTCGACAAGCGCAGTGCTTCGGCCTCGGAGATCGTCGCCGGCGCTCTGCAGGACCACAAGCGCGCGACGCTCGTCGGATCGCGCACCTACGGCAAGGGCGTCTTCCAGCAGGTGATCGAGCTCGACGACGGCGGTGCTCTCGACCTGACGGCCGGCCAGTACTTCACTCCGAACGGGCGTAACCTCGGCGGCCGTGGTTCCAAGCAGGGCACCGGGCTTGCGCCGGACGTGAAGGTCCCGGGCACGGAGCAGGATCGGGCCTGGCAGGACAAGGCGCTCGAGACTGCGCTCGAGACGCTCGCCAAGAAGGCGCAGTGAGCAAGAAGGGACGCGGCGCCTCGCGCCCGCGCCGTGGCCACGGGCGGCAGCCCCGTGGCATGGAGGATCGTCCGCCGCGTCCGGCGCCACCGGGGCCGCCTTCGGCGATGTCAGACCACGTCGTCGGCCTGCTCGCACGACGTGGTCGGCTGACGGTCGTCGAGCCGTTCTTCGAGCGCGGGCCGTTCCTCGCTGTGCAGGCGCTCCGTGACGCGCGCCCGGGCCAGCTCGTGCTCGCATCGAGTGGCGACCGCGCCCGCGGTGGTGCCCGCGTGCTGAAGGTGCTCGGCTCACCGGAGAACGCCGGCGCCGTGCTCGAGGCGCACATGCTGCACCGCGGGCTCTCGCGCCGGTTCCCGCCGGGCGTCGAGCGTGCGGCTGCGGAGGCGATCGAGCGGGTCGAGCGTGACGATCCGGGCGGGGCGGGACGGCGAGACCTGCGCTCGCTGCCGACGTTCACGATCGACCCGGCGACGGCGAAGGACTTCGACGACGCGATCTCGGCGGAGAAGGTCGGTGACGGCCATTGGCGCGTGTGGGTCCACATCGCCGACGTCAGCGCGTTTGTCCGGCCGGGCTCGCCGGTCGACCGTGAGGCCTACCTGCGCGCGACCTCCGTCTACGTGCCCGGGCGGGTCGAGCCGATGCTGCCCGAAGTGCTCTCGAACGGCGCCTGCTCGCTCGTGCCGGGCGAGGACCGGCTCGCCGTCACCGTCGAGCTGGAGCTGCGCGGCGCCGAGGTCGTCGCCCAGCAGGCGTACCGGTCGACGATCCGCTCGGGCATGCGCTGGGACTACGACCGCGTCGACCGGTTCTTCGCCGAGAACGAGGACCCGGAGTCGCCGTGGGCGCCGTCGCTCGCCGCCGCGCGCGAGGCGGCGGGGGCGCTCCAGGCGCGCCGCGAAGAGCAAGGCGCGCTCGCGATCGTCTCCTCCGAGCCGGAGTTCGAGTTCTCGCCGCGCGGCGACGTGACGGAGATGCACGCGAGCGTGCAGACCGAGTCCCACCAGCTGATCGAGCACCTGATGATCTGCGCGAACGAGGCGGTCGCGCGGATGGTCGAGGCGCGCAAGGCGCCGGCGCTGTACCGCGTCCACGAACGCCCCGAGTCCGAGGCCGCCGAGCGTCTGCTCGCACAGCTCGCGTCACTCGGTGTGCCGACGCCGCCGGCACCCGACCCGATCCCGCAGGCGCAGGCCGCCGAGCTGATCGCCGCGTGCTCGCAGTTCGTCGCGCAGGAGGCCGAGCGACGAGACGGGGAGGGGACGGCGGGGCTCGGATCGCTGGTGCTGCGATCGCTCAAGCAGGCGCGTTACGACCCTGCGAACCTCGGCCACGCCGGCCTCCACTCCGATGCCTACTGCCACTTCACCTCGCCGATCCGGCGCTACCCGGATCTGATCTGCCACCGGGCGCTGCTCTCGATCGTCGGCGGTGGCGAGGAGGCGCCGCGTGGTGGCGGGCCGCTCGCCGAGGCGGGCGTCTGGACCTCTGCACGCGAGCGCGACGCGATGGTGATCGAGCGGTCGGCCGACGACATCGCGCGCGCGTTCCTGCTCGACCGCCGGATGCACGCCGGCGAGCTGCCCGCGTCGTTCGGCGACGGCGAGATCGTCGGGCTCGTCGGCGCCGGCGCGTTCGTCCGCTTCGGCGGCGGCTTCGAGGGGTTCCTGCCCGCGCGGCGGGTCGGCGGCGACTGGTGGGACCTGAACGAAGAGGGCACGATCCTCCAGGGGGCGGGAACCGGGCGCACGCTGCGGATCGGCCAGCGGCTCGAGGTGCTCGTGCGGCGGATCGAGCCGCCCCGCGGGCGGGTCGAGCTCGACCTCGTAGGCTGACCGGGCCATGGCCAAGGCCAAGCGCAAAGTCGCCTCTGGCGACGTCGCGACCAACCGGTCGGCGTCGCACCGCTACGAGTTCCTCGACAAGCTCGAGTGCGGACTCGTGCTGCACGGAACCGAGGTCAAAGCGCTCCGCGAGACCGGCGCCCAGCTCAAGGACGGCTTCGTCACCGTCACCGACGGCGAGCTGTGGCTGCACAACGTGCACATCCCGCAGTACGCACCGGCGTCGCGCAACAACCACGAGCCCGAGCGGACGCGCAAGCTGCTCGCGCATCGCGGCGAGATCGAGAAGTTCGCCGGCAAGGTCAAGGAGCGCGGCCTGACGATGGTCCCGACCCGCATCTACTTCGCGAACAACCGCGCCAAGGTCGAGATCGTGCTCGGCCGCGGCAAGGACCAGTTCGACAAGCGCCAGTCGATCAAGGAACGCGAGACGAAGCGGGACATGCAGCGGGCCCTGCGTGAGGCGAACCGGTGAGTCGTCGCGCCGGTTGCCGTTCGCGGTCATACGGACAGGCTCTCGCCGAAGAATCCCGGCGAGAGCCCCGTATGGTCGGTTCGCTGCCTCTTGAGAGGCGACGCACCTATCCCTTGATGAAGCCGGTCCCGTCGACGGCCTTGAGGATCGCCTTCATCGACTTGCCCTTGTCGAACGAGCCGTCAGGCGAGACCGCCTTGCCGGTCAGCTGCGCGATCGCCCCGGAGTGGCGCGCCTCGACCGTGAGGATCGTCGCCGCCGCGCCGAGGTAGGCGGGGTTCTTGATCCGGCCGGCCTGTCCGAGGTACGCGGAGACGCCGGTGTTCTCGAGCACGAACGCCGTTGCCAGGAACTTGTCTTGGTTCGTGACGGTGTCGGCGAACGCGAACGTCGGCGACTTCACGGCCTTTTTGCCGAGCGCCTTCTTGAGGAACTTCACGTGGGCCGCCTCGTGGGCGGCGACCACCTTCGCCAGCTCGAGCGCCGGGCCGCTGAGAGCGCCGCCGGCGACCGCCTGGCGGTAGAACTCGGCCTCCAGGTACTCGAGCGTCAGCGCGTAGTTGAGGATCGCGACGTCCTGCTTGGCCGAAGGCGCGGCGGACGCGATCGACGGCATTCCGCCCATCAGGACGCCGCCCGCGACGAGTGAGCCGCCTGCGAACAGGCCCTTACGGAGGAAGTCGGCGCGGGAGTCGAGCCCGGCGGCCTCCGCCGTTTCCGCGAGCGCGCCGTCGGTGTCGATGGTCGAAAGACTGATGTGGTCGGTCATGTACGTAGGTACGGCACGCTGCGCTGAGTGGATCACTCGCGTCGTGCGCGGGTTACGATCGGACGATGGTCGAGCTCGCGGCAGCCGAAGGAACCAAGGACGTGCAGACGGTCACGACCTCGGGTGTACCGGTGACTCCGACGATCGACGGCGTCACGGTCCGCCCGGCTCCGACCCACACAGATCACCGCGGGTCGGTCGTCGAGCTCCTCAGCGAGCACTGGCCCGAGCAGTTCCGCGACGGCGCGCCGCACATCTACGTGGCGACGATCGTCCCCGGTGTGATCAAGGGCTGGGTCTGCCACATGGGCCAGGACGACCGCTCGGTGGCGCTGTTCGGCCGGCTGCGCTGGGTGCTCTACGACGGCCGCGAGGATTCGCCGACCGCCGGGCTCGTCCAAACGGTTACCCAGACCGAGGCGACGCGCGCGCTGATCACCGTCCCCGAGGGCGTCTGGCACGCCGTCGAGAACGTCGGGCCGACGGAGGCCGGGTTTGTGAACATGCCGACGGTCGCGTACGACCACGGCGATCCGGACAAGCATCGCCTGCCGATCGGGACCGATCGGATCCCGTTCTCATTCGACCGGTGACGGCCGGGCCGCGCCTCTCGGTCCTGATCGCCTCCTACCGCTGGCCCGAGGCGCTTGAGCTGAGCCTTGCCAGCGCGCTCGCGCAGACCGAGCGCCGGATCGAGGTGCTCGTCATCGAGGACGGCGAGGACACCCAATCCCGCGACGTCGTCGCGGCGGCCGCCGACGATCGCGTGCGCTGGCTGCTCAACGACCCGCCGAGCGGCGGCCAATCCGGCCCGAACGCGCTCGGCATCGAGCAGGCGCGCGCGCCGTTCGTCGCCTACCTCGGGCACGACGACATCTGGCACCCGCGTCACGCCGGCGCGCTGCTCGACGTCCTCGATCGCGGAGTCGACATCGCGCACGCCGCGACGCTCCTGCTCGACGACTGGGACGCGCCGCATCAACGCGCAGTCTCGGGCATCGAGGCCTGGACGCCCGAGACCTTCGTCCCGCCGTCGTCGATCGGCCACGTCCGCTCGGGGCGACCGATCGCGCGATGGACGCCACCGGCGGCCGACGGCCGGCCGGTCGACTACCGGTTCCTCGCCGATTGCGGCGCGGCCGGCGCGCGCATCGCCTCAACCGGGTCGGTGACCGTCGCGAAGTTCCCGGCTGCGTGGCGACGCGACAGCTACGTCACGCGCGACGTTGCCCCGCAGCGAGCGCTCGTCGCGGCGCTCGCCACCGACCCCGGCGTGCTGGAGCGCCGGGCGAGCGCGTGCCTGGCAGACGGGGTCCCGAGCACGGTCCCGGCGCCACCCGAGTTTCCACCAGGTGTGATCGCCGACCACACGCGCCGGATGAAAGGCTTGCCGGCGCTGAACCACCCGACGTCCCGCTGGGCGATCGACACGGTCCCAGCAGGGCCAGGTTGGCACGGCCTCGAACGCGATGCGGCCGGGGCGTTCTCCTGGACCTGCGGTGGCGAGCGCGCCTGGGTGCGGGTCGACCACCCCGGTGCAGCGGATCTGCGCGTGCGGGTCGTCGTCGCCCACGTGCTAGCGGAGTCACAGCTCGAGGATCTCGAGATCGACGTCGGAGGGTCGATCGTGACGCTCGCGGCCGTCGCGCCGTCTCGGCCCGGTGAGGCCGCCGTGCTCGAGGGGCCGGTGCAGTCGGCCGCCGGACGCGCCGTCGAGGTCGGTATCCGCTCGCCCGGCGTGAGGCCGGCCTCGATCGATCCGGGTTCTCCCGACGAGCGGCTGCTCGGTATCGCGATCCGCGAGATCGTCGTCAGCTGAGCAGCCCGAGCGCGGCGCGCGTCGCCGTGTCGTCGTCGGCATCGATCGCGACCGTCTTCTCGCGAGCCGAGTGCCCGCGTGTGACCTCGACGCGCGAGGGTGCGACGCCGGCCGCCTTCGCGATCACGCGCCGGACGGCGTCGTTGGCCTTGCCATCCTCCGGCGGCGCTGTGACACGGACGAGTAGGACGCCATCGTCGCGTACGCCGCTGATCTCGTTCCGGCCGGACCGTGGCGTGACGCGGACGCGCACGTCCATCGCTACAGCGTGCGCTCGATGTGCGAGTAGTGCATCGAGATCGCCAGCGCGGCGATCAGCCCGAAGTAGACGATCGTCGTCAGCACGCGGTCTCGGCTGGAGATCGCGTAGTAGGCACGCGCCGCGTCGCCGCCCTCGCGGAACTCCTTGAAGCGGCGGTAGGTCTCCCAGACGGCGACGATCCCGATCAGGATCAGGATCGGGTTCGGGAAGGTCAGGACGAGCACGGTGATCGCGAAGACGCCAACGAGCCAGAACCACGGGCTGATGGCGGCGACGGTGCGGCCGCCGTCGAGCGGTGAGACCGGCAACAGGTTGAAGAGGTTGAGGAAGAAGCCGGTGAACGCGAGCGCAAGGAACAGCTCGTTGCCGGTCAGGCCATAGATCCCGGCGCTCGCGGCGGCGCCGAGCGAGCCGATGATCGGCCCCGCGAGCGCGACGCGCGCCTCGGCCGCGGCGTCGTCGCCGAGCGACTTCGCCCAGACGACAGCGCCCATGAAGGGGATGAACATCGGCGCGCTCGCCTCCAGTCCTTCGCGGCGGAGTTGCCAGACGTGGCCCATCTCGTGAACGAACAGCAGCAGCACGAATCCGACCGCGAATTTCCAGCCCCACAGCACCGCGTAGGCGGCGATCGAGACCAGCATCGAGCCGGCGCTCGTGAGGAACTTGAGCTTCGTCAGCGCGAGCACGATGACCTTGAACTTGCCGAAGAAGGCGACGATCGCGACCGCGATCGGGGCGAGCTTGCCGGCGAGTCCGCGGCGCTCAGGTATTGGGTCCGGCGGTGGTGGCGGCGTCGGGGCAGGAGCGCGCTCGGGCGCCGGGGACGGTGCCGCGTTCCCGAACGCATCACGCCCGGCTTGCGAGGCGGCGGGTGGGAGCCAGCGTGGCTCGCTCATCGCCCCGCCAGCACCGCCTCAGCCGCCTTTTCGGCCTCGACGAGCTGCTGCTCGACGAGCGCCAGACCGCCGCGCCAGAAGCCCGGGTCGGTCAGGTCGAGGCCGGCGATCGCGACCAGCTCCTCAGGTGACTTCGATCCGCCGGCCGACAGCATCTCGAGGTAGGCGGGGACGAACGCCTCGCCCTCTCGGGCGTAGCGTCCGTAGACCGAGAGCGCGAGCAGCTGGCCGAACGCGTAGGCGTAGACGTAGCCGGGCGTGCCGATGAAGTGCGGGATGTAGGACCACCAGCGCTCGTAGCCGTCCGAGAGCTCGATCGAGTCGCCGAACATCTCGGTGCTCGACTCCAGCCAGAGCTCTCCGAAGCGGTCGACCGACAGCTCGCCGGCGGTCCGGCGCTCGGTGTGCACGAGCTCCTCGAAGCGGTTGAAGCCGACCTGGCGGAAGACGGTCGCAATCGAACCCTCGATGTTCTCCGCGAGCAGCGCCAGTCGCGCCTCGGGCTCGGTCGTACGTTCGAGCAGGTCGCTGAAGACGAGCGCCTCGCCGAACACCGACGCCGTCTCGCACATCGTCAGCGGCGTGTGGAACTCGAAGATGCCGCGGTCCTGTGCCAGGTACGCGTGCAGGCCGTGGCCCATCTCGTGCGCGAGCGTCGTGACGTCGCGCATCTTGTTCGTCCAGTTCAGCATCAGGTACGGGTGCGCGCTCGGCACCGCGTACGAGCAGAACGCGCCGCCGCGCTTGCCCTGTCGCGGTGGCACGTCGATCCAGCCCTCGTCGAAGAAGCGGCGGGCGCCGTCGGCCATCACGGGGGAGAACTTGCCGAATGCGTCGAGGACGAGGGCCTTGCCGTCCTCGTAGCTGTAGGACTCCTCGGAGGCTGCGACCGTCGCGAGCCGGTCGTAGTCGGCGAGCCTGTCGAGGCCGAGCAGCTTCGCCTTGAGCCGATACCAG
>WBZP01004271.1_pt1 | contig 14557 bp, 9 predicted proteins | sample 5204301 | NCBI WGS metagenome assembly WBZP01 (sample SAMN12412401, study PRJNA552823) | activated sludge metagenome | isolation source: activated sludge from nitrification reactor of wastewater treatment plant... | place: USA: Pennsylvania | collected 2017 | reverse complement strand
ATCGCGAGGCCGGCGTGCCGCTGCCCTACGTGGTCGACGTCGACGACGCGCTGTACGCCGGTCCCGGCGAACGGCTCGGCGACGTCGAGTACGATGGGTGGATCGCACAGGGCGACCCGCAGCACGTCTATGCGCTGCCGCCGGACGAATGGGATGCGATCGGCCTGAACTACACGTCGGGCACCACCGGTAATCCGAAGGGCGTGGTCGTGCATCACCGCGGCGCCTATCTGAATGCGGTCGGCAACGTGCTGTCGTGGAGCCTGCCGCGGCATCCGATCTACCTGTGGACCCTGCCGATGTTCCACTGCAACGGCTGGTGCTTCCCGTGGACGATCGCGGCGGTGGCGGGGACCAATGTCTGCCTGCGCCGCGTCGAGGCGAAGGCGATCCTCGATGCGATCCGCGAGCACCGGGTGAGCCACTACTGCGGCGCGCCGATCGTGCATTCGATGCTGATCGCGGCGCCCGACGAACTGAAGCGCGGCATCTCCGTTGAACTCGGAAGTGACCAACACGTTGGGCCGCTCTAGCGAGAGATTGAGATCCGGATCGGCATGTAGTGGGTTCAGCGGTGTGCCCTGATAGACCCACTGCGACGCTGGCAGACCCTTGAGGACTCCGTCTTCGGACACCTGGCCAGTCATCAAGTCCCGAAACCATTCGGGAAGTATCCAGCAGGAGAATCCTGGCCGCATGGCCATGTAGTCCGGCCGGTCGCAAGCGCCATGCACGTCGTTGCGCGGCCATCCGTTCGGAGCGTCGTAGAACAGCACGACCATGTGCAGCCACTCATGCATTAGGAGCAGGCTGTTCGGCTCCCAATCCCAGCCAGGCGGCACCGGGAAGATGGCGGTGCGGTAGTCCGTCTGTCCGGTGAACTGCTCGTCACCACGCCTCGGGTAGCGATAGAAGTCAGCGTCGTACCCAGTGGTCGCAATGCGCACCTCCTCGGAGTAAGCGCCGACCTCGTCCACCACGTCCACCCGCACCCGAACAGCGCAACCACCTAGGTCGCCGACCGCCTCAGTGAAACCCCGCGCGCTCTGCACCGCCGCCTCCCGCCCGGCAATGTCGAGAGCGTTGCCATTGTTCGACAGCCAGTAGAGGTGGTATTTGATTCGCCACTGCGGCGCCCCTGCGCATCCCGGAGTCTCGAACGTCACTGGCCCTGCCGCGGTGGCGATATGCGGCGCCCCCAGCAAGGCAGCAGCCACAAGGGCCAGACTCAGGAGCACCCTCACCCCGTTGCAGCGCACGTCTTCACTGTAGGACGAGGCAGGTCCTGGTTGGTGCGCGAAGGCCGCGTGACACAGACCAACGGTCGCCGCGCTTGGTCTCGCTGAACGAGAGCTCACCTGCGTCTGGCTCGTACTCTAGAAGCCGCACGGACGACTCGATTGAGCCGTAGGTGCCCTGCGCGGGGAGAGGGGACACGATGCGCCTGTTGCACTTTTCGGACCTTCATCTGGATAGCCATTTCCGATGGGCGGGCCCGGATGTCGGCCGGGAACGGCGGTCAGATCTGCGGCGCACGCTGAAGAGCATCTGCGATCTCGCACAAGAGGAGTCAGTGGATGCCCTGCTCTGCGCAGGAGACCTCTACGAAGACGCCCGCTTCACCCCGGACACGGTGAAGTTCGTGGCGGAGACGTTCGGCAAGCTGGACATCCCTGTGCTGCTAGCGCCTGGCAACCATGACTGGTTGGGGCCCACATCGCTGTACGCGACAGCGGATTGGACGCCCAACGTCCACGTCTTCGAATCCACCTACCTGACCGCATACGAGCTGACGGACGGCTTCACCATCTGGGGCGCCGCGCATCGTGCACCAGCAAACACGAACGGGTTCCTGGAGGACTTCACCGTCAACCGCGGCGGAATCAACATCGCACTATTCCATGGCTCAGAACAGGGAACGCTGCAGTGGCAGGACAACGGAAAGGTGCCACACGCACCTTTCCGAGAAGACCAGATCCACGCCGCCGGCCTCAACCACGCCTTTGTCGGCCATTTCCACACCCCGCGTTCTGCCGTCTGGTACACCTACCCGGGAAACCCTGAACCGCTGACGTTCGGCGAGGTGGGGCTGCGCGGCGCCGTCATCGCGGACTTTGACGAACGTGGGGGCATGACCCGCACGACGCATGTCGTGGCTGTGGGCCAAATGACCGACATCGAGGTGGCTCTCAGCGATATCACCCACTCAGGACAGGTCGTGGATCAGGTGCGGGCTGCAGTCGAGCCGTTGACCGGGATCGTTCGCGTCACCCTCACTGGCGAGATTGGGGAGGACGTAGATATCCGGATCGAGGACCTGCAACCCGCTGGCGCCCATCTCGACGCCCTGATCGCCAGGGTCGGTGAGGTTTCGATTGCGTACGACATTGACGACTTGGCCAACGAGCAGACCGTTCGGGGGGAGTTCGTGAGGGCTGTCCGCGAGGACCAGACGTTGACCGACGAAGAGCGCAGGCGCGTGATCGTCACCGGGCTACGGGCTCTCTCCGGCCGCAAAGATCTAGAGGTGCAGTGAGATGTATGTCGAATCTGTGACGGCCAAGGCTTTTGGCCCGCTGCGCGACGAAGCCCTGACCCTGAAGCCAGGGCTTAACGTGATCGTTGGCCGTAATGAATCCGCGAAGTCCACCTGGCATGCGGCGATCTACGCGGCCATCTGCGGACGGGCCCGCCGCAAGGGCCCTCCCTCCAAGGACGACAGGGAATTCGCCGAACAGTACCGACCGTGGAAAGGCGACCAGTGGCACGTGGCGGCGCGGCTTCTACTCGACGACGGCCGGCGCATAGAGATTCACCATGAGTTGAACCAGGCTGTCGACTGCGCAGCGTTGGACCTCGACCTGGGTCGCGATGTTTCCGACGAGATCATGCACGACGGCGCTCCCGATGCGTCGCGCTGGCTGGGGATGAACCGGGTTGTATTCGCCGCGACAGCCGTCGTCGGGCAGGCAGAGATCCTCGCCGTTCTGCAAGGCGCGGGAAGCCTGCAGAAACAACTTGAGGCCGCGGCCACCCACGCCGGCACGTCTGACCCCACCGCGACTGAAGCTATCCGCTCCATTGACTCGTTCAAGTCCGAGCATGTGGGCCTTGACCGATCGAACAGCACCAAACCTCTGAGGCGCGCCGGGACCGCACTCGAGAAGGCACGCGAGGCTCTTCGTGTGGCGCAGGACAAGCACTCCGCCTATATGGCCCTGGTGTCGGACGCGGCGGACCTGCAAGCGGAGGCAGATGAACTAGCTTCGCAGTACAGGATTGCGGAGCAGAAGATACAGTCCCTGCGGGAATTGCTCGCACGAGCTTCGGAAGCAGAGAAAGCACAGAACGAGGCCGACCATTTGCAGGTCGCCCTGAAGAAGGCCGAGGAGGAACTCGAGAACCTCCAATCGCGCCTGGACCGGGCCACCGGACTCGATGAAGCGCTTGGTGGCGAAGAGCCAGCCGGGAGCCACATCACCGAGCAACTGGTTGCCGAGGTGGCATCAGCCCTCGCGAAGTGGAATGCCCGCCAGCAACCCGTGTCGTTACATGGTCCGGACGCCGGCACACTCCAGCAACAACTGGACTCCCTGCCACCGGCTCCCATCGGTGACGTCTCGGTCGATCCGGGAGTCGAGGCCGCGGCGAGCGCACTTGTATCCGCAGAAGTGCTTGCCAGGTCCACTCTCGACGATCAACCCGCGCCGCTCGCCCAAGTCGACGCAACCGTGCAGGCGGCCCGCGCGGTGGGTTCGTCAACACTGCGCAACTGGGCAGCTCGCCTGGACAGCATCCAGGACGTTCCACCAGAGGACCTCCAGGCAGCCCGAGACCGCGAGACATCGGCTGATGCAACACTGGCGGGCGCCAAGGACGCAGCAGCCCGCGCAGAGCGTGATTTCGAAACCGCTCTCCAGGAAGGCCGCGGCGTCAGTAGCACGCAGCGCATGTCTCCAGCCGTGCTGGCCGGTGCTGCGGTGGCGGTTGTCGCGGGACTGGCGGCGATCGCGCTCTTCGCGACGGGCAACCCAGCAGTTGGAGGCGGGCTCGCGGCAATTGCTGCACTGGCGGCAGTCGGGGCAGTCTTCGCGCGCGGCCGCGCGGGTGCCCCTCCCCCAGTATCCGCAGTGCCCACGCCCGCGACTGTCCGCCAGGAAAGGGACAGCGCACAAAGCGCTCTTCTGCAGGCGCAAAAGGAACTCCTTGAGGCGCAGTCGACGGTCAGGAGCCTGGAGAGCGATGAGCGGGATGCCCACACCGCGCGAGCCGACATTCAGGCGAAATGCACAGCGCACACCCTGCCTGCTGACGCCGACTCGCTACGCGTACTTGCTGAACAAGTGGATCAACACACTCAGGCCGAGCAGGCGCTCAAGCATTGGCACGACCGCCGAACTCGCGATGAGGATGCGGTGGCCCGCGCTGAAGATGCCTTGCGTCGCGCACTCCAGGCACGCGGGATGAACGAGCCGGACGTCCGGGTGGCCTACCGCAGATATCTCGAGGACGTCGAGGCCCGTGCAAGGCAGGCACAGGAGAGCGCGAAACGAACTGCTCTGGAGCAGGCGCTCAGTGCACGGCAACGCGCCGAACGCCAAGCGAGTGAGGCACAGGAGTCTGTCACCGCAGCGGCACGGGCCATCGGCGAAGCGGCCCGTCTCTGCGGACTTGAGGTCGGCGAGGTGGCCGAAGACAGCGCGGCGGACGTCGCCCAGAGATTGGAGACGTGGCAAGAGCAGCGTGAGGCCGAGAGCCGCCAACTCGACGGTCAGCGGAAGCTTTGGACTGATCTCCAGGCGCAACTTAGCGGCCTGACGCTGCCGCAATTGAGGGAACAGACCGAAACGAAGGGCAGCATCACATCTGACCTCGCGGCGAAGGCAAGCACGGCGGAATCGCGCGCCCAGGAAGACTGGTCGCAACTGCAGCAACGCGCAGTGGATCTGCGAGTGGATCTGCCAGAAGATCGCACTGCCATTCCCGGGACTCTGACTGACTTGCTCACGACCGCCAAGACCGAACTGGATTCTGCAGGCACGCTAATGGAGCACTCCCGGGAGAGGGCCAACGTGGCCCGGGGCGAACGGAACAAGGCTTCTGAGCATCTGCCTTCCGTGCCTGAGGCTGAAGAGAAGCTCCAGGAGTGCGAAGCTGAACTCCAGCGTGTGCAGAGCTTGTCGTCAACACTCGATGTGGTCCGCGGGCACCTTCTCGATGCGCAGGAAACCGTGCACAGGAACATCGCCCCGACCCTGCAGAAGACCCTCGTCGAATGGCTTCCGGGAATCACTGAGGACAGGTACACGGATGCGGCAGTCGATCCCGAGACCCTTGAAGTGAAGGTGAAGGCAGGCACCGATTGGGTTCCTGCCAGTGGTCTCTCGTTCGGCACAGCCGAGCAGATCTACCTGTTGTTGCGAGTTGCCCTAGTCACTCACCTTGCGGACCCCGACGAGACCTGCCCGATGCTTCTCGACGATGTCACCGTACAGGCGGACGAGACCCGCACACGGGCACTACTGGAAACCCTAGCCACGCTCGCGTCACAGCGTCAGATGGTGCTGTTTGCACAGGAGTCCGCCGTGGAGCAGTGGGCTCGCGAACAGATCGACGCGGGGCGCAACATCAACCTGATCACCCTGGAGCAGGTACCGATTGGGTGAGTCCGGCGGCCTGCAGCGCAGACTACAAGTTGGCCGGCTACTGCGCGGCCTCGACACCGGCCGCCTCAAGTATCTCCGCGCGTCGCTGCCTGAGTTCCACCATCTGTTCGTCGAGCACCTTCCTGACCAACTGGCGGTAATCGGGCGCATGCAACTGCAACCATGCCCGCACCCGATCATCGTCGCCGGCATCTAGAACGGCCTCGTAGTCCTGCAACTCTTCAGGGGACATGCGTCCTGTGAGCCGCATTCCGACGTGGAGTTCGAGTTGCTGGTAGATCGCGGACAACAGGCTGCGCTGGTCATCCGGGGGGAGGGCACCCAGACCCAAGCCTGCCAGGAACTCCCCGTCCAGAGTGATCATCGGCTCGGAGACCTCATCATCACTCATCGTTCCCCCAGCACAGGTAGGCCTCCGGCTCATGCGCCGGACGCAAGACTACGCCGTGTTGACCGACAACGACGTGCCGACTCATTCGCAGGCGCCAGGCCGCCATGCGCATCCGACGGCCCAGACGGCGTTCGATACCTTCGGGGTATGGCTACGGGGGCTGTTGAGATGCCAGTGACCGGTCTGCGCCGGTCGGACGCGTCCGAGGGTGAGCAGGACGCAGCCGGGGTGCACGGCCTGCGGCTAGGCACTCGACTCGTGCGGCTGATGGGCGAGGCGCCACCCGGGTGCCGCCTCGAGATTCACACGAGGGGAACCGCCGATGGGCTGTCTCTTGTGCTTCGGGTATCCGCGTCGCGGAACACACCGCTCCTACCCGGCCTTGATGATCTGGATGATTTGGTGGCTCATCTTGCCGAGGAGATCGCCGGCCTCCTGTCGGAGGGCGCGACGGTGGGTCCAGTCCGTCCCGCCGAAGCGCCCGACCCGGCCCCACTGACAGCGCTAGCCGTATCACCGCGAGATCCGGAAGCAGCGGGTGCCAACGTGGGTTTCGTGTCGTCCAGGGACGGATTCGAGTCCGGCACATGGGGTATGCCCCGCGCCGCGTCTCCAGAGAACCTAGCCAGGTTGCTGCTGGCGAATCCACACGTTGAACTCGTGCAGGTCGTCGAATCGCTGGGCGACCGGACGGCTGAGGACGTTCGCGAGGCGTTGGCTGAGGACTTGCATCTCGACGAGCGACTGGCCGAGGAGTACATAGGAGTGCCCGTTAGGGCCGCGGCGGCGCTCTTAGCGCGGTCCCAGCCAGGCACACTCCCCCTTCGCTTCCACGAGCACCTAAGGGGCTGGTTCAGCGCGGTCGATATCGACATCATGGAGCCATTAGCGGCTCTCGTGACCCGGTCGGTGCCTGAGTCCGTGGCAGGTGGCCTGCTACGTATCCCGGCCACCGTGGAAGGCAGCTTTCCAGGATTGGACGTCGAACCGCAGGTGGTCACCTACAAAGGCGGCGAGGATGATGCTCCGGGACTGCGGGTGGGCCGGGTCCGCGACGAGCAACAGCGGCTGCGGGACCTAACGCTGAACCGACAGGTGCTCTCCCGACACGTGCACATCATCGGTGAGACCGGTTCGGGCAAGTCCACCGTCATGACACAGATGGCGGTCGACGCCGCCGCCCGCGGTGAGGGGTTCCTATTCCTCGACCCGCACGGGCAGACCGTCGACCGCATTGTGGCGGAGATGAGCCCGGCCGCGAGCGTACGTGGCTGATCCGCTGCGGTGACCTGCAGAACCCCGTGCGACTCAACCCCCTGGCCGTCGATGCAGCCGAGCGAGACCTGGTGATCGGCGACCTGGTCGAGGCATTCCAGCAACTCTTCGACCCCGCATATCAGGGCATCGTCGGTCCGCGCTTCCAGCGCATAATGCGCAACATACTGGCGACTCTGTCTGAGGTCAGGGGCGACCGAGCCTCCTTGCTGGATGTGCCCCGCGTGCTCGAACGGCGCGACTTCGCACAGGCCTTGTTCGATCGGGTTCAGGATCCCGATCTCAAGGCGTTCTGGGCGAACGACATCCTCAACAACCGCAGCTCCGACTACCAGGAGGTGATCGCCTGGGTCGCCTCCAAGTTCACCGGGTTCGCGATGAACCCTGCTCTGCGCGGCATGCTCGAGACCGGCGAGGACTCGTTCGATCCCGCGGATGCGATGCGTTCCCGGAAGATCGTCTTGGTGGACCTAGCCAAGGGCCAAGTCGGCATCACCGGCGCACGCATCTTGGGCATGTTGTACCTGCTTCGCTACTGGGGTGCCGCCCTGGCGAAGCCCGTGGCGGAGCCCACCACTCTGTTCATCGACGAGGCTGGCTCGTTCTCCTCTGTCCCCCTGGCGGCCATCCTGTCCGAGGGGCGCAAGTTCGGTTTGGGTGCGGTGATCGCTCACCAGTACATGAGCCAATTGAAGGGCGGACTGGACGAGGCTGTGGAGGGTTCGATCGCCAGTCGCTTCATCTTCCGGGTAGGCAGTGAGGACGCGCAGAATCTCGCGATGTCGACTTTCCCCGAGTTCGGACCGCTGGACCTCACCGGCCTTCCTCAGTTCTTCGCCGCAGCTCGGCTGGCGGCTGTTGGCACTCCCCTGCGCCCCTTCTCGCTCGAGGTCGACTACAACCGGATCGCCGCCCCGCAGCGGGACGCGGCCGCCGGCGAGAAGGAGATCCGCAACCGGACTATCCAGGGCCTCGTGGACCCGTATCGGGACGCGCCCAAGATGGATCTCGACGACCTCCGGTCCAGCGATGAGCCTCCTCACCCACGGCTCGGTGAGGCCCGGCCGCAGCCCTCCTACCTGGACCAGTGGCTGGAGAGGCGGCGGGCGCAGGACGCGGCGCAGCCACCGCACGAGGAGTTGACCGTTTCCCTCGACGATCTCGACGATTGCGAACTCGAGATCCTGGACCTCGATGAGGCTCAGATGGAGCACGGGGCGCCAGGCGCGCAGGACTCCCCCGATGAACCTGCCGAGGAGATCTGACTGGAATCGTTCGGGGCGCGGGCCACAAGAAGCGCCCGCGGTGAATCCGACCGAACTCCGCTGAGCGTCCCGTGGGATGGCCTTTACAGGTGCCGTCTTCGAAAGGGGCACCCGTGCGCTTCCGCAAACTCCTCCTCCTGCTAGTGACCACTCTCGGACTCTGCCTACCCATGGCTACGGTCGGCAATCCGGCATCAGCCGCGAGTTCCCCTGGGCTCGGCGCCACCCTCTCACCTACCAGCGACACCGGCTGGCGCGTACTACAGGCTAGTCGTGGGGGTACCGTCTACGGTCCCGACAACGTGTCCATCACGGTGCCCGCCGGCGTGATGAAGCGCAACGGCCGTGTCTCGGTCCGCGAGGTGCGCACTGGCGTGTACAACATCCACATCAGCGCTCCCTGGCGCGGGCGCGTGAAGGTGCGCCTGCCGATGGCCGCGGACCTGCCCGTCGTCGCACACAAGAAGCATGGCCGCTGGGTCCTGGTACGGGCAAAGGCCGTCGACGGCATGGCCGTGGCACGCGTGAAGTCCCTGTCACTGTTCTCTGCGATCAGACACTGCCTGCCCAAACTGATCGGCGAGCCCCGCGGGGCCGTGCTGCGCACCCTGAAGTGTCTCCTCGGCGAGGGCGTGCGCGCCCTGCCCGAGTACATGACCAAGAAGTTCATCGGCTTGTTCAACGACTACGACCCGTGCAAGCCGGTCGGCCTGAACAACTGGAGCATCGACACCCTCGAGATCTTCTTCTCTTCCTGTCACGCGGGTGAGACGACTGTGCCCCCGCCCGCGCCACCCGTGACACCTCCAGCCCCCGCCCCCGCTCCTCCGAAGCCGGCACCCGTTCCAGTCGGCCGCACCATCGTGGTGAATACCTGCAACACCTACGGCACCTGCGACTACTGGAACCCCATCTGGGTGCACTCGAACCCCGCGGTCTCCAGCAGGATCGCCGATGTGGGCAGGGGCACGGCGCTGACCGCCCGATGCTGGGCACCCGGACGGACCCTCACTGATGGCAGCAACAACACCGCCGAGGACGATGCCCGGCAGTTCACGTCCGCCCTCTGGTATGGAGTGGACTGGAACGGCGGTCGCGGCTATGTCCCGGCGGTGTGGACCACCAAGCTGGAGGATCACCTGGGGCTACCCGGGTGCTAGCAGGTGGGGTCGGGCGAGCTCGGGCACTCGGCCCCACTAATGCGGTCCCAGCAACTCAGTCAGGAAGTCCTCGGTCTTGTTCGGCTCGACGCGGTGTGGGATCTGTCCCTGCCGATACCGGCTGTGCACTTGCCTGAGGTGCCCTTGGAGCCTTTCGACGTCATCGGTGGTCTTGACCCATCGGCCGAAGTCGACCACGAGATAGCAGTCGTCGATCATTCTCCGGACGGTGCTGCCGAAATTCGAGACGATCTGCGCGCCAGCAGGCATGTTCGTGTCGACGCTGAAGCCATTCTTGATGGTCATCTCCAGATCGTGGAAGCAGAACACGCACTCCCGATCGTCGGCAAGAATCAACTCGAAGCTGTTGTTGTAGAGCGCGATCGCGAGCCTGAACTGGGTGGCGCCACGCAGATCGGCGATCAGGCGACAGATGCCTTCGAGCGCGGTACTGGAGTGATGGGCCAGTGAGTGCACTCGGATGGACAGCAGGGAAGGGTCCATGGCGCGCTGGCGCACCACGCTCCAGTACTCGCTCTCGATGGAGATGTCAGCTGGAGAGAACCTCGTCGCGATGAGTTTCTCCTTCGCGGTGAGGGTCTCTGCCTTCAGCGCCCCGAACGTCTCGTCCTTGGTCGCATAGAACTGCAGGTTTCCCAGACCAGCCATCTGCGCTCCCACGCGGCCTTCAACAGAGGAGACCTGACGCCTCAGCCGCCCGAGCGTGCGCAGAACGAGCGCGCTGATTGTCGCGCCAAGCACTGTCACAACTGCCGTCAAGAACAGGAGCGGATCGCTATGAATAACTCCCGAGTTCCAGGCCACCACCACACCGATTCCCAGCAGGGTGACGACAGCCACCAATCACCTCGGCTGGGACATTGATCTGTTGGCCTGAGGGGCTGCGCTTGTTGATGAGCCACACCAACCCAATCGCCAGGCCTACCGCTATCGCGATCCCCACCTCGAAGTAACCGAACACCATGCCCGACTCCTCAGCAACCGAATCCACGTTTCTCCCCCAGACCCCCGACCCGCCAATGAGCAAGGCGGGTACTACCTCTCACCCATAGCGCGCAGGCTCCGCTACTTCGATCCTAGGGACCTGGCCTCAACAAGTGTTCAGGGAGTACCAGGCTGGGAACTCGAGGTGCGAGCCCGCGCATCAAGGAAGACGAGTCGCTGAATCGGCAGATACATACGCAGAGGGGATCGCCCTGGGGGTGGACCAGGCATCCTCGGGGTTGAGCACAGCAGACACGCCGCCGGCCGGGAAGCAACGATCACTCGTTGAACGAGTAGTCGATGGCCATGAACAGTCAAACGAGCGCTAGCGTGGGACAAGAGGACCTCCTGGCCGTGAAGACGCTAGACATCTCCACTGAGCCCGGAGGGCCTCCCCTTTCACAAGCACCGACACGTCACCAACGTCCCTGCCGGGTACAACTAGGCCGGACGTCTACAGCCAATCGCGTCCAGGACCAAGCGCTACGTAAAGGGTCGGTTTCGTGGTTCGAGTTCGCCCTGGACGACCAGCAGAAGCCCGTGGTCGAGACGGAAGGGCTGGAGGTGACCGAGCGGAGGCTCACCTTCGTCGCCGCCTACCTCGAGGACGGCGGCGGAACTCGACGAGGACTGACGCCGACGCTGGTCGACAACCTGCGCGACCGGACCGGACCCCTCGGCCGGCCCACTGCAGGCACCCCTGCCGCGCGAGGTGCTGAGCCGAGGCCAAGCGGGATGCGCGCTGTGCGCCGGAGAACAGCCGGGTCGACTTCCCCGCACCGAAAATGCTCGGGTTGTAGGGTGACCGCCAAGCGCAGTTGGTGGTTCCGCTGCTGCTGGTCGAGGTTTGGGGGGTTCATGGTGGCCGTTGTTCCGGTGTTCGTGTCGTCGACGTTCCGTGATTTCCACGGTGAACGGGATGTGATCCGTTCGGTCGTGGCGCCGGCGTTGGACGCGCTGGTGGCGCCGCTGGGCGCGCGGGTGGAACTGCTGGACCTGCGATGGGGGGTGGACACGTCCACGGCCGAGGATGAGCAGCGGGCCCATCAGCAGGTGCTGGATGTGTGCGTGGGTGAGATCGACCGGTGCCGGCCGCTGTTCGTGGGTCTGCTGGGGGACCGGTTCGGGTGGATACCCACCGCGGGTCGACTGGAGGAGGCAGCGGCGCGCTCGTCGCAGCGGACCGGGCTGCCGCAGGCCTGCCCTGGCCCGTTGAGCGTGACCGGGCTGGAGTTCTGGCACGGAGCGCTGGCCCCCGACGCGGAGGCCGACTCCGTGTTCGCGGTGCGCACGCTGGCCGGCGAGGTGCCCGACGAGTGGGTGGAGCAGGATCTGGCGGCACGGGAAAGCCTGCGGTGGCTTCGCGGCGAGGTGCGGGGGGCCGCGGCGCGGTGGCCGGATCGGGTGCGGCGCTTCGACTACGACGCCCGGGTCGTTCGCGGCGGTGGCGGCGTGGTTTCGGTGGACTCCGCGGACCTTGAGGGGTTCGCCCGGGCGTTGGTCGACCTGCTGGGCCCACTGGTGGTGCAGCGGGCACGCGACCTGCAGAGCAGCGAGTTGACCCCGTATGACGCGGCCGCGCGGCTGCTCGTGGAGTCGCGTGCGGTGCTGGTGGGCCGCGAGGACTTGTTGGCCGAGATCGACACCCGACTGGCCGATCCCGCTGCTGCGGGGGTGGTGCTGGTGGGGCCGTCGGGGGTGGGCAAGACGTCGGTGCTGCTGGCCGCGTGCGACCGGGCGCGGGCGGCCGACCGGACGGTGGCCTGGGTGTTGGTAGGGGCCGGGCCAGGGTCGACGTCCACTGCGGAGGTGATCGGTCTGCTGGCCGACCAGCTGGGCCTGACCGTGCCGCAAGCCCAGACAGAAGACGACCGCGGGCTGGCCATGGAAACGCCGGGTGAGACGCGCCCGATCAGCGGCGAGGAGCTGTTGGCCTGGTGGGCCGGCGCGCTGGCCGGGCTGACGGCCGGGACGGTGATCGCGGTCGACGGCCTGGACCGTCTGGATCCCGGGGACGTCCGCGACACCGTGGAAGTCCTGCGGTCGCTCCCGGCGGGGGGACCGCGGTTCCTCGCCTCCACGACCGACGATCGCCACGCCGAGGCGCTGACCGTCCGGGGCTTGCAGGCGGTCGAGGTGGGGCCGCTTGCCGCCGTCGACGCTGCGGTGGCCGCTCACGAATGGGCCCTCGCCGAAGGCGCCCGGCAACTCCCCGGCCTGGTGCTGCACGTGGTGGCCGACCGGCCGCGGTCGGGGCTCTGGGTTCGGCTGGCGGTCGCTGAGTTGAGTTGGCTGGACGCGACGGACTATGCCCGCGCGGAGGCCGCTGCGGCCTCCGGCACCGACGCGGCCCGGGCGCTGCTCGATCTGCTGGTGGCCGAGGCCTCCGAACTGCCCGCCGATGATGCCGAGCTGGCCGGTAGGCTGCTGAATCGGGTCGCCGTTGTGATCGGCGATCCGGCCACTGCCGGGCTGGTGCTGGGCGCGTTGGCGTTGACGAGGTCGGGCTTGGCCCCGGCGGACCTGCAGGCCCTGGCCGGTATCCCAGATGCTCTGACGCTGACCCGGGCCCGCTGGCTGCTCGGCGGTCAGCTGGTCGCCCGCGACGATACCGGGCGGCTGGCCTTCGACCACCAGGTCGTGCGGTCCGCGGCGCTGCATATCGCCGGGCAAGCCGGCTGGGAGGATTCGAAACTGCACGCCCGGATCGCGCAGCATCTCGCGAGCACCGGCGGGACATCCGACAACGTGCCCGAACCGGATCCGACCGCGGCGCTGGACCGGCTGTGGCATGCCCTGTTCAGCGGGGATTCCGGCGACACCGCCGCGGCGCTGGAGCGGACGTGGATCAGTCGGCTCACGCTGGCCGAGGTCGCCTCGGTGATCGCCGGTGCGGTCGTCGCCGGCCGCGGCCAGCTGGAGGTCCTGGGGGCGCTAGCTGGCCTGCCCGGGCTGGAGCGGAGCGTCACCGAAGGTGTTCCGCGGCAACTAGGATCCGTCGAGGACGGGCATGGCGTCAGCGACCTGTCCCTGCCCGAACGGCAGATACTCACCCAGGCGAGCCTGGAGATCGCCCGCCGGCTGGCAGCCGCCAACCCCGACAGCGCCAAGGCCGCCCGCGACCTGGCCATCGCCCTGAGCGACATCGGAACGGTGGCGATGTACGGCGGGGACCTGACCGCCGCTACCACGGCCTACACCGAGAGCCTCGACATCGCACGCCGGCTGGCAGCCGCCAACCCCGACAGCGCCAAGGCCGCCCGCGACCTGACCACCGCCCTGAACAGCATCGGGCAGGTGGCGATGGCCGGCGGGGACCTGACCGCCGCCCACACCGCCCACACCGAAAGCCTCGACATCGCACGCCGGCTGGCCGCCGCCAACCCCGACAATGCCAATGCCGCTGGTGACCTGTCGACATCCCTGGACGCTATCGGGCGGGTGGCGATGGCCGGCGGGGACCTGACCGCCGCCCGCACCGCCCACACCGAGAGCCTCGACATCGCACGCCGGCTGGCCGCCGCCGACCCCGACAACGCCCAACCCGCCCAACTCATGGCCCAAGCACTGCGAAGTGTCGCGACCGTGGCGATGGCCGGCGGGGACCTGACCGCCGCCCGCACCGCCTACACCGAGAGCCTCGACATACACCGCCGACTGGCCGCCGCCGACCCCGACAACGCCCAAGCCGCCCACAACCTGTCGGCATCCCTGGACATGCTCGGGCGGGTGGCGTTGGACTGTGGGGACCTGGCCGCCGCCCGCACCGCCTACACCGAAAGCCTAGATATACGC
>WBZP01004479.1_pt1 | contig 14558 bp, 12 predicted proteins | sample 5204301 | NCBI WGS metagenome assembly WBZP01 (sample SAMN12412401, study PRJNA552823) | activated sludge metagenome | isolation source: activated sludge from nitrification reactor of wastewater treatment plant... | place: USA: Pennsylvania | collected 2017 | reverse complement strand
AATCTTGTTAAAGGAACATGGGTCTATAATGGTGGCTCCATCGACACTGTTTTGAGCGGTAACGGTGCCGCGACCTATACTCAATTTCGCAACTTATTCCGCTATAGCCCTGTCACTGGTGTTGTGAATGGAAGTTTTGCCCCAAGATTTTACACGAATGTCGGGACATCAACCGCGCCTGACTATAGTGTTGTGCCAGCTGGTATTATTCGAAAAATTGTCAGTGGTCCTGGTAATAGCATATATGTTGCCGGTGACTTTAGGCAGGTGTCTTCGTCTGGTTCAAGTACCATCATTAATCAGAATGGTCTAGCAAAAGTTAATACAACTACAGGCGAAATCGATCCGCTTTTTAAACCAAATCTTGATTGTGCGGCAACCTATAATAAGCCGTGCACCATATTTACGGCTGCCTACATTGACACGCTCAATTATGTGCTTGTTGGTGGTCTATTCACCGCGGCTAATGGTTCGCCTGAAACGGGTTTCGTCATACTCGACGGAACTACGGGCGCAACGATACCTCGTACGAAAGTCACTCTCGCGCGTAATTTGCGCGGTGCCCGGCCATATGTCAGAACAATCGCTATCAACCCGGTGAACCACAAAGAATTCTTTATTGGCGGTGAGTTTAGCGATATCGGCGTCTACCCCAATACGTTCCAGGCGTATCGCTACGGTATGCTGAAACTTCAATTCGATGCCAATAATGTCTTAAGCTCTTCTTCCTGGAATGCAATGGACGCACTGTCCGCCTCACGACCGTACACATACGCGGCCGATTTGGCACATGGTGCCCCGCTGGCAGGCAAATGTGGTGTATCTGCTACTTGGTTGCGACAAATGACGTACTCCGAAGATGGGAAGTATATTGTGCTTGGTGCAGGGCTGGGCGGCGCGTATGATGTACACCCTGCGCTTTGCGACACCCTCTCGGTGTTTAATGCCCAGCCAGTCAACGGTGTCTACGATCAACGACAAATGCCGCTCGTTTATAATCACACAGCAACTGACACTATTGATTCTGTTTGCGTCCTGAACAAGGTTGCCTATATCGGCGGGCATTTTAGGAGTAACAACATGGTTGTCTACAAATCAGGTGTCCGAACATCCGCCGTACCTTACTATGTGTCTTCGACGCCAACCACTACCAAGCCCGTCCTTAGCCAGGGAGCCCCAAATGCACATTTCGGATTTGCGGCAATCAATATCGACCCCTCAGTCCCGAGCGCGTATGGTTTGGCTGTACCAACCTGGAATAATACACAACTAGTCTCAATTCCAGATGCCAACCTTCAACCAGTGTCTCTGAATCCTTTCCCGTGGGGGCCAACCGCTGCCACCACTACTGGTCGCGGTTATGGCTGGAACGCGGTTAGTTGTGTACCGGCTGCTCAGTCGCCGACAGGAAAAGACTTGGTGATCTTTGGTGGTGACGGCAGAACGATCAACGGTGACAAAACACGAAACAAAATCGGTCAGTTTAACGGTCTATAGTTCGGAGACGTTTTAAGCTCGTCCCTTCGCGCCTGGATTTGCGGATTTGTCCAAATTTAGTGCCCCCTAGTGAACGTACTTAGAAACTACGAAGCGAATAATTCTTTAATGATTGTTCTTGACGGTTCTAGAACTTCGTAGTCATCGATATCATTTACACCCACCCATAGAGCACTTGAGGCTTCAGACTGCTGTATTTTAAGATCGTAACTATCTATCTTACACAAATAAAAGATTCCGATAAACTGCATTGTCTTATTATCGCGTTCTGCTACCCATTCGCCTATATCTACCAGTCTTAGAATAGTAGCCGGGACACCAATCTCTTCTTTTATTTCTCGGTGAAGTGCAGTTTCTATAGTTTCACCTGGTTCAATAGTTCCTCCAGGGGGATGATATTGTTTATCTCCAGAAATAGTGTCATCTGCTTGCTTGAGCAATAATACTCGATTTGACTCATCTAGAATTAAAGCCTTAACAGCAACATACTGAATGTCCACTTTATCCATTTCCTAATCATGACAAAAAAGCACCTTATATCAAAGTGCTTATGCTGGTGGCTTTGTACGCGAAAGCTCGAACCTATTTTGAGCGAATGGACTAACCAAGCAGCCCCGCCGCCTAGCACAGCGGAGCTGTGCTGCGCCCCGCCAGAAAAAGCCTTTGCATTTTTTGGATTTCTCCCGCCGATTTTTTAATTTTTAAGGAAAAAGCTGTTTCTGGTGAGTCGCTGTCGCTTTAGCGACAATATGGAAGATTTTATGGTAAAATAAACCTATGAAAAATACATGCCAAAGTTGCGGTCAACCGCTCAAAGACAACAACAAAGGAACGGAAAAAGATGGCTTGTTGAGTGCCGAATACTGCAAATTGTGCTACGACAAAGGTGCTTTCAAAGAGCCAAATATGACGATTGAACAAATGAAGGAGCGGTATATTGAAGCTATGCAAAACATGCATTTCCCACGTTTTATTGCTGGCTTTTTTGCTAATAAACAGCTCCCCAAGCTAAAGCGCTGGAGTAACTAAAGACCAGACGATATGTCAGCTATTCACGCACTAGCTTCCGCACTTGGTCGTAAGGATGAACAGCCAAATATTGATCTGGCAGTAAAAATAGTTGATTCAAACGATACGCTATCAATCAAAGAACTTGTTAATGTTGCGCTCCAGTCTAAAAAAGCTATGCAGTACGATAGCATAAAAGTATTGTACGAAATAGCTCAACGTCTCCCCAAGCTCGTCAGTCCGTATATTGCAGAGCTGTTGGCAGTCTTGGCAAGTCGGGATAATCGTATGCAGTGGGGCGCAATGACGGCACTTGCCTCACTTGTGAACGAAAAACCGCAGGAGATAGCTTCGAATCTGCCAACTCTAACCAAAGTCGCACAAGACGGCTCGGTCATTACAAGAGATAATTATGTAAAACTTTTGGTTAATTTATCGTCATATGACAAACACTACAAGAAATCTGTTGAACTGTTGTTTGACGAATTAACAGCAAGTCCTGTTAATCAACTGCCTATGTATGCAGAATACATACAGCCAGTCATAAAAGACCATAATGGCAGGCAATTCATTGAAATACTGTCGGCACGTCTAGACGGTGTGGACAAACCGTCAAAGAGAAAGCGCATTGAAAAAGTAATTCGGGCGTTTTCGTAGGCAGCGTGGCTTTGCTCAGGCGGCAGAGCCGACGCGCTTGCACGCAAGCACACCAGCTAGTCACTAATACATACGTTAGTTTGCAACTATGGCATTTTTTGCCAAAGTCTTGAACCGTTCTCCATCCGCTTGCAGTACGGTTATGGTGACAGCTCCGGTCTTACTTGTCTTCAAGTCCTGCACTACGCCAGACTTGCCAGCATGCGTACCTTTTATGACTTTACACTTGTCGCCATTTTTCAGCGCCTTATCGTCATCTTGCTTACTCTGACCCACTGTCCTTGACGAGTCTTTCAATCTGCCAAAATCTGGCGTTATTTTCACTGTCACCGTGTCACCCTCAGATAATTGCTCATTTTTACGAACGTCCGCCTTGACCGCCGCGAACCATTGTTGATTGCCCATGCTCATGATAGTGCTTGGCCACGTTGATGTGCCGATAGTCGCAAGCACCGGTATGTTGCCCTTTTTACCGGCTTGCTCTCGCAGTGTAACGACTACCTTGTCTGGTGGCATCAGGTAATGCCAGCCGCCTTTTTCGGGGACTCTTTTTAGTGTTGTTTTGAATGATAGTGGTTTCATGAGGTTTGCTCCTTTGCGATTTTCAAGACCAGTTTTAGCGTGTCTTGATCGACATCTGCCAATTTCTTGAAGCTGATACTACTCGCCCCCACCTTGACCTTGCCAAGTTTATCGGCGTATTTCTTGGCGACATATTGTCCGTCCTCGACAGCATTTACGTAGAGGCTGATGTAGTTTTTCTGGACTGCCAAGCCAACCTTAAACCAGCTGACCGTTTCTTTGTCTGAGCGTTGATAGCTCCAGTCGCCGTAGCCAATGATAGTCTGGTCGCTGCCGCCCCACATTTTACCCTGCCAGACAACTCTCTCGCTGCCGCCAAATACATCGCTAATTGTTTTGTCGAGCTGCTGAACGTCCGCACGGACAGCCTCGGGCAAGTTGGTGATGTGTTCGTCTGGGGTGAGGGAGACTTTTTTCATAGTTCTATTTTACCATGTTTCACACTGTTATTTTATGAGTGGAGTAACGCTTTACCTGTAGAAGGACGACGAAAGTCGTCTAAGTGCTTATCGTGTGGTATTCAGGGCAAAAGCGCGGAGCGCGGCGGCTCTGCCGCCTGAGCAAAGCCCTGCCGCCTCTGCCCTCTAGGGCAGGCGACCCGACAGAAAAATCCCTTTTCCTTTTCCAAAAAAATCTCGGCGGGGGAAATCTCAAAAATAATGCAAAGGGTTTTTCTGGCGGGGCGCAGCACGGCTTGCCGTGCTAGGCGGCAGGGCTGAGCTTTAGCACTTCGTGCTAAAATGGGTTCGAGCGGAGTCGTAAAAGGCTACCAAAAACCCTTTGGTTATTCTTCTAAAATTTCCCCCACCGTGTTTTTTGCAAGCTGAAAAGGATGTTTTGGTTTTACGGATTTTACTCTGTCAGCATGATATAATAACAAATATGAAAATCGTATCAACTAATCCATCCCGTAACTATGAAATTTTAGGTGAAGTCGATAGCGCAACAGAACAAGATGTTGCCGAAGCGGTTAAGAATGCCCGAGAAGCCCAGCCACAATGGGCAGCCTTGTCTCAAGAAGAGAGAAACGTTGCTATACGGTCATTTGTTGATATCTGTAAACAAGACGACAACTACAAGCGTATTAGCGAAATGATGTCACAAGAAATGGGCAAACCAATTCGTGAAGCTCGGCATCAGATGAAAGATACTTTTGATTACTTTGATGATTATATGAACATGGCTAAGGATGCCCTAAAGCCTCAAGTTGTCTTTGAGAATGATACTGAACGCCACACCCAAACTAGAGAACCGCTTGGAGTTATTGCCTGTATCGCGCCGTGGAATTTCCCATTTTTGAATCTGCCCTGGCAGTGCGGACAAGCTCTGCTAGTAGGAAATACGGTCGTATATAAACCCTCTGAGGAAATCGCACTATTCGCGCAACTTATGCAAGAGCTGATTGAACAATCGTCTATACCGAAAGGTGTGTTTACTGTTTTGCTCGGAGATGGTGCGGTTGGTGAGATGCTTGTTGGTCAAGATGTAGACGCAGTATCGTTTACTGGCAGTACAAAGACCGGTCAGAGAATCATCGAAATCGCAGCCAAGAAGTCAACACGTGTTTTGACAGAAATGGGCGGCTCATCTCCTGGAATAGTATTTGAAGACGCCGATATACCAAAAGTAGTCGATATCATCTATCTCATGCGCTACGACAACACTGGGCAATATTGCGATGGGCTTAAACGGCTTATCGTACACGAAAGTAAATTTAATGAAGTCGTTGCGGCACTGAAAAAAGTAAATGAAACCAAACGAGTTGGCGATCCACTTGATGAAACAGTAGACTTTGGACCACTTGTTGCAAAACGCCAGTTGGACGTTTTGGTAGATCAAGTCAAGGACGCAACTGATAAAGGTGCTTCTGTAGAATTTGGTGGTAAATCACCTGAGGGTCTTGAGGGCGCTTACTACGAGCCAACGCTACTTACAAACGTCACGAAAGATATGCGAGTTTGGAGTGAAGAAGTTTTTGGGCCAGTGCTGCCGATAATGACTTTTACGACTGAACAGGAGGCTATTGAACTTGCAAATGACACTATCTACGGCTTAACAGCTTATGTATTTACCGAAAATCACGAGCGTTACCAAGAAGTTGCAGGACGCCTACAGGCTGGCTCTATTGCTCACAACAACGCGCTTTACTTTAGCACCAAAACTCCATTCGGTGGGTATAAAGGCTCTGGCAATAGTCGCACGGGCGGTGTTGCTGGATTTGAAGAAGTAACGCAGATAAAAATTATCAGCGAGGAAAAATAACAAACGGAGTTGTCGGCTTTGCCGACTGGCGAAGCCTCGACGCCTCCACCGATTTTTCGGTGGGCGAACCGCAAAACCAAAACACCCTTTTCAGCTTCCAAAAAATACGGCGGGGGAAATCTTGAGAAAAGATAATTAAAGGGTTTTTGGTTTGTTGGGACGCTAGCGCGCGGCACGCGCGCGGGCGTCAGGGCGGAGCTTCAGTCATTTTGCTCGAAATCAGTTCGAACTTGGTTGTAAAACTCCACCAAATTTGGACAAATCCGCAAATCCGGGCGCGAAACGCCCGTTTTTGTTTGGGAAGTTATGGTTTTGCGGAGCAAAACCCATCTGTTTTTCTGGGGGGAGAATTGGGCTTCAGGCGCGCGGAGGCGCGCTTTTTTGGCTTTTAGCCGCCACGGGCGGCTCTCTACAAGCTAACGATCTGATAGTCGTATCGTTTGGAGAATACGACGTTTTGTGATGTCTTGGTGTGGAAACATGTCAACGATAGTCACTTGATTTATAGTTACCTTGTCTCCTTTATGGAGCCTATGCGCTTTTTGCACGGTAGCGTGAGCACGATAACCATCATTGTTGTATTGAGGTTCATCAAAAATTGCTCCCGCTTGTTCTAAAGTGTTAATGACAGTTTTGTGCAACAACATTAGTTCTGGCGTCATTTCCATGACACTTACCTGTATCTTCCGTTCGCCGCCGAAGTACTCATCGTCTCCAACTGTAACTGTTACTGGTCGTATGTGTGATAATGCGCTAGTTAAATTATCAAAGAGGTTCGTTGCTTCCCAATCAATAACCCCGTGGCAAGCCACGGGGTATGACAGCGTCAGTAAGCCCGTCACCATAACGTCAATTGCAGGTCTTTTATGTTGTGTCCTTGGTTCTTGACGTAGCGCTCTACGACACGCCAGTTTCCACCAGTTCCAACGGTTGATGCGTAATAGCCGTCTGTCCAGAATTCCCCACCCCAGAGTTGGTTTCTGAGCTGCGGCAGTGATTTGAAGAGTTCGCGTGCAGTGATGCTTTTGATCTTCCGTACGACCTCACCAATGCTGTATTTGGGGTGAAAGCTGACAAGCAAGTGGATGTGGTTCTTGTCGTCACCCATTTGCTCGATGGTGAGTTCGTACCGAAGCTCAATCTCTCTCAAGGTGTGGGCTATGCTTGCAACGGCCGCTTTGTCGAGCAGAGCTTTGCGATACTTTACAGGAAATACGAGATGGTAGTGCGTATCGTAGGCGCAGTGATTCGATTTTGTGACGGGCATACTGACAATAGTATAACTGAGGGGAACCGCATGGTTCCCCTCAGACACCCCTCCTAGCTAGTTATTCCACGCGGCAAGCCGCGGGGTATGGGCTGGAATCAACTATAAAATTTGATGCAATCGTAATATGAAGCGGCCAGTAATTTATAGCTGTGAATTCATCGCCTTCTTGCAATTTCTCTATGAGATAGACTAAACAATATTTCTGCATAACCTTATTATAGCTGGTATACTAAAGAAGCACACAAACTATCACGGAAACTTATTTTGTTGGCTTTAATAGCCGTCTCGTACAGATTAGGTTTCCTAGTTTGTGTGCAACGAGGCGGCTATTTAAGTTGGAGGGTGTCATGAACGAGAAATATATCCTATATGCTCGCAAGAGCACTGACGTCGAGGACAAGCAAGTGTTGTCTATCGAGGCGCAGTTGGTCGAGCTGCGTGCATACGCGCGAAATGAACGACTTGAGATTGTTGACGAATGCATTGAGAAAAAGTCTGCCAAAACGCCCGGTCGCCCTGTATTTGCCGATATGTTGAAACGAATTGAACGCGGTGAAGCAAACGGTATTATCGCATGGCATCCTGACCGACTGGCGCGCAACTCGATCGACGGCGGACAAATCGTCTACTTGCTCGACCAAACATGCCTCGCAAATCTCAAGTTTCCGACATTTTGGTTTGAGAATACCTCGCAGGGAAAGTTTATGCTGTCTATCGCGTTCGGACAAAGTAAATACTATGTAGACAACTTATCCGAAAACACCAAGCGAGGCTTGCGTCAAAAAGTTCGGCGCGGCGAATGTCCGGGACGCGCTCCGCTCGGCTATATCAACGATGTGCGTACAAAAACGGTCATCGTAGACAAGACAAATGCGCCGCTTGTTGTCGAAGCATTTGAGCGGTACTCTCGCGGCGACCAACGCTTACAAGACATCGCAGACTTTTTATTTACAAAAGGTGTCAAAACCAAGGGCAATATACCACTCAAAAAAGACCAAATCACAAAACTACTAACCAATCCGTTTTATTATGGGCATTTTCGCTATGTGGGCGAGGTGTTTGAGGGCAAGCACACCCCGATTATCTCAAAAAAGCTGTTTGACGATGTGCAAGCTGTCATTGAACGGCGTAAACACAAGCGAACTACTAAACAGAACGATCCGAAACCACTCTGCGGACTGTTGCGCTGTGGCACGTGCGACATGATGGTAACAGGCGAAAACCAAACCAAGCGGCAAAAGAACGGCAACGTCCACCGATATGTCTACTACCACTGCACGAAAAAGCGCAAACATACACCGCGCTGTCCTGAACCGCATGTCCGCGAGGAATCACTAGACGAGCAGTTGTCTGCAATGCTCAAAGAATACGCCATGCCAAAGGCATGGGCGGACAAACTGCGCGAACTGATGAATACTGACCAAGCAAGCGAGCAAGCTCGTAGCTATGCGCAAATCACCGAGCTACAAACGACCATCGCGCAATTTGTCGCCAAGCTCCAACGCTTGCTTGATAGTTATCTCGACCAAGATATTGATCGAGAAACATACACCAACAAAAAAGCAGAAATTATGAGCCAAAAGAAAAGTTTTGAAGAAAAATTATCCAAGCTAACGCTCGGTCAAAACCTCTGGCTCGAACCGATGAAAAAATGGCTAGAAACTGCTGTTTCTATCTGTAATATCGCAAGCGGAGCCGACTTACTTGCTAAAAAGTCGCTTTGCCTCGAAGTCTTTGGCTCTAACCTCATTCTAAAAACCAAAAAAGCGCGCCTCCGCGCGCCTGAAGCCCAGTTCTCCCCCCAGAAAAACAGATGGGTTTTGCTCCGCAAAACCATAACTTCCCAAACAAAAACGGGCGTTTCGCGCCCGGATTTGCGGATTTGTCCAAATTTGGTGCGGGTTAAGAGACTCTAACTCTCGACCTCTTCCTTGGCAAGGAAGCGCTCTAACAACTGAGCTAAACCCGCATACTTTACTGTACTAAGTGAGTATATCTCGGGAGTGACGTTTTTTCAAGACTCATACGTACTGGTCTCCCTTAGGCGTATGCGGTATGATAAAGGCAGTATGCTAAAGAAATATGTGCAGGCAAAGCTCAAGAAGTATGTAAAGAAGTATTTTGCGAAGCATCCTGAGGTTAAGCTTGTCGTTATTACGGGTAGTGTCGGCAAAACGAGTACCAAACGTGCTGCTGCTGACGTGCTGTCCGGCCGGTTTCGCATCAGAATGCACGAGGGCGAAACGGCCGTTGACAGTGAGCTGGCGGTACCACTCGCGATTCTCGGTATAACCCCTCCGCAAGATGTAGGCAGTATTCGCGAATGGAGATCGGTCCTCAAAACAGCACGACGTCATATTCGCAGCCCATCAGACACCGATATTGTTATTGTGGAATTACAAATTGATCGCCCTGGGGCAATGGCGATGTATGCTCGGTATCTTGTGCCAGATATCGCCATTGTGACAGCGGTCTCCTCCGAATATATCGAACAGTTTGGCTCGATCGAATCAGTTGCGCAAGAGGAACTGTCTATTTCTGGTTTTTCGCGCCAGGTGTTGATCAATCGCGACGATGTCGACGGACGATTTGCCAACTTGGAGACAAATCCCAACTTTTCGACCTATGGTACATCAGGAGCCGCAGAGTATCGGTTTGAACAGCAAGACTTTGCGCCGTATCAAGGCTATAGCGGTGTTATCATTGCGCCCGAATACCCCAATCCGTTTTCCGTAACGATTAACGTGCTAGGGGAACACAGTATTCGTCCGGTCATGGCAGCCGTGGCGGTGGCAGCAAAAATGATGCTTACACCTGAAGAAATCCGAAAAGGCATCGATCTGATCCGATCAGTGCCTGGCCGCATGCAACTACTGCGTGGCATTGGTGGGACAACAATTATCGATGACACGTATACATCGAATCCTTCTACCGTTTCAGCCGCTATCCAGGCATTGTACCTCTTTGACCAAGCCCCTCAGCGCATTGCTCTACTGGGTGACATGCATAATTTGGGACAATCAAGCCAGATCGAGCATGAGAAGATCGGGGCTCTTTGTGACCCCAACATGCTTGCGTGGGTGGTGACGGTGGGCAATGATACTCAGAACTATCTCGCACCAATTGCTCGTCAACGGGGTTGCCAGGTGAAGTGCTGCAGAACTGCTGTCGAGGCGGGCGAGTTTATTAGGACGGTAACAGAGGAAGGATCGGTGATTTTGGCAACAGGCTCACAGGACAATGTCTACCTTGAGGAAGCGGTTAAGATACTCTGTGACATGACTGAAGACAGGGAACTCGTTAGACAATCGGAGGCATGGATGGCCAAAAAAAATGAGTTTTTCTCTCAATTTTCTGAACAAAAGTAACTATAATGAAGTCTACGAGGATACTAAAGGAATAACACGCTATGTTACCGCAAGAACCAACTACCCCAGTCGAAAAAGATCCAACACAGTTACCACACGCTCCTAACCAGAACGATGTAAAAAAGTCACGCAAAAAACTTATCATCGGCATTGTCGCCGGCGCGTCGGCACTCATCCTTGCCGGAACGGGTACTGCCCTGGCGCTCATCTATCAGCAGCCGGAAAAAGTTGTTAGCGACGCCGTCATGAATCTCATGTCTGCCCGAGCAGTCCAGTCAAAAACGACCATTACTTCAAATTGGAAAGTTGACGGTGGAGAAAGCGGGACCTTCACGATCAAGCGTCTGACCTTTGATTCACGTGCCAGTACGCAGTCGCTCGCGGATGAAAATGCCGAAGTTGAGTTCACCTGGGATGGTAAGGACTACACCACAAAAGGCGCTGCGTATGTCGCCGATAGCGGTGATATCTATTTCAAGCTAAGTGGCATAAAAGAAATACTGAGTAAGCTAGCCTCAAAATACACCGGCAATCCCTCGCTGCCACAAAAAGCACAGGACGACCTGGACAAAATTGATGGCAAATGGGCCAAGTATACTCTGCAAGAAATGAAAGCCGATGCGCCCGATGCCGCAAAGACCTATAGTTGCCTCATTGACGCCTACAAGCGTATTGGCCGTGACAAAGCAGCGACAGAAGAGATAAAAAAGCTCTATCTCGCGCATCCGTTTATAAAACTGAGCGGAACAACCAAAAGTAAAGATGGGCTTAATGGCTACGAAATAACGATTGACAAATCAAAGGCGAGCGATTTCTCGACAGCAATGAAGGATACGACATACTACAAAGAAATAAATGCCTGCAACCCATCAAACGAAGCACTATCACCAGTAAGCGGCGTCGATCGTGCGACCACTGTCAACCCAACGCCTGACCTCGAGCCAACTGTGACCCTCTGGGTCGATCCGTGGAGCCATACGCTGCGGAGAGTTGACGCGGCGACAGTTGTCAAGGGAGTTCAACAAGACGGAAAAGACCTGTCTCTCACTATAGTCTCAGACCTTACCTATGATCAATCAGTAGTGTCAACTCCTCCGCGTGATACGATGACGGCCAAGGAGTGGGTGACGTCTTTTTCTGACTTCGTACAGGATGTCGAATCGAGTGTTGATTCAGGTAGCACGTCGATCACCGCAAAAGCCAATACGACGAACGCGATGGCAAATGCAAATACGGTGATAAAAAAAGCCGAAGTCTACTATGCCCTAGAAGGTGAATATCCCGCGACCATTGCAGATTTTGCGAGAAATACCGATTCACGCCTCGATGGCCTTTCTTTTACAGTGGTAAGTACAACCCCAACCAATAAGTCGACCATTCAGTATGTTCGCTGCGGTACTGATGCAGGCAAAGTAGTGTACTACGATGAAACGAAAATGGCCCCAGTTACGCGCAGCCTCAGCATGGGCGGTTGTTAAGTAAGAGAGATGCAACGATCGCCCCTGACAATCAGGGGCGATTTTGGTATACTAATGCCAATGAAGCGCTATGATCCTGCAGGTATCGAGCCAAAATGGCAACAACAATGGGCGAACGACCATCGCTATGATGTTGTCGAGGATTCGGCCAAAAAGAAATACTATATTTCTTGCATGTTTCCTTACCCCAGCGGGGCCGGCATGCATACTGGGCACGCCTTTGAGCATGCCATTGTCGATTCAGTCGCACGGTTTCATCGACAACAGGGTTACAACGTACTTAACCCTATGGGATGGGATGCATTTGGTCTGCCCGCAGAAAATTATGCGATCAAGACTGGCAAACCACCTGCCGAAACAACGCGTGACAACATCGCTAGCTTCAAGAATCAGCTTGTGCGCATGGGAGCAAGCCTCGACTGGTCGCGAGAAATCAACACCAGCGATCCGTCATATTATAAATGGACTCAGTGGATTTTTGCTGAATTCTTCAAGCGTGGCTTAGCATATCAAAAAGAATCGATGCAGTGGTGGTGTCTTGTCGATAAGACCGTACTTGCGAACGAACAGGTGATCGACGGCAAATGCTGGCGCTGTGAAAACGAAGTCGTGAAGAAGTCTATGAAGCAGTGGTTCTTCAAGATCACTGATTATGCTGAGGCGCTGCTTGAGGAGCTGCCGGCTCTCAATTGGCCAGATAAAATCAAGACCGCGCAGGAAAACTGGATCGGCAAGAGCCAGGGCGCAGAGATTACCTTCTCTGTCGAAAAAACCAAAGCACAATTAACCGTTTTTTCTACACGCCCTGATACGGTATTTGGTGCCACCTTTCTCGTGCTCGCCCCCGAGCATCCACTCGCCCTTGAGCTTACGAACGCTGATACGTACGAGCTAGTAAAGTCATATATTGATGCCTCTCTGAAGCGTTCAGAAATAGAGCGAATGAGCGAGGGCAAAGAAAAGACAGGTGTTCCGACCGGCTCCTATGCCATCAACCCCGCGAACGGTGAACGTGTCCCGATATGGGTAGCTGACTACGTGCTTTGGGGCTATGGTACGGGTGCAATCATGGCGGTGCCAGCTCATGATACCCGCGACTACGAATTTGCATCAAAGTTTGATCTGCCAATTGTTCAGGTTATCGCTGAAAGCCTCTATGATCAGGAAAATCCCCCTCAAAAAGGCAAACAAGACACTGATAGAAATGTCGTAATGTGTATTATCGAACACCCGACAAATGGCGAGTACCTGACGCTCAAGTGGAATAAGCTGCCATGGCATGGATTTGTCATGGGTGGTATCGAGGGCGATGAAACTGCCGAAGAAGCGGCGCGGCGAGAAATCGCAGAGGAAACCGGCTATACCGATATGACGTTTATTGAGGCCATGCCCGCAAAGATAAACAGTAAGTTTTATGCTGCCCACAAGGATGTTAATCGCAATATTCTGACGACTGTTGTGCGCTTTCGTCTCAACTCGCTTGATTCCGTCGAGCTTCGGCGTGAAGCTCATGAAGACTTTGAGCCCATATGGGTGAAAAAAGACGTCTTGCCCACGTTAAAACCCATTTCTGAGCTTCAGCATATTTTGCGATGGCTTGAGGGAGAAAAAAATCTGTTCGCAAACGAAGGCGTACTGGTGCATTCCGGTATATTTGATGGAATGACAAGTTATGAAGCGCGCGAGCAAGTCGTTGCGTGGCTCGAACAACAGGGGATAGGTCGTGCAAAGATAACCTACAAGATGCGTGACTGGCTGGTGAGCCGTCAGCGGTATTGGGGCGCGCCGATCCCGATTATTCACTGCGAAAAGGATGGTGCGGTAGCCGTACCGGCCGATGAGTTGCCGGTGTTGTTGCCGCCTGTCGAAGATCATGCACCAAAAGGTGATGGAAAGTCTGTACTTGCACGCGAAACAGATTGGGTTAATACCACGTGCCCAGCCTGTGGCGGTCCGGCACAGCGCGAGACCGATACGATGGATGGCTACGCGTGTTCGTCGTGGTACCTCTTTCGCTACACTGATCCGCTCAATGAGCATGCACCATGGTCGAAAGAAAAAGCGGATTTTTGGGCACCACTCGACATGTACGTTGGTGGCGATCACGCAGTCGCTCATCTGCTCTATGTACGCTTCTGGACACACGTTTTTCGCGACATGGGACTAGTTGAGTTCGATGAGCCTGTCAAACAACTGGTGTATCACGGGCTCATAGGTGCCGAGGATGGACGAAAGATGAGCAAGAGTCTCGGCAATGTCGTCGATCCGCTGGATGTTATCGATCAGGGGTATGGTGCTGACGCCCTCAGAGTATTTTGTCTGTTTCTCGGGCCAATCAACGAAAACTCAAGTTGGAGTAGTCGGGGAATCGCCGGAATCTATCGATTCCTTAACCGTACCTGGACACTGACACAGGAATACTTGGAGAGCGATCAC
>WBZP01004478.1_pt1 | contig 14560 bp, 9 predicted proteins | sample 5204301 | NCBI WGS metagenome assembly WBZP01 (sample SAMN12412401, study PRJNA552823) | activated sludge metagenome | isolation source: activated sludge from nitrification reactor of wastewater treatment plant... | place: USA: Pennsylvania | collected 2017 | reverse complement strand
CATCCATGGCCAGTCCGACATCGGCCGGCCCAAGGCCGAGTCCGCGCGTGACTCCGTCGCGGAGATCAACCCGCTCGTCCAGGTCGTCGTGCACGCCGAGCGGCTCGACAACGACAACGTGATGCGGGTCTTCGAGGGCTACGACCTCATCGTCGACGGCACCGACAACTTCGCCACCCGCTACCTGGTCAACGACGCCGCCTACTTCCTAGGGATCCCCTATGTCTGGGGCTCGATCTATCGCTTCGACGGCCAGGCGTCGGTCTTCGCGCCCACGCTGGCCGAGGGCGCCCCGTGCTACCGCTGCCTGTACCCCGAGCCCCCGCCGCCCGGCATGGTGCCGTCCTGCGCCGAGGGCGGCGTGCTAGGGGTGCTGTGTGCGTCGATCGGCTCGATCCAGGTCAACGAGGCCATCAAGCTCATCACCGGCATCGGCGACAGCCTGCTCGGCCGCCTGATGATCTACGACGCCCTCGAGATGTCCTACCGCACCGTGAAGCTGCGCAAGGACCCCAACGCCACCAAGGTCACCGAGCTGATCGACTACGACGCCTTCTGCGGCGCCGTGTCCGAGGAGGCCGCCGAGGCGGCGGTGAACTCGACGATCTCGGTCAAGCAGCTCAAGGACATGCTCGACGAGCGCGAGCGCGGCGAGCGCGACTTCGTGCTCATCGACGTCCGCGAGCCCAACGAGTGGGACATCGTCCACATCGAGGGTGCCGAGCTGATCCCCAAGGGCGAGTTCCTGTCCGGACGCGCGCTGGAGAAGCTGCCCAACGACAAGCCGGTCGTGCTGCACTGCAAGGTCGGCGGCCGCTCCGCCGAGGTGCTCGCGGTCGTGAAGGGCGCCGGGTACGCCGACGCCGTCCACGTCGGCGGCGGCATCGTGGCCTGGGTCAACCAGATCGAGCCCGACAAGCCCAACTACTGATCGACCTCGACGAGGGGCCCGCGAGCACACGCTCGCGGGCCCCTCGTCGTTCGTGGCGCGATCTGGTCGCCACGTCACTGCCCGAAGGAACGGGTTCCGGCCGAGAAGCCGCGTCTTCGGGCAGTGACGTGGTGCAAGCCGCGCGGCTGGGCGGTGACGACCTGCGCGGGCTGCTAGAGGGAGCCGGTGCGCTGGAGCCAGTTGAACGACCAGTAGCCCGGGACGGTCGGGATCCAGAAGGTGAGCAGGCGGAAGAGCAGGGTGGCCGACACGGCGACCCCGGAGTCGACGCCGGCCACCGTGAGGCCCGCGACGTACGCCGCCTCGACGGCGCCGAGACCGCCGGGGGTGGGCGCGGCCTGGCCGAGGGTCGAGCCGGCGAGGTAGACCAGTGCGATCGCGGCGTAGTTCGCGCTGCCGGCTCCGAACGCCTCGCAGCACGCGATCATGCAGAGCGCGAACGCACCGTTGAGCAGCAGGATCCCGCCCATGCCCTCGGCGATCTTCCACGGCCGCTGCGCGATGGTGACCAGCCGCGGGCCGACCTCGTCGAAGATCGGCTTCACGCGGTCGCTCACGATCTTGCGCACCGGGCCGACCAGCAGCAGCAGGCCGAGCACCACGATGACGACGACGACGACGATCACCGCCCACTTCGGCGGCGACACGTGGAACTCGGCGTTCTGCCCGGCCGCCACCGCGGTGATCGCGAGCAGGCCGATGTGGATGAAGAACGCGAACACCTGCGACACCGCGACGCTCGCCGCTGCGAGGGCCGGGTGCAGCCCGGACTTCTGCAGATAGCGCACGTTGACCGCGACGGCGCCCACGGTGGGCGGCGACACCAGCGTCGCGAAGCCGGCGGCGAGCTGCGCGGCGAAGGTGCGGACGTGCGACAGCTTCTCGGGGACGAAGCCCGACAGCGAGAGCGCGGCACCCACGAACGTCAGGGCCGACAGCACGATGGCGAAGCCGGCCCAGCGCCAGTCGGCGCTGCGCAGCAGGCCGATCAGGTCGACATTGGCCAGCTGCGAGAGCAGGACGTAGCCCGCGATGGTGCCCGCGATGATCGTGAAGAGCGTGCGCGGCTTCCAGCGCCGCAGCTCGAGCTGCTCGGTCTCGGCGGCCGACGGCCGCAGCGCCAGGAGCTCGTCGCGCAGCGCGACCATGAGCTCCTTCTCCTTGCGCACGCGCCGACGAGTCTCGGGCGAGAGCGCGACGGCCTGCAGCGCGGGCAGCGCGCGGGTGAGCCGGTCGGCGCCGAACACGCGCGCACCGGTCGCGACGGCGCGCGGCGCGTCGGTGAGCAGGGCCGCGGTGCAGAGCAGCTCGGCGAGGTCGATGCGCTCCTGCACGTCGCTGGCCGCGATCGTGCCGTGCTGCACGCCGGCCAGCCAGATCGAGCCGTCGTCGGCCTTGATCAGCTGCTCGTGCGAGAGGGCGCGGTGCACGAGCTGCTCGTCGTGCAGGGTGCGCACCGCGCGGAACACGGCGTCGAGGTCGGTGTCGGTGACCTCGCCCTTCTCGAGCTGGTCGAAGGTCCGGCCGGGGATCCGCTCGTAGGCCAGCAGCGTCGAGTCGGGACCGACCTCGACCGCGGCTCGGAGCCTCGGCACCCGACCGCCCGCGGACTCCGCGGCGTAGGACATCAGCGCCGCGTGCTCGATCTGCGCGCGCATCGAGAACACGCTGGGGTTGGCCGGGTCGGTGCGCAGCTGCACCTGCCTCCAGGCGGCGCGCGCGATGCCAGCACCCTCGAAGTCGCGGTCGAAGACGACGACGCGCAGCCGCTCGCCGCGGCGCGTCACGGCGTCGTACTCGCGGCCGCGGGTGGTGCTCTTCGTCGCGCGCAGGACGGCGACGGACAGGTGCGCGCGCTCGAGCGCCATCGCGACCTGCATGCCGCTGGGGCGGGTGGTCGGCGTACCGAGGACGTAGCGGGTCGCGAGGCCGACGGCCCAGCCGAGCAGCAGCGACAGCGCGATGACGACGATCGACGACGCACCCGACGACAGCGGCACGATCGAGATCGCGAGGATGACGACGACGGAGAAGACCGTCCAGCGACCGCGGCCGACGAGGCGCGCGGTGGTGATGAACGCGACGAGACCGGCGATGACCGGGTTGACCGCGGCGCGGCCGGTGGGGTCGCTGAGGTTGGTGATCGCGATGAGCAGCTGCGCCGATCCGTAGGTCGAGATCAACGCCGAGATCGCGAGCGCCAGGATCGCCGCCGCGAGCAGCGCACCGACGGCTTCGAGGAGCTGGCGCCCGCGTCGTCGCGCGATGAGGTCGATGCCGGCCGCGACAGGGAGCGCGAGCACGCCGAGGCCGGCGACGAAGTTCAGCACCAGCATGATCAGCGCGGGCAGGTTGGTGCTCGCGTTGGTGAGGTCCTGGTCGATGCCGGCCGACGTGCTGTTGAGGAAGTACGAGATGACCACGATGGCGACGGCCGCGACGAGCGCGACGGCCATCCGCAGCAGGTCGACGGGGCGGCGCACGCGGCGGGGGATGACCCCGCCCTCGATCACGACCGTGCCGTCGTCCTCGTCGTCGTACGACAGCGGGGCCTCGGACACCGGAAGATCGTCGCATCCCGGCCCCCGGGCGGCGCGCAGGCGGGCAGGATGCCGGGCGTGACGTCGCCCTCGTCGAAGTCCCGTGTGCCGCGCTCCGAGCCGGTCGCGGGCCTCCCGACCCCGTTCGCGGAGGAGGTCCTCGACCTGGTGGAGCGCATCCCGAGCGGCCGGGTGATGGCGTACGGCGACGTCGCGGCCGCCCTCGGGTCCGGCGGCGCCCGTGCGGTCGGGACCGTCATGGCCCGGTTCGGGTCGGGCGTGCCCTGGCACCGGGTGCTCCGCTCCGACGGCTCGCCCCCGGCCGGCCACGAGACGGAGGCGTTGAGGCGCTATCGCACCGAGCGGACGCCCCTGCTGCCCTCGGGATCGCGCGTGGACATGGCGCGCGCCCGCTGGTGGCCGGACGCCGGCACCTGACGTCCGGCCCGCCCGACGGCGAGGAGCACCTCCGGCTCGGGCTCGCCCGGGCCGCCGACGCGGCCGCCCCGCCGGTCGTGCGCCGCCTGCGCCGCGTGCGCGAGAGCCGCCTGCGAGCCCGGTCCGCGCGCCGCGACGCGGTGGTCTGACGACCGCAGCCCGTCGGTCGGGCGCGTGCTACCGGGTCCGATTCCGCGGCGTCAGGCCAGCGCCAGCACCGCCTGCTCGATGCCGCGGTGGAACGTCGGGTAGGCGTAGATCATCGTCCGCAGGCGGTCCGTGGGCACCTGCGCGTGGACCGCGAGCGCCAGCAGGCCGAGGACCTCCCCGCCCACCGGGCCCACGCTCGTGGCGCCCACCAGCACGCCGCGGTCGGCGTCCTCGACCACCTGGAGGAACCCGTCGTTGCCAGCCTTGTGGATCCAGCCCCGGGTGCTCGCCGGTACCTCGGAGCGCCCCACCCGGACGCGCAGGCCGGCGTCGCGGGCCTGCTTCTCGGTCAGACCGACCGAGCCGATCTCGGGATCGGTGAACGTGACCCGCGGCAGCGCACGGTAGTCGGCGCCCGGGCCAGGCTGACCGAGGATCGACCTCACGGCGATCCCCGCCTGGTACATCGCGACGTGGGTGAAGGCTCCCTTGCCGGTGATGTCGCCGACCGCCCAGACTCCGTCGGCGGCCCGGAGCTGCTCGTCGACGTCGAGCCAGCGCGCCGTCGGGTCGAGGCCGACCCGGTCCAGCCCCAGGGCTGCGAGGTCGGCGCGGCGGCCGGTGGCAACCAGGAGCCGGTGGGCGCTCACCGCGCCCGCCGCCGTGTCGAGCGCGAACCCGTCGCCGTCGTGGCGCGCGCCGGTCACGGCAGCGCCGGTCACCACCCGGATGCCCTCCCGCTCGAACACCTCGGCCAGCAGCACCCCCGACGCCGGTTCTTCCAGCGGGACCAACGACGGCGCGCCCTCGACCACGGTGACCTGCGAGCCGAACCGGGCGAACACCTGGGCGAGCTCGACACCGATCGCCCCACCGCCGAGCACCAGCAACGACTCCGGCACCTCCTCGGCGGCAATGGCGTCGCGGTTGTTCCAGAACGGAAGACCGGCCAGCCCCGGCACCGGCGGTACGGCGGGCGCGGTCCCGGTCGCGACGACGATCGCCCGCGACGCACGCAGCACGCGCTCTCCGACGGTGACCTCTCCGGGCGCCGTGATGCGCCCGCGGCCGCGGACCAGGATGCCGCCCTTGCCGGTGAAGCGGTCCGCGGCCACGGTGTCGTCCCACGAGTCGGTGGCCTCGTCGCGGATCCGGCGCGCCACCGGCGTCCAGTCGGGATGCACCTGCGCCGTCCCGGCCATTCCGGGGATGCGCCGGCCCTCCTCGAGCAACGAGGCGGCGCGGATCATCATCTTGCTGGGGACGCAGCCCCAGTACGGGCACTCGCCGCCGACCAGCTCGGCCTCGACGCCCGCCACGCGCAGGCCGGCCTCGGCGAGCCGGCCGGCGACCTCCTCCCCGCCGGGCCCCAGGCCCACGACGACGACATCCACGTCCTCAGCCACGCCACTCTCCGCACGTCGGGTCGATCGGGTCGATGGGGGCGATCAGGGGGGCGGGTCAGGACTCCTCGACGCGCACGCCGCGCCAGAAGGCGGCGTATCCCGCGATCTCACGGGCCGCGTCGAGCGGCTCCGGGTAGGACCACACGACGTCGCGCACGGTCTGAGGGTCGGACGCGAGGGACCAGTACTGGGCTGTGCCCTTCCAGAAGCACTGCGTCGTGGTGCTCGTCCCGGTGAGCAGGTCCCAGCGGACCGAGTCGGGCGGGAAGTAGTGGTTGCCCTCGACCACGACGGTGTCGCTGCTCTCGGCGAGCACCAGGTCGTTCCAGACGGCGCGCACGTGTGCTCCTCGGTTCGGTGATCTGACGGCGGATATCGGTGCGGTGCTCAGCGGTCGTCGCGCGTCGCGGCGCTGCGCTGGCGGGGGACGGGGTCGGGGTCGGGGACGCGGTGGGCGAGCGAGACGCCGAAGTCGCCGGCGTCGTCGGCCCACTGCCGGGTGACCGAGAAGCCTGCCGACGCCAGCTCGGCGGCGATGCCGTCGAGCCGGAACTTCGTGGAGATCTCGACGCGGATCTCCTCGCCGGCGGCGAGCTCGACCTCCATGCCGGCCCCGGGGATCGCGACGCGCTGCGGTTCCTCCGAGCGCAGGCGGAGGTCCATCCGCTCCATCCGCGGGTCCCAGAACGCGATGTAGCGGAAGGCCCCGAGGTCGAAGTCGGCACCGAGCTCGCGGTTCACCACGGCCAGCGAGTTCTTCACGAACTCCGCCGTCACGCCTTCGCTGTCGTCGTAGGCCGGCACGAGCCGGTCGACGGACTTCACCAGGTCGGTCCCCAGCAGCAGCGAGTCGCCCGGCTCGAGGGAGTCGGCGAGAGCACCGAGGAAGGCGGCGCGCTCCTCGGTGTAGAGGTTGCCGATGGTGCCGCCGAGGAAGGCGACCATCCGGCGTCCGCCCGTGGGCAGGTGGCGCAGGTGCAGCGTGAAGTCGCCGACGACGGCCTCGACCTGCACGCCCGGGTAGCGCCCGGCGATCTGCTCGGCGGCCGTGCGCAGGGTCGCCTCGGAGACGTCGACGGGTACGAAGCGGTCGAGCCGACCGGAGCCGTAGAACGCGTCGAGCAGCGTGCGGGTCTTGTCGGAGGTCCCGCTCCCGAGCTCGACCACGGTGGTCGCGCCCGACAGCTCGGCGATCTCGTCGGCGTTGCCGCGCAGGATCGACCGCTCCGCCTCGGTCGGGTAGTACTCGGGCAGACGCGTGATCCGGTCGAAGAGCTCCGACCCGCGGTCGTCGTACAGCCACTTCGGCGGCAGGCTGCGCGGCAGCGCGCCCAGGCCGCGTCGTACGTCGTCGACCAGGCCGGCGGCCGCCCAGTCGGAGGGCAGCAGCACCGACACCTTCGGCTCGCGCACGGAGGTCACGACGTGACCGCCGGCGCGCCGCCGTCGGCCAGCCGCACGCCCGACAGCGCCCAGCGCGCCGAGTGCGGGAAGAAGTTGCGGTAGGTGGGACGCACGTGGCCCTCCGGCGTGAACGCGCAGCCCCCGCGCAGCACCATCTGGTTGGACATGAACTTGCCGTTGTACTCGCCGATGGCCCCCGGAGCGGCCCGGAACCCGGGGTAGGGGTGGTAGGCCGAGGAGGTCCACTCCCAGCAGTCGCCGTACATCTGACGCAGACCGCCGGTGGCCGCGGGAGCCGCCTTCGGGTGGAAGGACTCGTCGTCGGCCAGGTTCGCGCCGTCCGGTGCCGCGCCGGTGACGAGCGCCGCGTGCTCCCACTCCGCCTCGCTGGGCAGCCGCCGCCCGGCCCACGCGGCGTAGGCCTCGGCCTCGTAGAAGCTGACGTGGCTGACCGGCAGCGACGGGTCGACCGGGAACGTGCCGTGCAGCGTGTGCTCGAACCACACCCCGTCGAGCTCGTGCCAGTAGAGGGGCGCGCGCCAGCCCTCGGCGTTGACCTTCGCCCAGCCGTCGGACAGCCAGAGCTCGTGACGGCGGTAGCCGCCGTCGGCCATGAACTCCGACCACTCGCCGTTGGTCACGAGACGGTCCGCGAGGCGGTAGGGCTCCAGCCACACGCGGTGGCGCGGCGCCTCGTTGTCGAAGGAGAAGCCGTCGCCGGCGTGCCCCACCTCGACCAGGCCGCCCTCGACGTCGACCCAGCCCATCGGACTGGTGCCGCCGGGCGCCGACGGACGTCCGGCGTAGACCGGCTCCAGCGGGTTGCGCGACAGGACGTGCTTGATGTCCATGAGCAGCAGCTCCTGGTGCTGCTGCTCGTGGTGCAGACCGAGCTCGATGACCGGCAGCAGCTTCTCCAGCGTGCCGCCGTCGATCGACTCCACGAGCTCGCGCATCCGCACGTCGACGTTGCGCCGGTAGTCGCCGACCTCGTGCGCACCCGGCCGGCTGATGAGACCGCGGTCGGGTCGCGAGTACCGCGGGCCGACAGTCTCGTAGTAGCTGTTGAACAGGAACCAGTAGCGGTCCTGGAACGGGACGAAGCCCTGCTCGTGGTCGGCGAGCACGAAGGTCTCGAAGAACCATGTGACGTGGGCGCGGTGCCACTTCGTGGGCGACACGTCGGGCATCGACTGGACCGTCTGGTCCTCCGGGGAGAGCGGTGCCGCGAGCTGCTCGGTGCGCGCACGCACCTCGTCGAAGCGCGCGACGATCTGGTCGGACGTCCCGTCGGTCATCGTCAACTCCTCCTCCGGCACGGCCCGCCGGGGCTCCTGCCGGACATCCTCGACTCGAGCCGGCCCTTCCGGTGCCTGCCGGGCGTCGCCGTAAGGAACTGTTCACACGACGGCCTGGTCCGGCGAACCCCGTGCGCGCTCTTCGCAACAGCGAATAGTTTGCAACACTAACCCGGTGGACCGACATCGTCAGGAGGAGCCGGGGGCCGGTCGCCCGGTCGACGTCGAGGTCCTGCTGCTCCGGCGTACCGACGACGGCGGCCTCGCCTACCGCGTCCGGCGCTCGCCGCTGCACGCCGACGACCATCCCGACCTCGCGGCTCTTCTGCTGGCGGGCTGCTGCTCGCCCGCGGTCAGCCACTCCACGTCGTGGCGTGCCGAGGACGACACCCTCGTCCTGACCTACGCCGTGGTCCCGGATCCGGACCGGGCGGAGCCCGCGCTCCCGCTGCCGCACCCGCTCGTCGTCTGGTCCGGCGACCCGACCCGGCCCAGTCCGAAGGGCCTGCACCTGCACCACGTCGCCGCCCACGCGGTCCGCCACCTCGCGGGCCTGCGGGTGACCGATCCCGGCGTACGCCGTGCCGCTGCCGACGGCGACCCGATCTGGGACGTCATCGCGTCGTTCGCCGACACCACGGTCGCGGTCCACGAGCTGCTCCCGCCGGACCACGACTAGGGCCGGTCGATCACGGCAGCAGGCGCAGCCGGCCGCCTACGCGTCGGCCGCCCAGGCGGCGCAGTGCGCGAGGAAGGCGAGGGTCTCGCCCTCGCGGTTCTGCTCCTCGTGGACCGTGGTGCCGTAGGCGCGGTTGGCCGACAGCTTGACGACGACGACCTCGTGGGCGGGGTGCACGTACACGAACTGGTTGTAGACGCCGATCGCCGAGAACGATCCGTCACCGACGGCCGGGATCCACCACTGGTAGCCGTAACCCTCGGCCAAGGTCTCGGAGGCCTCGACCACGCGCCCGGGATCGGTGTGCGGCGCCGTCGAGACGACCGACGTCGCCACCCACTGCGCCGGCACCACCTGCGCGTCCCCGGCGACACCGCCGCGTCGGTAGAGCTCGCCGAACCTCGCGTAGTCGCGCGCGGTGAGGTTCAAGCCGGCGTAGCCCATCTCGACGCCGAACGGGTCGACGATCCAGGCGCCGGGGTCGGTCATGCCGAGCGGCTCCACGAGCCGCGTCTGCATGTAGTCCGCGAGCGAGGTCCCCGTGGCCGCGCGCACGACCGAGGCGAGGGCCTGGGTGTCGCAGGAGTTGTAGCGGCAGAACGTGTCGGGCGGGAGCTCGCGCACCATCGTCGCGACGATCCGGTCGTGGCCGCCGTGGGCCCCCGAGGTGGCCTCGCCGATCCGTTTGGCGTCGGCGTCGGGGTTGGAGTAGTCCTCGTCCCACCGCGCGCCCGACGACATCTGCAGCAGGCTGCGGATCGCGACACCGTCGTACGCCGACCCCGGCTCGACCTCGACGTAGTCGCTCACCGGGTCCTCGATGCTCGCGATGGATCCTTCGTCGACGGCGATACCGACGAGGGCCGAGACGAAGCTCTTCGCCACGGACATCGACATCCACGGCACGTGCGGCCCACCGGTCAGCCGGTACTCCTCGTGCACGATGCGCCCGCGGTGCACGACGAGCAGCGCCGCGGTGTCGGTCTCGTCCAGCAGCCGCTCCACCGACCTCGCACGACCCTCGTGCTCGAAGGTGTCGTGCAGCACCAGCTCAGGACCGAGGGCCCACTCCACCGGCGACGACGACGGCGCCATGCGCCGGGTCGGGACCAGCTCGGCCATGCGGCAGAAGTTCTCGTGCTGCGGCACGCCCGTGAAGAGCCGCAGCTCGTCCAGCGTGCCGAGACCCTTCGGCGGCTTCTCCAACGACGTGTCCTTCCGCGTCGGCCCGTCGAACCAGACTCTGTCGACGAGGAGGGTGGGAGCCTGACCCGGCTTCCCGGACAGGTTCGGTGGGTTGATCATGCCGTCAGGACGGCGGTCAGGTGCAGGGTCCCCACCTCGTGCCGGACAGCATCCCGGGGCGGGAGCGCCGTCGCGTCTGCGTCGTAGACCTGCGCGAGCCCCAGGCTCCCGGTCTCTCTCGTGCGCGAGCGGCGGCTCGTGCGAGAAGGCGGATCCGCTCCGGATCGGGGCAGACCTGCACGCGACGGGAGCCCACGGGGGAACCCGATTCCCCGTGCGCGCTGTGTGGGTGGTTCGTGGTGGGATCGTCCCGTGACCGCTGCTGCCCGCTCCGCCTCCTCCGGGGCAGCAGGCGGAGCCGCCGCGCAGGCGCCGCGGCTGGAGCTCGACCGCACCCCGCCGCTGGCGGTCGCGGCGCCCACGCTCGACCCCCAGCAGCAGCAGGTGGTGGCCCACCGCCGCGGGCCGCTTCTCGTCCTGGCCGGTCCCGGCACCGGCAAGACCACCACGCTCGTCGAGGCGATGGTCGCGCGGCTCTCGGGCGACGACGCCCTGCGTCCCGACGAGGTGCTCGGCCTGACCTTCGGCCGCAAGGCCGCGCAGGAGTGGCGCGAGCGCGTCACCGCCCGCGTCGGCGGCGGCGTGCGCCCCACGGTCACGACCTTCCACTCGTTCGCCTACTCGCTCGTGCGCGAGCACGCCGCCGGTGCCGAGTTCCTCGACCCGCTGCGGCTGCTGTCCGGCCCCGAGCAGGAGCTGCGGCTGCGCGAGCTGCTCGTCCACTCGGTCCGCGACGGCCGGGTCGCGTGGCCCGACGGTCTCGCCGCCGCGCTCGACACCAAGGGCCTGGCGGCAGAGGTCCGCTCGGTCGTCGCCCGCGCTCGCGCGCTCGGCCTCGACCCGTGGGACCTCGAGGCGCTCGCGCCCGCCGCGGGCGATCTCGGGCCGGCCTGGTACGCCGTCGGCCAGTTCCTCGGCGAGTACCTCGACGTCCTCGACGCCGAGGGCGTCACCGACTACACGGAGGTCGTCCACCGGGCGGCGCTGCTGGCGCACCGCGACGACGTGCAGCCCGGGCTGCGGGCGCGCTACCGCGCCGTCTTCGTCGACGAGTACCAGGACACCGATCCGGCACAGGTGCGGTTGCTCGCCGGGCTCGTCGCCCCCGACGCCGCGTTCGTCGTCGTCGGCGACCCGGACCAGTCCATCTACGGGTTCCGGGGCGCCGACCAGTCCGGGATCCTCGCCTTCCCCGACGAGTTCCGCGCGCCGGACGGCTCAACCGCACCCGTCGTCGCGCTGCGCACCACGCGTCGGTTCGGCCAGGTCTTGCGCGACGCCGCGACCCGCGTCGTCCGCGGCACGGCACTGCACGGCCTGCCGCGTCCGGTCGTCGACGAGCACCGCTCCCCGCGCTGCGCGGGGTCGGCGTACGGCGACGGTGTCCTCGACATCGCGACGTTCGACAGCGAGCAGGCGGAGGCGGCGCACGTCGCCGACCTGCTGCGCCGCGCCCACCTCGAGCACGACGTGCCGTGGTCGGACATGGCTGTCCTCGTCCGCAGCGGGCGGCAGTCGATCCCGTCGCTGCGCCGCGCGCTGCAGACCGCGGGCGTGCCGGTCGAGGTCGCGTCCGACGAGGTCCCGCTGCGCGCCGAGCCGTCGCTCGCCCCGCTGCTGCTCCTGCTCAGGGTGGCCGAGGACCGCGAGGCGCTCGACGACGACGCCGTGCACGACCTGCTGCTCTCGCCGCTCGGCGACGCGGACCCTGCCGACCTCCGCCGTCTGGGCGCGGCCCTGCGCCGCCAGGAGCGCGAGGCCGAGCCCGGCACCCGTCCCTCGCCCTCGGCCGCGCTGGTGCGCACCCTGCTCGTCGACCTCGCCGAGCGCCCCGAGTCGGTTCTCCCGGTCGAGCCGCGCGGCCGCGACGCCCGCGCCGCCCACGCGCAGGCGGCCGTGGTCCGCGTCGCGCGTCTGATCTACGACGTGCGCACCGTGATCGAGCAGCACGGCACGGTCGAGGAGGCGCTCTGGGCCGCGTGGTCCGGCGCGCGCGCGGGATCGCGGTGGCCGCAGCGCCTCGAGCAGGCGGCGCTGCGCGGGGGAGAGGCCGGGCGCCGCGCCGACGCCGACCTCGACGCCGTGCTCGCGCTGTTCGCCACGGCGGAGCGGGCCGAGGAGCGCTTCGGCGGTCGCCGCGGCGTCGCCAACTTCCTCGCCGAGCTCGACGCCCAGATGATCCCCGCCGACACCCTCGCCGAGCGCGGCGTCCGGGGCCCGTCCGTGCGGCTGCTCACCGCGCACCGCGCGAAGGGGCTGCAGTGGCGCCTGGTCGTCGTGGCCGGTGTGCAGGAGGGCGGCTGGCCCGACCTGCGCCGTCGCGGCTCGTTGCTCGCCGCCGACCGCCTCGACACCTCCGGCCTCGTCGACGCCCCGCCGCCCGCCGCGCTCCTCGCCGAGGAGCGTCGGCTGTTCTACGTCGCCTGCACCCGCGCGCAGGAGCGCCTCGTCGTCACCGCGGTGCGCTCGGCCCTCGACGACGGCCCGCAGCCCTCGCGGTTCCTCGACCTCCTCGCCGGCGGCGTGCACGACGTGCGCCACGTGCTCGGTCGCCCGCCGCGCCCGTTGTCGGTGAGCGGTCTCGTCGCGCAGCTGCGCGCGACCGCCGTCGACCCCCGGCGCCCCGCGGCGCTGCGCGCAGCGGCGACCCGTCGTCTCGCGGTGCTCGCCGGCGCGCTCGACGCCGACGGCCGTGCGCTCGTCCCCTCCGCTCACCCCGACCGCTGGTGGGGCGTCCTCGACCCCACCTCGTCGGAGCAGCCGGTGCGGCCGGTCGACGAGGCGCTCTCCCTGTCGGGAAGCCAGCTCTCCGGCCTCAGCGTGTGCCCGCTGCGCTGGTTCCTCGAGCACGAGTCGTCGGCCACCGTCGCCCGCACGACCGCGCTCGGCTTCGGCTCGATCGTGCACGTGATCGCCGACCACGTCGCGCGCGGCGAGCTGCCCGCCGACCTCGATGTCCTCGAGGAGCAGGTCGACCGCGTCTGGGGCGAGCTCGGGTTCGAGGCCACCTGGCAGTCGACGGTCGAGCGACGTGAGGCCTCGCTCGCGCTGCAGCGCTTCCTCGCCTGGCACACCGGCCGCCCCGACCGCACCTTCGTCGCGAGCGAGCACCAGTTCGACGTCGAGCTCCCGGTCGGAGAGCACGGCGTGCGTCTGCGCGGCTCGTTCGACCGCGTCGAGATCGACGCCGACGGCGGCGTCCATGTCGCCGACCTCAAGACCTCGAAGTCCAAGCCGACCGGCACCGACCTCGAGCGGCACCCGCAGCTCGGCGTCTACCAGGCCGCGGTGCAGGCAGGCGCCCTCGACCCGCTGCCCGACGACGTGCGCGCGGCGGTCGGTCTTCCCGACCCGGGCGAGCCGGTGGCGGTCGCGGGCGCCGAGCTCGTGATGCTGCGACTGGACGCCCACGGCGACCCGACCATCGCGGCGCAGGACGCGCTGCCGCCCGAGGGCTCGTGGGTCGACGTCGCGCTCGCCGACGTCGACTCCCGCGTGCGCCGCGAGGACTTCGTGGCGCGACCCGGCACCCAGTGCCGGTTCTGCGCGCTGCGGCGCACCTGCCCGGCGAGCGACGAGGGCCAGGAGGTGCTCCCGTGACCGCCGTCCGCCCCACGAGCGCCGTCCCCGGCTTCGGCGTCCCGCAGCTGCGCGACCTGCTGCGCACGCCGTTCAGCGACGAGCAGATCGCCGCGATCACCTCGCCGCTCTCGCCCTACGTCGTCGTCGCGGGCGCCGGGTCCGGCAAGACGACCGTGATGACCGCCCGCGTCGTGTGGCTGGTCGCCACCGGCCAGGTGCGGCCCGACGAGGTGCTCGGTCTGACCTTCACCACCAAGGCTGCGGGGGAGCTCGCCACGCGGGTGCGCGCGGCGATGCGCGACCTCGCGGAGTCGGGTCCGCGCGACCCCGACGACGACCTGCTCGACGGCGAGCCCACGGTCGCGACCTATCACGCGTTCGCCGGCCGGCTGCTCGCCGAGCACGGCCTGCGGATCGGCGTCGAGCCCGGGTCGCGGCTGCTGGGCGAGGCGGCGTCCTACCAGCTCGCGCACCGCGTCGTCACCCGCACCCGTCGCGACCTCTCCGGCCTCGGCGTCGCGGTGCAGACCCTCGTCGAAGGCGTGCGCTCGCTCGACGGCGAGCTCGCCGAGCACTGCCTCGTCCCCGAGGAGCTGCGCGAGCACGACCTCGTGTTCATCGCCGAGGTCGACTCCCTCGACAAGGTCTCCGCCGGCGCCCGCGACGCGCGGCTCGTCGCGCTGCAGCGGCTCGAGCTCAGCCACCTCGTCGACGAGTACCGCGCCGCGCGCCGTGCGCTCGACGTCGTCGACTTCTCCGACCAGATGCGCTTCGGTGCGCGCCTCGCCGAGGAGTGCCCCGAGGTG
>WBZP01004477.1_pt1 | contig 14561 bp, 10 predicted proteins | sample 5204301 | NCBI WGS metagenome assembly WBZP01 (sample SAMN12412401, study PRJNA552823) | activated sludge metagenome | isolation source: activated sludge from nitrification reactor of wastewater treatment plant... | place: USA: Pennsylvania | collected 2017 | reverse complement strand
CCACGACTTTCTTCTTGGTGCGCGGATGAACCAGCCCGAGCAATCCGAGGCCGGTGAGAATCAGGGTGCCCGGTTCCGGCAGATCGCCGGGCGGGTCGACGAGAATGCTGTCGTTGGCGCAGTTTTCGGTCCAGTGAATGTTGAAGGCCTGGCCGTCGTGCCAGCCGCTGTTGCGCAGAACCTGCAGGTCGAGGCTCATTTCGTAGAAGTAATGCCCATCGAGGGCGGCCGGGCCGTAGCCGGTCGTTGGCGTCGTCGTGTAGGCGAGCGCCGCCATCCCGGCCAGCGTGCCGCCAACGAGCTGCGTCGGATGCAGCGGATCGGGCGAGTAGCCAGAGGCGCCGGGATTGGTATACCCGCCGCCGCTGTTCCACAGGCCGTAGTCCCACTGCGCGTTCTGATAGATGCCGCCTTCGACGCCGAAGCTCTCCAGCGTGTAATTGGCGCTGCTGACGAAGCTGACGACATGCTTGATGTTGATGCCGACTTCGTAGCTGCCGTCCTTGCCGAAGTCGATCGCGAAATCGCCGGCGCCGTAGCTGTTGGCGGATGGCTGGTTGAGTGTCCGCGGGTTGTGCCCGGTGGCGAGCGCGATGTAGAGCTTTTCGTCGGCGCGCGAGAGTTTCGCGTAAAGCGCCTCCGCGTCGTAGGCCTGGCCGCCCCAGCCGGGGTTGAGAAAATATGAGCCGCTGCCCGTTCCGTCTTCGATCGTTGCCTGGATGCCGGATCCCGACGGCGGCGCCCAGGTCGCGGGATTGATTCCCCAGTCCGCGAGATTCCCGTCGACCGTGAGGGCGGCGGCCGGGAAGGCGATTCCGGCGCCAAAGGCCAACGCGGCAAGGGTGAGTGTCTTGTTCATCTTCAAAATGCTCCAGAAACATTGATTCGGGTCGGCAGGGAAGCGCTGCGGCCGCACCGGGTTTGGCACTGATGCGGGCGCTACCGGCTCGCCTGGCGGGCGACCGATCAGGCCGACCCGACTTGCTGCGCAGTTTCGCTCGTCGCAGCGCGGTGGCGTTATGAACTAGTGCACAAGCTTCTGCACTTCGTTCCTCGCCGACTCATCGATCGCGCCGGCCGTCACGCGCCCGTTTGCGGAGAAGCCCGCCGCAGGCGTGCGCCAAGCAGGACGAGTGCATATCAACCCCTACAACAAGCTCATTTTATTGGCTAGCCGAACTCTCCCCGGCGAGCTCGGTCTATTTGACGGACGCCGGGCATTCTGCGATAGTCGGCGCGTCAACTCAGTTTCGCTGGTCTGTATTTCCTGTCGCCGTTTGGCTCAACCGTGTTGGGAAGTCGTGGAGCGCACCGCTGCTTGACGCGTGGAGCGACCTCGAATCGAAGGAGATCGCTATGTCAGAAATGATCGTACCGGGGACTTATATCGACGTACGGGCGGAGGGGCTGATTTCCGCTGGCGGCGTGGCGACCGGGGTTGTCGGCATCATCGGCACCGCCAGGTCGGGCCCGGTGGGTACGCCGATCACACTGTCCGGTTTCTCGCAGGCACGCGAGATTTTCGGCCTGGCGGACAATCATGCGCGTCCCGAAGACGGATCGAATCCGCTGACGCTGGCGCGCGCGCTGCAGCTGGCTTATGCCAACGGCGCGTCGACGATCGTCGCCGTGCGGGTGGCCAGCCCGCGCGCAGATTCCGCCAGTTTTGCCCTGAAGAACGGCGCCGGCAATACGGTTGCCGTGCTCTCGGCGACTACTCCGGGCACCTGGGGCAACGACATCCAGATTTCGGTCGGCCCGGCCAAAGCGCCGGCGCGCATCGTCGGCGAACGGCAGACTTCCTCCTTTGCCGCGCTGGCGTACATCAGCGTCCTGCCGAATCCGCAAAACCGCATCCAGGTGGTGCGCGGTGACAGCCGCCGCGTCGATACCTTCGATCTTGTCTACCGTTTCGTCGTGCGCGACGAAGCGGTGGCGAAGAACAGCGGCGGCAGTTATCAGTTGGCCAACCCGAAAGTGGCCCAGGTGGCGTCGATCAATTCGCTGCTCGTCCTCGACAGCAGCGGCAGCCCGGTACGCGCCTATGGCGCCAAGCCGCCGAGTGGCGTCACCGCCGGAACCATTCTTTACGATCTGGCGACCAGCCCGGCGCTGAACGAGGTGCGGATCAATCCGAACACCAGCGAGCTGGCTTTTTCGGCAACGCAGGCGCCGGCCGCCGGCCAGACGGTCGTCGCCACCTACGCCGTGGATCATGCCGACCCGCAGCCCGGCGAGGTGCTCGTCACGGTGTGGAACGGCGACCTCGACTTTGCGCCCGGAGAGGCGCCGCGCGCCGTCGCCGGCGACGTGCTGACGGCGAACTATCTCGTCGAGGCGGCGGACAGCGTGCAGATCAGCCTGACTTACGGCCCATTGAAGGAGAGCTACGTCGTCCCGGACGGCCGAACACTGGTGGCGCAGGCGAGCGCATCGAAGCTGGTGCGCGTCGTGGCCGATGCGACGCATGGCAAGACGAAGCCTGCCAGCGAGGTCGCCGCCTACTTCGGGACGGGCAGCAACGTTGGTGGGGCGAACGGTGCCGACGCCGGGGAGGACGACTACTCGGCCGGCCTCGAAGCGATCTCGAACATGGTCGTCAATCTGGTCGTTCTGGCTGGGCAGGACGCTCGCCAGATGGGATCGGTGTTGCTCGGACACCTCAAGTCGAGCGAGGAAACCGACCTCGAACGCCTTGGCGTGATTGGTGCGGCGGGCAGCGAAGTCGCCGACTTCCTCGGTCACACGCTGGCCGACGGCCGACTCGTGCTGGTTGCGCCGGGGATCAGAAACCCCGATGGCTCGACCTTGCCGCCGGCCTACACGGCAGCGGCCGTCGCCGGCCTGATCGCTTCGCTGCCCGTGCAGACCAGCCTGACCAACAAGTCGGTCAACCTGCCCGGCATCAGCCTGTCGGCAAACCGCGGCCAGCAGGCGCAACTGATCGAACGCAATGTGCTGACGATCGTCGCCCGGCAGGGATTGCGCGTCCTCAAGGGGGTGACGACCGAAGGCGTCGGCCAGCCTTTTTCGGCCATCCCGACACGCCGCATCGTGGACTATGCGAAATACGGCGTCCGTTCGGCGGCCAATCCTTACATCGGCCGACTCAACAACTCGCGCGTGCGTGCGGCGCTCAAGGCGACGCTCGACGCTTTTCTCACCGGCATGGTCGAAGACGAGGCACTTACCGGCTACATGCTGGATGTCAGTGCGACGCGCGCGCAGGAAATCGCCGGTCAGGTCAACGTCGTCATGACGATCCAGCCGACCTTCAGCATCGACTTCATCCGCGTCGTCATGACGCTGCAGTAAGACAGGAGATCCGACCATGCCCAACGATGTCTTGCGCGCCACAGATGCGGTCCTCGTCCTCGGTGTCGAGGATACTTCCACCCCTGAAGGCGAGGCAGCCAACGCGCTGGTGTCGCAGTACGACCTGTCAAACGTCGTCGGCCGCCTGACCAATGTCCAGATCAGCATCAGCAGCGATGTCCGTCCGTTCTACGAGATCGGCCGCCGCTACCCGACGCACCTGCGGCCCGGCATACTCAAGGTGTCGGGTTCGGCCGAGCGGGCGCACGTCAATGGCGCGCTGCTCCGTCTGCTGCTCGGCGATGGCGCCGTCAGCCCGCCGTCCGGGGCGACCTTTGCCCAACCCTCGTTCAATCTGATCTCGACGCTGAAGGACCCCGCGCACCCCGAACAGCAAACCAGGGTCACGGTTTTCGGTGTCAAGTTCGACAGTTGGACGTACAGCATCCCGAGCGACGCCTTCGTCATGGAAGCGATCACCTTTCAGGCGCTGCGTGTCGCTTACGAGGAAAGTTGATCAGCGCGCCACAGCGCGAGCAGACGGAGGTTCCTGACCGATGCAGGCCGTCCGAAATCAAGAGCTGAGCGACGGCGTCCAGGGCGACGCCGACGAGGGCAGCCGACAACTCCTCAGCGCACAGGAGCTGCTCGCCGGCAGCCTGCTCACCTACGACATCGTCGTTCCCGCCGACATCCTGCAGCCGGGAGCGGAAAGCAGCGGGCCGAGTCGCGGCCGCGTTCGCCTGCGGCCGCTGAAGGTGGCGACCCTGGCGCTGATTTCCCGCGCTGCGCGCGAGGATTCGTCGTTGGTGCCCCTGCTCATGATCAAGGAATCGCTCGTCGAGCCGCAATTGCCGCTCGAACAGATCCGCCAGATGCACGCCGGCCTGGTCAACTTCCTGGTTGCCGCAGTCAACCGGATTTCCGGTCTCGACCCCGCGCCATCGGCGGCGCAGAATGCGGCTGCTACCGCCATCGGTGAATCGCATCTGCTGCTGGCGTGGTACTTCGGATGGACGCCGACGCAGGTCGCCGAGCTGACGCCGGGGCAGGTGGCCGTCTACCTGGCCGGCATAGAACGCCTGCAGGGCGCCGCGGCGCAACGGAAGCCGGCATGAATCGGACGTGCGAAGAGCAATCCGGGCATGTCCTGCACCTGGCCGAGACGCTGTTCGCAGTGCCGGGCGATCCCCTGGTGCCCGTGCGGGCCGAGATCATCGACGATCCATCGGTGGCCATGGAAGACCTTTTCGGCCGCTGTCTGGCGCGGCTCGCCGCTGCGGCAAGCGCCGCGGTCGAGGCGGACGAGGTGCATCGCTTGCCCGATGCCATACCCGTCGGCCCGCCGCCTGACAGGGCGAACGCCCCTCAGGCGGCCGCCGCGACCACCGCTCACGCCACGGTGGCCACCCTGGACGTATGGTCCGGGGAATCGGGAGCACCCCGTTGGCGCCGGCGAATGGCCGGCCCTTCGGCGGGGACTGTCGCCGGCCTCATGTCGGCATTGGCTGGAGAACCGGCGCCGGCGCGTCCAGCGGATCAGGCGGTCGGTTGGCCAGCCGGCAGGCTGCGCGCGCGCATGCCGGCGCCGGCCGGCGAATCGTCGGGAGCGCCGGCGGCAAGCGGGCAGAGCGCACGCGACGTGCCTGTCCGGAACATGACGCCACCTGCGACACGGACTCCCGGCCAAGCGGACGACGCGCTCGGGACGGTTCACCCGGGAACGCAGACCGGCGGGCGACAAGCAGCCGGCGAAGCATTTTCCCCACGCACCCGGAGGTGGCCGGAAACCGTGCGCACACCGAATGTCGGCGACCAGGGAGGAGCGGACCGGCCAGTCGCGGTGCCTGCTACGCAGCAGAAGGGCGACGACGATTCGTTCGTGATCAGCCGGCTGCCACCACGTGCGACGCCCGCGGGACGAAGCTTGCCGGCAGCGCCTGCCCAAGCGTCCCCGGCAGCGCCTGCCGGCGATGCGCAAGGCGGACGATCGACTCGCCTGCTCGCCGGCGTCGGCGATCTTAATCATCTGTTCACGGCCGTGCTCGCCAGTCAGTCGGCGTCCGTCGGCCGAGCGCGCGATGGCGACAGAGATCAGGCCTCCGGCGGGGCCAAGCGCAGTGGCGCGCTGGCGCGCGTGCCGGCGGCTGCCGGGCCGCCCGCGCTGGCGTGGCGCCCGGTGCGCAGCGATGCTGTCGACCGATCGGCCAGTCGCGATCCGCAACAGGCCGGCGAGCCGGCAGCGTTCAGCCGGCCCGGTGCGACCCTGGCCGGCGTCAGCGACGCCGTTGCCGAAGACCTGCTGTTCGAACGTCTGCTCGAGCGCTGGGAAGCGCGTCTGCGCGAGCAGGCGATGCGCCAGTTCGGCTCGACCGGGGGGCTCGTCTGAAATGGCGCTCGAGATCGCCGGCGTCGTCATCGATCAGCTCGTCAGCATCGAGGCGAGTGAAGTGGCCCGTTTCGTCCGCCACACCGTACCCGGCATGAACGGCGAGCTGGCGCAGGACTTCGGACGGCCGAGCGTGCGCATCCGCGTGTGCGGCATCTTGTACGGCAGCGACGCGGCCGACCGCCTCGCTCAGTTGCGCAGCCATCTGCTCGCGCGCCAGCCGGTCGATTTCCTCTGCGAGCTGACCGGTGAAGGCTATTTCTCACAGGTCATCGTCGACCAGATCGAAGTCGCCCAGCGCGCTGGGCGGCCCGACGAGTTCGACTACGAGTGCGTCGTCAGCGAATACGTCCCGCCGCCACCGCCACCGCAGGCCAGCCTGCTCGACGGAATCGATACGAGTCTGGTCGACGAAGCGACCGGGATGATGGACGACATCCAGAATGCCCTGGCCGAAGTCGCCGGGCTGGCCAGCCTGCTCTCCGGCGCGGCCGACTTCGCCAATCCGACGACTCGCCTGCCGGCGATGCTCGACAGCTTCACGAGCGTCGCGGGTAGCGCCGGCGGAACGCTGAGCGGCCTTGGAGATCTGCTGTGAGCGGCGCGACGGCCAGTCTGCCGAGGCTGCAGCGGGCGAGCGATGCCGCCACGAATGTGCAAGCAGGTCTGAGCGGCTTTCTCGGCGTTGCCGGCGCCCTTGCCGACGGCGGCGAGGGCTCGCCGCTGCGCGCCATCAGCGACGCCCTTGGCGGCCTTGACCAGGCGCTCGACATCGACCTCAGCGGGCTGTCCGAACGCCTGCCGGCGGCCCTGAGCAGCATCGAAGACGCGTTGCCGGCAGACGCCCTGCGCTTCGTCGAAGAGATCAAGGACCGTTACCAGGAGGTCGTCGGCTTTCTCACCGAGAGCGAGCTGCTGCGCCAGATCAGGCCGGGCGCGACGCTTGAGGAAACCGGATTGGCGCTGATCGACGACTTGCTTGGTCTGCTCGGCGGTCGTCTCGCCACGCTCGGCTCGTCGTTGCTCGACGCCGAAACGCTCGAACGCGTGCGCACTGCTCTGGCGACAATCGAAAGCTTGGCCTCGGGCGCCCCCGTGGCGGCCGATGATCTGCTCGACTTCCTGGGCCAGAACCTGCTCGGCGTCGCCCCCGACCTTCTGCAGGCGGCGCGCAGCCACCTTGCTACGGCGCTGGCGCTGTTCGATCCGCTTGCCGCTGCGTCGCTGGAAGCAAGGATGGCGGCCAGCCGCGACGCAGCGGCCACCGCCTTGCGCGCGCTCGGCCAGTCGCTGCGCGACTTCGACGCCGGTGACGCAGCCGCCTACGGCGCATTGGAAGCAGATCTCGATACGCTGCGCGCAGCGCAGGAAGCGGCCTTTGCCGTCCTCGAAACGCTCCTCCAGGAATTGGGCGTGCTGGCTGCGCGCGCGCAATGGGAGACGCTTTTTGGCGCCTATGCGGAGGTTCTGCGAGCCATCCCGCTGCCTGACGGAGCGACCGTCGATGATGCCGTCGACACCATTGCCGGGGCGCTGGAGTCACTGCTGGCGCGCCTTACCATGAGCCTTTCGCCGGCCGAACTGGCGGCGCAGGTAAGGCGCATGTCGGCCTCGATACACGCGATGTTCGACGCCTCACCGCTGGCGCAGGTGCGCCAGATCCTGATCGACTTCATTAGCCAGGTGCGCCTGCGCATCGAAGCGGTGCCGGTCGAGGAGGTCGATGCGGCGGTGCAGGGGATGCTGCAGACGGTGCACCGGCAGATCGACGCACTCGGCATCGGCGAAGTGCGCAGCCGGATCAGCCAGGGTTTCACACAGGCGAACGATTTCGTCGATGAGCAACTCGGCGGCGACTTGCTGAGCGGCGTCAATAGCGCCTTGGCGTCGGCGCTCGGCCAGTTGCAGAACGTTCCGATCGCCGAGCTGGGTCAGGAGCTGGCGAACGCCGTCAGCCAAGCCGGCCAGGTCATCGCCGAGCTGCAGAGCCGGATCGGCGCCGGGCTTGAAGAGATCAGGACGCTGCTCGCCTCGCTCGACAGCATCGACTTTCGTCCGCTGGCCGACGAGGTCATCGACGAAATCGACGCCCTGACGACGAAACTCGCGGCCATCAAACCGGAAGCGCTGTCCGCCGGCGAGCGGATCGCCATTCAGGCGGGCCTGTCGATCCTGCGCGCGATCGACCTCGATGGAATGATCGAAGGCGAGCTGAAGACGCGGTTCGCCAGCCTCGACCACGAGCTGGCGCAGGCGGTGCAGACCGTTCTCGACGCCTGGCTCGAGTTTCGCCGACGCATCGGCGGCCTCGACGGGTCGGCGCTTGCCGCACCCGTCAGTGGCCTGCTCGACCAGGTTGGCGACCGCGTGCTGGCGATCAACGGCAGCCTGGTCGTGGCGCCGCTCGACAAGCTTTTCGCGCAGATCCTCGACAAGGCGAACGCGCTCTCCCCGGCCGCCGTGCTCGACCCCCTGCAACAGCCCTATGCCCGCCTGCTGCAGACGATCGAGCGGGCCAATCCGGCGGTCTGGGTCGAGCCTTTGCGCCTCCTGCACGGCGAAATCAACCGCCTGATCGACCTCATCGACATCACTCCCTTGTTGACGGCGCTCGCCGCGAAGGAGAAGGATGTCTTCGCCCAGCTGCGGCAGCAGCTCGTCGTAGCCCTTGACGCGGTCGATTTACCGCCGCCGCTCGACGCCTTCTACGAGCAGATGAAAGCCTTGGTCGTCGGCCTGAGCGATGCGGTTTTCGCCGAGCCCGACGTTGCGCTGCGTCAGGTCAACCTGGCCTTGTCGACCTCGCTGCGGCCGAGTGCGCTGTTCACGCCGCTCGATCAGGCGTTCGACCGGCTGCTGGCGGCGCTTGATGCGCTGCCGGCAGACGACCTCACGGCTGCCCTGGAAGCGTTGCGCCAGGGCTTGGGAGCGGCGTTGCCGGCGCTCGATCCGGCCAACATCCTGCGCAGCCTGCGCGCTGCGCAGGGCAGGGTTGCTGCCTTGGCGCCCGCCAACGTGCCGGGCGTCATCGCTCTGCCCGCCATGCGCGCCGGCCTGGCGGCCAAATTCGAGCTGTCGTCCGGCAACGATGCGGCGAAGGCGTCCTTGCTGGCACGCTTCGACCTGACGCTCGCACCGCTCGATCTTTCGCTCCCCGGCTCGCGTCTGGCGCGCCTGAGCAGCGCACATGTGGCCTTGCACGACGCCCTGCGGCAACGCATCAGCGCCCTCGACAGCGGTCCGGCGCAGAGCGAGTTTCAGCGCCTGAACAGCGGGCTGACGCGCCTCCTGCCGGCTTTTCTGCGCCAATCGACGCCCCTCCAGGCGGCCGAAGTGCGCGCTGCTCTGGCCACGCTGCGACCGTCGACCAAGGCACGCCGCATCGATCTGGCGGTCGAGCGCTTCCTGGCCCAGCTCGTGCCGCTGCAGAGCGCACTCGAAACGGCCGTCGACGCGTTCTTCGGCGAGATCAGACAGGCGGCGCTCGCCGTGCACCCCGACGGCCTGAAGTCGGCGGTGGCCGACGTCTATGCCGGCGTGCGCGGCAAGCTGGCCGTCCTCGATCCGGAGCAAGTCGCCGCAGCGCTGCGCGAGAGCGTCTGGGAGCCCTTGCTTGAGCCTTTGCACGCGCTCGATCCGGCGGCGCTCAAGCTGCAGCTCGACGTGCTGTTCCGCAAACTCGTAGACAAGATCGGCAGCAGCGTGCGCAACCTTCTGCAGCAGATCAGACAGGCGATCGACGTTTTCCTCGGCCAGATCCGTCAGGCCTTGACGAATGTCCTGGCGACGCTGAAGGAAAAGATCGCGCTCGTCCTTGCCGGCGTCGAGCAACTGTTGGCACAGATCGATGAACTCGTCGTCGATGATCTGTTCGACCGCTTGCTGACGCTGCTGGCCAATCTGCAGATCAGTTTCGACCAGGAACTCGACCGTGTGCGCAACGAATTCGCAGCCATGCTGGCGGCGATTCCGCTCGGCGGCTCGGTTGAGGTGACCGTCGGATGAGCGCCATCGGCCGCCTGCGCGCGTGGCAGGCCGAGCAGGCCGCGGCGCGCCAGATCGTCGCCGACGGCGGGCTGCCGAGCGCCGTTCGTGAAGGCGGCGGGCTGTCGCGCTATGCCTGGCAGGCCGGCGAGCTGGCCGAGATCGTCGAACCCGACGGCGAATCGTGGCGCTACGCCTACGGGGAGGACGGGCGTCTGCTGGCGGTCGATCGCAATGGCCGGCGTTGGGCCGACTACCGCTACGACGCGGCCGGCCGGCTGAGCGAAGTGCAGCGCCCGGAGGGGCCGCTTTGCCACTCCTATGACGAGCAAGGCAGGCTGGTGCGCACGCTGCGCGGCGACGCGAGTCCCTTTGTCTATCGCTGGCAGGCGCAGCGCGTCGTCAGCGCGCGCTCCGACCGCGAGGAAAGTCGTTTCCACTACGACGACCAGGGACGCGTCGTCGGCGTGGACCAGCGGTTTGACGGGAGCGCGCTGTCGCTGCGCTTTTCCTTCGATCGCCAGGGGCGCCTGGCCGACATCGACTTTCCGCAGTGGCGGCAGACGATTGCCTTCGCCTGGGACGAGCGCGGCCGGCCGGCCGGCGTCGACTGGAACGGGCAGCGCATCGTCAGTCTCGGTCACGACGAGGCTAGCCGCCGCACATGGCAGCGCGGAATCGATGGCCTGCAGGTCGACCTGTGGCACGACGCGAGCAGCGGGCAGCCGATCGAACAACGGATCGATCAGGACGGACGGGAGATCTGGGCTTGCCGGCTCGTGCGCGATGAGGCGTTTCGTCTGATCGCGGAAGGTGATACAGCCTATGCCTACGACGCGGCGGGGCGGCTGAGCGAGGTTCGTTCGGGCGAGCACGTCTGGCGTTATGCCTGCGACACGCTTGACAACCCGCTGGTCGACGCCGCCGTCGTCGGTCGCGTCGACTGCGATGCCGCCGGGCGCGTTCGCTTGCTTTGCCAAGGATCGGTCGAGCGCGTCTTCCGGCACAATCAAGCCGGCGAACTGCTCGAAGTCCTGCACGACGGTCGCCGTGTGGCGCGGTGTGCTTACGACCACAAGGGGCGTCTCGTCGTCAAGAGCGGCTCGACCGGTGTCGAACGCTACCTGTACGGGCCCGACGACGCGCTGCTCGCGGTCGCCGACGGAGAAGGGCGACCGCAGCTGATCTACCTGCGCTTGCCGACCGGGATCGTCGGTCTGATCGATTTTCGCGCCTCTGCGGCCGGTCGTCCGGTTTGTCTGCACTGCGACGTGCATGGCAACCTGCTTTTCGCCGGCCAGGCCGACGGATCGATCGAGGGCCCCTTCGCCAGTGATGCTTTCGGCGTTCCGCGGCAGACGCCGGACGCGCTGCCCTACCTGTATCGCGCCCGCGTCTGGCACGCCGACCTCGGCCTCTACCGCGTCGGCTGTCGCTGGTACGACCCGCTACTGCGTCGCTTCCTGACCCCCGACACCTTCACCGGCGCACCCGACGACGCGCGGATGGTCAATCCCTTCCGTCTGGCCGGCGAGCAGCGCATGGCGCGAGCGCAGATTCTTGGCGACTGGTTGCGCCAGCCGCGCTTGCGCAACCGCTGGGCTTTCTGTGCCAACGATCCGGTCAACCGCTTCGATCCGGACGGTCATTGGAGCTTCGGCGGCGTTCTGCTCTCGCTGCTCGGTGTCCTGTGGACCTTGCCGAACACCGCCTTCGGTCTGGCCGTAGAGCTCAGCTGCCTGATCGGCGAGGTCGTTCGCTGGCTGGTCTGGCTGTTTTCCGGTGGCAACGCCAGTTGGCAGACGCCGGGGTTCGACGGTGCCGCTTCCGGTCGCCTGAATGCTTTTGCCCTCGTCTTCAAGGGCGGCTGGCTCGGCTCGTTCGAAAACCTGTTGGGCATCACTTTCGGCAACGTTTTCTTCGTCAACGGCGCGTATGAGCAGCACGACGACTGGAAGAACCTGCCCGATCCGGTGGCGCCGCCGGCCTACGGCGGTGCACAGACGATTCCGAAAAGCCAGGCGCTCTACGAGCACGAGCTGCGACACGTCAATCAGTACAGTTGGTGGGGGCCGTTCTTCCATCTTGGTTTGCCTCTGTTCGGCGTCTATGAGTGGGACGTGATCCTCAACGGCTATCAGAACGCGAGCCTCGAAGAAGATGCCCGCGTGCACGCGGGGTTCTGACGGTGGCTGCTGTCCGCCCGCAGTTCTCCTTCACGGCCGGCGCGCTCGCCTGCGATTCGTCGTCGCCGGTCGCCGGCCCGTCGCGTTTTGTCGTCGAACGCAGCCTCGACGTGCCGATTGATGGTCTACGCGTGACGCTCGCGGCAAGCGGCGGCGCCGCGCCTGGCGACCCGGTCGAACTTTCGCTCGGCGATGCGAACGGCCTGGAGCGCGTCTTCACCGGCAGCGTGGCCGAAATCCGGCCACGTCTCGGCGGCTGCGAGATCTTCTGCGCCGGCACGATGCTGGCGCTGGTCGACCTGCGCGTTTCTTCCTTCTATCGCGAAAGAAGCGCCGGCGATGTCGTGCGCGACCTTGTCGGGCAGGCGGCCCTGACGGCTGGCGACATTGCGGACGGCGTTACCCTGGCGCGCTTTGCCCTCGAACGTCGCCTCGGGGCGCACGCCCAACTGCGTCGTCTGGCCGACCGGCTCGGCTATTCGCTGTTTGCCGATCGGCGCGGGAAGGTTCACTTCCGGGGGCTCGGCCCCGCCGCCAGTCTGAGCGCGGGCGGGGCCGGTGACCTGGCCGGCGCCGCCTCGGCGGCGGCCGATGCGCTTGGCGTGCACGCCGCCGGCGGCTTTGCCTATGGCCGGCATCTGCTCGCCGCCACCGGTCGGCAGCGTTCGCCGCTTGCCCGCAGCGTGCTGGTCGGCGGCGAAAGCCCGATGTCCGGCCAGGGAGAGGACAAGAGTTTCTGGCTCACGGCGACCGACGTCGACTACCAGGATACGGCCGGCGACGGGCCGGAAATGCTGATCACCGATCCGACGGCGCGGACGAAGGACATGGCGGGTCGTTTTGCCGCCGGTTACGCGGCCAGCTTCGCGTGGCGAACGAGCGCGCTGCGCCTGCGCGTCCTCGGCGTGCCGGCGCTCGACCTCGGCGACCAGACGAGCGCTGCGGACGCAGCGGAGAGCGGGCTCAACGGCGCGGGTTATGTGCGCAGCCTGCGGCACTGCTTCAGCGCGCACGAGGGCTTCGTCAGCGAAATCACCGTGTCGGCCGAGGCTGGCGGATGAAAGATCTGCTCGATCTCGTCCGACGATGCGTGCGCGAAGAAATGGCTCTGCGCCGCGGACCGCAGTTGGCAACGGTGACAGGGCTGACGGCGCACGCCGGAGACGACGATACGGCCAACTACGAGGCGGACGTGCGGCTCAAGCACGATGGCCTGGAGATGCCGCAGGTGCCGATCGCCGTCGCACACGTCGGTGTCGCCGCGCCGCCGCGCGTTGGCGATCTCGTGCTCGTCGAGTTTCTCGACGGCGACCTGCAGCAGCCGCTGATTACCGGCCGCTTCTATCACGACCAGGAAAGGGCGCCGCTGTTCAGGGAAAACGAAGTCCTGTTCGAGCACCGCCTGGCCGACGATACGGTCAACCACCTGCGTTTTGCCGACGATGGTTCGATCTTTCTGCAGCGTGAGGTAACGAAGCGCGAAGACAACAGCGCCTTCACCGCAGGCCTGCGCATCGCTCCCGACGGCCTGATCGAAATCAAGGCCGGCGGCAAGATCACCGTCACGCTCGATGGCAAGAACGAAAAGGTGACCATCGTCTGCGACGGCAAACCGATCGATATCAGCTGCTCGAAACTGACCGTGGACGCCGACCTTCAGGTGAAGAAGACGCTGACCGTAGACGGCGACGGAACGATCAAGGGAACCGGCAAGATCAGCAACGTGACAATTTCCGGTACCGACATTTCGGGAGGCGCGTGATGGCCGACATTACGCTCGGCGGAACGCTGAACCTGATGGGGACGCTCACCTTCAAGCCCTCGGCCGGCGGCAAGCTGCTGGTCGGCGCGGCCGGCTTCGCCGCGCTCGTCGAAGTGACGCCGAGCGACGCGCCGCAGTGCACTTCGGCGCCGCCGGTCATGCTGCCGCCACCACCGGCATCGCCCCTGCAGCCGCAACCGACGGTGTGGATCATCAACAGCTTCAACAAGACGGTCAAGGCGGGAACGAAGAACCTCGTGGCGCTCGGCATGGTGCTGCAGGGACAGTCCGGCGCGCCGGCGTGGCCGGGCATGCTGCTGCCGAGTTCCGGCAATTCGACGGTGACGGTGAACCACATCCCGGTCAACGTGGTCAACGATAAGGCAGTGATCTTCCCGTCGGGTGGATCGGCTACCTTCACGACGAGCGGCCAGCCATGAGCACCCTAGCCTTGCAGATCATCCAGCCGGCACACGGCGCCGGCTTTCCCGCCGGTGTGCCGATCACGCTGCGCGCGGCGCTGACCGGCGATCCGGCTGGCCTCTACTTCAAGTGGTATTCCTCGCTCAACCCGGCGGCCAATGCGAGCCACCCGGAACTGAATACGGCCGATCATTCGTTGGCCATCCTCGACTGGAGCCAGGCTCTGCCCGAGTTCGGCAGCCACGTGCTGCTCATCGCCGCCGTCGACCACGATAGCGACACCGGCGCCGTCACCCGCTCGGCGATGGCTGGCGGTGCGCCACCGGAGGCGCCGTCGCCCTGCGTCTTCCATCGGCTCGTCGCGCAGTTGCGGACACCGGCGACGGACGGCCAGGTCTTGTCGAAGAGCGCCTGCACGGTCGAGTTTCTGGCGCCCGCACGCTGGGCAAAGGAGAACCCGCCGGCGAGCAATACCTGGATCGCCGACGGCGACTACCAGACG
>WBZP01001503.1_pt2 | contig 14561 bp, 19 predicted proteins | sample 5204301 | NCBI WGS metagenome assembly WBZP01 (sample SAMN12412401, study PRJNA552823) | activated sludge metagenome | isolation source: activated sludge from nitrification reactor of wastewater treatment plant... | place: USA: Pennsylvania | collected 2017 | reverse complement strand
TGGACAACCAATTCCACCCTCGTACGCCTGACATCGGAGGGCGTCCCGTTTCATGCCGCGTTGGGTCTCGGCGGTTGGCTGACCTTCACCGCGATGGGCGTAAGCTATCGTCTGCTGGCAATGTTCATGCTGGCGCCAGAGGATGAACATCGCACCAGCCACGTTGCGCTTCTGACCGGAAGCGGATCGATCCTGGTTCTACTGATCGGCGGCCCCTTGTGTCTGCTAATTCTCGAACGGAGCGCGACGCATCCGCTCGTGATCTCGCTTGCGCTCGCTATCGTCAGTCTTGCCTTCTACGGCTACGACATCATCCGGCTCTACCGCACCCGCAGGCGACGACGGATCGAGCTCAATACGCGCATGGCAGCCTGGGCATTGGGTGGTCTCGGGTTGGCGACCATTCTGTTGCTAGTCGTGACTATATCGGGCGAGATCGATCGACGGATCGGCGCGGTCGCGTTTCTCTTTACTTTCGGCTGGCTCACCGGGCTCGGCCTTGCGAAGCTCTACAAGATCGTCGCTTTCCTGACCTGGCTCGAATGTTATGGTGAGTCGCTCGGCAGGCGCCCGACGCCGCGCGTGCAGGATCTCGTCGACGAACCGCGCGCGCTTCCCTGGTTCTGGCTCTATTTCGCCTGTGTCGGCGCCGCTTCAATCGCGGCGTTCGCGGATGGATCTCTTGCCTTCCGGATCGCAGCCCTCGGGATGCTCGTTGCCACTGCCGCGATATGCAAGCAGTTCATCTCCATCCGCACATTGGGATCGGTGCCGGCCTCGATGTTGCCCGACGATGCCGGCGCGCGGCTGAGACTGTTCTTGCCCATTCTGCAACAATCACGACGATAGGGAGTGATGAGATGACGCTAGTCCCGCATGAACTCGACGTTCGCCCGATCTTGCACGACGGCGGCGAGCCCTTCTCCGTTATTTTGCAGGCCGTTGGCCAGCTCGGTCCCGAACAGGCTCTCCGGCTGCTCTCAACATTCGAACCCGTGCCACTGTACGCGGTGCTCGCGAAGAAGGGGTTCGACCACGCGGCGCGCGAGATCGGCGGCGGAGACTGGGAGGTGATGTTCACGCCGTCCCCCGCAGTGGCCGGTACGGGACAAAACGAGCTGGCCCAGCCGGCTCCAGACAGCAGCTCGCCCCATGGATGGCCGGAACCCTCGCGTCACCAAGACAATCGGGACCTCGACCCCCCGGAGCCAATGGTGCGCGCGCTTGCAGCTCTTGAAGAGCTGCGGCCGGGCGAAACCATGAGTGTCCTTCTCCGCCGTGAGCCGGTTTTCCTTTTCCCCGAGCTCGGCAAGCGCGGACATGAGTGGCAGGGAGGGTTCGAAGCTGACGGGAAGACCTACAGGCTGTTGGTGCGCAAGGCGATCGGGAAGGAGGAAGCAGCATGAGCGATGCGAATGAGCTTGTCGAGACTGTACGCGAAGCGCTTCGCGTCGTGATCGACCCCGAGATCGGATTCAATATTGTAGATCTTGGCCTTGTCTACGACATCGCAGTCGAGGATGGCGGCATCGCCAGGGTTGCGATGACGACGACGACCAGGGGCTGCCCGGCGACGGACTATCTCCGGGATGGTGTCGGAGCAGCGGCACAATCGGTCAACGGTGTCCACCGAGCCGATGTAAGGCTCACCTATGATCCTCCCTGGACGCCAGACAAGATGAGTGCTGTGGCAAAGGAATATCTCGGGTTTGGACAATGACGCGAGAACTTATTGCTACCAGATTAGACCATACCGCGCCGGAACCCAGCGTCTCCCCAGAGCGCCAGGTCGCCCTGTTGCTCCTTGATGCGTTGCAGAAGCTTGCCGACGCCGGAGAGGTGGACGCCGCCTGCCGAATTGCCGGGAGAGCCTGCGTTATCCTCCGCCGCGGCTCCCCGGGAAATGAACGGCGCTTCAACGCCCTGCTGCATCGCTTGACGCCCAGGCTAGATCTGTCGAATGAGGGGACAGCGAAGCGCGAGGGCTCCCACCATGGACGGTAATTAATTCCCCGTCGAGCTGTCTGGCCAACCCGAGGCCAGCGACTGGGCCGCCGATCGTCACGACTTGCGAAACATATATATGACCTATATCTTTCTGCGACGCCTGCTTTGCCTATGCGCATTGCTGCCAACTCCGTGGACAAACGATGCGATTAACGAGCTTCTCTGACTATTCCCTTCGGCTCCTGATGTTCGCAGCAGCGCAAGGAGATCGGCTGATCACGATCGAGGAAGCGTCGGAGATCTACGGTATTTCGCGCGCGCATCTCATGAAGATCGCCAATACGCTGACGCGAGCCGGCTATCTCAAGGCAGTGCGCGGCCGCTCCGGCGGCCTTACGCTGGCGAAACCACCGCACAGGATCAGGCTTGGAGACGTCATCCGCGCCACCGAGCCCGATTTCACGCTGGTGGAATGTTTCGGCACCGACAACGAATGCATCATCGCCCGTTGCTGCCGGTTGCGCGGCGTCCTGCGCGAGGGGCTCGAGGCGTTCAACGCGGTCCTCGACAAGTACACGCTTGCGGATCTGATGCTCAGGCCGAAGGATTTCGGTGTCCGGCCGGCGGCCTGATGGGAGCGCGATCGTGGCTATTCGGCCGCAATGAGAATGGGAGCCCCAGCGCGCTTGGCTGCACCGCGAATAGCCGCAAGGGCCATCCAGTCGCGAAGCAGCCCCCTATCCTCCTTCGAGAACGACGCCCGGCGCTTGATATCTTCCAGTGTCTCGCCTGGGTGACATCGCGCAAAATCCTCAAAGATGAGCGATTCCAGATAGGCACGTTCCGCCTCATCCGCAGGGCGGACGAAGTTATGAGAGTTGCTCAACATATCTGTTCTCCGACTTTGATGATCGGGGGCTAGGACTATCATCGGTCATGAAGCAGGTTGGCCGGGCACTGCGTCCGCCCCCGTGCTCAGCAGTCGCAGGCGGACGCGCCAGACGTCGGGGCCCTTTTCCAGGTACGACCAGCCGCAACGCGAGCCGTAACGCGCTTCAAGCTGCAAATGGAGCCGCCTGGGATCATGGTCCACGACGATCTGGAGCGAATCAGCAGGCGCGAGATGTTCAAACAGGCGGAAAAGAATCGCGTGGCGATGTTGCGGGTCAATGTCCGCAACCCTGATGACACGTTCACCGGGATTCGTTTCGGACATGACTAGCTTCCTCTACCGGAGGGTTATCCTGCACTGGCGCAGTGAAGGTGGGTTGCTGCGCTTTCCACTCGATCTCAAGAAACAACAGCTCGACGTGACGGATTATCCGTTCGGCATGTCGTGGCTCGAGAAGTCTGTGCAGTAGCGCATGAAAGTGGGGTTTGAGGATTCGGCCCGAGATGCCGCGATCGGCACACATCAGGTCAATGATGTTCTGCTCGAGCGGTGAAAGAGTGCCGCTTTTCGTTGCCGGATCGAGGATCGAAGCAAGGGATCGCTCGATCATGGCCCAGTCCGCGCGCGATATATGGGTTAGAACATTGCTGATATGGGGATGCGCGCGGAACACAGCCAGCGTTATGAAGGCGAGTTCCTCGGTTGAGAGCTTCGGGCGCCGCTTTCGGTCACGAGCCCTGTGTTTGATAGGCGCGACGCCGCGCGAATTTGTGCGCGGCCGCGGCCGGACTTCTTGTTGACTATCCAGCCCAGTCTGATGGTGCATCGGTTGACCTTCCGGGAAATAAGATATATATACGATATATCTTTTAAGACAACCTAGCAAGGGGATACGCGATGCACTATAGCCAACGATCCGAAGCGGCAGATCTATCCTCGCCCCGAATCGAAATTGAGGACGATGCATTCATCATCGACGCCGATTTCCTAGGTGAGCTTCTGCATGTGCCGGCTGCGCAGGTGCCGATCCTGCTGCGGGAGGGCGCGATCAGGAGTGTCTGCGAACGTGGTATCGAGGATAACGAGGGCGAATTCCGGCTTACATTTTTCTATCGCAGCCGCCGAGCGCGACTGAGCACGGATCAGACGGGCCAGATCATCCGCGGATCGGTCATCGATTTCGGCGACCGTCCGCTTCCGGACGACCTGCATCGGTCGAGCGCTTGACGGGGTGCTCCGCGAGGGAATGACCGACTTGCACGACCCTGCCAGACTGGAGGCGAGCGAACGCGGTTGACGGCGTCGATAGGACCTTGGTTTTGCGATCAGGGACTCGGCTCTACCCCGCCTAGGGGCAGATCATAGGCGTGGCCAATGAGGAGGACCGATGTCCGCGCTGCGCTGACAGCAAAGTCGCGAACCTCGAACGCCCTCCGCTCCCCTTCGTCGGCTGGGCCGGCGCGCGCGATGACGTAGCAGCGGCCGGGATTGAGCGGAGGCATACCCATTACGGCGGCCTCGATAGCCAGCTCTTGTCGCGATAGCCGCCGCCAGCGCTCGTTGCCAGACGAGATCATCTGCATTCGCGCCAGCAACCTTACGTCGCTGACCCGCTCGCAGTGGGCGCTGATCTCGCTCACTTCAAGTCGTCGGCTGTCCAGCCACTCGCTCCCGGCCTGCGCCGAGGATGCAGTCACAAGGATTACAGCCGCTGTACCCAGCCAGACTGCCCGCATCATGTGCGAAACATGAGCCGAGGTATCTTGAGCAGCATTGACCGATGTCAACCAGATGGCGTCGTTTTGGCGACCGCCCCAATTGGCGTCCCATCACCCTGGCACGGTGCAATACCCTTCAGGTGATCGGAACGATAAGCAATCGCAGTAGCGTGCGCCGCCCAAATCCCTCACTTCGCCGCCGGCGCTACCGCCTCGATACGATAGCTCGCGTGGCATGCAACACAGGCCGACAGCTGCGTGCTGAGGCTCGCGAGAATCTGCTCGCGGCTCGCGCCCGAATCGGCCTCAGTCGCGATTTCATCAAAGCGTTTATGCAAGTTGAGGCCGAACTCCTTGAACTCAAGCGGCAGCTTGGCCATGAGCGCTGGATTGACGTCCGCGGCCGCCGCGATGCCGCTCGCCCGCGCCGCCTGTGCGACGTGCTTCAAGTTCCCCGCGTTCATCCCGTCGACCATACCCTGAACAGTACCGAGCATGCCGCGCATTTCAGTGAGCACGAGATCGCGTTCGTCCGGTGCGAGCAGAACGGCCGTGCGGCCGTCGGGCGCCACCCGCGTCTGACCACGAACGAAGAAAAATCCGGCGACGGCAAAGGTCGCCAGCCAAAGGGCGATGGCCGCGACGGACAGTATACGCGTACTCATGGGATTATCCTCCATGATCCGCTAGATGACGTCAAAAACTGCGGTTCGGATTTGCGTTGGAACAACCCACCCGTGACGGTAGCCGAGTATCCGCCGAGGTCTGCCGGCTCAGAAAGCGCGAGAGCACGGGAACTTCTTGGTAACCGATGGTCCGGCCGACGCGAGACCAGGTCGGCACGGACGGCGCCTCGGCCTGCCGCCCCGCGCGATGCCGAGCACTCGCTCCGGTCGACGGAGGTGGGTCGCCAGCTGTGATGCAATGACCGGCGACCCCTGCCGATCACTTCCAATGACCCTGCATCAACAGAAGCCGTAATCGACAGTGTGGAGAGACTGATTCGCCTCCAACTTGTAGTCAACTCGGGAAGATACCGGTGTTTGCCCCTTCTCACGATCCGTGCCGTCTTGCGAATTTCTTCACGATGAAGCCGATCTGGAAAGAGGTGCTCTCGCCATGGATTCTGTCGGCGCGTACCGTAGGATTCGAGACCACCTGCAGCATGGCTATGTGGGAATCCGTTGAGTTGCTCCAAGCTTCCGAAGCTGGTCATTCTTGGGACACTCACGCCACCGTAGCAAACGCTCCTGCCGAGTCGCTCAGGAATCAAATCTCCCCCGGTGTTGCGTTCACCAGATCGCTGCCGCCAGGGCTGCCAGCAACGCTGGTAGCGTCACGAATACGCCGATCTTCAGGAAACGCCACGCAGTGATCTCGATTTTTTGCCGCCGAAGCGCCACGAGCCACAGGATGGTCGCAAGCGAACCAGTCACCGAAAGATTCGGCCCGAGATCCACGCCGATCAGCATCGCGCTCACAATGGGAAACGGAAGATGATCGGCTGATGCTACCGATCCCGCGATTAGGCCGACGGGCAAGTTGTTGGCGACATTGTCCGCGAGAGCGGTAATGATACCGACGATCCAGGCGCTCTGCGCGGGTGATTGTGCGACTCCCTTGTGCAGCATCGCATTGAGTTGGCCGATGAGGCCGATCCGCGTCAGCGCTTCCACCATCACGAACAGTCCCGCGACCAAAGGGATCACGCTCCATGATATGCCCATCACGACCGGCCACGGCGATTGCCTGCTAAACGTAAGCACGGCAGCGGCGGTGACCGCTCCGCATACGAAGGTGGGCAGGCCCAGTTGAACGTCAAGCGCGGACGCAGTCAGCAGCACCACGCCAATCGCGGTAATGCCGATCGCTGTCAGCTTGCCGGCGTGGCTGAGATGCGGAGTCGGCGAGCTCGCTTCGATGTTCTCCTCATTAAGCGCGCGGCGCAGGCACCAGCGCAGCGCGATATAAGTCACGAAGATCGAGGCGAGCGACGGCAGCGCGAACTGGCGCAGCCAGTCGAGGAGATGCGGCATGCGCGCCCCGTACACCACGAGATTTGCAGGATTGGAGATCGGAAGCACAAAGCTTGCCGCATTGGCGATGAACGCGCAAACGAAGAGATAGGGCAGCGGGCTTGCGCCGGCGGCGCGGCTCGCGGCATACACAGCGGGCGTCAGCACGATTGCGGTCGCGTCATTCGACAAAAACGCGGTCACGAGAATGCCGACCGCATAGACAAGAAGGAACAGCCGTTGCGGCGAGCCGCGCGCATGCTTGACCGCATAGGACGCGAGATAATCGAACAAGCCCTCGCGCTGCGCCAGCTCGGCAATCAGCATCATGCCGATCAGGAAAAGATAGACGTCGACTCCCCGTGCGATGCCGTGGACCGCATCGTCTGGAGGCAACAGTCCGAATGCGACCAGGGCGGCTGCGCCAGCAAATGCCCAGATTGCCTCCGGCAGGCGAAAGGGCCTGATGACGACACCGGCGGTCGCTAGCGTGATGATGCCAAGGGCCGGGATTGTTTCGTGTGGTGGCATGATGGCTCTGTTTCAGAACATTTCCAGCTATATTCGGGAGCGATAGGAGACGCCGTTGGAATTGTCCGTCCCAAACGACTTGATTTATCCTTTTCGCGCGTTTCCGGCAGGGCGATCCAGCACACAGCAAAGCCGACCGCAGCTATTCCACCGAACATTAGGAACGCGGCGCTGTAGCCGACTTTCACTACGACCAACCCCGCCAGTGTCGTCGAGAGTGCAGCTCCGATACTCTGCACGGTGATGATGGCGCCTTGCGCGACATTGAAGCGGCCGGTGTTGCGCATGACGTCTGCCACGATCACGGGAAAGATCGCGCCAAGAATGCCTGCTCCGATCCCATCCAACAGCTGCACACCGAGGAGCCAGCTCTTGTCGTCGGATAACGTATAGAGCGCCCCGCGAAGGGGCAGGATGAAAAGCGCGGCGAGGAAGAAGCGTTTGTGGCCCCACCGATCGGCCCGTGCCCCAACAAGCATCGCCATTGGCACCATGACGATCTGGGCCGCGACGATGCAGGCGGCCATCATGCTCGTGCCGAGATTCTTGTCCTGCAGCGCTAGCTTTTGCCCGACCAGCGGCAGCATCGCCGCATTCGCGAGATGAAACAGCGCTACGCAAACCGCAAGGATCAGGAGTGGGCGGCACGTCAGGAGAATGCCCAGGCCTGACGGCTGCTCGCGGGTGCCGTCCGGATTTCTCCCATGTTCGTGCAGCCCGCGCGCGAGTTCATGATCGATCGCGTCTTCGGGGATCGCCAGCACACTAATGAGACTTGCGATCGTCATGACGCCAAGCACATAGAATACGACCTGGGGACCGAAAAAGTAGGCCGCGCCGCCCGCAATCGTTGCGGCCGCCGCATTGCCGGCGTGGTTGAAGCTCTCGTTGCGACCGACGCGAGTGGTGAAGGTGCGATGGCCCACGACGCCGAGCGAAACGGCTGCTATCGTCGGCGGAAAGATCACGCCTGCCGCGTGCGCGATACTTTGCGACAGAACAACTGGCCAGAAGCCTGCGCAGAAAGGCAAAATCAGCGAAGCGCAGGTGACGATCAGCGCCGCACAGGCCATCACCAGGCGCTTTGCCCTTGTCGTATCGACCAACGCGCCGGCTGGCGTCTGCGCAACGATGCCGGCAAAGCCAGCAATCGACATCACCACGCCGATGCTCGCTTCGTCCCATTTCTGCTCGGTGAGCAGATAGATGGCGAGATAGGGCCCGAGCCCATCGCGGACATCGGCCAGGAAGAAATTGGCGGCATCAAGGGCGCGGTTGGCACGTCGTCTTGATTTTGAACTGCCAGACATGTTCGCCTCGACCCTTGACGTGATTCCGCCAATTCCTTTCAACGCTATCCACTTCAGGCGTGTGCGGCGCGATCGTGCTTGGGCTTTGCCTCGTGCTTGGGCTTCGGCTTCGCCTCCTTGATCGGACGAAGATCGTGGCTGCTGGTGCCGATCTCCTTCGCATCCACGACGCGGCCGTGTTTGGTTTCGACGCCCTCGCCTCTAACGGCGACCTTCCCGTTCGGCGCCAGAAGCCCGGCAAGCTGTTCAGCCTCCTTCGGCCCGATACGGATTACCGTGCCGTCGGCGAGCAGCGCGCCGCGGAGTTCGCCCTTCGGGCCAAACAACGGCAGCCGCACGATTCCCTCGGCCGACATCCTCCGCTTCTCAAGCATCGGATGTTTGTGATCATGATCCGGTCCTTGGTCCACGATGCTTGCCCCGTTCGTCGGGGTGACCGCGACCGCCGCGATGAGATCGCCTTTGCGCGGCCGGACGCCGCGAACGCCGACCACGTCGCCGGGTTTTACGTGGCGGGTGAGTTCGGCCTCCATGTGCGGCGGCGTGTGGACCAGAACGAGCGCCTGCGTCTCGCAATTCATGACAAAGCCGTCGATCTCGCCGTGGGGGTTGAGCAGGAAGCGTTCGACGGCGCCCTTCACTTCCGGCAAGCAATCGGGATCAATCCAGTGCATGTTGTTCTCCTTTCTGGTCTGTTGGGTCTGAAACTCTTTTCCGGGCTTAGCCGCGCGGCGGAGGCGGTGGGGGCGGCGGCGGCGGACCGAAGCGGTCGGGGCCGCCCTTGGGGCCGCGCGGCGGACGCGGTCCGTCGAGTTCTGTCATCTGGCCAGGCGACGCGCCGATCGCCTGCACGTCGACGACCCTGCCGAATGCAGTGTCGAGCACCTCCCCGCGCGCGGAAACCACCTGCCCAGGCTGCAGCCAATCCGCAAAGCGCTCGGCTTCTCGTGGGGGCAAGCGAAGCTGGGTACCATCGTCGAGCAGTGCGCCATTCACCTCGCCGCGCTTGCCGTGCAGCGCCGCTACAATCCGGCCGCTGAAGACCTGCTGCACGCCGCCGCGGTCGGGGCCGCGCGCTGGTCCGTTGTCGGCGACGCTTCTGCCGGTTGCGACATTGGTGACGGTAGCCGCATCAACTAGCGGAATTGCCCGAGCGCGAATGCCGCGAATCGAAACCTCATCGCCCGGTCGGATCGTATAGACGACCTGGGCGGAGAGATGCGGCGGCAGCTTCACTTCCGTGCCGTCGGTTAGGATCAGCCCGTCAACGTCGCCCCGCGGCGTCAACGTGTATTGCTTCACCCGGCCCCGCGATTCCGGCAGTTGTGACGAATCCCAGAGCGAGCCGGGGGCCTGCGAATAGGCATCAGTGCCGGCGGCGATGGCCGTAGCGGCGAGGAACGCGCACGCAAGCGCGCGCATTCGTGTCGTTGTCATCTTCATGACCGAACTCCTTTCGAATGGCGAGCGAGTCGCCAGAGCAAAAGGTTCAGCAATGGGCGTGCCAAAGCCGAAGTGCTTGTTTTTGAAGGAGTTAGCGGGAGGCGAAGTTGTTCAGTCGTCGTCTTTCCTGACGGCGGTCGTCAGATTTTCTGACGCATCGCTGCTGGTCAGACCGAAACGCTGCATCTTGGTGTAGAGGAGCTGGCGGTTGATGTTGAGGCGCCGCGCCGCTTCGGTACGGTTGCCGCCGCAGACGTCCAGCGCCTTGCGGATCATCGCTTCTTCGAGTTGCGCCACTGCCGCCGGCAGATCGCTCTCCGGAAGGACCGTTGGAGTTAGGTAATTTTCTCCGGCGCTGGTGTCGATATCGTCGGCGGCGATGGTGTGGCTTCTGGTGAGCAGGCAAGCCCGTTCGATGACATTGCGCAATTGCCTGACATTGCCCGGCCAGTTGTAACGCGCGAGCTTATCGATCGCGCCGCTGTTGAGCTGCTTCATCGGCTTTTCTGAAGGGATAGCAAGCGAGAGGAAGTGCTCGGCGAGAGGCACGACATCGGATGGCCGCTCGCGCAGCGGCGGGATGGGGATGGGAACGACGTTGAGACGATAGTAAAGGTCTTCACGAAATGCGCCGGCCGCAACAAGCTTTGGCAAGTCGCGGTGGGTTGCGGCAACAACCCTCGCCGTCGTTCGGATCGGCTTGCCGCCGACGGGAGTAATCATCCGCTCCTGCAGCACGCGCAGGATCTTCGCCTGCATCGCAAGCGGCATGTCGCCGATCTCATCGAGAAACAGCGTGCCGTGGTCGGCGTCGCGGAAGGCTCCCGTGCGGTCCCCGGTCGCGCCTGTGAACGATCCCTTCACATGCCCGAACAGTTCGCTTTCAAGCAGGTCCGGCGGGATCGCAGCGCAGTTGACGGCGATGAAGGGGCCATCCTTGTGCTGACCATGCACGTGCAGCGCACGCGCCACTAGCTCTTTGCCCGTCCCCGTTTCGCCAAGGATGAGAACCGTCGCCTGGCTATCGGCGGCAAGTCCGATCGCCTTCTGCACGCGCCGCATGCCCTCGCTCGATCCGATCAGGGTATCGAGACTGCCTTTGCCCGAGGTGGTGACCGGCCGCAGGCGCGACGGCAGGCGCCCCATGAGGGTTCTCAGTTCGTCGCGTCCGATTGGCTTGGTGAGGTGGTCGAAGGCGCCGAGCCGCATGGCTTCGATGGTATTTTCGGCGCTTGCAAATGCGGTCAAGACCACCACGGCAGGCGGGCTCTCCTGCGATCTGATGCGGCGCAACACCTCGATGCCATCCATCCCAGGCATCTTGAGATCGAGCAGCACTGCGTCCACCTTCTCGGATAGCGCGGCGAGACCTTCGCGCCCCGATGAGGCCGTTTGCGGCGTGTGGCCGAGATCGCTCAATGCCTCCGCAAGACCCTCGCGCAGGGCCGGGTCATCATCGACAATCAGGACGTTTGCCATGGCACCTCGATCTCAAACCTCGCGCCGCGCTCGGTGTGCGCTAGGCGAGCCTCTCCGTGGTGAGCACGCGCTATTTCCCGCACGATGGCAAGCCCAAGCCCGGTTCCCTCGGAGCGCGCGGTTGTGAAGGGCTCGAACAGGCGCTCGCGCATCTCCTCGCTCACCCCCGCACCGCTGTCGGTCACGGATAGCAACAACTTGTCCTGTTGCCGCAGAGCTTCCACAATGATGCGCCCGCCAGGAGGCGTATTCTGAATGGCGTTGAGAATCAGATTGTCGAGAGCCCGCTGCATCTGGGAGGCATCAAAGCGAGGTAACGGATTATTCGGCTCGGCAGTTCCCGTCGCCAGTGACAAACCGTAAGCCGCCGCCAGTTCCTGGTGAGGCTCGATCGTGCTTTGCAGGAATGAGGCGAGCTCGACATTCATCGACTTTGGCTCGCCGGCCTGGGTCATTTGCAGCAGATTGCGGAGCAGCGTGTCCAGCCGCGCGACCTGCTTGAGAATCGCTTCCAGCGCGGTCTTCTTGCGGGCATCATCGCTGGAAGCAAGCGCATTTTCTGCCTTGAGTCGCATAGCCGCGATGGGGTTGCGTATCTCGTGCGCAAGTCCCGCCGACAGCCGCCCCACGGCCGCAAGCCGCTCGGCGGTACTTGCGCGGCGCTGTTCCAGCGCGAGCCGCTCGCCGGCCTGGTTCAGCGCGTCAACCAGCCGGTCGAGCTCCCGCTCGCCAGTACGCGGAAGTCTTGGAAGGTCAGCCGACCTGTTCTCGCTATTTCCCAGCGCTTTCTCCAGAACCGCGATCTTCCGAGACCATGAGAACAGCACGCGCGCGAGCCATATGGCCGAACCGAAGATGGTGAGCGCAAGCACAAGCAGTCCAGTCAGCAATTGCGTGTATGCCGGACCTTCCGCGGTGAAGGCGCGCGTCATGGTCCAGGCTGTAGCGCCCTGCAGCGGTCCGCGCAGCGGGCAGGCGTGCACCAGCAGCACTTGCGAGCGCGCCGGCTGCCGCAGACTTGCCGGCCCCCCGGAACGTAGAGCTTCGGCATTGATTTCACGGATCGTGCTCAGCTCCGCGGCAGGAAGATCGGTCTTCGGGCCCGTACCCTCATAGGAAGGGAAAGCGTAGGCGAGCGAGCCCGCATCGGCTTGCCAGATGCCGCCCTCGACGCCGATGGCGCTGGAGAGAGCGACCTGAACCAAGGCCATGATTTCCTGCTTCAGCCGATCGTCAATCGGCCCGCCGGTCCAGCCAGACACGAAGAACTGGTAGCGGTCGGCGATATCCCGGCAGGCCCGCGCGACCAACTCCTCAGAGCGCGCAACACGCGCGTTCGCTGTCTGCTGAAAGGACTCGAACAGGAGATAGCCGGTCGCCGCTCCCGACAAGACCAGCATTATCCAGAGTGCTAGCAGTCGCGACCAAAGAGATCGCATCGAAAGTTCTCACGCAGGTGAAACAGCTCTTTAGATTATACGAATCTGAAGATAGCGCTATTAGGCCGATTTTGTTGAAAAAAAGGGCAGCCCGGTGGGACCGCAACACCATCTCCACCACAAGGTACATGAAGGTTTGGGCCAGCGCCTAGGCAGCGAACCGGCGTTCCACTTGCCCCTCCACTGAATCGGCACCCGAGGCCTTTATTAGGAAGCGGGCCAGAGCTGCCTTCCGTGAATCGCGGTCCATCGCGTAGGCGATCTGCTTGAACTCAATTCCGTCAGGGAGCCCTTGAACATAGCCAGAGATCGTGTCCGCAGCCATGATGAGCGCTGTGTCCAGCGTATGAATGTATTTGCTCGTCACTGAACCTTTGGCATGGCCCACGAGTGCAGCGATAGTCACCTCGGTAAAGCCGAGATCATTGGCGATGCTCGCCAAGCTGTGACGAGTTCGCGTCAGCCCAAGACCTCCGGGAGGCAGCACCCACTTGCCGAGGCGGGCAAGCAGTCAATGCCCAAGTATCCTTACATCGAGATCGCTGCCTGGCAGAACACTTTGGATGGAATGAATGTCTATCATTGTGATCTCCTTTTCGGGATAGGCTGATCGCCGAAGTGATTGCCGATCTGCGAAGGGATGCTGCCTGTGGAGAAGATAGTGAGGGTCACCACGCTGGCAAAATTCTTCGAATTTTCTCAAATGGCGCTACCCCTTGTGATCTTGAATTTGTCTTCGCGCTCGTCTGAACGCTCGATCGCTGGCCATAAATCGCGCCAGCATCGGAGCCACGAGCGAACTCGGATTGCCTAACTGGCCGCCCTCACTTCTTAACACTTCCGCGTAGGCGAGCAGATCACGGTACACCGCTGCCGACAGTTTTATAGTGATTGTGACCGGCTTGTCATCCTTGATGGCACCAATCTTCAGTTTGCTCATGTCAATCACCCCCTATAGGGCTCGAGTACCAGATCTCGATTGACGATCACTCTCACCGGAAATCCCGGACGGATGGTCAACGTTGGTTGGATGTTGAGATTGCGGCGAACGACCTGTTGACCGGTCTGATTGAGGGAGTCCCCTGCCCCGCGTCGGAGCGCCTGAATGATGGCGCTGTTGGTGTTGTTGACGTCCGTCCCCGAATTCACTTCGGTGCCGACGGCAAGCAGCGTCGACAGCGCAGCCGCTCCAAGCAACTCCTTCCAATGGTTGTCGACCTCATCCTCAAGTCCGGAATATCCCGCGGCATCCGCGCCAACCTGTCGCTCTAATACGATCGAGCGCCCATTCGGCATGATGAGCCGGGTCCAGACCATGAGAACGCGTGACTGCCCAAATGCGACTTGGCTATCGTAGATCCCTATCAGTCGCGCTCCTTGCGGAATTAGTTTCGCACGGCCAGTTGGAGAATCAAAAACCGCCTCTGTCACCTGCGCGGTGATTTGTCCGGGAAGGTCAGAGCGAATACCTGTTATGAGAGCTGCAGGAATGATTGTTCCGGCCTGCACGACAAACGAAGATGCTGGACGCGAAAGCCTATCAGGCGCCGTAGTCCGCCGATCGACGGGAGCATTGACGAATAGCAGTTTGCGATCCTGCCCGTTCTGCGCAAAGGTTTCGTCAGAAGACGACGCGGTGTTGGTGACAGTTTCCTGGGACGGGGCACGTGGCGGCGTGACGGGCGCAGTGGACGGCGCAAATACCTTGCTCGTCCGAGCCGCCTCGGTCTCCTGGTTGGCCCGCTGTTGTTCGGCATCAAGCCCAACCGGTGATTGACTTTCGGCCG
>WBZP01004476.1_pt1 | contig 14562 bp, 14 predicted proteins | sample 5204301 | NCBI WGS metagenome assembly WBZP01 (sample SAMN12412401, study PRJNA552823) | activated sludge metagenome | isolation source: activated sludge from nitrification reactor of wastewater treatment plant... | place: USA: Pennsylvania | collected 2017 | reverse complement strand
GATAGTCAATAAGCCCGGAAGATTTCTTTCGGGCTTTTTTTTTTGAAAAAAACACTCATTTAACAATTCGCAATGTTATAGCATATTATTCCGGGACTGAGTACAATTTATTCCCTGGCCTTGAAATCATTTTCAGTAAATTCTATTTTTAAAAATAATTGAATCCCATCCTTTAAGAAATACCAACAGAATACCAAAATGGGGCTAATTATTAAGAAATCAGGAATTTAAGTTTGGAAAAACGTTTTCCTTTTTTAGAATAGAAAATCTGTCATATCTTCGGGTATAGGAAAGTTGCCGAAGCTTGGAATTGCTCAATATTGTGAAAACCTAATATTTGGAATTAAAACCAACAGTCATGAAATCATTAATTACCTTCTTATTTACTATCCAATTTGCATTGGCACAAACTAAAACCGATTGCAACACCATTTATATTTGTATTGACTCTATCTCTTATGAGCAGCTATTTTCAAATGCTTATGTACGTGACACGCTGTTTTTTTGTCAGGAAAGCACCACTAAAACGCTTGAAGAAGAATATACCGGAAAATACGCGATTGGTAAAGCTGCCAACCTTGAGTTTTTTAGACCAAACCTAAACGACAAAATCGGCAACCATCTTCATGATTTTGGCATAGAATTTAAAACCCGGAGTTTAGGAATGCTAAATAATTTGATAGCCACTGCCCAAAATAAAGGAATTGCCTTTGACACCAATACAACCCATTTAAATGAAGAAGATGCCAAAATGATCTGGTACAAAACCCTAAACCTGGCATCTATCAAAACCAATTACGAAATCAGTGTCCTGGAATATCAAAATGAATTTCTTCAATATTTGGGATTTTCAGGCGATGACCTCAGCCGGGAAATGACTTATGAGGCCTTTATTAGCAAACTCTCAAATGGAAGAAAATACCCCCGCCAATTCAATAAAATAAAATCGGTAACGGTGACAATGGATAAATCGAAATGGTCAGAATTCAGAGCTTTTTGTGCCTTGAACGGTTTGCATCAAAAAAGTAAATACTCTTATGCCAATGACGAATTAGAAATGAATTTTGAACTCAACAAAAAACAAAATCAAGCCAGAATTAAAAAAATAAGCATTAATCTCATTGAGGCACAGCGTAATCGAATTATAGAGGTCTCTGATAAAATAAATATCAAGGTAAGTGGAAAGATTTGTGAGATACTATTCCTTTAAATTAAGCTAAATCGAAAGTTTTAAGAAAACTCGTCAATTAGTATTAAGAATTTGAGGTTTGAATAAATTACCACTTTTTAAACTTTTCCTTTGACATTGAATAAATGCATATATCTTCAAGTTTTTATCGACCTATTAGGTTAACCTCATTTATAACATTTTGGCACGCAGATGATATATTATTCTTTCCAAATCACTGATTAAAGCTCTATTCCGGACCTCCGATGGCAAGCTCCCACGTCCACCAAAATGAAAATTCGGCAAATGGCTGATTATTGAAAAAACAGGACTGATAAAACAAAACTCCATCAAAAGTCCGAAAAACCTCTTTCGGGCTTTTTGTTTTCAAAACAGGCCCATAACATCAAAATTATTTAATGACTTGTTTTCAATATTTTACTAATTACTTTAAAAATAAACAATACCCGATGTTTGGTGTATTTTTAAATCCAATAACGACTACTTTTACAAGGATTTGTATTTCAAAATCACAAAAACCTCATAAAAATATTTAACATTCTGAGGTGTTTTGAAGGCAAAATATTGATGGCAGCCATTTTCAACAATATATATGAAAAAACTACTTACTTTCTTTATCGCTTTTTTTATAACAAATTTATCATTCGCTCAAACCGCGAGTTATAGTATTGCGATTGAAAATTTTCAGAAAAATTATAATGCCGGTGATTATGATGAGATTTTTAACCACTTTTCACCAGAAATGAAAAAAGCCTTGCCTGTCGAAAAAACAAAACTATTTCTGGCTGGGTTGAAAAGTCAAGGTGGTAACATAGAGCATACAGCGTTTATTGACTTTCGGCAGAAAACCTATGCCGTATTCAAAACAAAATTTGAAAAAGCTGTTTTGTATATACACCTATCACTTGATGACCAAAATCAAATTAACGGGCTATTCATAAGACCTTTCGATAATATTGATAAAATTGAGAAAAAATCGGTAAACGGATTGAGTAATTACCCTAATGAAATTGCTGATATCATCTTTTCAAAATCCAAAGATTTTCCAAACCATACCCAACTTTCCATCGCCATAATTCAAAATCAGGAAACCAATTACTATGGAATTGAAATTGAAAATGACACAATAAAACCAGCCCAAAATCAAAATAAAATTTTTGAAATAGGATCAATCACTAAAGTTTTCACTTCTACCATTTTAGCATCATTTGTGGTGAACAAAAAAATCAAATTGACTGATGAAATCAACCGGTATTATCCATTTGCCTTCAAAGACGACATAAAAATCAATTTTGAAAGTTTGGCTAATCATACCTCCGGTTTACCTCGTTTGCCTGAAAATCTCGACTTAAGCAACATAATCAATCCCTATAAAGACTATGGCAAAACCGAAATTGAGGAGTATCTCAAAAATTTATTGCAACCCGGAAACAAAACTTACGCCTATTCAAACCTTGGCACCGGACTCCTCGGTTATACGCTCGGGCTCACACAAAAAACCAGTTTTCAAAACCTTTTGCAAAAGAAAATTTTTGACAAATACAAAATGAAAAATTCATTCACCAGTTCACAAAATTTAGGAAACAGACTCATAAAAGGATTAAACAAAAAGGGAGAAATTGTAAGTAACTTGGATTTTGATGTTTTGTTTGGAGCAGGAGGAATATTGTCAACTTCAGAAGATTTGTCAAGATTTGCAAAAGCACATTTTAATCCTAAAAATAAAGAGCTTGAACTTACAAGAAGAACAACTGCAGAAATTAATGGAAATACGAAAATTTGTTTGGGTTGGCACAAGCTGGCATCTGAAGACGGAAAAGACTTACTCAGGCACAATGGAGGTACCGGAGGATATTCCTCTTCAATAGTTATGAAAATTGACGAAAAAACAGCTGTAGTTATCCTTTCAAATGTTTCCGACATCAATGACAAAATCGATGCTTTATCCTACGAATTGATAAATAATATTAGCAAAAAATAAACTTACGGATTTCTTGAGCACCAACATAAGTAAAATCGTTATAGATTAAGTGTTGTATGGCAGGCCTTAGCTTTGGACATGGCCATCGACCTTATATCTATCACAAAATGATATTTTTCTACCCTATTTCTCAGGCATTTAAAACCTTTTTCTTAAATTCAGCTCTTCGACATGTTCCGCATGTACATGTCGAAGCTGGATAAAACTAGATTTGTAATCCAAAATCCCGAAATAACTACTCCTAAATTCTATTTCCCCATAATTCCTCCTTCCCACCCCAAAACCTGTCGAAAATCATTGGAGAAAAACAGGAAAAACTTGCTTTATTCAAATTTATTCTGTGATTTTTGCAAATTACTAACCAATTGAACTCAGGTCCTTGCGTCATTACAGATTTATGCTCAGGAAAATAATCAATGCATTTCTTTCGGTTATTGCCTATACTTTCATCTATTCCTTTACGGCCGTTGTCGTGGTGATTACTATTGTCCTCATTACGCTTGATCTAAAAAGTATTCAGAATGCCTTGCTGAAGTTTTGGGCAAAAATCATCTTCCTGATTTTGGGAAAGAAAATCAAAATAACCGGAGCTGAGCATATCCATAAAGGCGACAAATACATCCTGATCGCCAACCATACCAGCATTTTCGACATTCCGGCTATCATGTCGTATTTCCCTGACATCGCCTGGTTTGGCAAAGAATATCTGCTCAGGATTCCGCTGTTTGGCCGTACCCTCAAAATGCTCGGGTTCATCCCCGTGCGTACCTCCGGCCTGAGAAATGCCAAAGACATCCTGAATTAGGTGAGCGGACAGACTACCGGCAAATCCATCGCCATCTTTCCCGAAGGCACACGCACGGTGGATGGTGCTTTGCTGCCGTTTTACAAGGGATTTATCAAGGTCATGCAGGCCTCCAAAATGGACATCATTCCTGTAACACTCAACGGTTTTTTTGAGCTAAAACCCAAAACCACCTGGATCATCGACTTTGCTGCCGAGCCCGAGATCGTGATTCATGAAAGGATAAAATACGAGACATTAATCAATAAACCAGACGAAGAGATCATCGACCTTACCCGCCGGTGCATCGCTTCGGGATTAACCTATAAACCTCTATGAACCCAAAATCTGAAACTGCCGCCAAATGGGGCTTTGTACTCAACCCTACCGCAGGAAATTATTTCGCAGAAAAATATCTGGAAAAACTGAAGGCTATCATCAAAGCTAAAAACCTGGATGCCGAGGTCCGGCTCACCCAATACAAAGGTCACGGCACCATGCTGGCCGAGGAATTTTACAAAGAAAAGTTTAACCACATCGTTGCGGTCGGTGGCGATGGCACCATCAATGAGGTGGCCAGTTTTCTGATTGACAAACCCAACGTAAAAATGGGCATTGTGTCGGCAGGTACAGGCAACGACACCATACAGTTGCTAGGCTTTCCCAATCGCTTTGAGGATAAAGACTGGGACATTTTCCTGGAGGGCAATACGGTTAAGATTGACACTGGCGTGTGCAATGGCAAGGCATTCCTCAATGGCATGGGCCTGGGATTTGACGCCCACGTGGCCGCTCAGAATTATACCGAAGACGGCTCCGTAAAACGCAAAGGCGGCGATAAATATCTCTATCATATCCTCAAGACGCTTCTGACTTATAAAGAACATACTTTCAAAATCCTGAACGGCCGGGAGCATTCCGAATCGGAGTATTTTATGTCAACGATTGCCAATGGCCGCCGGTTTGCCGCCAAATATTTCATCACACCAGAAGCCATTTCTGATGATGGCCTGCTGGATGTTTGTCTGGTCAAGAAAATCGGTCTTTTGAGCAGAATCCGGTTGTTTATGCAGGTGCCAACCGGAACACATATTTCCGACAAAAATGTGGAGTATTTCAAAACCGATAGTCTGAAAATCCATTTTGACGAAAAGGTGCCGTTCCATCTGGATGGGGAATTGTTTTTTGATAAAGAGCTGTCGGTGTCGCTTAAACCCAAATCGCTTGAAATTATTTATAATCCTTATGGAAAGCATTATTTAAGTGTTTAAAGTTTTAGATTTCGGAACAATTTAACAGCAATAATTTTTATGGCTTCTCACCCTTATGTGGCCTTTTTTGACCTTGACCGCACACTCATTCCGGCAGACAGCAGCACGCTTTTGATCAAAGATGCCTACCGTAGGGGCATTATCAAAAAGAAAAAATTGCTGACAGGTTATATGTTTGCGATATTGTACAAACTCAGATTGGTAAAAACCCTGACCATCATTACCCGACTTGCCACCTGGCTCTATGGCCTGAGTGAGAAGATGGTTCGGGATATGGCAGCCGACATTTTTCAATCGCAGCTAAAAGACCTTATTCTGCCTATTGCCCGCAAGGAAATCGAACTACACCGCTCAAAGGGAGCCTATTTGGTGCTGGCATCGTCGTCGATGAATTATTTCTGTGAGTTGTTTGCGGCAGAACTGAATCTGGATCACATCATTTGCAGCCGAATGGAGGTAAAAAACGGAATATTGACGGGGAATCCTCAGGGTGAGTTGTGTTTTGAGAAATACAAGATGATTCCGATGGTGGATTTTTGCAAAAACAATAATTATAAAGTCCAAGAGTCCTGTTTCTATTCCGATTCCATCGACGATCTGCCCGCTTTGTCGGCTATTGGTAAGCCCATCTGCATCAACCCCGACAAACACCTCAAAAAAGTCGCCCTTTCCAAAGGATGGGAGATAAGGGATTGGAGGTGAAGTGAGGAATGGTTAAAATTGGAATTCAGATACTAAAGTAAATCAATTTGTTATAGTTAATTACTTATAAATTTTTTGTTAATTTTGTTTTAACCAAAAGATATAGAAAATGATTATTGGAACTGTTTACTCGCACTATCTGGGATTCGAAAGAATAATTGGCATAATTAAAGAGAAATATCCAAAAGGAAGTTTAACAATAGGAAATCAGGAAGGTATTGACTTTTTGGAACTGGAAATAAAAGGAGGGATTTTTAGTTCCTCCAGTAAACTGAAAATTGTTTACCGACAAAGATATAAACCATCTTACCAACTTTTGGAAGACGATAATTGTCCTTTATCACATAATCTAAAAGGTTGGCTTGGATATGTTTCTGAAATTCCGGCAAAAAATGAGAAAATAAAACAGCTTTTATTACATAAGATAACAACCATCAATTGTGAATTCTCGGTAATTCAGGAACAAGGTAATACCAAAGATTTAAAGGAATTAATGCTCAATATTTCGAAAGAATTTGATGCATACCTTTTCGTAGAACCCAATTCAATTATTAGCAGATCTACAACTCAGCATATATTAAACAAAGATTTAGAGCTTATTCTGGACACAATGGGTAATTGTGAAATCTATGATCTTGAGGTAAAGGCAGAATCTAAATATTTCAAATAGTTTCCAATTAAAACTAAAAATTTTAAAAATCTGAGAACTCCTCCAAAAATAACCGTGAAAGTCGTCAACATCCATAAAAGACCTATCCACCAGCCTGCTGCCATACTGGGTGAAATGTTGCAAACACTGGCCACTGATAAAGATATGCTTTTAGCAACCGATAAATGGCCGAGAATGCGATTGGACAAAGGTTTGCAAGTTGGTTCAAAAGGCGGGCATGGGCCTATCAGGTATTTTGTAAAAGCTTATGAGTCGGGAAAAGCGGTGACATTTGAATTTGCCATGAAAGGCTTTGATGGTATTCATAGGTTTGAAATCAAAGAAGTAGATGCTGATAATTCTGAATTGGTGCATATCATCGACATGAAAACCTCGGGCTGGGGCACAGTCAAATGGACATTGGCCATCCGGTGGCTCCACGATGCTTTTATCGAAGATGCTTTCGACAAAGTCGAAAATCATTTTACACCCAACACAGCAAACAGCAAATGGAACCTTTGGGTGAGGTTTTTAAGGAAGGTGATGAGTAAGGGTAGGGAGAAAAATAAAGGTTAATGGCAAAAATCCAGTTATCAAATTTCCTCTGGACAATTCAATACAAAAGTCTTATTAGAATATCGGTAGAGAAATGATTTCTCCGGCATTTAATCCACCTCTTCATATCTGAGTTTCCAGCCTTTGTAATTGATCGCCCCATTGCTCACAAACCATATCAAGGCTTTATGGGTCCAGGTGGTGATTTGAGGGGGAAGGTTCTGACCGCTGAATATTGCCAAAATAGGGGATTCGGTACCATAATCACTAAAAATATAAATCTGGTCAATTTTTGCCTCCGTATCCATTTCTTCAAACGTAATCTTTATACGTTTCTCTTTGCTAACCTCCAGTTCCCATTTGCAGTTGGAGTTATTGGCGTAGTTTTCTTCCCCGCTCCCATCCGTTATAATTCCTCTTTTATCGGTCAAATGCAGGGTCTCCGTACAATACAAATAGCTGGAGTCGATAGCCATGGCTTCAAAATAGAGGTAGATATTTGATTTCAGATTTTTATTGGTCGAAACCACAAATGAATCCGCCTTAAACTCGAAAGGTAAGTTGAGTTGAGCTAAGTTTACAATAGTGTCAGACTTAAGGAGATTGTCCCATTTTTCAATCAGAACATTTATGTTTTGCTGAGTTTGAGGCTGGCTGTTGATGAGCTTGTATTCAGGGTATTTGGCATGTGCAATTACCTTCCTTTTGTTTTTTGAAAGCCCTATATAGCCTTTAGGTGTATGAAATTCAGGGCTTGATTCCTGAGCTTCCAGATTGTGAATCAGTTTTTTTACATTTAATACCCCCGATCCCAGTTTCCCTTTGAAAAGAGGATTGTAAGTTTCCAATGGATCAGAAGCGTTTTTCAAAATTCTGTCACATTCCTGTGGAGTGATTTTGGGAAATGCAGAAAATATCGCTGCCACAATACCCCCTAAAAATGCAGCCGATGCCGAAGTGCCTGATAAGGAGCTATTGGGAGCATTGGGTATCGTACTCAAAGTAATGAGCGAATCTCCTGGAACGGAAATATCTACAAAGCGACCATAATTGGAAACTTGCTGCTTCTGAAAGTTGGAATTTAGGGCTGCTGTATTAATTACCCAGGAATAAGCTCCGGGAAACTGCTCTTTCTCTGAAACAAAATTCCCTGCTGAGGCAACCATGATTATTCCTGCTTTCTGTGCGGCTCTCAGAACTTCCTCTTTCTCTTTATCAAAAATACCCCCACTCCAGCAACAAACTATGATATCAGCTTTTTGCTCTATGGCGTATTTAATGGCCTCATAGCCATCGGTAATGTAATTGTTATTGCGGGTATCAGATGAGGATTTTAAGGGTAATATTTTAATTACATCTTTTGGGTTTAACAATAACCTATTGAGCCCTTCAATTACGATTCCTGCTACTTTTGTTCCATGACCAAATCTCCTCAAATCTCCCTGCGGCGGGTTCACGTTGGGGTCGTTGTCTGAAAAGTCCCAGCCCAGGTAATCGTCCACTTTGCCGTTATGGTCATCGTCAATATGATTGTCGGGCAGGTCCTTGGGGTTAGTTTTAAAATAGCCTTTTAAGACTGCATTTTCAATCAGAAAGGCATCGTCAATTATCGCAATCGTTATATTTCTCCTCCCGGAAAGCTTGTTAAAATCACTGTACACCTCCACCTGATCCCAAGCCCACTGGTTAGGGGGAGTTTTTTGACCGAAAGCAATACTTGCCAATGATAGGAAAATAAAAAAAAATGAAGGCTTTCTCAAATTAATATTTATCATTAATAATAGTGGTCTCATTACCTGCTTGTTGCCCTAAAAGGTATGGTGAAAGACCAGAACCTTGCCCTTTATGAATTGGAACTCTGCCCCGTAAATCAGGTAATCCAAAAGTGTTTTGCCCATCGCCACCATAGGTAGTTCCAATCAGAGCAAAAAGGGCGTCGTAATCATAAATATTTAACAACTGTCCGTTACAATATGCCCATCCGACAGGTTCGAAATTAAATCCAAATATGGCAATATCCCCAATGAAAGGATCTGAGCCGTTTTGTGATGGAAAAACTCCAAATAAAGATATACAATAATTTAATGCAAGATAAGGCTGTAGATTATTTATTGCTGCAGGTGGTTTTGGGTTGGTATTGACCCAATTTACATTATCCCAGGTAATAAGCTGGCCGGGGGTAGTCCCGGCATTAAGTTTAACAGTATTGGATTGAATTACTATGGGCAAATTCGCCGAAAGATTGGGAATAACCACACCCAGAAACGCCCACGCCCCTCCAGTCCAGTAATAAAATCCTCTGGCTTGTAATGCTCCAATATTGTAAACCAACATACCTTCCTGTGGGGCCAGCACAGGAGTTGAAACGGAAAGGTTGCTTGAAAGACTAATTTTTGGCACTAAAACTCCTCCATCGGCCGTCACTGATTCTATGTTGGGTTGATCATTTCCCGGAGTAATAACCGTATATTGTGCTCTGGATAAACCGGCACATAATAATAAAAATATAGCAAGATATTGATTGATTTTCATTGGATGCCAAATTTGAGATAATCAATATTTATCGTTCACAACATTACTTTCAGTTCCTCCCGTTTGCCCAAGATCATAAAGTGATAATCCTGGCCCCTGACCAAAGTGAATGGGAACACGGCTTTGCAAATTGGGTAGGGCAAAAGTAGTTTGGCCATTACCTCCATAATAGGTTCCAAGCAAAGAAAACAATGCTGTATTTTGGGAGATGGGTAATAATTGCCCATTGCAAAAGGCCCAGTTTCGGGGAGCAAAATTAAAAGCAAAAATTCCGATTTCTCCGATAAAAGGATCTATTCCATTTCTAGAAGGAAATACACCGGTCAAAGCGATGCAGTAATTTAAAGCCAGGTAAGGCTGAATATTTGATATTGAAGCCGGACTTTTGGGATTGGTATTCACCCAATTGACACCATCCCATGTTAACAATTGCCCGGCTGCAGTTCCAGCATTAATTTTAACAGAATTGGATACAATTGCCAATGGGGCGGTGGCAGATAAACTAGAAATCGCTATTCCAAGAGATGACCAGGCCGCACCGGTCCAAAAATAAAAGCCATGAATGTGATTGGGTCCATTGTTGTAAACCAAAGTACCTTCGGCGGGAGCAGTAAGCGGGCTCGCCGAAGACAGATTGGCGGTCAGGCTAACTTTGGGTACCAGTACTCCGCTATTGGTAGAAACTGCTGCTATACTGGGTTGATTATTCCCGGGAGTGATTAAAGTGGATTGCCCGAAAGAAAAATTTTGAGCAATCAACAAAATCAGGATGAAGTTCTTTATTAGCAATTTCATAGTCTTTTTTTTAGGTTCAAAATTCCGAAAAATATTTCGATTTGCAAGATATCCCCAATGAATTGCATATTTTTCTGTATTGTCAGTATAAATTAAACAGTGGTTGGCAACGATTAAAATCATTATATGACTTTCTGTTAAAGATTTCCAGAAATTTAATTATACGTTAACAAGCTCATTGAGAACATAGCTTACACGCTTTTCCAATTCCCGGTAAAAAAAAACAATACCTGAAAACTCCCTACATCAGGGGCTGAAATGAATTCAAAGCCATCAATTTCAACTTCAAATTCCCCAATCTCGAAATCAAATTCGTGAAATTCAACATCAAATTCGTGAAATTCAATGTCAAATTCGTCGATTTCAATATCAAATTCGTGAAATTCAATGTCAAATTCGTCGATTTCAATGTCAAATTCGTGAAATTCAATATCAAATTCGACGATTTCAATATCAAATTCGTGAAATTCAATGTCAAATTCGACGATTTCGATATCAAATTCGTGAAATTCAATGTTAAATTCGACGATTTCAATGTTAAATTCGTGAAATTCAATATCAAATTCGACGAATTTGATGTTAATTTAGGGCAATTACCCTTTTATTTAGGTTAATTTAGCACAAAATATAAGGAATTTTTAATCCCACAAAGGATTTTGAAGACTAAGCTAAGCTCTAAATTATACCTGATCATCAACAATTTAACAAAGAAAAACTTTCATTTACACCAAATATGCCCGTTAACCTGCAACCTAAAGCTTCACAACAGTAACCCTGGCTCCCTGAAGCGTGCGGTTAATGCCCGTAATACAAATCGGTGGTAGGTCAAGACAATGCTCATGATACACCCAAATGCTAATCTGAGGCTCATTTTCACATTTGATATAACATCGGTCTCTGATATCTATCCCCATATCAAATTCTCTGCGGGTGGCACCATTTACTTTAATCATAACTTTGCCGTTCCTGAGCCCACTTCCCCCTATAGGGAGCGTGGGCTCAAACCAGTGTAACTCAAAATCGACCAGATAAATGCCATCGGCCTCGGCAAAAAATTCGTCTGTACCTGTGTTGGCTATAGTCTGACCGAATTCATGACCTGCTACCACATTGCTGTGCTCAAACACTATGGCATCAAAATTAACTTTGGTGGCGGTACCATGCGGTATAGATTGATCCCCTGTCTTGGTCATTTCTGCTCCCTGATTATCAATGCCCCATTTCCCGAGTTGGGAAGGCTTATCTGTATTAACCAAAACGGTTCCTACTTTTGCCTTAAAATTGGGGTTGGTACTGATATTTATTCCGTTGGGACTCACGCCCAGAAGCTCGGTGAGGGCATTATTTACCGAAAACAACTTGGTGCCATTGATACCATTGATTTTTGTAATTCCGTTTACATCCAGTTTAGCCTGAGGGTCAGTCACCCCTATGCCCACATTACCGCCGTTGCTAATGGTGAGTCTTTCAGAAAGATTACTGACACCCCCTGTAAACGAATACCCTGTGAAGAATCCTAAACGGGCATTGGAAGTGTTGACTCCTATGCTTTGAATAAGTCCGGTGGTATAATCGTAACCCCCAAAACCCAACGTACTGGTTACCCCGGTATTTAAAGTCAAATTATTGACAATACTGATTCCCCGCGGTCTGATGTTACCATAAAAATCAGCCGGGCCTTCAAAAATACTACCGCCCTCGGCCCAAAAGCGGAGCTTCCGGTTGTTAGAAGCGGTACCCGCACCTACAATATCGAGGGTATTAGGCGTAAAAAGGGCATATCCCATTCTTCCGGCATTGGTCTCTTTGCCCACAACATATTTACCGAATTCAAGGCTAAAATTATGCATAATGGCCACCTTACCGTTGACCTCCAGCTTGTCGATTGGTTGATTCATTCCAATGCCCACATTGCCGGTATTGGCATTGTAGATGTCGTTGCCGAGATTGAGCCAGTTGCCCGTGCTTTGGGTATTGACCCAGGAAGTACCATTGTAACCCCACACCGAGGCCGTGCCTGTATTAAATACCATCATGCCGCTCAGCGGCGAAGTGATAGCAGAAGTAATGGCCGTAAGATTGCTATAGCGGGGCAATCTTAGGCTTTTAGCATCCATCTCAGTGGCATTCTGAGCAAAGGCAACAGCATTTACCAGGCTCAATAGCAGTAGCACTTTTATAGCTTTCATGTTAATTGTAGTAGGTTTGAATCCTTATACTTTTAAGCAAATCTAATTAAAAATTCAAAAAAAACAATATAGCAACATCTATAACCTTCATGTTATCAAGCCATTCAGTCATAACGCTGCAACAAAAAAATATCGATTGAAAAGCTATGATGAATCTAAAAAGAAGGCTTTAGAAAGTACCAACCGACAAATCACATCTGAGCGGATATTTATTTGAGCATCCTTGAGCTAAGCAAAAAGGTACCACCATACGCAGGATGCGTCTCTTCCTCTATAATCTGAGAATCGGCGATATTGACTTCAAATTCGGCGAATTTGAGATCAAACTACCCCCCTACGATGTCAAAGTCGGCGAATTTGAAGTCAAATTACCCCCCTATGACATCAATATCGACGAATTTGAGATCAAATTACCCCCCTACGACTTCAATATCGGCGAATTTGAGATTAAACTACCCCCCTACGACGTTAATGTCGGCGAATTTGAGATCAAATTACCCCCCTGCGGCATGCAAATTCATAGCAATATCGAACAAGACCAGGCTCACAGCGTATTTTATTCCAGGGCTAACACACAAATTCTGGGTAGTAATTTTGCATTTAATAAAGAATTACTAATTTCACGTAAACAAAATCAATCGCAACCCCACATGAAAGGTGTAAACAAAGTAATACTGGTTGGGAATCTGGGCGATGAGCCGGAAATCAAAAACCTGGACAATAATGTTAAGGTGGCAAAATTTAGCTTAGCTACCAACGAAACCTACAAAGACCCCTCCGGCCAAAGCCATACCCAGACCGAGTGGCACAACATAGTGCTATGGCGTGGACTGGCCGAGCTTGCCGAAAAATATCTGCAAAAAGGCAGCATGATTTACCTCGAAGGGAAGATTAAAACCCGAAACTATGAAGACAAACAAGGCGAAAAACGCTATGTGACCGAGATAATTGGTGAAAATGTAGTATTGCTGGACAAACCTGAGCAATATGGACCCGAAGATAAAATTTGAGCTTGCAGAACATAATGGACGTGAGGTAATCTTTATGTTGTTTGATTATGACCCAGACCTTAACAGGCAAGCTAAAACTCTTCAAGGAATAAAGTGGAGCAAAACAAGGAAAGCCTGGTACGTTAGAGATACCGCTGAATACAGAAGAATGTTTGGGATAGCGTCAAAAGTTTTGACAATCAGTGCCGAACGTAAAATATCTGAAGTAAACAGACCCGCCATGCAGAAACTGATAGAAACGCTAAAACTAAAAAGTTACAGCCCCAAAACCCTAAATACCTATACCGGGGAGTTCGGCCAATTGCTCTTAGCCTTAAAGAACAAAAACGTAAACGAACTCACCTCAGAGAGACTTCGAGACTATTTTCTTTATTGCGTTGATACCCTAAAGCTTAGCGAGAACACCATTCATAGCCGAATAAATGCCATTAAGTTTTATTTCGAAAAAGTCCTAGGTAGAGAAAAAATGTTTCTGGACATTTACAGACCCAAGAAACCAAAATTGTTACCCAACGTACTCGCTATTTCCGAGATTCAGCTACTGTTTGCTACACTGGATAACCTTAAGCATAAAACCATGATTTACCTGGCCTATTCTGCCGGCCTTAGAGTAAGCGAAGTAATAAACTTAAAAGTACAACATATTCATTCAGCCCGAATGGTAATTAACATCAAAGGTGCCAAAGGGAAGAAAGACAGGACTGTGACATTGTCGGAAGGTATTCTGGTATTGTTACGTAAATATTATCAAACCTATAAACCTAAAGAATGGTTATTTGAAGGGCAGTATGGTGGTCAATATTCAGATAAAAGCATACAATTGATTTTTCATAAGGCCAAAGATGCTGCAAAAATCACTAAGAAAGTAACAGTTCATACGCTGAGGCATAGCTTTGGAACCCACT
>WBZP01004475.1_pt1 | contig 14565 bp, 10 predicted proteins | sample 5204301 | NCBI WGS metagenome assembly WBZP01 (sample SAMN12412401, study PRJNA552823) | activated sludge metagenome | isolation source: activated sludge from nitrification reactor of wastewater treatment plant... | place: USA: Pennsylvania | collected 2017 | reverse complement strand
GTGGTCACCATCGGCGTCGCCGTGCTGGTGTTCCTCCTGCTGTTCGTCTTCAACATCCTCGGGCTGAGTGGCACGTTGCGCCTGGCGGTGCCCGGGTTGTTCATCCTCGCCCTGGTTCTCGGACCCGACAGCATGCTCAACCGTCAGGTCGAGGAGCGTCAGCACGAGATCCAGATCACGCTTCCCGACGTGATGGACCTGCTGACGATCTCGGTCGAGGCGGGCCTCGGCTTCGAGCAGGCGATCGACCGGGTGGTCAACTCGGTGCCCGGTGCGCTGTCCGACGAGTTCTCCCGGATGCTGGGCGAGACCCGTGCCGGAGCGTCGCGATCGGACGCCATGCGGGCCATGGACGATCGCTGCAACGTGCCGGAGCTCCGTTCGTTCGTGATGGCGATCATCCAGGCCGACCAGTTCGGCGTGTCGATCGGCCGTGTGCTGCGCGGCCAGGCCGACGAGATGCGCATCAAGCGCCGTCAGCTCGCACAGGAGCGGGCCCAGAAGGCCCCGGTCAAGATGCTCATCCCGATGGTGTTCTGCATCTTCCCGGCCCTGTTCGTCGTGGTGCTCGGCCCGGCGATCATGAACATCCGCGAGAGCCTGTGACCGCGACCCGCCCCGCGGGCGGGACGGAGGCTCTCCCGGATCAGGACGTGCCGGGCGATGTCCCGGTGCCCCGGGGTTGGCCCGACGGCGGTCTCGGCGTGCTGGTGGCCGGCTTCCTGGCGTTCGTGGCCGCCCGGCCGCTCGCCGACAACAGCTTCCTGACGCACCTGGCCACCGGCCGACTGATCCTGGAACAGGGGGTGCCGAGCACCAACCCCTTCCTGTACTCGGCACGCATCTATCCTGGATCGGCTGAATTCCCGATCCCGAGCTGGCTCTGGTCGGTGGTGCTCGGCGGTGTCGACGCCGTCGCCGGTGGTGCCGGCCTGCGCCTGTTGACCGCAGCGGTGGCCGCGGTCCTCGGCCTGGTCGTGGTCCGCCTGACCCGACCGGTGACGGGAGGGGAGCGGACTCTGCTGTCGGTCGTGCTGCCCGCCGCGTGCGTGGTGATCACACTGATGCCGTTCGTGAACGCCCGGCCGCAGCTGCCCGGCTACCTGTTCCTGGCGCTGACGGTGCTCGTCGCCACCGAGCGGCGCTCCGGCTGGTGGTTGGTGCCCGTGTTCGCCCTGTGGGTCGACGTGCACGGCACGTGGTTCTACGGGCTCGCCGTGCTGGGGCTGCTGGTCGTCGCCCAGGTGCTCGACGAGCGCCGGATCGGGACCCGGCGCGTCGGCTGGCTCGCCGGGGCGCTCGGCGGCGTGCTGCTCGGCGGCCTCCTCCAGCCCCGCCCGTTCGAGACGGTGATGCTGCCGCTCGAGCAACTCGGCGACGAGCGTGCCCGGCGGGCGATCGCCAACTACGTCGAGTGGAAGCCCGCCGGGTTCGACCACCCGCTCACCTGGCTTCTGATCGCCATGGGGTTGGTCGCGCTGTTCGCGGCTCTCGGGCTCCGTCAGGGTCCGGACGGCACCGACGGTCCGCGCCGGATCGGGGTGCTCATCGGGGCGGTCGGTCTGGTGGCCATGGGGCTGTCGGCCGGTCGACTCCTGCCCCTGGCGGTGATCACCCTGGTCCCGTGGGTGGCGATGGGCCTCCGGGGGCTGCGTGGCATGCCGCTGCCCTCCGGCGGTACCCCCCGGGTGCTCGCCGGGATCGGCGCGCTGCTCGGCGTGGTCGCGGTCCTGTGGAGCGTGGCGAGCCCGGCCTACGACCTGACCCGCTACCCGGTGACGGCGGTCGACTGGCTCGCCGAGCGCGGCCTGGTCGGCGACGGCGATGTCAAGGTCGCCAGCCACGACTACGTCGGCAACTACCTCGACTGGCGCTACGAGGATCGGGCCCACACCTTCGTCGACGACCGTCCGGGCACCGACGCCCTGTTGGACTACGCGGCGATGCACGACCTGAGCGACGGGTGGCGTGATGCCCTCGGGCGCGCCGATGCCGACGTGATCGTGTGGGAGACCGACCTGCCCCTGACCGACGAGCTGCGTGAACCGGCCTGGTACGACGCGGGTCGGTTCGGCGAGTTCACCGTGTTCTGCCGGAGCTCCATCGCCGATCGCTGTCGGTGATCTGCGGGCGACGGTCCGGGGAGCGCCAGTCGCGGATCCAGCTGTCGTCCGGTCCCTGCAGCCCGGGGGTGTCGCCCGCGTGCGCCCGCAGTCGGGCCGAGAACCAGTCGCCGCTCGACTCGTCGGCCAGCTCCGATACGGCGGCCTCCAGCCGCATGGCGAAGCGACGGGCGTCCTCGCCGTCGGAGGGCCGCAGCGGCGCCCCGAAGTTGACGCGCACCTTCCCCGGACGGGGCGTGTTGGACCCCTTGGGCAGGATCAGGCCGGTTCCGTCGAGGTGCACCGGCACCACCGGCACGCCGACCCGGACCGCCAGGTAGGCCGCTCCGCCCTTGTGGGGTTGGCCCCAGCCGTCGGGGCTGCGGCCGCCCTCGGGGAAGATGAGCAGCGACCAGCCGTCGTCGAGCAGGCCCGCCGCGGTGTCCGCGGACCGGCGGCTGACCTTCTTGCGCTCCATGGGGATCGCGCCGTACGCCCACGAGATGAGCGCCGCCTTGGGCCGGGTGTCGTAGAAGTGGTCGGCGGCAGCGGCGACCACCAGCTCGTCGCGCCAGGGTCGCGGGATGTGGGTGAGCAGCACCGGGGTGTCGACGTGGCTGTGGTGGTTGGCCACGAAGATCACGTTCGAGTCCAGCCCGTCGAGGCGGTCGACGCCGGCGACGCTCGGGCGTGCCAGCGCCGCGGTGCCGACCCGGCCCACGGTGCGGATGACGGCCTGGCGGGTGGCGCGGGCCAGCGGCCGGCGCGCCCAGTCGGTGTCGTAGCGGTCGCCCAGGCGGTTCGGCTCCATCGGCGGCTCCACGCCCGGCGGGGTGGGAGCGGCGGTGAACGGGAAGCCCAGTCGGGCCACCATCCGTCCCGGGCGCAGGTCGTCGATGTTCACCGGTGCACCGTCACGTCACGTCGACCATCGACAGCGGCGGGTTCTTGAAGTAGGTGATCGTCGGCTGCCGACCGACCACGTCCGACGCGATCTCGAGGGCGTCCGACATGGTCGACGCCGGCCGGAAGCCCAGCCGACGCACGGTGGCCGGATCGCCGCCGACGACGACCACGCCGCCGAGGTGCTCCAGGGCGTGGCTGCCCCAGTACCACATGTAGAACGGGTGCACGCCGTGGTAGGCGTTGCTGGTGCGGTACAGGTGCCGGTACCACTCGTCGGTGGCGAAGCGCTCCTCGAACTGCGCCTCCATCACCAGGGGGTCGGTGGTCTCGGCCAGCACCTCTTCGAAGAAGTCGATGTAGCTCGGGTGGTGCACCGGGTGGAACTCGGGCGTGGTCGGGTGGCTCATGATCAGCACCCCGCCCTCGCGCACCAGCGGCCGACCCTTGTAGAGGTTGAAGAAGTACCCGAGACCCAGGCACATGACCAGGATCGGGTTCATGATCGAGTTCACGTTGTAGGGGCAGATGTAGGGCAGGCCCAACGCCAGGATGTCGGTCTGGCCCTCGACGGGCACCAGCTGCTGGTCGTACACGTGACGGGTGGTCACCTCATGGACGGCCTCCACCTCGCCGGCCTGGACCGACGTCATGGCGTACGGCGCCCGCCAACCGTGCAGGATCCTGCGTCGCTGGGCGGGTGACAGGCGGTCGAGGCCCGCCTTGGCGGCCATGAACGTGGCCCGGTCGCGGGTGGTCCACTCCCACTCGCGCTTGGCCAGCACCTTCAGGGGCCCGTCGCCGTAGAGGTCGTTGTTGACCGTGGTCTCGATCTGGAACACCTTGATGCCCGCGTCGCGCAGCACCTCGCCCTGGCGCCAGTTGCTCTTGTGCAGCTCGGAGCTCTCGCGGTCCATGAAGCTGCGCGACCGGCGCATCGTGTGCACGTTGTGGTGGTGGCGCAGCGCCTGGTAGCCCGACAGGCCCGTCGCGGTCGACTTCCAGCCGCCGTCCATCGACACCAGGTTGATGTTGACGTACACGATCAGGTCCGACGTGGCGGCCCGGGTGGAGATCTGCACCTCCTCGCCGTGGCGCGTGGTGCCGATCAGCGTCATCCCGTCGGGGTCCTCGGCGTCGTGGTTGTAGAGCTGACCTCTCGGCGCGAACGAGTCGTAGACCCGGTCCCCGACGGCGTGGCGCAGCTCCTCCTCGGTCATCCGGCGGTGCAGCGCCAACGCGGCGATCAGGTGGACGTCGGTCACGCCGGCCTCGGCAGCCAGGTCGAGCACGGCCTCGATCACCCGCTGACGGATGTCGGGTCGGCGCATCTGCGGCAGCGGCAGCGAGATGTCGTCGAAGGCGATCGTCAGGCGCATGTCGGCGAACAGCAACGCCGAGAGCGGCTCGGAGTCGATCGGGTTCTCCAGCGCGTCGCGGATCGCCTGGTCGGGATCGTCGAGACCCGCCAGGGGCTCGGGCGGATAGATGATCCTGCTGCGCTCGGCCGGGAGCTTCTCGAGCCGGAGCTGCTCGCCGTGGTGGAACAGCACCGGGGGAGTGGAGCGGTCGACGTCGAGGACCAGTCCGGGACGGGGAGCCGGGCGTGAGCTGCCGCGGGTCGGACGTCGGGGACGGGAGGAGGGGGAGGCCACAGTCAGTTCCTTGCCGAGGGCGGGCGTGTGCTGGTCTGGCGTGTGCTGGTTTGGCGTGTGCTGGTCGGGCGGGTGCTGGTCGGGCGCGGAGCCTGTTGACGGAGGTCGAAGGCGATCTTGACCGCGCCTCGGCGGCCGGCTTCGGCCGCATGCGCGATGGCGTCGTCGGCACGTTCGAGCGGGTAGGTGGCCGACACGAGCCGACCCAGGTCCGCCTCTCGTACCAGCTCGAAGGCCATGTCGAAGGTCCGTCTCGATTCGCCGGTCGGAGCTCCCTCCGCGTCGACGGGGTGCTCGGTGCCGTAGGCGTACGCGCCGACCAGCTCGATCTCGCGCTGCCACAGGGGGGTGAGGTCGGCTCGCAGCACCCCGGGCATGCCGATCATGACCACCCGGCCGGTCGGGCGGGTGATGGCCAACGCGGTGGCGAGGCTGTCGGCGGAGCCGACGCAGTCGATCGTCACGTCCGCACCGCCGGTCAGCCGCGACGTCGAGGCGCCGTGCGTGCCGTTCGTGCCGAGGACCTGTGTGCCGGTGCGGCGCCGGACGGCGCGGGCCAGCTCACCGGGCTCGCAGACCACGGTCGCGCCGAGCGCCCGGGCCAGGTCGCGTTGGTGCGGGTGCTTGGCGCCGATCACGGTGCTGCACTCGGGCGCGAAGCGCGCCAGCGCGGCCAGGGTGAGCAGTCCGAGGGTGCCGGCCCCGATGATCGCGACGGTGTCGCCGGGGCGGACCCGTGCCCGCATCGCTCCGTGGACCGCGCACGCGGTGGGCTCGACCAGCACCGCGGCCTGGTCGGTCATGTCGTCGGGCACCGCGTGCAGCTGGCTGGGATGCGCCACCATCGAGGTGGACCAGCCTCCACCGGTGTCGCAGCAGTAGCCGGTCTGCAGTCCGGCGTCGAGGTCGCCGTGGGCCAGGTGCTCGCAGTTGCCGAGCCGGCCCTCGGCGCACGCCGGGCACACCGGCGAGATCCCCCGGGTGACGCAGCCGAGCACTGGTTCGAGCACCACCCGGGACGGTGCGCCGTCGGTCGTGGCGTGGGCCGTGGCGTCGGTCGACCCGTCGGGGACCAGGTCGGCGACGACCTCGTGGCCGGGCACGAACGGGAACGACACGATCGGCTCGAACCACCTCGACGAGCGGCCGTCGACGGTGGCCAGGTCCGAGCCGCAGATCCCCGCCAGCCGAGGTGACAGGCGCACCCAGTCCGGGCCGGGGAGGTCGGGCTCGTCGTCGGTGACCAGCTCCAGTGGCCCCCACCTCGACCCCGCCCCGGGCCGCAGACCCGAGGCGAGCCGCGCCGCGCCGAAGCGGACGACGTCACGCTCGAAGCGCAGCGCCCTCACGCGAGCCTCCGGCCGGTGCGTCGCTCCCGCCAGGCCGGACCCATCGGGAGCACCTTGTGGCCGAAGTCCGACCCGAAGTCCTCGACCAGCCATCCCCGCTTGCGGGCGATCGACGCCAACCGGGGTTCGGGGTTGACCGCGACCGGGAACCCGACGGCCTCGAGCATGGGCAGGTCCGACGACGAGTCCGCGTACGCGATCGCCTGGCGGGGATCCAGGTCGAGCTCCGAGCACAGGTCGACGATGATGCGGGCCCGGGCCTCGGCGGTGGGGGGGACCTCCTCGAGGTGGCCGGTCAGCACCTCGGTCGGCCCGGAGCGGGTCGACTCGACCCGGGTGCCGAGGCGGGCGCAGACCACGTGGTCGAACAGCGGTGCCAGCGGTTCGATGGCGATGTCGAGCGCGCCGGTGATCAGCACCGTGGTGTGGCCGAGCTCGCGGTGGCGGCGCACCCGCCGCACCGCGTCGGGGAACGAGCGGGTGAGCAGCAGGTCGCTGAAGTGCTCGGCCGCGTCCTGCCGCAGCTCCTCGACCGGAGCGCCTTCGTAGCGGCGGTAGAACGCCCGCAGGAAGTCGGATCGGTCCTTGCGGTCCTGGGCGAGCAGGGCCGGTGCCTCGAGCAGGGTGCGTCCGACGAAGCGGACCCGGTCCGCGGTCCCGAGGCGCCGGGTGGCCAGCCACGAGTAGGTGGCGACCACGTTGGAGGCGATGATCGTGTTCTCGAGGTCGAACACCGCCATCTGGCGCTCCGGCGCCAGCACCTGGGCCCGCAGGCGGTCGGTGCGGGCGGTGGCGGAGCGCTTGGACGGCGACGAGCGGGCCCGTCCGTGGGCGACGACCGAGGGCAGGTGGACCTCGGTGATGTAGCGGTCCCAGTCGATCACCCGCGGGTCGAGGGTGAACATCTCGTGGTCCTCGGCCGACAGGCGGGAGTCGAGCTCGGCCAGCCGCCTCACCCCGTAGACCGCCTCGCACTCGGTGTAGGCGCCGTACAGCTCGACGTAGGACAACGCCCGGCGGGCCTGCTCGCGCTTCTCCTCGATCCCGGCTCCCCACTGCGCCGCGGTGCCCCGCAGGGGCAGTGCGGCGACGACCCGTTCGGCGCGTTCGAGCACCGAGGTGGCCCGTCGCAGCTGGCCCTCGACCCGACCGCGACCGGGGAAGGTCCAGTCGGGCACCACGATCGGCTGGCCGTTGCGGTCGTACAGCGGCCGTTCGGTGAACCAGTCCCGCACCCGGTCGACCAGCTGCTGGTACCGCAGCGGGTTGGCGTCACCGGTGGCGACCTGCACGATCGACGGGCCGGCAGCTCCCTTGGCCGCGGCAGTTCCCTTGGCCGCGGCAGCTCCCTCGGCCGCGGCAGCGATGATGGCGGCGACGACCAGGTCGACGGGGATGACGTCGATCACGCCTTCGGGCACCCCGGGGAACTCCCGCAGCAGGCCCCGGGCGTAGCTGAGGATGATCGGCTCGGCCATGCGGAAGCCGCGGATCCAGCCGGGGCGGGGCTCGGCCAGCGCGGACTCGATGATCGACGGGCGCACGATCGTGCAGCCGATGTCGGGGCCGCCCTCGGAGCGGACCCGGTCGAGGGTGCGGGTGAGGGCGACCTCGCCCAGCGCCTTGGTGAACGCGTAGGCGTCGGGCCAGCCGACCGAGGTGGCCCGGGACCGACCGAAGGTGACCATGCGGTCGTGCACCCAGTCCTTGCGCAGGCTCTCGGTGCGCTCGGCGATCAACGGCCCGCCGGCCGGTCCGAGCTCGGAGCGGGCACGCGCCCGGAACTCGTCCAGGCGCTCAGGAGTGCGGCTCTCGGCATCCACATCCGCCCGGGTGCGTCGCGCCGCGTCGACCTCGGCCCGCCAGTCCAGATCCGCGAAGAACGGGTTGGCGGTGACCGGCTCCTCCGGCGCCGCACCGCGGCGGTTGCCGGCCACGTAGCACGTGCTGACCGCGACCAGGTGAGGTGACGCCCCGAGCTGGGCCAACGTCTCGGCGATGCGCACCGGGCCCATCAGGTTGATCTCGACCGCGCGGTCGAGCGGCGAGTCGAACGCCACGGTCGCGGCCGAGTGGATCACCACGTCGGCCTCGGACAGCGCGGCCCGTCCGTCGTCGTCGAGGCCGAGCCCGTCGGAGCCGACGTCGCCGCTGACCGCCCGGACCCGAGCCGCCACCTCGGCGAAGCCGTCGGCTCCGAGCTCGCTGCGCAGCCGGTCGAAGCAGTCGTTGCGCAGCACCTCGCGCTCCAGGCGCCGCTGGGCGGTGGTGCGGCGGCCGTCGCGGATCAGCAACGTGAGCTGCACGTCGGGCACGCAGCGCAGCAGTCGCTCGACCAGCGCGGTGCCGACGAAGCCGGTCGCGCCGGTGACGAAGATCCGCGTGCCGGCCAGGCCGTCGACGATCACGGCAGCTTCACTAGCAGACAGGGGGCTGCGCGGGCAGACCCGGGGCGCAGGGACAGGGCGTCGGCACGGAGCCCGGAGGGTGACGCGGCGGTCATCGACCGGTCTCGAAGCGGGAGCGGCGGTCGTGGCGCTCCAGCGCCAGGCGGACCAGCTCGTCGATCAGCTGCGGGTACTCCAGTCCCGAGGCCCGCCACAGCATCGGGAACATCGAGATCGGCGTGAAGCCGGGCAGCGTGTTGATCTCGTTGACCAGCAGGCGCGAACCCGCCGGGTCCGAGGCCGGCGTCAGGAACATGTCGACGCGGGCCATGCCCTCGGCCCGCAGCGCCCGGAAGGTGCGCACCGCCAGCTCCCGGACCGTCCGCGAGGTCTCGTCGTCGATCTCGGCGGGGATGACGGTGAGGGCCTTGCCGTCGGCGTACTTGTCCTCGTAGTCGTAGAAGTCCGCGGCGGGGACGATCTCGCCGACCACCGACGCCCGCGGCGACAGGTTGCCCAGCACCCCGCACTCGAGCTCGCGGACCCGTTCGGTGGGCGTGCCGATGCCCTCCTCGACGACCAGCAGCTCGTCGTATCGTGCCGCAGCGGCGAGCGCCTCGAGCACGGAGTCGACGTCGTCGGCGCGCGACACGCCGATCGACGAGCCCATGTTCGCCGGCTTGACGAACACCACCGGTCCCAGCTCGGCGAGCAGGTCCTCGGCCAGACCCGGGGCGCTCAGGTCGTTCACGGGGACCGCCCGCCAGCGGGGCTGGGGGATCCCGTGGGCGTCGAGGACGGTCTTGGCCATCACCTTGTCCATCGCCACCGCGGAGCCGAGGACGCCCGCGCCGACGTACGGCAAGCCGGCGAGCTCGAGCAGGCCCTGGACGGTGCCGTCCTCGCCGTTCGGTCCGTGGAGCACGGGGATGACCACGGTGCGACGCGCGTCAGCGGTGATGGCGTTGTCGCCGTCGGGGGCAGCACGGTTGGGGGAACCGCGGTTGGGGGCACCGCGGTTGGGGGCACCGGGGTCGGTCGGACCCGTCGACGCCGCGGTCGCCAGGGCCAGCGGATCGGCACGGGGGCCGGCCACGTCGATCGACGGCGGCAGCGACCGGCGGTCCGCCAGCAGCGCCACAGCTTCCTCTGCCAGCTGCCAGTTGCCGTCGCGGGTGATGCCGACGGGCACGACCTCGTAGCGGTCGGGGTCGATGGCCGACATCACGTGGCTGGCCGACACCCGGCTGACGTCGTGCTCGGCGGATCGCCCACCGAACAGCACGACCAGGCGGATGCGCTCCGGGAGGGGTTCGGCGGACGGCGTCACGGTGCTGGAGTCTGGCACGCCGCAAGGGGTCGACCGGGAGGGCTGTCTGGCGGGAGGGCTGTCCGGGGTGGCGCCGACCGGGCCGTAGCATCCGGCCGTGGAGTTCGAGGTCCGGGACCTGGCGCAGCGGTTGGGGGCGACCCTGCTGAGCGGCGGCGATGCTGGTGGGGGAGCAGTGGACGGCCGCGTCATCAACAGCCGCGTCATCGACGGCCTGGCGATCGACTCCCGGTTGGTGCGCCCCGGCCAGCTCTTCGCCGCGCTGAGCGCCGAGCGAGACGGCCACGACTTCGTCACGTCCGCCTTCGCCTCCGGCGCCGCCGCGGCGTTGGTGGAGCGTGAGTCGGGACCCGACGGCCCATGGCCCGGGCCGGTGCTGGTCGTCCCGTCGGTCCGCGACGCCCTGGCGGCGCTCGCCCGGCTGGCCCGGGCCGGGCTGGCCGGGACAGGGCTGGCCGGGGCGGGTCCGGCCCGGGTGGTCGGGGTGACGGGGTCGGTGGGGAAGACCACCACCAAGGACCTCCTCGCCAACGTCCTGGCCCGACGCTTCGCCACGGTCGCATCGGAGAAATCGTTCAACAACGAGCTCGGCGTCCCGTTGACGCTGGCCAACGCCCCGGCCGGGACCGAGGCGGCGGTGATCGAGATGGGCGCACGCGGCGCGGGCCACATCCGGTTCCTCTGCGAGATGGCCCGCCCCACGATCGGCGTGGTCACCGTCGTCGAGGGCGTGCACACCGAGGTGATGGGTCCGATCGACCAGATCGCCCGAGCCAAGCGGGAGCTGGTCGAGCACCTTCCCGCCGACGGCCTGGCGGTGCTCAACGCGGTCGATCCGAACGTCGCGGCGATGGCGGCCCACACCGTCGCCCCGGTGCTGAGCTTCGGAACCGGGGGAGAGGTCCACGCCGAGGCGATCGAGCTCGACGACGAGCTGCGCGCCCGGTTCACGCTCCGGTCGTCGTGGGGGCCGACCGAGGTTCACCTGGGCGTGCGGGGCGCCCACAACGTGACCAACGCGCTGGCTGCCGCCGCGGTGGGGCTGTGGCTGGGCGTGGACCCCCGGGAGGTGGCCGCCGGTCTGGCCGAGGCGCCGGCGTCGCCGTGGCGCATGGAGCTGGTGCGGGTCCCCGGCGGCCCGACGGTGCTCAACGACGCCTACAACGCGGGTCCGGCGTCGATGGCGGCCGCGCTGGCGGCCGTGGCGGCCCTGCCCGCTCCGGGCTCCGGGCGCCGCATCGCCGTTCTGGGGCTGATGGCCGAGCTGGGCGACGAGGGTCCGGCCGAGCATCGACGCATCGCCGAGCTGGCCGACGAGCTGGGCGTCGAGGTCCTGGCCGTGGGTTGTGACCTCTACGGGTCGCCCTGGACGGCGGACTCGGCCGACGACGTCGCCGGGGCCCTGGGGAAGTTGGGCCCCGACGACGTCGTGCTGGTCAAGGGGAGCCGAGTGGCAGGACTGGAACGGGCGGCGGAGGCGTTGACTCGTCCAGGTCGATGAGCAGGCCCAGCGCGGCGGCGACCAGGGCACCGAAGAGCAGAACCGGCACCTCGCCGATCGAGTCGATGACCGGACCGGCGATCAGCCCGCCGACGGGCACCAGCCCGGCCCAGCCCATCATCCACAGGCCCATCACCCGGCCCCGGACGGAGTCGTCGACCCGCAGCTGAAGGGTGGTCGACAGGGCGGTCACCAGGATGAAGTAGGCGCCGCCGGTGACGAAGACGGCGGGGAAGGCGACCCAGGTCGAGGTGCTGAGGCCGAACACGGCCAGAGCTGCGGCGAACACCCAGATGCTCCCGGTCGACATCCGCGACCGGGGCAGTTCGGAGAAGACCGTGCCCATCGAGATGGCGCCGAGGGCTGCGCCCAGCGCGAACGAGGCGAACAGCAGCGTGTAGGCGATGCCGTCGATCCCCAGGCGCTCCTCGGCGATGAGGGGCATCTGGTAGATGAACACGAGCGAGCACAGCGAGAAGGTGGAGATCGTGATCAGGATCCGGGTGACGACGCCGTCGGCCCGGGCGGCGGCGACGCCCTCCTGGATCTGGCGCCACGGCGAGGTGCCGGAGTGGCCCTTGGGGCTGAAGTCGGCGTGCACGGTGGCGACGGCCCAGACCACGAACAGGTAGGTGAGTCCGTTGGCGGCGAACACCAGCGCCGGACCGCCGATCGCGGCGGTGAACCCGCCGAGGATCGGGCCGACCACCCGGCTGGTGTTCATGGCCGCCGAGTTGAGGGCGACGGCACCCTGGAGGTCGTCTCGGCCGACGAGCTCGGGGAGCATGGCCGAGAAGGTCGGGCCGTTGATCGACGCGCCGACCCCGATCCCGAACACGATGAGGACCAGCGCGATCCGGTTGGGCTGGTCCGACAGGGCGACGACGGCCAGGACCATGGACAGGACGGTCTGGCTGATGGCGATGGCGATCATGAGGCGTCGGCGGTCGACGCGGTCGGCGAGCGCGCCGCCGATGGGCGACAGCAGGAGCATCGGTCCGAGCTGGGCGAAGGTGATGACGCCGATGAACCAGGCCTCGCCGGTGAGCTGGTACGCCAGCACACCGAGGGTGATGTTCTGCATCCAGGTGCCGATGTTCGACGCCAGGTTGCCGTACCAGATGCGACGGAAGGCAGGCTGGGAGTAGGCCGACGAGAGGGTGCCGGGGGTCCGGTCGGAGCGATGGCCCCCACCCGAAAAGTCTTTCGATCCCCGAAGTACCTCCATGGGGCTTCAGGATAGCCAGATCGCGGGTGCGACGGCGGAGGAGTTCTGTGTGACGTGTGGCCCACGGCGAGGGAGCACTGCACGGGTCGACCGCTGCGGGGGTGGTGGGGCACGGCGAGCGAGCCGGGGCCAAGATGCAGGGGTGGCGGAACGGACCCACTACCAGGTGCTCGGGGTGCGGCAGTCGGCGCCGCTCGCCGAGATCCGCGGGTCGTACCGACAGCTGGCGTACCGACTGCACCCCGACCGCCAGGCCGGCGTGACCGAGGCCGAACGCCAGCTGGCCGAGCGCCGCATGCGCGAGGTCAACGCTGCGTGGACGACCCTGTCGGATCCGGCCAAACGGGCCGCCTACGACCGGACGCTGGTGCCGCGGGGCTCCGGCGCATCGGGGTCCGGCTCCGGAACGCGGGCCGGTGCCGGATCAACGGCGGGAGCTGGTGCGAGCGGTCGAGCGGGCGCGAGCGACGCTGGGTCCGGTCAGTGGTGGGACGCGGACGACCCGGACGCGGTGCTGGCCCGGGCCAAGGCGGCCGAGGCTGCCGAGGTCGACGCTCTCGATGAGGAGCCGGACCTGAGCGGCGTGCAGTTCTGGTTGCTGCGCCGGGGCGTGGTGGTGGCGATGGTGATCGTGGGGCTGATCATCTTCGTGGCGTCGGCCTACGCCGGCCGGGGCGCGACCGATCCGACTGCGACGTCGGCTCCGCCGGCGATGGTGGCCGACTCCGAGTGCGTCAAGGTGATGGCGGACCACATGGCCTACAACGTGTCGTGCGAGGGCAGCTACGACGCGCGAATCGTCCGAGAGGAGCCGAACGCGCGGAGCTGTCTCGACGACGGCCTCGAGTACGCGGTCGTGCGCGCCCGGTCCGTCTGCGTGGACGAGGACGTGTAGGCGGGCATCCTCCGGAGGTCCACCCCGAGGGGGTGGACGGACTCAGGCCGCGGCGGGCATGGGTCGGCCGTGGCGTTGGGAGCCCAGGACCGCTCCGGTGGGCGTGGTGAACTCGAACCACTGGTGCTCGACGGTCCGCATGGCCCAACCGGTCCGGTGGACCACGCCGTGGTGGTGGCGACACAGCGACGCGAGGTTGTCCATGTCGGTTCGGCCGCCGGTCGAGGTGCTGTCGGTCGAGGTGCCGCTGGTCGAGGTGTCGTCGGCGCCGGTGTGGTGGCAGCTGTCGGAGCAGACGTCAGGGTGGTGGCCGGTGCTGGAGGATCCGGTGGGGACCCACGGATCGACGTGATGGAGGTCGGTGCGGCTGGACGGGGCGTCGCAGCCGGGGAAGACGCAGCCCCCGTCGCGGACCCGGCTGGCACGACGCTGGTCCCTGGACCCGAACCGCTGCTCACGTCCCAGGTCGACGGCGACGCCGAACCGGTCGAACACCACGGGGTGGAACGCCGCATCGCAGACGGCCACCTGGGCGGTGTAGGAGTCGACGCGCTCGCCGTCGTGGGTCCGCACGACTCCGGGGTCCTCGGCGTGGATCACGAAGGTCACGTCGGCCGCGGTTCCCGGACCCTTGTGGGTCGCCGCCAGAGCGACCCGGCAGATCTCACCGAGGGCCAGGGCGCGGATCGCCGAGTGGTGCGGGAGGGGTAGGTCCTCGGGCGCCTGGGCGGCGTCGGAGGAGAGCTGGGCGAACACCCGGTCGCTGAACACCGACAGGGCGTGTTCCACCACGTGGCGGCTGTCGCCGACCAGAGTCGCCTCGAGGCGTGCCGAACCGTCGAACTGGACGCTCAGGTTCAGGTGGTTGTCCTCCACGGTGGGCTCCGCTCCGTCCGGATCTGCCAGGCGGAGCAGATCCAGCACCTGCGCGGCCCAGGCCCGGAAGAGCAGGAAGTCGTCGGTCATGTCGATCAACTGCTGCTGGATCCCGATCACCGCGTCCACGTTGCGGGCGTTGGTGGCGTTCGCGATGACCCGGATGTGGTCGAACCCGATGCGCCCCAGACGTAGGGCCTCGTGCAGGTCGGGGCACGATCGGAGCAGGCGAGCGACCTTGACCCGGCGGCCCGCCTCCTCGGACGGGAGGCGCAGGGTTCCGGCGGTCCAGGTCTTGGTCGAGTGGCCGTGGCGGCGATCGGTGCTCTTGCGGGCGTC